>Ga0194061_1000456_pt1 | contig 24946 bp, 19 predicted proteins | sample SepL2221m_MetaG_FD_163423 | JGI IMG/M metagenome (GOLD analysis project Ga0194061, IMG submission 163423) | Anoxic zone freshwater microbial communities from boreal shield lake in IISD Experimental Lakes Area, Ontario, Canada - Sep2016-L224-21m | ecosystem: Environmental > Aquatic > Freshwater >... | reverse complement strand
GCCAGAATCCCGACGCGATTTTTCCGCGCGATCATCCCGGCTTTTTCCATCAGCCCTTTGGGTTCGCTGACGACCGTCCAGCCTTTCGCGCTTTGTTGTGCTTCTTGGATAAATCGAAAATCGGTGAGCAGCCATTTGCCGTCGAGCGTCACGAGCAAGGCGCTGTCGTGTCCGGAAAAACCGGAAAGGTATCGCACGTTTTTTTCGTCAACGATCAACGCCGCTTCAATCTTCCGCTCGCGCATCACGTAGTTGAAACGGGTCATGCGACGTTTCAATTCAGACGGAGGCGGAGGAAGAAACCCATTTGTCATGTGTGATTTGGCATTTGTCATTTGTTATTTTTGTGAACTCGTGGGCGCCACGAGATTCGGAAGCCGTTAAAATGGAAAATGCCAAATGACAAATCACAAATGACAAATGACAAATAGCGCCGTTTAGCTGAACGCTTCATCCCCTTTAAGGTCCACCGCTCCGAGGACGGCGGCGGCGACGGTGTTGTGGACTTTGCTGAGGCCGAAGAGGATATGTCGCGGCTCGATTTTTTCGGATTGAGTCCGCGCGCTTTCCTGGCGTGCGGCTTCCATCACGCGTTTGGCGCGTTCGCTGAAATTCAATTGCTCGATGGCGATGTCATTCTCGCCTTCGCGCAGATGATGCTGAATCAGGAGGACCATCTGAGCCGGTGTGGCGCGTCCGCGCTGGATGATCTTGAGCGCCTCGGTGCCGCCGACTTCGACGATGCTCAGCAGCAGATGCTCGGGCGAGATGTGGGAGTGCCGGTACGTGCGCGCGTGTTCCTTCGCGCGTTCAATCACCGCCACGCCTTCAGGCGAATAATGTTCGTTTACGATCTGAGCAGCCAACGTTCGCACCTCGGATAATGTTCACCGCGTCCGACATTTTCGGAACACGTATCTTAAGCGTTGGAAATTCGCTTGTCCATTTGTCATTTGGTGAAAGCAGAACGAATGGTCTCTCGCAGAGGCGCAAAGACGCAAAGAACGGCTAGGAGTGGAGGTCAGGGTTTGGGAGATGGTTTTAGGATGACGCGAAAACCGACGGGGGCACCACTACTGGTTTTGCCTCCGAGATAAACATATGTACCACGGTTTGAGTACTTGTAGGGATTGAGAATTTTTTTTGACGAGCGGCATTCAATGTATGGCAAAGAATAGGAACCTCCGTGAACCACGAAACTAGACCATTTTCCTTCGCTGGAATTGAGCAATTTGATTCCAATCGGTATGTTAATGTTTTCACACCATTGCCAGATATTTCCGTGCATGTCAAACAACCCAAAAGCATTGGGAACTTTCATCCCAACCGCGTGAAGTTTTCCTTCACTATTCTTGTCATACCAACCCACAGAATCCAAATTCTGCTCAGTGTTTCCTGAGTAAAACAGTGTCGTCGTACCCGAACGGCACGCGTATTCCCACTCCGCGTCGGAAGGCAATTGGACGACTAGATTCTCTTCTGTTGATTGTGTTTCTAATTTTTTACAAAACTCGACTGCATCCTGCAACCAACACATAACTGGCGCATTCTCTCCGTATGAGCGATAATTCTTCGTTTCCTCCCCACCCGAAACAATAACAGGCCCATCAGGCATCGGCAAAAGAACTGCGTACTGCTGCTCCGTAACCGTGTATTTGCCCATGTAGAACGGCTGCCCAATGGTGACTTCTTTTCCGGGCTTTTCTTCTAAAGGCAAGTTGCGATAAAACACCAACTCTTCTTCAAATTTCGCGGCTTGTTCCTCTGCCAATTTCGAACGCCCAAAGCCTCCAAAAAAAAGACCGCCTATTGCCGTCATCAACATCAAATACCGCAGCGAAAAGGCAACCCTCTTTCCTTGAATCTTGCGCAGAACAAGAACGGATAGGAACCCCAGAAAAAGAATGATCCCCACGACAAACATGTTCTCGCCACTCTCAGCCGTCACCGTCGGCTCTTTTGGTGGCGGCGTACCCATGATGAATCGCCCCGCCGGGATCAGCACGAAATCCATTGTCACGCCTTTGCCAAGGTCGATGGATTTTGTCGCGGGCCACTTGATGCGTGCGGCGTAAGACTCCACCGATTCGCGACCGTCCCACAGCGGGTAGGACGCGGGGGCTTCGGCGGCGAGGAGTTGGAGCGAGAGGAATAAGAGGAGGGCGAGGGATGGGCGCATGAGGGCTCCGCTGGATGGACAGAGCGAAGACTACTCGATTTTTCATAAGCGACGCAAGTACAGTTGGATTTCATCCGCTCTGCCGGGCGCATCACCGTGTTGTCTGCTCGCCTAGTTGCCGCTCCCGGCGGTAATCGCTCGGTGAAATGCCCAATTCACGGCGGAAGATTTCGGACATCCGTATTCTGTCGCCAAACCCAACATCCCGGGCGATCTCAGCCAGGTCGCTATTGCCCTTGGCCAGTTCACGCTTGGCGCGTTCTATTCGCACTCGGCGAATTTCAGCGACGATCGGGCGCTTCAGAAACTTTTGAAAGCGGCGTTGAAGCGTCCGCGTCTCAGCCTTCACGGCGAGCGACACGTCGTCTTGTCCGATCACTTTGTGACAATTCTCCGCGATGAATTTCATCGCCGCCGCAACCAACTTATCTTCAACCGCAAAGAAGTCGGTCGATTCGCGAACGACTAGTCCTTTGGACTGCAAGATGATCGGGCCTGGAGGCGGCGCTTCGCCGTCCATCAATCGGTCCAGCAATTGAGCCGCTTCGTATCCCACGCGCTCATAGCCCATTTCGATACTGGTGAGCGTCGGATGAAGCCCCTCGCAAAAGACCGGCTCATTGTAGCCCGCAATGATCGCCACATCTTCAGGCACGCGCCACCCGCGGTTATGGCACATTTGAACCACCATGCGGGCCGTAGATTCGGATCCAATCACAACGCCTATCGGCGGCCGCCAGGAATCCATCCACGTGGCTATCGTCTTTTCAGTCTGCCGCCATCGATCCACAGACGAACTGGCCGTCGGCGAAATTTGAACTGTAACACATGAGCAACCCGCTTCTGTAATCACCTCAACGAAGCCATTCTGGTCCATCGCCATCGCGTTGTCGCCCATCATGGTTAAATTGGCAAACCGGCGCAGCCCTCGAGATAAAAGGTGCTCGGCTCGTATGCGCCCGACGGTGTGCAAATCGATAAAAACGCCTGGCAATACCGCCGCGCAAGGTGAAGCATGGAGGACGTTTACCAGCGGTACGTTTAAGCGAGCGGCTTGCTGAGATAACTCTTCTGTTGTAACACGGGCAATAATGCCATCATAAGGTACTGATTCGGCTGTATTGGTGGACAGTGTATTGTCGACGAATTCATCGACAATCGAGTGCCAATTATGTTCTTGAGCATATTGCTGCGTACCCGCAAAAATGCCAGCATGCCGCTTGTAGGCCCAATCCAATTGCAACATGATTGATACGCGTCGCGGCTTTTTCATAGTTGGATAAATCCTAATTGCGACCGGAATTGTCTTAAAAGCATTCGAAAATCGCCGTATATCATTCAAAAGGGACGAGGTCAAGCCAATAACTCGCAGGCCGTCAGCTGCTTCTCGTAACAGCCCACACGCTCTGCAAGTCAGGCGCTCTGCACAACAAGGCGCATGTGAGTAGTACACCAGTATCAGAATTTTCGACATAGCAACATAGGTAATCGTTCAATTGCCAACAAACGCCATCGTACGCGGACCCAAGAGCCAGCGCGGCTGAATTGCCGCATTCCTAAAAATGAAATTTTTTTCGGAATTCCTGGCGTGCTTTCATGATTTTCTCGCATGTATATTCGCCAATGTAGTATGCTACGTAAAGTAGCTAAAACAACAGCTACTCCTCTCTGGAATTTGTACACGCGCATCTCTAGCGAAAGGTCAGTCCATGAAGCCTTCATATTTGATTTTGATTGCTGCAATTACGTTGGCTTCGCTTTCAGTTCGAGCGGCACAAGTCGATGATCCCGCGCCGCCCACGTCACCATTGAGCGCGATGTTTTCGCTCGAAGACATCTACAATCGGCTTAACACTGGCGCGGCGGGTGCCAAACGGACGGGCGGTTTTGTCGATCCGACTACGGGCCCAATCGCTACACGGCATACCCTCAACGATGTGATGGCTATGGCACCCGCGAGCGATAATACAAACGGGTCTTCGTCGGCGAACGTGCTTTCTGGAAAGACGTATTGGAGTCTTCTGGATGCTGCATGGGGCCAAAAATCGGGGACCATGCCGAACAACGGGGGTGTGAACATCGTCCCGAGTTCGGTCAATCAACCCATCCCGTTGGGCTATCATGACGGCACGGGTAATGTTATCGGCAGCGCCAACTTGATCTCGGCGAATATTCGAGCAGGCATCAACATTTTCGGCGTCATTGGCAATCCCAGCGTCGTAGACACAGGCGATGCGACCGCGACAGCGAATGACGTGATCTCCGGAAAAACGGCTTACGTCAACGGTTCGCTGGTCATCGGTGCCTTGCCTCCGATTCCGACCGACTTCTCCGGCCCGCTCCTCGGTGACGTGACAGGCATTCAGACCGCGACGGTGGTTTCATTTGTCGGTGGCGTGACAGGCGCTAACGTGGCCAGCGGCGCGAATGCGGCCAATGCGGCGACTGATTTGAACACCGCCAGTACAATCGTCAAACGCGATCCCAGCGGGAATTTCAATGCGGGAGCCATTACCCTCGCCGGAAAAATCGACATTCCCTCAACCAGCAGTTCAACCGTGGGCGTGATTACGCAAGGGGGTGGCAGCCTGATTCACACTTTCGGAGCTGGCCTCAACTTCTTTGCGGGAGCAAATGCGGGCAACTTCACGACGACCGGCTCGAGCAACACCGCCACCGGTGCCTTTGCGCTTTCCGCCAATACGACGGGCGGTGAGAATACAGCATTCGGCGTACAGGCGCTCCAAGCAACCAACACGGGCGGTTTCAACACGGCCAATGGCTATCAATCGCTCGCGAGCAACACAACGGGATCATCGAATTCCGCCTACGGCATGTTCTCACTCTTGTTTAATACGACGGGTTCAAACAATATCGCGGTTGGATACAATGCTGGCGGAAGTCTCACCACTGGCAACAACAACATCGACATCGGTCACTCAGGTGTGGCGGCGGAATCGAACATCATCCGCATCGGAACCAGCCAGACCGACACATTCCTGACCGGCATCATTCACGGCAACGGTTCAGCCTTGACCAACGTAGGTGCGACAACCTTCTCCGGTTCTCTCACGGGCGACGTGACTGGCACGCAAGCCGCGACGGTGGTCTCCACAGTCGGTGGTGTGACAGCGGCCAATGTCGCCAGCGGCGCGAATGCGGCGAATGCAGCGACCAATTTGAACACGGCCAGCACCATCGTTAAACGCGACGCCAGCGGGAATTTCAGCGCTGGGACGATCACGGCGGTGGGGAATTTGGGGCTCCCGACGACAACGGACGCATCTGCAGGCGTGATCACGCAGAATGGTAGCCAACTCATTCACACGTTCGGTACGAACAATTTCTTCGCTGGAACGGGTGCAGGGAACTTCACCACGGGAGGCTCTCAATGCACAGCCGTTGGCGCGGGCGCTCTCACCAGCAACACGAACGGTAGTAGCTCAGCGTTCGGTTATCTTGCACTCGCCAATAATACGACGGGCAACGGCAACGCGGCATTCAGCAATCAAGCGCTCCGCAATAACACGTTAGGCGCGTTGAATACAGCCATGGGCAGTCTCGCGCTCTTCAACAACACGACGGGCAATAACAACTGTGCTTTAGGCCAAAATGCACTCTTGAATAACACCACGGGCAGCGCGAATATTGGCATTGGCGATGCAGCTGGCATGAACCTGACGACCGGCAGCGGCAATATCGACATCGGGCACGTCGGCGTCGCAGCGGAATCGAACAAGATTCGCATTGGGACAGCGCAGACCGATACGTTCCTGACCGGCATCATCCACGGCAATACGTTCGACATTCCCACGACGGCCAGCGCCATCGTCGGCGTGATTACACAGAATAACGGAACGCGGCTGATGCACACGGCGGGTTCAAATCTCTTTGTGGGTCGCAATGCTGGAAATTTCAGCGTCACTGGGACCAACGACGTCGGTGTGGGAGCTGCATCACTAAGCAGTATCACCTCCGGCACTGCCAACACGGCAATCGGCGAATCGACACTCATATTGACCACAACAGGATTTGGCAACACGGCCGGTGGTTATCAAGCGCTTTTCAATAACACCTCGGGTGGCTCCAACGTGGCTATAGGCCTGTTTTCGTTGATAAACAACACGACCGGCAGCGGCAACATCGCCTTGGGGAGCAGCGCCGGAAACAACTTGACCACCGGCAACAGCAACATCGACATCGGCAACGTGGGCGTTGCGGCGGAAGCCAACACGATTCGCATCGGGACAACAGGTAATCAAACGTCCACCTTCATCGCCGGCATCAGCGGCGTGACGGTTTCCGGTGGTGCCGCTGTCTCCATTCTCGCCAACGGGCAATTGGGAACCATCACCTCCAGCCGCCGCTTCAAAGACAACATCCAACCGATGAACAACGCCAGCGAATCGCTGCTGAAGCTCAATCCCGTCACGTTCACCTACAAAAAGGAATTGGACGCCAAGAACATTCCGCAATGGGGCTTGATCGCCGAAGAAGTCGCCGCCATCAATCCGGATCTCGTCGTGCTCGACGAAAAAGGCGAGATCAACACGGTGCGATACGAGCAGATCAACGCCATGCTGCTGAACGAATTCTTGAAAGAACACAAGAAAGTCGAAGAGCAGAATCAGAAGATCAGCACGTTGGAAGAACGCCTGGCCCGCATGGAAAAAGCGCTCGAAGCGCTTTCGACTCCCGTCACCAAGACCGCTCCCGAACAGAAATAGTGGATGCAGAAAATCGGGTGTGGACGATCCAAAAAAAACGGGAGCGCTAAGATGAAACGATACGATCGCTGGATTTTAACAAGTATGCTGCTGGTCTCCGGGCTGGTTCATGCAGCGACAGGGACCATTGATCCCGTCGCCAAATATGTCTATGCCGAAAACGCCGGGTACATCAATTTCGCGCCCTCAAACGGCGGCGTTGCGGTCACGCACACCTTTCTCTCCGGCTTTGCCTGGTGCGAATCGGTGGGCTGGATCAAACTCGGTTCCGGCAACGGTCCGTACACCAATACCAATTCAACCGATTGGGGCGTGAATGTCACGTATTCCGGCGGCGTTGCCAGTGATGGGATGTTGTCCGGCTACGGGTGGAGCGAGACCACGGGATGGATCAACTTCGCGTCGACCAATGGTGGCGTAACGATCGGCGCGTCCGATGGAAAATTCGACGGCTATGCCTGGAGCGAAACGGTCGGGTGGCTGCATTTCAATAAACTGTCCACGGATTCCGTACAAACCTCACCGTTGTATACGCCGCCCGTCGTCCCACCGTTGGCCAGCGACGACAATCCCGGGTTCGTCAATCAAACCATCACGTACACGTTTACAGCAACATCCGCGTCGGCTTCAACACTCAGTTACGTCTTCACGTTTTTTGATGACACCGGATCAACACAATTGACCGGCACGTTCCCTCAAGGAACCTTTGTGTCTGTGTCGCACGTGTATGCTGTGAGTCCTGGCGATGCCGGATACCCGGTGACGCTGACCGTCAGCGACGGCGCAACGCCCATTACAGTTTCGACGATCCAAAACTTGCCGTTGCCCGCATCCGGTGGCGACGGTGTGATCAATCTCGCGCTCACGGCACCGCCGATTGTATCCCCGACGGATGGCCTCGGGCAGGGCGTCATCTTCAGTTCCGGAGGCGTCATTCAATTGGGCATCGACATCTCGTCACTCATACCGTTAGCGCGTGCGTCCTACGACGTCTCGACCGATTGGGGCGATGTGGCTGGCCGATCATCGAAAACCACGGGCACGCATCCCGTCCATAGCTACGTCAATCGCGGTTTGTTTGTGGCCAAGACGACTGTGGTCAACAAAGACACGAAAGTTGAAGCGGGTAAAGGACGGATCACGCTGGCGGTCAGTTCCAGAGAAACCGGCGACTTCCCGGTTCATGGGGGAAAGCAAACGCTCGTCCGAGCGGGGTCAGGTATTATTCCGAATGACAAACCAGCGATTACCACGAAGCAGATCAAGGGTAAATTCGATTTCACAGGCAAGGTACCGGACCTCGTCACGTTCCAAGGCACGATCAAACTTCCCCCGGGTCTGGATCTGCGAAAGAATTACGAATTCTGGATTGCTCTCGGAAACATCGTGGTCAAATCAACGATCTCGAAAGGCAAGGGTACGGACTTCAGTGTTCCTGGCATCGTCAAGAGTCTCAAAATAACAACCAAAGCCAAGATCACCTACCTGACAGTCGGAGGCGAAGAAGCAACGATTAACGTCACGTACTCTGCCAAAGGCACGGTCACCAATGGCTTCGACACTGATGGCATTAGTAACCGGTCGAAAGACACGGTGGGCGGAATGAGCGCCCCGCGAAAAATCCAAGTGGCGATGCTTGTGGACGGCGCACCGTTCCAAAGCGTCGCGCCTGTCGACTTTTCCATGAGTAAAGGCGGGGATTTGGGTACGATCAGCGGTCGCAGCGGAAAGTAGTAAAAAAGGCTGACGTGGCGACCATTTGGCGGTCGGCGGATGGCCACCCGTTACGTGCTACCCCTTCGGCCCCGCCGCTTCAATCTCCTTCGCTGCTCCCTTCCCGACTTCAGCGAAGTTTTTGATAAAGCGCGCGGCCAAATCTTTCGCCTTCGCGTCATAAGCTGCTTTGTCTTTCCACGTATTGCGTGGGACCAGGACTTCGGATGGAACGCCGGGGCAGGTCAGCGGGACTTCCAGTCCGAAGACGGGTTCGCGGACGGTTTCGACTTTGTCGAGCGCGCCGCTTAATGCGGCTCGCAACGCGGCTCGCGTGTGCGTGATGCTCATGCGTTTACCTACGCCGAACGCGCCGCCGCTCCAGCCGGTGTTGACCAGCCAGCAGGCGGAGTTATGTGCGGCGATTTTCTTTCCAAGCAACGACGCGTAGACGCCAGGCGGGTGGACCATGAACGGTGCGCCGAAGCAGGCGCTGAACGTCGCTTCCGGGTCTTTGCCCATCCCGGCCTCAGTCCCGGCAACTTTCGCGGAGTAGCCGGAGATGAAGTGGTACATCGCTTGTTCGGGCGTCAGTCGCGAGATCGGCGGAAGGACGCCGAACGCATCGCATGCCAGAAAGACGACGTTCTTCGCGTTGCCACCCATGGACGGATGCGCGGCATAGGAAATCAGCGCGAGCGGGTATGCGGCGCGCGTGTTTTCGGTGATCGTGGCGTCGTCGAGATTCAAGCGGCGCGTGATCGGATCGAGGACGACATTTTCGAGAATCGTTCCGAACGATTGCGTCCGCGCGTAGATTTCAGGCTCCTGCTGCGGATCAAGCCGAATGACTTTCGCGTAGCAGCCGCCTTCGAAATTGAAGACCCCAGATTCGCTCCAGCCGTGTTCGTCGTCGCCGATGAGCTGGCGTTCGGGATTCGCGGACAGCGTCGTTTTTCCAGTACCGCTCAAGCCGAAGAAGACAGCGGTGTCGCCGCCCGAACCATCCGCATTGACCGGACCGATATTGGCTGAGCAGTGCATCGGCATGACGCCTTTCAGCGGCATCAGATAATTCATCAGCGAGAAGACTGATTTCTTGATTTCACCCGCGTAACCCGTCCCGCCGATGAGCACGATTTTCTTGGTAAGATGCAGAACAATAAACGTGTCGGTGCGCGTTTGGTCGAGGTGCGGGACGGCGTGGAAGTTAGGCGCGTGAAGCATCGTGATGTCGGGCGTGTGATTCGCGAAATCGTGGTCGTCCGGACGCACAAACATGGTCCGGGCGAACGACGCATGCAACGCGGATTCGGTGATGACGCGCAACGGGACGCGGTGTTCGGGATCGGCTCCGGCGAACGCGTCTTGGACAAAAATATCTTTGTGCTGGAAATACGCGGTCATGCGAGCGAACAGTGTTTCGAAGGCGTGTTCGCTGATCGGCCTGTTGATTTTGCCCCAGCCAACGTGTTGGGAACTGGCCGGTTCTTCCACAATGTATCGATCTTGAACAGCGCGCCCGGTGAATTTGCCAGTGTTGATCACGAGCGGCCCGCGAAAGGCGATTTGCGCTTCGCCGCGTTTGACCGCTTCTTCGCACAGAACCGGCGTTGGGAAATTATGGTAGACCGCATGAGGATGGGTAATCCCGAGGATTTCGAGTTCAGGAAGTGTCTTATAAGTACCTGGAGCTGACATAATTTTCCCCGCTTTGAATGGCGCATTTTCAAAATTGAAAACGCTACGCTGGGATGAAAGCATCGTGCTCGCAACCCGAACTGATCAGCGCATATCGTGTGCCACAAACGTGCTTGGAGTCATCCACGCATACCGATCAAATTAGCGTTGACGGACCACTAGGCCCAGTCCAAAACAACTTTGCCGCAATTCCCCGACAGCATCGCGTCGAAACCTTTTTGGAATTCCGTATAGTGGAAACGATGCGTGATCACTGGCGCGATGTTCAAGCCGCTTTGCAGCATCACCGTCATCTTGTACCACGTTTCGTACATCTCGCGGCCGTAGATACCTTTGATCGTCAGCATGTTGAAGATGACGATGTTCCAGTCGATGGCCATCTCTTTTTCCGGGATGCCGAGCATCGCGATTTTGCCGCCGTGAGCCATGTTGGGCAACATCGAATTGAACGCGATGGGGCTGCCGGACATTTCGAGTCCGACGTCGAACCCTTCGCGCATGCCCAGCTTTTTCTGCGCTTCAGCCAGTGGCGTTTCACGCGGATCGACAGCCAATGTCGCGCCCATTTTGCGGGCCAAATCAAGCCGGTACGGATTCAAATCGGTGACCACAACGAAGCGCGCGCCAGCGTGGCGGGCGACAGCGGCGGCCATGACGCCAATCGGTCCGGCTCCGGTGATCAGCACGTCTTCGCCCAGCAAATCGAAGCTCAACGCGGTGTGGACAGCGTTGCCGAACGGATCGAAAATGGAGGCCACTTCGGCATCAATCTCCGGCGCGTGGTGCCAGACGTTGCTCATCGGCAGTGAAATGTATTCAGCAAATGCGCCGGGGCGATTGACGCCGACGCCTTGCGTGTGTGCGCACAAATGCCGACGCCCTGCGAGGCAATTGCGGCAGCGTCCGCAGACGACGTGACCTTCACCGCTGACGATTTCGCCGGGATGAAAATCGGTCACGTTCGCACCCGTGCGAATGACCTCGCCGACGAATTCGTGACCGACGGCCATCGGCACCGGAATCGTTTTCTGCGCCCACGCGTCCCATTTATAAATATGAACGTCGGTGCCGCAGATGCCGGTCTTGCGGATCTTGATCAGCACGTCGTTGAGGCCGACTTCAGGCTCGGGAATCTCTTCCAGCCACAGGCCAGGTTTGGCTTCGCGTTTGACAAGCGCTTTCATGATACGGCTCCGATTGAAAAAAATCGGCGGCTTGCATGCCGCCGGTTGTGATACACATGTACGTCGCACACGAAGAAGATGATAATGGAATTACTTCGGTTTGACGATGTTCGAAATCGACGTGACGCGGTAGCCTTTTTCCGTAATGACTCCGGCGACCGTTGCGGACGCGCCTTTGTTGGCGAGGTCCTTCAATTGCTTCGCGACCGAACCCTCCGCGTACAGATAAAAGATGCTCGTGCCGCCGGTTGCTCCCCCTTGATGCAATTCGGCGCTGCACCCTTTGGGCGCTTCTTTGTCCGGCGCGTGAAGCGAACCATTCAGGCTGCCGGTCTGGTCGGCGGGCTTTTCCGTATTGGGCGTAGGTCGGGTCTCTTTCTCGGCGGCGAAGGACGTGGATGCAACTCCGAAAAGTACACACAGGGCGAAGACTACCGTGGCGATGCGCATCATGATGAGGGCTCCTAAAGAAATTCCGTGACGACATAAAAGGTAAACCTATAGACGGTAGGGGGACGGATTTCTTCATTATTCGTTAAAAATATGCACGCGGCTTCGAGCTGCATTCGGCGTGCTTTCAACGGCATTCGTTCGCGCGTTGACAACATTTTTTACGGACGCTATACTGATTTTGACTATGCGTTCTAAGTTTCATAAAGACAATGTTTTGCAAGAATATCCGGTCGAACGGACGGGGACGGAGTCTGTGATGATGTGGCTTTGGCGCTAAAACCGCGCTACGGGTAAGGAACGTTATGTACGAACCAGTGCGGATTGTTTATGCCGGGCCATTGAACGAGAAAGGCGAGTGTCAGACGCGCTTGAACGTTCTGCGAAAAATCGAACCCGACATCTCCGAGTTTGACACGCAGCACCGTTGCATGGGGAAGTCAATTTGGGCGCGGCTGGACCGTCGATTTTCTTTCATCGGCACTGACTACCAATATGCGAACGCGGATTTTCTCGCGCTTTGTGATCGTGTTAAGCCGGAGATTGTGTGGATCGACAAAGGCATTTGGCTTTGGCCAACGACACTCGCCACGCTGCGCAGACGCGGTGTTTTTTTGGCCCAGCACAACACCGACAGGCTCAGTCCGAAGAACCTCAGCACACGCCTTTCATACAAGCTGTTGCGCGCGGGCTTGCATCATTTTCACGTGTACTTCACGACGAATCTCATCGATTATGCGGATCTTTTAAAACAACGTGTCACGCCGGTGGAACTCACATATCTGGGCTATGATTCTGATCGGTGGAACGACGCACCGCTGCCGGACAGTGCACAAAAAAAATGGGCGAACGACCTCGTCTTCGTCGGACATTATGAACCGCGCACGGAGCGTTTTGTGATCGCACTGATGGACGCGGGATTGAATGTCGCTGTATACGGTTACGGTTGGCAACATGCGAAGCACTTCGCCCGTATCAATCAGAATGGTCGAGGCCTTATGATCGGCGACAAGGAATATGTATATCTATTGAAGTCCGCCAAAATTGGGCTGTCCTTTATTTCGGAATGGAATGAAAACCAAACCGCCGGAAGGACTTTTCAAATCGCCGCAGTGGGAAAATTTCTGCTGGCGATGCGCACACCCCAGCACGCCGAATGTTTTAAAGAAGGCGAGGAGGCTGAGTTTTTCAGCGACACAGCCGAACTCGTCGCGAAAGCAACGTATTATCTGGATCACGACGACAAACGCCTGGAAATTGCACGGCGTGGACACGAACGCTGCATGCGTGAGGACTATTCAATCGCGCGGTACATGCGCGAAGACTGGGCCAAAACGCGCGCGCGGTTCGATGCATTCCGGAAGTCGTCGCGCCCGGTTTAACCGTGTGGTTATTCAGGGAACTCGCCAAAGATTGCGGCGAGGCTCGCTTTGATCTGCGGGTTGCTGTGATTCATAGGAAAGTTCATCAAAGCGTCGACGTCTCCATCATCGCACAACCCCAATTGCCACAGCGACACCCATTCCAGAAAGCCTATCATTTCGCGCAGCTCCGGCGTGTAGAATCGATTTCGATATTCGGACAGACGATCGCCCTTCGGCCAGTAGATGTCCAAGGTCTCGTAATCGATCAGACAAAACCGCTCGCGATAGGCTTTCCACGTATCGGTGACCGTCCACTTCAAATTCCATCCCGTTGTGTTCAGGAACGAGGAGCACAAAACAATTTCCGGCACGGGTGCGCCCCGCAGGTCGCGCCCTGCAATCGGCGTTGTCGGAGCCGGTCGGGGATCGGGCGGTATGCTCCAGAACGTGATCATGTCGTCGATCTGTCCATAGATCAGAAAATCGCATAGATGATAGGGAACGTAACGCAACGTGTAGGAAAGTGCGAGCAGACGTTCTTTTTGACTGCCGCCGTTTTCGAGTGGAAATGTTTGTTGGAGCGCGGACAACTGACGCATGGCCGAGGGTGAGTACATGCGTTGGTCAGCGCGCGTTTTCAACACATGCGTTGCATTCAATTCGCGCGCCTTGAGCACACCCTGCAGTGTCGAGAGCACTTGCAAATTGAGGTTGCAGGGCCCGCGCAATTGGGGCAGGTGAGACGTGATGACGTGTACGCCCAGTGCGCGAGCGCGTTCCAGAGTCACGGCATCCGCATCGTCCCATGTGGATAAAATCAGCGGCGATTCCGGGAATGCGCGGCCATACCACGCAAGCGTTTCGAGCGTGAAATCGTTCTCCAACGCGAGAGGCCCCTGAACCACGATTGCCGCCCGGCCTCGAAAATCAGGCGTCAGCGGAAAACGCGCGGGAGTCAGACCTGAGCAATGCTTGGGGCGGGGCCAGAAAGTGAAGTACGACTCACCGCGCGAATTGAGACGTGTCAGCGCGGATTCGAGCAGCCATTTCAGGATGAATGGCGGCATGCAGAACGTCAGTGCGCTTCCGGCGAGCGAAGCGGCGCGTTTTCGGAGACGCTCCGTCAAGCGCGACGGGAGTTCTTTTGGGCCAGTCGATTTTGATGCCATAACGTTGCCTTGTTTCATGTCGCCGTGACTTCCCAGTGTACTATGATCACCATAGAATATGAACAGGTCCTATTTCCCGCCACGGAGCGATCTTCATGCATCTTGCTGAAAAAATAGCGGCCGCCGATCTGGAACTCGATGACGAGTCCTCAGCCTCGCAGCCCCGCTTAAATCCGAACACCGGCATCTCGCTGATGATTTTGTTTCAGATGATGGTGATTCCCATCTATCTATTCTGCAGCGACGCGCTCAACCGACATTATGTGGAACTGGCGAATCATTATATACCGGCGGGATTTTTTTTCCTATGTACGGCAATTGTTTATCTACGGTTGGCGCATCACCATCTCCTTTTTTGGACGCCTATGACCTGGTTTTTTGTAACATCCGCCCTGCTCTTCGGGATGGGGCCATTGATTTATTTCTATGGCACTGAATACTCCATCCGTTTCCTTGATTCGTATTTTGTCCTCACGGACGAGATGCTGCTGCGCACGAATCTTCTCAATGCCTTCGGGACTCTCGTTGTTTGCCTCAGCCATGCGCTGGCCTGTCATGTGAACTGGCGTCCTAGTAGTGGTGAGCGCATTGAAAATACAAATACGCTCTCCATGGCAAAACGCGTTTTCTGGACGATCCTGTGCTTCGCGCTTCCGCTCAAGTGGCTGATTTTCGTGCCCATGTACATGGACGCGTTTGATTTCGTGATTCCGGCCGTCATTCAAAACCTCGCCAACATGCTCGGCGTCTGCATTGTGCTCGCGTTCTACATCTCATTTTCAGGCCAGCCCCGGTTCATCTTCATTGCCGTATTGCTGATGGCGTCCGACGCACTCATTTCCACCCTTACGTTCAGTAAAACGCATTTTATCCTGCCGCTCATTCAGGCGTCGATGGGTATCTATCTTTCGAATCGCAGCCGCTCGTTTTTGGTGGGGGGATTGGTCCTGTCAATTGTGGCCTACTTGTGGGTCAAGCCGCTGGTTGACATGGGACGTTCAGAATTTTATCACACGAGCAAATCATCGGCGAGCCGGATGGAACTCGTGAAAAATTATTTCAGCGGCGACATTCAGGCGAGTGAATCAATCACCCAGGCCAATTCTCAGCATTGGTGGACGCGGCAATCGTTTTCCAGTGTCGAAGGATACATGATCAACGCATACGACAACGGTTCTCCGGGTAACACGATCCGCGATTTCTGGGTCGTCCTCATTCCGCGTATCCTCTGGCCTGACAAACCCAACCTTTCGATTGTCGGCACTAACCTCAACAAGCTCATTATCGGCAACGATCAGACCTCCATCGGGGGAACCATCTACGGCGAAGCCTACTGGAACGGCGGCTGGCCCATGGTTTTGATCGTCTCCACCTTTGTTGGAGCGGCACTCTTTGTCTTGGGGCAATACAGCGTCTATTATCTCGAAGTGCAGGACGTGCGTTACGTCCCCATTGCGATGATGGGCATCTTTTACGGATTGGATATCCAGAACTGGTTTATTCCGGCGTTTGTCGGAACGCTCCCGCTTTTCATCGGGCTCTGGTTCTTCATTAAACGCCTCATTCGCGTGAAGCAAACGGAATGAACATTCTCGTTTTCAGAGTCGGTCAACTCGGTGACACCCTTGCGGCACTTCCGGCATTTTGGGCCGTGCGCTCACATTTCAAGCATGATTCGCTGACGTTGTTGAGCGACGTTCAAGCGGGCAAACCGTATGTTGTCGCGCAGGACCTGTTGCAGGGTTCCGGACTTTTTGACGCATTCATGACCTACGTCTACCATCCGTCGCCCGTGATGCGAGGGTGGTATTTAGCCAGGTTGTGGGCACAGTTGCACGCACGGAAGTTTGACACATTGGTGTACCTTTATCCGTCGGGGCGTTCCGCTGAGGCTACCGTGCGCGACAGACGGTTCTTCCAGTTCGTCGGGATTCATCGCTTCATTGGAATGGAATCAAACTTCACCGCGCCTCCCAAGAAAGCAAGCCAACCGCTGCCGGTTCTGCCGTTCGAATCCGACTTGACGCTGGCCCGGCTGGCCGGATCGGAAATTCCAATACCAATGTCTGGAAAAGGCCGGTTTGATTTGAATCTCGGCGGGGCCGAAGAGCGAGCTGTGGCGGGCTGGCTGTCGAGCTTGCCCCAGGACGGAGGCCGACGCTGGATCGGTGTTGGGCCGGGAAGCAAAATGAAAGCGAAAATCTGGCCCGTCGAACGATTTCGCGACGCTGTCGCTCGGCTCATTGAAGCACACGATCTCTGGCCGGTCGTGTTCGGAAGTCAAGAAGACGAAGGAGTCGGTGACGACTTGATCCGCGCATGGCAACGCGGCTACAACGCGGCCGGGCATTTAAGTCTGCGCGCGTCCGCCGCAGCGCTGGGACGCTGCCGATTGTATTTTGGAAATGACACGGGAACGATGCACCTGGCCGCCTCAGCCAAGACACCATGCGCAGCCATTTTTTCTGCGCGCGACTATCCCGGGCGCTGGGAACCCTGCGGTGTGCCCCGGCGTGTCTTGCGATCAGCCATTGAGTGCGAGGGATGTATGTTGACGGATTGTGTTGAGCGCCGCATGGAGTGTCTGATGCGCATCAGCGTGGATGACGCGGTCGCAGCGTGCGAGTCCCTGCTGCGCGAATGCGCGGTGATGTCGTGAGTGTAAAAGTTGCCCATTGCACACCCAATCTCGATGTCGGCGGGTTGGGACAGGCGGTGATTAAAATGACTTCGGCTCTCGCCACGCGCGGCAACGAGGTCCGGGTTCATGTGCTGGAACCCGTCGCTGTGAAAATCTCGGGTGTTGAACTGTGTGTGCATCCGCGAAACGGACCGACGGAGCGCTTTGGCACGTCGGTTTCGATGCGGCAGGCGGTTCAAGCCGAAGCGTCGGGACGAGCGGATGTGTTGCATGCGCACAGTCTGTGGACCATGGCCAGCGTGTATCCGGGTTGGGCCGTGCGCGGTAAGACGTGTCGCTTTGTTTTTTCACCAGAAGGAACACTGTCGTCCTGGGCACTGGCGCATCACAAGTGGCGCAAGAAAATAGCCTGGATAGTGATGCAGCGTCAAGCGATCGCCGGAGCGGATTGTTTCTGCGTCACGTCCGAAAAAGAACTAGAAGAAGTCCGGCATCTGGGATTCAAAAACAGAGCGGCCATGATCCCCAACGGCGTCGATATTCCGGCGCTGGGTCTCGCCCAACGAGCGCCCGGTGCGCCGCGACGGCTCTTGTTTCTCAGCCGCATTCATCCGGTCAAAGCGATTGACCGCCTGCTGAAAAGCTGGGCGCAACTCCAATCGCGTTTTGATGATTGGGAACTGGTCGTCGCTGGCGCTGACAACGGCGGCCATCTGGCCGAAATGCAAGCGCTCGCGGCGCAATTGAAGTTGGAACGGGTGTCATTTCCAGGACTCGTGCGCGAATTCGAACGCGATGCGCTGTACCAATCAGCGGATCTTTTCGTGCTGCCCTCGCACACGGAGAACTTCGGGATTGCGGCCGCTGAAGCCCTCGCGAACGCAGTCCCCGCTGTCGTCAGCCGTTTCGCGCCGTGGAAGAATCTGGAGCGCGAAGGCTGCGGCTGGTGGACGGATACGCAGCCGAAAATTCTCGCGGAGCGCCTGGCCGGTGCGATGGCGCAGCCGCCGGAAACACTCGCCGCGATGGGCGCGCGCGGGCGGGCATGGATGATCCGCGAATTTTCTTGGGCGCGGGCGGCGGAGATGACCGAGCAGACTTATCTCTGGCTACTCGGCGGCGGTGCCCCTCCCAACTGGATTGTCTGACGACGAAAAAAGTAGGACGGGCTTATAGCCCGTCCTACTTTTTACAACACGCCTTTGGTTGACGGCACACCCGCCGCGCGCGGATCGAGTTCACACGCTTCGCGCAAGGCCCGGGCGAGCGCTTTGAATGTTGCTTCAATAATGTGATGGCAGTTGCGTCCGGAGCGGATGTCGATGTGCAACGTCGTCCCGCTGGCGCTCGCAAACGCGCCGAGAAAATCCTCCATCAATTCGACGTCGAACGTTCCGACTTTTCCCTTCCCCAAGCGTTCCGTTCCCACCGCGCAATAACACGCTCGCCCCGACAAATCCACTGTCGCGTGAGTCAACGCTTCATCCAGCGGCACACTCGCGAAGCCGTAGCGGCGGATGCCCGATTTTGTTCCCAGCGCTTTTTTCACACACTCGCCCAGCGCAATTCCAACGTCTTCGACCGTGTGATGATCGTCGATGTGCGTATCGCCTTTGCACGACAGCGTGAGGTCAATGGATGAGTGCTTCGACAGCGCCGTCAACATGTGGTCGAAAAATCCGACGCCCGACGCAACCGTCGATTGTCCGGTGCCGTCGAGATTCAATTCGACGGAAATCGCCGTCTCTTTCGTCGTGCGATTCAACGATGCCGTACGCATCGCAACCGTTTTCACTTCATTACTCATCCCACTTATCTCCCAAAACCATTCGCGAGGATTCGCGTCAATTCGCGCGATTCGGTGTTAAAAATCTGTTGCCGTTTCGTTCAATTCGCTGTGAAGTGCATGATCCGCATCGCGTGCCCAGCACTCTTAGTATCGGCAGAAATGCGCAACGTCAGCGTGTGTTTCCCCGGCTTCAAATCGGCTCCGAGCAACACCGTGCGCGGATAGTGCAAGCCGGCGCTGTACGCATGATACAGGTTGACCGGCGTGAATGCGCCGCCGTCAATACTGCTCTCCGCAATCCCGGCGTCTGGCCCGGCGACGATGAACGCTCCGACGGCTGTGCCTTCAAATTCCAGTGTCAATTCTGAGCCCGGCTCCGTCGCGCTTAAGATTGGAATCTTGGTGAAGCGATCGCGTTTGCCTCCTTTGATTGCCTTCCAATCCGGGACGCCCAGCGTCCAACCTTTCTTGAGCTGCGCCGTCTTTAAATCGATAAAACGTCCAGCGCTGTAATTGAGTGGGTCGAGCGGTTCGGGCATCGCATGCGGGATAAGTTTTGCGTCATTGGCGAGCGGCGCGGTCCACGTTTTTGAAAACAACTCGTCGATCATGTTGGCGCAAATCCCGTTGCCGTGTTTGGCCGGATGGACGCCGCCGTATTGTTTCCAAGTCAGTTTCCCAGCGGTGATTTCGTCAGCGATTTCTTTTCCGAGATGGATCGTCGAAATCAAATTGTGGGCCGCGACGGCTTCATGTGCCTCCATCGTCAGCGGCGTCTTACCGTCTTGCAGCGTCTTTAACATGCCTTCGTTGACAAAGTACGTGACGACGATGTCCATGTTCGGATTTTCTTTTCGCGCATGTCGGATGATGCCTTCGAGTCCGCGAATACATTCGGCGCGTGTGTGGTGCGCGTCTTGGTCGTCGTTGACGGCGAACTCAACGAAGAAGAGATCGACGGGACCGGTGGCAAGCACATCGGTCGCGAGTCGAAACGCGCCGGTCGTCGAACACGTTGATGAAATGCCGGCGGCGATAAAATCGAAGGTCGTCTCCGGAAAACGCTTCTTCAATATCTCACAGACCATCGGGCGGTAGCCGTCCATCTCGGTGATCGATCCGCCCAAAAAGGCGACGCGCCCTTTTTTGGTAGTCTCGAAAACGATGCGCGAATTGGTAAGATTGCCGCGCAATTGGACTTTGTCGCCGAAGGATGCTGGGGCGTCGGCGGCAGCGATTACGGTGCAGGCTAGTAGGGACAAGAAGCAAACGAGTTTCATGGATGTCCTTTTCCAAGACGATGAGTACCGTAGAGCCGAATTCCGATTCGGCTCTTCTTCGCCGGAGATTAAAAGAGCCGAATCGGAATTCGGCTCTACGAAAAACACAGTCGGCACTACAGTGAACTATTCGATCGCTAGCAATTCAACGATGAAGTGCAACGTGGAGCCGCCGGGAATGACCGGAGGAAAGCCGCGCGCGCCGTAGCCCAAATCCGACGGGATTTCCAATTCGATCATGCCACCCGTGCCGACCAATTGCATGCCTTCAGTCCAGCCTTTGATGACCTGATTCAATCCGAACGAAATCGATTTGCCACGATTGTAGGAGCTATCGAAGACCGATCCGTTGTCGAGCCAACCGTGATAATTGACGCTGACTTTTTCGGTCGCCTTCGGCATCGCGCCAGTGCCTTTGCGCAACACACGATACTTCAAACCGGACGCGGTGGCGGTGAATGTTTTAGGCGCATCTTTATCGACTGCGCCAGCTGTTTTGGGCAACGTGGGCAGCGCGACTTCTTTCGCGTCTTCAGCCTTCATGGCCATGCTGCCGAGCAAGAGCACACATCCAAAGAAAGCCAACGAAATACGATTTTGTTTTTTCATCGAACAACTCCAATTAAAAAAAGAGGCCCGCCACACGAGCAGCGGAAACGTATACGAAGAGTCTGTTATACGCCCCGATTCAAAATTGATCAAGTATCGTGAGGTGTTCGGAGTGACGTTCATTTCGAGAATCGAATCAACGCGGCGTAATCGGCGCGGGTGGTGCGGAGTGGGTTTTTCAAGTCGCACGGTTTGGCCATCAATTCCCAGATGAGCCGTCCGCAGTGAGTGCAACGGGCCGCACTGGACGCGATTTGCTGACGCTGGCACGTGACACAATAACCGCTCTGCGATTTCTCCGACATCGTTGAACTCCCCCACTTTTTTTCAAAACACAGCCCACCGCGCACCCCTGCACGGTGTTACGTCGTCCACATTCCATCGGCAATTCGCGCGATGGTTCGGAGCACTTTTATAACGCGAATCCGCGACGGTTTTCAACTCGATATTGTTATACGGTATGACGATAATAAAAAAATCGTTAAGAGTTATAGACGATCCCGGCGTATGATGAGTAGAATGTATAACAGTTTTAGGATTGATTAACTTTTTTCGTTTGCCCTTTTACGTTAAACAATTTACGGTACGTCGCATGAGTTTGCCGCAACCAGATGCTGATATTGCACCCGTGTCGCCCAGCGCGACGTTTCGATTGCCTTCGACGGCATTGTTTCTTGGGTTGATGCCGGTCTTTTCGGGGCTCGCACGCCGTGCTGATTTGGCGTCGGTGCTAAGCGAAGATGGCGTCATGCCTAAAGACACGGGCGATGGTGCCGGGCAGCGAATCCGAACGTACATCATTTACAGCGGGCGCGAAAGTTCGGCGCGGACCAGCCTGAGTCTCTTCGACAACGATCCGCTGTGGAGTGAAGGCGAATTGAGCACGTTGATCAAGCGTCAATTCGGCCCGACTGGATTGAAGCATCTGCTGGGCGTTTTGATCGCAGCTGAAGAACAGGCGCGCGAAACCGGTTCGGTCCATTCCGGATTTGTCTTCGATGCCAGCCGGCACCTCGACATCCTCGGCTACATGCGCTCCAATCGCGTGAACGGAAAAGGGTATCACACCGCGCGGCATTTAAAGGAAGCGCGCGAGATTGTCACGCTGTTATGTTCGCTGACGATCGTTCAGGAAATTCGTTTGGGAACCCGGCGCGGTACGACGCTGAAGATCAAATTGCTGCAAGACGAAGCGTCTGCGGAGGCGTGGGAAGAGACGATTGCTGACGGTGACAAATTGAAAGAACGCATCGTCACGAATGAAAAGATATTCCTGCGATTTAATCCGCATCTCTTTTTAGCGGCGGTCGAAGGCACGGAACAAATTCGCTACATGTACACGCTGCAGTTGCAGAAACTCGCGCGTGAAAATCCCCGAACGCACAGTTTGACGCTGACGCTGGGCGTTCATTTGCCGATCAAATTCCGCATGAATTGCGGGAGCAAACTGGAGCTGACCGCGCGTTCATTTTTGCGCATGGCCGGGATCGTCGAAGAAGAATACACGCGCTACGAGCAGCTCGATAAACTCGAAAACACGCTGCGGTACATGGTCGAGCAGGGGTACATCAGTTCGTTTGAAACCGAGCGTTATCGCTACGCGGCAGCTCCGGTGCTTCCGGCGTCGGCGACGGAGTCACCGGACAAACCGGGTCGGCGTCCGCGTGCGCAATTGGAATTCAAAGCAGAGGAATCGCTGCATCCCGGCGAGCCGTTGGAAGAAATGTGGCGCGTCGATCCGCCGGAATTTTTGCGCGACATGTTGTTGGGAGCGGATTCGACGGGCGAACGTGTCCAGGCGCAACTCGACGAGATTGCTCGGAACAGCGCGGCGCGCGGACCGCGGTCTTTCCCGTTGCTGCCTAATTTTGGACCGGTGGGCCGTCCGCCCAGTGCTGGCGAACGCTTGAAACACGTGCGCCAGGGATTGAAAATGCAGCAGCTTGAATTGGCCAAATTACTGGGGGTGACGCAGGCTGCAGTGTCGATGGCTGAAGCCGGCAAACGTCCGAAAATGGCGCAGCGGTTGTTGGAGAAAGCGCGGCGAATTATTCCAGAAGCGGCATCCGTTCCGCCGCTCGGATCTCCGAACGAGATTGCGTTGACCGTATCGGAAACAGACGCGCCTGCATCCGAACCTGACGAGGCTGAAGAGCCGGAAAACGTAAAATAGGCCGGTCTATAAGCCCGTCCTACTTTTCATGGATTCAATTTCTAAAATGCCTTCAGAGCGGCTAACAGTTTGCCCAGCGCACGCTCGTAACTTTCAGGCTTTTCCCAATGGCGGAAGTCGCTGCACAGGGTTTCGACGACGCGCTCTTTATTCGGATGCGTCCATTTCTCGGCCAGAAAATCGTCGCGCGTGATGCTCAGCAACCGGGTGCGCTCGCCTCGGTCTTGGCTTTCTAATGCGCGTTCAATTTCCCGGATTACTGGGTCGCTTGCCAAGGCGTATTTGGAACAGATCACGAGCAGTTTATCGTAAATAAGTTCAGGGTTGTGCGCCTTGAACTGCGCACCTCGACCCTTCGCAAAATCGTCGGGAAGGAGCCAGCAGCGGACGCCGTTTGCCTGCAAGTCGCTGAACAACTTTTCGCAAAAAACACGATCCATCCCGCTGTGACAGAGGAAGCAGGAGAACTCGAGGTTCGAGCCAAATTCCAGCGTCGGGATGGTGCGGATGAATTCCTCGGGGACGCCGCAGCCGCGCAAGAACAGCGTTGGAATCAGGCCGTGAGAGCGGTAGATCGAATCGACGCCGAGGCTGGACGGGCCGATGAATTTGACGCTGTCGAGGCCTTTGGCTTTGCTGAGATCCACGTTCGCAAATGTGGTTTCCTTAACCCATGCGTGGCTGAAGTCGGTGCCGCTTAAATCGGTGTCATAGAAATGCGAATGGAAAATTTTGGTATGCGTCAGATTCGCGCCGCTCAAGTCCGAACCGACGAACCGCGCGGTCGAAAGGTCCGCACCACTCAAGTTGGCTGAATGCAATTGCGCTCGACCGAAGTAAGAACGCGATAAATCTGAATGACTGAGATCGGAATGATTAAGGTCGGTGCGCCAAAAATCGCCGCCGCGCAAATTGGTCTTTGTCAGCGTCGAGAGGCTGAGATCCACGTAGGCCATGCGAGCGTTGCCCCACTGGTGGTCGCAGAGCGATGCGCCGGTGAGGTCGGGCTTGATGCCGGGATTCGCGCGCCGCCACGTGTTCCACGCGTCGGATCCCTGTTGCGCGTATGTCAAATGCTCCGGGTCGGCCATGTGCGGAGATTTCCGAAAGCTGAACTGCGTTTGGTGCGCGCGTCTGTTTTCACCTATGTAAAGACGATACGAATCAGTCTTGGAATACGGAAATTCAAAGACATCAAAAACACGTTGACTTTAAGTATCGTCCTAAACAATCGCATAAATGAGAAAAAACGAATAATATAATGAGTGATCCAGATCAAGGGACTGGTGCGTTACATTTCGGATCGAATGCAAAAAAAGTGTCTAATTTTCACTTGCACTGTTGGAATGGATAGCGCGGACAATGCACGCGCATTTTTTGCGCTTTTTTCCTGCGCGAAAGACCGATAAACTCTCCCGCGCTCAATCGCTGTATCGAAACAATTTTGGAGGCTCCATTTTATGTCCGACGCACGACGATGTATCGGCGAAATTCTGATGGACATGGGTTGCATCACCCAGGACGACATCGAGGCCGCGCTGGAACGTCAGATCAATGGCGAGAAGGCGAAGATCGGCGAGATTTTCGTTGCGGAAGGACTGTGCGGAGCGGGCGACGTGACCAGCGCGCTGGCCGAGCAATTCGGGATGGAGATCGTTGATCTCGAAGGCATCGACATTGCGCAATCCGTGGTCGCGATGGTGCCTCAGGAACAGTGCCACGAAAACCACGTCATGCCCATCGACATGTTCGACGGCATCTTGACGGTTGCGATTTCCGATCCGCTGGATTTGCAGGCGCTCGACAACATCCGTTTCGTCATCAATTGTCAGGTCCAACCAGTGCTGGCGACACGCGAAGCCATCGACGCAGCCATCAACCGCTACTACGCAGCATCGTCAGACGGCTTCAAAAAAATGATGACGGACATGAACGATGATGATGTCAAACACATCGACATCGACAAG
>Ga0194061_1000455_pt1 | contig 24951 bp, 16 predicted proteins | sample SepL2221m_MetaG_FD_163423 | JGI IMG/M metagenome (GOLD analysis project Ga0194061, IMG submission 163423) | Anoxic zone freshwater microbial communities from boreal shield lake in IISD Experimental Lakes Area, Ontario, Canada - Sep2016-L224-21m | ecosystem: Environmental > Aquatic > Freshwater >... | reverse complement strand
AATGGACCCGCCTCCTGTTCCAATGCCGGGAACAAACTGCCTTGGAGAAACACGGAAAAATCGCTCAGTTGATGCATCCACTCTTCGATCCCCTCCCCATCGCTGCGTTCACATCATTTTGAAGGATCATTCCGTCCCCATCGACGGGTTTTGCAAGATCCTCCATCGTCTTTTGATTTCAGAGGTCAGGTTGTCATCATCACAATGGCGACTTGGTATGATCCTCCATTCAGAACAATTTTCTGAGAATTTCGCCAAACCCGATCCACGCCTGGAAGCTGATAGCACAGAAGCACAAACAATGTCAGGATGATGAGCAAAAAAAGAACCCGTCCCAGCTTTCGCTGAAACGGGTTCGTAACTCTGGCGACGTCCTACTTTCGCACAACCTATAGAAGTACTATCATCGGGGCTGCAGCGTTTAACTTCCGTGTTCGGAATGGGAACGGGTGGTGCCACTGCGCTGAGATCACCAGAAGACCGGATTCACCGGAGTAACTCCGGGCCTCTGGTGACAATGAACCGGATTTCTCCAATTCTGCTCACATCGCTGTCTGTCAAAAGAACGTGCCGGTTCCCTGACATCTGCATACATGTATACTTGCAACTTCGCACTGAGTTTTTTCAGATTGCTTTGATCAATCTCCCCCACGAATGGGAGGGAGGAATAGATCAAGCCAAACGGGTTATTAGTACCACTAAGCTAAGCATGTTACCATGCTTGTACCCGTGGCCTATCAACGTGGTGGTCTGCCACGACCCTTCAGGGAGAATCAATCTTGGGAGAGGCTTGGCGCTTAGATGCTTTCAGCGCTTATCCTTTCCGAACATAGCTGCCCAGCACTGCCGTTGACACGACAACTGGAACACCAGAGGTTCGTCAAACCCGGTCCTCTCGTACTAAGGTTTGAACCCCTCAATTCTCCTGCGCCCACAGCGGATAAGGACCGAACTGTCTCGCGACGTTCTGAACCCAGCTCGCGTACCACTTTAACCGGCGAACAGCCGGACCCTTGGGACCTTCTCCAGCCCCAGGATGTGATGAGCCGACATCGAGGTGCCAAACCGAGTCGTCGATATGAGCTCTTGGACTCGATCAGCCTGTTATCCCTAGCGTACCTTTTGTCCGTTGAGCGATGGCGATTCCACTTTCAACCACCGGATCACTTGGGCCTGCTTTCGCATCTGCTCGACTTGTAGGTCTCACAGTTAGGCTGGCTTATATCCATATACTCGTCACCTGATTGCCAACCAGGCTGAGCCAACCTTCGCACTCCTCCGTTACTCTTTGGGAGGATACCGCCCCAGTAAAACTGACCGGCTGCCAGTGTCCCCCTCCCAGATGATGGGCAGGGGTTAGAGTTTCCAGTTCCTAAGGGTGGTGTTTCATTGACGACTCAACATCCCCCGAAAGAGATGTATCAAAGTCTCCCACTTACGCTAAGCATAAAAACCGAAAACACAGTAACAGCGTACAGTAAAGGTGCATAGGGTCTTTCCGTCCTGCTGCGGGTAGGCGGCATCTTCACCGCCATTACAACTTCGCTGAGCTCCTCGTTGAGACAGCGGTGCACTCGTTACACGATTCGTGCAGGTCGGAACTTACCCGACAAGGAATTTCGCTACCTTAGGACCGTTATAGTTACGGCCGACATTCACGGGGACTTGGGCTCGTAGCTTCGCTTGCGCTAACCACTTACCGTAATCTTTCCGCATTGGTCACGTGTCACACCCTATACGTTCTCTTTCGAGTTAGCAGAGTGCTGTGTTTTTGTTAAACAGTCGGTACACCCATTTCACTGCGGCCCTCTTGCGAGGGCACCCCTTCTTCCGAAGTTACGGGGCTAGATTGCCGAGTTCCTTAACGAGGTTTCACTCTTACGCCTTGGCACAATTATGCCCACCCACCTGTGTCGGTTTACGGTACGGGCGCCTTAGTATTCGCCAGAGATTTTCTCGGTGCACTATTTAGAAGATCCGCTTCGGCCGAAGCCTCCACGTCCCCTTGCGGGACCGGGATAATCAACACCCGGCCTTCCTCCTAGCACACGTCTTTCTGGGTTAAATTTCGGCGGTGCAGGAATATTAAACCTGCTGTCCATCGTCTACGCCCATCGGCCTCGACTTAGGTCCCGACTAACCCTGGGAGGACGAGCCTTCCCCAGGAAACCTTAGGTTTACGGCGGACTGGAATTCAACCAGTCTTTTCGCTACTCATGTCTGCATTCTCACTTGTAGAACCTCCACGGTTGCTTTCGCTCCCGCTTCGACGGCGCTACAACGCTCCCCTACCAGTGGACCCGGGCGAACCCAGGGACACTCCAGAGCTTCGGTACGACGCTTATCGCCAATCATTTTCGGCGCGGAAACACTCGATGAGTCAGCTATTACGCACTGTTTAAATGATGGCTGCCTCTAAGCCAACATCCTCATTGTCTAAGTATCTCCACATCCTTTCCACTTAGCATCGTTTAGGCACCTTAGCTGCTGATCTGGCATGTTTGCCTCTCGCGCGTGAAGCTTATCCCTCACGCACTGACTCCCGTGTTACACTCTGCGGCATTCGGAGTTTGATTGAATTCGATACCCGGGTATGGGCTCTAGTTCATCCAGTGCTCTACCTCCGCAAATCAGCACACGAGGCTAGCCCTCAAGCTATTTCGGGGAGAACCAGCTATCACCGGGTTTGATTAGTCTTTCGCTCCTACCCACAACTCATCCGAGCCTTTCTCAAGAGGCACCAGTTCGGTCCTTCACGCGGTGTTACCCGCGCTTCAACCTGGTCATGGGTAGATCACCTCGGCTTCGGGTCTACTGCCAGCGACTTGTCGCCCATTTCGGACTCGCTTTCGCTACGCCTCCGTCCCATAAGGACTTAGGCTTGCCACTGACAATAACTCGCAGACTCATTAAGCAAAAGGCACGCCATCACCCCTTGCGGGGCTCTGACACCTTGTAGGCACACGATTGCAGGTTCTATTTCACTCCGCTCACAGCGGTGCTTTTCACCTTTCCCTCGCGGTACTTGTTCACTATCGGTCGCCAATTAGTATTTAGCCTTACGCGGTGGTCCGCGCAGATTCACACGAGACTTCACTTATATCGTGTTACTCAGGAACTCCCTAGACGTGCTTTGGTTTTCGGTTACGGGCCTCTCACCCTCTATGGCGCGATTTTCCATTCGCTTCACCTAACGTTCACACTGTCACATCGGGGTCCTACAACCCCACCGGCAAGCCGGTGGTTTGGGCTCTTCCGCTTTCGCTCGCCGCTACTGACGGAATCGTTCTCACTTTCTTTTCCTCTGGTTACTGAGATGTTTCACTTCACCAGGTATTGCGTGCACAGAGCTATGTATTCACTCTGTGACGACAGGGCATTCACCCTGCCAGGTTATCCCATTCGGAGATCCACGGGTCAAAGCGTATGTGCCGCTATCCGTGGCTTATCGCAGCTTGTCGCGTCCTTCATCGCCTATTGGCACCAAGGCATTCATCGTGTGCCCTTTGTAGCTTGATCAATCTGTTCCTCCGACAGGCTTGCGCCCGTCTTGGAAATTTGTGATAACTGAATTCCCGCTGGCGGCACTTTTTCAGCCACCCTATACAGAATTTCAGACTCAGCATTTTGAAGTTGCTTTTTCTACCATGTATGCAGATGTCAAAGAACCAGCTGGGCCATCAAATGCGGCCTGCTGCGGTTTGGTTTCTCGGGTTCCCCCTTGTCGCCAATCTCAAAAAAGTCCATTTTGCTTTCATTCCTGTGCTTGGTGGGCGTGGCAGGATTCGAACCTGCGACCCTGCGCTTATCAAGCGCATGCTCTAACCAACTGAGCTACACGCCCGGGTTGCAAATCCGGTGCTCCGCTCGATGAGGAGGAGGAGGCTCGCCCGTTGGTGGAGGTAAGGGGACTCGAACCCCTGACCTATAGCTTGCAAAGCTACCGCTCTACCAACTGAGCTATACCCCCAATTGTGTGATTCGAAATTCCCATTACGCCCGGTTTTCCGGGAATTTAAGCAAAAACTGAATTGTGCGCTGCCGTTTCAAATTATTGAACCATGTCGTCTTTCGTTGGCATGGATTTCAACGCATGTCCCTTGCGGGGTTTAGCGTTCGACCTATGCCCACCCAATGAAGGGCAGGACATTACTCCTTAGAAAGGAGGTGATCCAGCCGCAGGTTCCCCTACGGCTACCTTGTTACGACTTCATCCCAGTTACCACTCATTCCTTAGGGCGCTGCCTCCTTGCGGTTGGCGCACGCACTTCGGGAACAAATGACTTCCATGATGTGACGGGCGGTGTGTACAAGGCCCGGGAACGTATTCACGCCGTCGTAGCTGATACGGCATTACTAGCGATTCCAGCTTCATGCAGGCGAGTTGCAGCCTGCAATCCGAATTGGGCTCAGTTTTTGGGATTACCTCCGCCTCGCGGCATCGGCTCGTTCTGTACTGAGCATTGTAGTACGTGTGCAGCCCAGGGTGTAAGGGCCATGCTGACTTGACGTCATCCCCACCTTCCTCCCCGTTTCACAGGGCAGTCTGTCCAGAGTGCTCCCAATTAAGGGGTGGCAACAGGACACAGGGGTTGCGCTCGTTGCGGGACTTAACCCAACATCTCACGACACGAGCTGACGACAGCCATGCAGCACCTGTGCAAATTGTGTATTGCTACACTCGCCGGCTTTCACCGACTTAGAGATGCATGTCAAACCCTGGTAAGGTTCTTCGCGTTGCATCGAATTAAGCCACATACTCCACCGCTTGTGCGGGCCCCCGTCAATTTCTTTGAGTTTTAATCTTGCGACCGTACTTCCCAGGCGGCACGTTTAACGCGTTAGCTCCGGCACGGAAGGGGTCGAATCCTCCCACACCAAACGTGCACCGTTTACTGCCAGGACTACCGGGGTATCTAATCCCGTTTGCTCCCCTGGCCTTCGTGCCTCAGCGTCAGTAATTGTCCAGAGATTCGCCTTCGCCACTGGTCTTCCTTACGATATCTACGCATTTCACTGCTACACCGTAAATTCCAATCTCCTCTCCAATACTCTAGCGAAGCAGTATCAAGTGCAGTTTCGGGGTTGAGCCCCGAGATTTCACACCTGACTTACTCCGCCGCCTACGCACCCTTTACGCCCAATGAATCCGAACAACGGTTGAGACCTCTGTATTACCGCGGCTGCTGGCACAGAGTTAGCCGTCTCTTCCTCTTCAGGTACTATCAGACTTCCAGCAGTTAACTGGAAGATTTGTTCCCTAATGACAGAAGTTTACAATCCGAAGACCTTCATCCTTCACGCGGCGTCGCTCCTTCAGGGTTTCCCCCATTGAGAAAAATTCTCGACTGCTGCCACCCGTAGGTGTCTGGACCGTGTCTCAGTTCCAGTGTGGCTGGTCGTCCTCTCAGACCAGCTACCCGTCATAGCCTTGGTGGGCTTTTACCCCGCCAACTAGCTGATAGGCCGCGGGATCATCAAGAAGCGCCAGGTTGCCCCGGCTTTGGTTTCGCGAGGATGTCCTCACTGACCACATGCGGTATTAATTCGCCTTTCGGCGAGCTATCCCCCACTTCTCGGCAGATTTCCCACGTGTTACGCACCCTTACGCCACTGAACTTTCAATGTATTGCTACACTGAAAGTCCCGTTCGACTTGCATGTCTTATCCACGCCGCCACCGTTCGTTCTGAGCCAGAATCAAACTCTCCGTAGAAAGTATTGCGCTGCGGCAGCAAGCCGCAGCATCTGGCCGTTTTATGACTCGCTGCGTGAGCAGCAGGTCTCGGCACTTATATTAAAATCAAAAATTTGACGTGCAACGCACAATTCAATTTTTGCTGTATGGACTGTTTTGAGTTTGTGTCCGCCTCCGCTTCCACGAGGGATGCGTCGGCGGGCGACTCGAAACCAAACTGTCAAAAAACTTGCAGCGCTTCCGAGTTCACCGGCTCTCAGGCTTTCGCCTGCGCCAGCAGCTTTCGTGAGCGACTGTCTCGCGCTTTTCAGCGCGCCCGTTGCTTCAGCGGGAGGGACACCCTATTCACGTCTTCGGCACCGTCAACAACTTTTTGCAAATTTCTTTGCTCGCTGCGACTTTGACGAACACCGTTTCGGACGGCCCCCGCACTTGCGGGGCGGCGTTGATAGCGGTTTCCGTTTCTGGGTCAACAAATTTGTTGAAAAATGTTTCGTGCCGTCTCTGCAGCGGGACGCGGCGCTGGCGCAAAGTTTCACCGAATCAGAGGGCGTTTTACCTATGAGAAACTGGTTCGGGATGATTTTGCCACGGCATCGTTTTCCGGCACGAAAAAATCTTCGCGGAGGCGGGCGTCGCGCCGCTTGGACCCACCAAGATTTTTCGCCGACACAGCCGTTCGCGCCCGCAAAAACGATGTACATCCCCTGCACGGAAACGATGCCTTCCCCACAGGCCGAGGTTCTCATCACCGTGGATGGAAGGAGGCACGCGCGCCACGTCCTCACGCCTAGCGACTACACCATCGGGCGCAACGCCGTCTGCCCCATCCTTGTGGACGCCGACCTCGTTTCGCGCCAGCACGCGACGCTCATCCTCAACTACGACCACGCCCACATCGAGGACCTCGGCTCCTCGAACGGCACGACGGTGAACGGCCAGCTCATTCCGAAAGACGGGCGCACGCGCCTGTGGCCGAACCAGAAAATCCAGATCGGCACCGCGACCATCGAGCTGCGGGGGCTGGGGCACGGGGCCACCGAGATGTCGCTCGCGCCCAGCGCCACGATGGTGAAGCGCGCGCTGCCCGAGGAGTTTTTGCGGGCGGGAAAATCACATCGGCAAGGTCATCGCACAGGGCGGCATGGGCGCAAAGCCATCACCGAGCGCACCATCGCCATGAAGGTGATACTCGACACCGCCGACGCCGACGCGCTCGTGCGCTTCCTGAACGAGGCGAAAATCACCGCGCAGCTCGAGCACCCGAACATCCCACCCGTCCACGAACTCAGCGTGGATGAAGACGGCCAGCCCTACGCCATGAAGCTGGTGCGCGGCATCGCCTTGAAGAAGATGCTCGACCTCCTTGCCAGCGGCACCGAGGCAACGGCGCAAAAGTATCCGCTCCCTTCGCTCCTCACCATCTTCCAGAAAGTCTGCGACGCGCTCGCCGTTGCGCACAGCAAGGGCATCATCCACCGCGGCCTCAATCCCGATATCGTCATGCTCGACGACTTCGGCGTCGTGCTCGTGATGGACTGGGGGCTCGCGAAACGATTCCGGATTGCGGATTGCAGAATGGTCCCGCCACCGCACCCGAGGACATCCACACCGTCCGCGAGACGCTTGCCCGTGGCGCGGGACCATCCGCAATCCCAAATCCCCAATCCGCAATCGAGGCCACCCTCGACGGCACCATCATGGGCACGGCGCAGTTCATGAGCCCCGAGCAGGCGCGCGGCGAGATTGAGCCGTTGCTGCTTCTCGCACAAAGGCACGAAGGAGCCGGACGGCGGCAAGGAGGGTTCTCCGACCTTCGTGCCTTCGTGCGAGTCATCTCCCCGGCGGGCGCAAGGCCATGGCCATCGACAAGACCGCCCGCTACCGCAGCGTCGAGGACCTGCAGACCGCCATCCCCGCCTACCAAAACGGCTTCGCCACCAGCGCGGAAAATGCCGGCGCATGGAAGCAGTTCACGCTGCTCGTGAAGCGCCACAAGGCCACCTCCATCGGCCTTACGACCGTGCTCATCGTCGGCAGCGTGTTCGGCACGAAGGCAATCCTCGAAGGCCGCCGCGCCGAGCGCGGAGAGGCGCTTGCAAAAGTGGAAGCCGCTCGTGCCAAGGCGGAAGCCCGGCGCGCGGAGGACGCCTTCGCCGACCTGAAAGCCAGCGCCCCGTCCCTCCTCGCCCTCGCCGAGAGCGAAGCCGGCTTCCAGCGCTTCGACTCCGCGCTCGTGAAGCTCGACGCCGCCCTCGACCTCGACCCCGCGCAGCAAGCGCACGACTCCCTCCTCCCCGTGCTCGACGCCATCGCCGCCGCGCCCGACGACGCCACCCGCTTCCCGCCTGAGCGCACCGAAACCCTCTTTCGGCACTTCACCAAACATCGGCTTGGCGGCACCTGCTGCGTGAGCAATCCGAGCCGCGACACCCTTCCCCGGTTTTTGAGAGGGAGTGGGCAGAGATGGATTCGAACCATCGAAGGCGTAAGCCAGCGGATTTACAGTCCGCCCCGTTTGGCCACTTCGGTATCTACCCGTTTCCGGTGAGGGGTGCCTTGCTTAACCGCGCAGCGCGGGCGACGCAAGGGTTTCGCGGGAAAATGTGAACAAAGAAGAAAAGGAGGGGCCGCAAAAAGGCGCGAGAACAGCTCGGAGCATTCAGAACATTGCGTCCCGCGGGCGGCGCTGGCTTCCGGGTGGAGCAAGCGACTCGCGTGCTGTTTCCGGCGACCCGCCGGAAACACCTCGTGGCGCACGGGCAAACACGCAGAACTTCCAAATCTGTGCGTCTTCAAATCTGCGCGCCTCACACGCACTCAAACGCACTCAAACGCATCGTGTGTCTGCGGCGAGTCGCCGCAGACAGCACCCGAGTCGGGTGCTCCACCCGGGAGAAGACCGCGCGCCCGTCGCAGCTTCAGCGTGATTTTTCTCCAGCCTCAGAATGGCCAGAGGCGGCGCAGGAGCGGCTTCTTCTCGGGCGCGGTGCCGGGCTGCCGTGCGCCAGCAGGCGCGGGGAGTTTCTCGCGCGGGATGATGCTCACTTTCTTCAGCACGACGCGCTCGATGGGGTAGTCGTTCGTGTCGGCGGAGCGGTTCGAGATCATTTCGAGGACTTCGAGGCCGCGGATCACATTTCCGAAGACGGTGTATTTTCCATCGAGCTGACGCTGCGGCGAGACGCACACGTAGAACTGGCTGCCGTTCGACCGGCGCTGCGGGTTCACCTTGTCGCCGACTCGCGCGGCGGCGATGGAACCCTTCGTGTGCGGGCGGCGGATTTCCGGCGGCAATGTGTAGCCGGGGCCGCCGGTGCCGACCGCGGTGCGATCCTTCTTTTTGCTCAGCGGATCGCCGGTCTGCACGATCGCGGTCGGAATCGCGCGGTGAAATGCGCAGCCTTTGTAGAATCCCTTTCCAGCGAGCTTCTTGAAATTTGCGACGGTCTCCGGCGCGTCCTTCTCGTAAAATTCGATGACGGCCTGGCGAACAGTGCCATCCTCGAAGCGGATATCGAGCACGGCAACGTCGGCGGCGCGCAGGGTTGTGCAGAGTGCGGTGAGAACGAGGAGCGTTTTTTTCATGGGACGAATGGGAGCGGGTGCAGTGTGATCTTCACCGGAGCATCGGGGACTTCCGGCGCGACGGCGAGAAATTCCGCGCCTGCCGCATCCCTTCGGAGATAGCCGAGTGCGATGGGCCGGTCTAGCGCGAAGCTGAACGCGGCGCTCGTGATGCGCCCGACTTCGCGTGCGGGATTCGCCGCGTCACCGATGCGTTCGGAATCGGCTGCGGAGAAAATGCGCACGCCCTCGGTGAGGGGCGCGCCGTCTGTCGAGACGAAGCCGCGCAATTCGCGGTTCACATGGCCGACGCTGCGGAGGCGCGAGATGACCTCCTGGCCGATGTAGCAGCCCTTGTGAAAATCAATGTGCGTGCGTTCGAGCGCGGCCTCGTGCGGCAGCGTGGTCTCGTCCAGTTCGCGGCCCCAGCGCGGGATGCCGTGCTCGATACGCACGAGGTCGAGCAGCGCATCCGAGAGCACCGGCACGCGCGGGGTGATTTTCTCCCACGCGGCTGCGAGGTCTTTCCGGAATGGCGGAAACCAGTCGTGCCCGGCGATGCCGAAGCGGTTCGACGGGACGAGCGTTGCGTGGATTTCTTCGGGCACGTCGTCCATTTTCACTCCGAGAAAATGCACGATGGCGATGCTTTCCGTTACATCCTCCATCGTCACGTCGTCCGCGATGATGTAGCGCTCCATGCGCGCGGGCAGAGTGTCGGCGACGGCGGCGTCCGCATCCACGAGCACGCCGGATGGGCCGATGCTCACGAAGACATCCGCGCACATTTTTCCCTTCGCGGTGGTCACGCATGCGGGAGTGACGGACGGGCACTTCGCTGCGGCGATGTTCGCGGTGAGCTGGCCGTTGAGATAGCGGATGCGATCGTCGCCCTTGAAGAGCAGCTTCACGCGCGACGCGAGATCCACGACACCGCCACGTTCGCGGAAGGCGCGATATTCCTCGGCGCTCACGCTCATCGGAAAAATTGCGGACGCGAAGCCCACGCTCACTGCGCTGCCGCCGGTGCGGGCTTGGGCGCGGGTGTGTGATTCTCGTACAGCTTCGACACGGCGGCGTAGTCGAGATCGCCGAGGCCTTTCATCACCGCGCCGTACATCACGCCGCCGACGGTGCTCGTCGCGGGCACGTCGAGTTCGAGCTTGTTTGCGATCTCGATGCCGAGCTGCACGTCCTTGAACATGTGCTTGAGCGCAAAGTGCGGCACGTAGTCGCCGGTGAGCATCGCGGGCAGTTTCAGATCGGTCACGCCGCTGCGCATCGCGTTGCTTTCGATGGCCTCGGCGAGCGCCTCGGGGCGGATGCCCGAGCGCCGCACGATTGCGAGCGCCTCGGCGAGCGTCTGCACGGTCACGGCGCTGATGAGATTGGTGACCACTTTCACCACCGCCGCCTGGCCGACCGCGCCGATCTGGACGATGGCCTTGCTCGTCGCCTCGAGGATCGGCTTTGCGCGCAGGAAGTCCTGCTCCTCGCCGCCGATGTAGTACACGAGCTGGCGCTTTTCCGCCGCGCCCTTGCTGCCGGTGAACGGCGCATCGAGAAACCGTGCGCCGATCTGCCGCACGCGTTCCGCCGCGGCGAGCGTGCCCTCAAGGCCGATGGTCGCATTGCACACGATGAGGTGCTCGGGCTTCAGCGCGGGCGCGAGCGCCTCGATGGTCTCCATCACGGCCTTCGCATCCGCGACGAAAAGCTGGATCACGTCGCACTCCAGCGCGACCTCGATCGGCGAGCCGAGGAAATTCGGTGCTGGCCGCGGCGTGCGGTTCCACACGCAGGTGTTGAACCCCGCGTGACGCAGTCCCGCCGCCACGCGCGTGCCGATGATGCCGAGTCCGATGACGCCGACGCTCTTCCTGTTTTTGTTCAATAGGGCCATGTGCGGAAATTTTTGGGGACGCAATCCAGCAGGAAAATCCGCGCGCTGCAACACGGGTGAACTGGCGACGAGCGCCCGTGCAAAAGGAAACCACGAATGGACACGAAGAGACACGAATGGGAATTCGGATGAGCGAGCGACGTCAGCCCGATTCAGCTTCACCTCATTCGTGTCCTTTCGTGTCCATTCGTGGTTGGAATTGTGCCGACACAGAAGACGGTGATTCCTCACTTCGCGCCGTCCTGCGCGGCACCGAGAATCTTCCGCGCGCGATCGAGCGCGTCGTCAATGTCCGGGCAGAAATTTTCCATCCCGATGCGGTCCGCGAGGCCGGACTCGAACATCACTTTCATCGGCTGCGGCTGGATGGCGGTGACGAGCACGCTCACGCCGTCGCGGTGCATTTTTTCCCACGCGACTTCGAGCGCCCTCATCCCGGTCGTATCCATCATCGGCACATGGCGCATGCGCAGGATGATGATGCGCGGCTTGCCCGAGTGCGCGCGCAGGGCGAATTCCAGCTTCTCCGCGGCGGCAAAAAAGAGCGGCCCCTCGAAACGGAACAGCACCACGCCGGGCGGCACGTCCTTGCCGCGCACGGCATTCGCGCCGGTCTCGGTGTCGTTCTCCGCGGTGAGGAGGCGAACCTGCGTGACACCTTCCATGCGGCGGAGGAAAAGCACCGCGGCGATGAGCAGCCCGCCGCCGACCCCGATGGTGAGATCGAAAAGAACCGTGAGCGCGAATGCCGCGACCAGAACGCCGAAGTCGGTGCGCGACGCACGCCACATTTCGGCAAACGTGTCCCACTCGCCCATGCGCAGCGCGACGCCGATGAGCACGGCGGAGAGCGCCGCGAGCGGAATCATCGCGGCAACCTTTGCCGCGACGAGGACGAAGAGCAGCAGCACCAGCGCATGCACGATCCCCGCGATGGGCGTGCGCGCGCCGCTGCGGATGTTTGCCGCGGTGCGCGCGATGGCGCCCGTCACGGCGAAGCCGCCGATGAGCGGGGTCAGGACATTCGCGATACCCTGGCCGATGAGTTCTTGATTCGAGTCGTGCCGCGTGTCCGCCATGCCGTCGGCGACGGTCGCGGAGAGCAGGCTCTCGATGCCGCCAAGCGCGGCGATCGTGAGCGCGGGCGCGAGCATCTCGCGGATTTTTTCGAGCGAGACGGGTGGAAAATGGAAACCTGGCAGGCCCGATGGGATGCCGTGGAATTTCGACTGGATGGTGGCCACGTCGCTCCAGCCGAGCCACGTCGCAAGCACGGTCGCCGCGACCACCGCCACGAGCGATGCCGGCACCTTGCGCGTCCACTTTGGCCAAAGAAAACCGATCGCCAGCGCGAGCGCACCGATGGCCGCCGTGTGCCAGTTCACGGCGGCGGCGTGCCGCACGATCTCCATAAAAAGGGCGGGCGCGTGCTCGGTGCGCGGCAGCGTGAGGCCGAGGAATTCCGGCACCTGCCCGAGAAAAATGATCACGGCGATCCCCGCGGTGAACCCGGCGACGACGGGATACGGGATGTATTTCAGCAGCGCGCCGAGCCGGAATGCGCCCATCAGCACGAGCAGCACGCCCGCCATCATCGTTGCCAGCGCGAGGCCGTTGTAGCCGTGCGCCGCCGTCACCGCCGCGAGCACCGGCACGAACGCGCCCGTCGGCCCGCCGATCTGATGCCGCGAACCGCCGAGCAGCGAGATGAGCAAGCCGCCGATAATTGCCGTCCACAAGCCCTGCCCCGGCGTGACGCCCGACGCGATGCCGAAGCCGATCGCCAGCGGCAGCGCGATGATGCCGACCGTCAGCCCCGCGCTCAGGTCGCTCAGAAAATCCGCGCCGCGGTAGCCCCGGAGCAGACGGACAAACTTGGGATAAAAGAACGGTCGAGGCGCAGCCTTCACGCGCAGACACTACACGCAGCCGACGCACATGGCGAGAGCGTGTCGGCGCGAGGCCGCGATCCCAAAAATGATTCCGCGCCGCGTGAGTCTGCGGAAAAATTCGCGGCCCTACTTATTCGGCTTGGGTGCGACAGGCGCAGACGTGGGTGCGGCGGTGTTCATTTTCACATCCGCCTTCGCGCGCATCGCGGCGATCACTCCGTCGATTACCGCCTTCTTTTTCTCGCCCGAGAGGAACGCCACGATCTTCGGCTTCACCTCGTCGAACGCAACCTTCGAGGCTGCCTTGCGATCCGTCACCTTGATCACATGGTAGCCGAACTCCGAACGCACGGGCTCCGCCGAGACCTCGTCCTTCTTCAGCTTGAACGCCGCCTCTGCAAACGGCTCGACCATCTGCCCCTTGCGCTGGAAGAAATTCAGGTCGCCACCGCGCTCCTTCGCGCCGGGTTCCTCGCTCAGTTCGCCGGCGAGCTTCGTGAAGTCTTCTTTCTTCGCGCGGACGATTGCCGCCTCGGCCTTCTTCATCGCCGCGGTCACTTTTTCCGGCGAATCATCGGCCTTCAGCATGAAAAGAATGTGGCTCGCACGCACCGTCTCCTGCTGCTCGAAGTGCTGTGGATTTTTCTCGTAGAAATCCTTCGCCTCGGGATCGGTCGGTTCCACGGCCTTGCCCTTGATCTGCTCGTCCACCCACTGCCGCTGCTGCATGCCCTTTGCGATTCTCTCCTTCAGCGATTCGAGCGTGAGGCCCGCCTGCGCGAGGTCTTTTTTCACCTCGTCCATGGTCGGCTTTTTACCCGTTTGCTTCTCCTGTTCCGCGAGGATTTTTCCAAACTCCGCCTCCACCGCCGCGGCCTCTATCTTGATTGCAGCGGACGCCTTCGTCACGAGCCGCTCGTTGATCATGTCCTCGAGAATCATCTTCAGCACGCCCGCCTTCTGCTCGGGCGGCACCGCGCTCACAGGCATCCCGCGGCCCGCCGCCATGCGTGCGAAAGCCTCCTCGATCTCGGCACTCGTGATCGCCTCGCCATTCACCGTCGCAACGATATCCGCCGCGACTGCCGGCGCCGGAGCGGCCGGCGCCTTCACGTCGGCCGCAGGTTTTGCGGCCGGCACCTTCGTGTCGGCTGCGGGCTTTGCGGGTTTTGGCTTTGTTTCCGCAAATGCGAACGTGGCGGTGGCAATGGAAACAGCGAGGATAAGACGGGACTGGCGTGGGATTTTCATTTTGGAAAGCGCGGACGCTTGCACGCCTCCCCGCACATGGCGAGGGCTTTTCGGGGGAAAATCCGGAGCCCATTATTCCCACTAAGAAACGCCGGGAAACAGACGCGGCGTAACGCGGACAATCTTGTCCGCATCCGCGTTCTGCGGGCAGGATTGTCCGCGTTACGCTGCACCGGACTGGTTTTTCAAGAGGCTGCTAATCTTTCGCCCATCGGAGCCTTCTCCATCTGCGTGCGGCTCCACAGCGCACTCGCTTTTTCATCCCCTGTGGGCCACAACAACCCCTCAACCGACACCCAACCATGAAACTCACATCGCTCCTCACCCTCGCCGCCGCCTTCACCCTCGCCGCCCCGCTGCTCGCAGATGACCCGAAGCTCCAAGCGATCCCTCTCAAGGACATTGATGGCAAGGACACTTCGCTCAAGGCGTTTTCCGGCAAGGTCGTGCTCGCGGTCAATGTCGCGAGCCGCTGCGGCAACACCAAGCAGTACACCGGCCTCCAGGCGCTCCACGACAAGCTGAAGGACAAGGGCCTCGTGATCGTGGGCTTCCCATGCAACGACTTCGGCGCGCAGGAGCCGGGCTCGAACACGGAGATCAAGGAATTCTGCACGTCGAAATATGCGGTGACATTCCCGATGATGGACAAGCTCCACGTGAAGGGCCCCGAGCAGCATCCGCTCTACAAGGAACTCACGGGCCCGGGCTCGGCGTTCCCCGGCGATGTGAAATGGAACTTCGGGAAATTTCTCATCGGTGCCGATGGAAAAGTGATCGCGCGCTTCGAGCCGGGCGTGAAGCCCGAGGACCCGAAACTCGTGAAGGCGATCGAGGACGCGCTGGCGAAAAAGTAGCCGCACTCCACATGCCGCTCGGCCGCTCGCTGCCCGCGGAAGTCCGGATCAGGGCTTCGCGAACTGCACGTCGGTCGTCACCATCGCGTCGCGATCATCGGTGACCGCGATGAACCACGTGTTCGCCTCCGCAGGCGGACGCGGGGAGGTGATGACGCCGCCGGCGATCGTCGCAGGGATGCTCTTCCAAGTGCGCTTCGAGCGCAGGCCCTCGTCGGTCGTGTAGTGAAGCGCCGCGGATTTCAACGTGTCGCCGCCGGCGCAGGCAACGCGGATCGTATCGCCCTCGATCACCGGCTTGCCCAAAACCGGCAGTGCCCGTCCGCCGTTGCAGTACGAATCAATGAACATGCCGATCTCCTTCGGCTTCCAGCCCTCGGGATGGCTGTGGCGCATGTTCACCTCGATGCGCATCTGCTTCACGCCCGGCACGCGGTCGAAGGATTTCTGATAGCTGTCGAGGACGTAATGGACGTCGTTCGTGCCATTCACAAAAAGGATCGGCACACGGCAGCGCGGCAGCAGGCTCGAAGGATCATATTTTTCCACCCACCGGCGCGCGAGATCCCCGAGCTTATCAATGGAAGGCTTCTGCACCGACTCGCCCTCGTGGAGAAAGCCGCATCCATAGACGGGCACGGCGGCCTTGAAGCGATCATCGAGCGACGCGACGAGGCATGTGGTGTAGCCGCCCCAACTGATGCCCGTGACGGCCGTGCGTTCCGCATCCACCTCCGGAAAACTGCGCAGCAACGAATGCGCGCGGATGACCGACGCCGCAGCGTGAAACGGCCACTGGTCATTCGTATCACCGCCGATCGTGTCGAACTTTTCCCCGTTCTCCTGATCCGGCCCGCCGTTCGCAAGCCGCACGCGCGTTTCCTTTTTTGACGTTTGGTTCAGCACCGGGATGCCGGTCTTCGGATCATACAAGGGCGGGATCGGCTGGCTGCCGCCGAGATCCATCGCGATCGCCGCGTAGCCGCGCTGCGCCCAGAGCCACGTCCATTCCGCAAACGCCGTCCCACCGCCGCCGTGGATGAGCACGACCGCGGGGAACTTTTTTCCCGGCGCGGCTTTCCCGAGCGTCGCGGGCGATGCGTAAAACGCGAAAACTTCCGTCGAGTGACCTTTGTATTTTTCGCCCGCGTAGAAAAGTGAATGCACCGGCCCGCTCTGATCGTGCCAGCGCATCGCCGGGGCTTTCTTCGATTCGGAAAGATTCCACGCGCCGGCCTGTGCATCATCGGCGGATACGGAGACCGCAAAGGCGAACCAAACGAGCAGAAGGGCGGGGAAATTTTTCATGCGCCTGTGCTTTGACGGCGAAGCGCGCGGCAGTGCAAGCCGCGCTTTTCACCGGTGCGCACGGAGCGCGTGACGATTTTCAATCCGCCCCAGATCGACGGGCCACAGCCCGGATTTCAAAAAGTACCGGCAGCGGGACTCGAACCCGCACGGGAGTCACCTCCCAAGGGATTTTAAGTCCCTTGCGTCTGCCATTTCGCCATGCCGGCCTGTGCTGAATATGAACGCTTTACTAAAATTGTGCATTGGCTAACTTGACTTTGTGCAAGAGATTGTGCAAGAGCATTGGCGTGAAACGCAAAGAAACGACAAACGTCAAAAACCGGGCACATGAGGAACTCCCAAACGCTAATTCGGGCACGCCCTCGATCGATCCTGATTCGGCAGCAAAGCATTCCGCGCAGTTTATGGCGGCGAGAGATTCACGCAATCGCCGAATTTCGGGATTGTCCATCCGCAACGGACGATTCTATGGAGTGCTTTGGGCCGACCGCGGCGATGGCCGCAAGACCGCCCGCCGGTTTCCCTTGCTCGACGAATCAGGCGAGCCAATACGCACGCTCTCCGCTGCCAAGGACGCCCTCGAAGCACTCAAGTCCCACCGGCATGAGAACAAGCTGCCGACAGGTGGCCAGAAGCCGTCCTTCGATGTTTTTTCCAACGAGTATCTCAATATGGCGTCAACACGGGCAAAGCGGGGCGCAACTCAAAAAAAGGAATTCGATGCACTTGCACGTTGGCGTGCTCATCTGGCGGGCGTCCGTCTGGACCGGATCACAACACCGATGCTGAAAACATTCATCGAGATGCGACTGCGCGGCTGCAAACTCGGCGGCAAGACTTTCGAGGCTGCGTCACCGCGCACTGTCACTCTCGATCTGATCGCCCTCCGCAACGTGCTCAAGGCCGCCGTGGAAGCCGGCCATTTGCGGGAACTTCCCCGCTTCCCGAAATTGCAGACTCCCCCAGCCCCTCGCCGGCGGCTTTTGACCCCAGCCGAATTTGAACGGCTGCTCGACTGCTGCCTTGCGAACACAACTGACGGGACGCCGGTCACAAAGAACGGACAGCAGCTCCACGATTTCCTCAAGCTTCTGGCCTGCACAGGCGCGCGTGAGCAGGAGGCTTTGGCGTTGAAGTGGGCTCACGTTGATTTTGACAATGGAAAAATCTACATCGGAGCACCCGACGATTTTATCGCATCGGCCTTCAGCATCGGTACGGGCGGCACATCAAAGAACCGCGGGTCAAGGGTTCTGGATTTCAACCCGGAACTGGAAGTCCTGCTGCGGGAAATGCATTCCAGACGCGCGCCAGATTCTGCATACCTCTTCCCAAGTCCCCAACGAGGGAAAAAGGACATTTCTGCGAAGAACTTCCGGGCCTCTCTGGCTGCAGTGAAGGCGACGGCCGGATTGCCCGACTTTGGATTCCATCACCTGCGCGTGTGGTTCATCAGCTACGGCGTGATGAGCGGAATTGATTTCATGACTCTTGCGCGATGGGTGGGACATCGGGACGGTGGAATTTTGATTGGAAAGACCTACGGTGACATTGCCGACACTCATCGAAAAACAATGGCGGCAAAGCTCACGCTCGGAGCATCGCCCTCCGATGCCCGAGCCCAGAAGATCGCAGGCGCGTCATGAAAAAGAACTCCCACGCCGGCAAGGCCAAAGGCTCTGTCAGGAGGAGCGCCGGGAAATCCGCCGGCTTGAACGAGGAGGACATTTCCGCCGTCGTTGAGCAGTTCCTTCCGAAGATATGCAAGATGATCGGGGACACAAAATTTGATGAACGGGCTTTTCGAATCATCCCCGCATTCGTACCAGAGGAATGGCAGTTTTTTAAGATCACGGATAAGGCTGAATGGCCGGGATGCATCAGATACGAACTCAACCGGGAATGTCGGGACCATTACGAGTTCCGGAAGAAGGTGATTGCGATTCTCCGCTCCTCGGACGGGAGGATAAGCCCCGAGATCTGGTCACGGACTTTCCGACGGCTGCAGAAGGAATACTTCAAGCCCAAGGACCGCACCGATCTCATGGCATTCTTTCCAATGCCGTATTTGAAAATTCCCGAGGCGATCCGGAAACGCGCTGCAGAAGTCCTTGCGGCCAGCGATCGGCAGGACTTTGTCCAGATACACCCGATGATCAAAGAGTCCGAATATGCCCTTCGTCGTGCTTATGACGAAGAGACGGCTGGCGGACCTCGGCGGACATTTCATTGCCTTGAAATTGATTGGCGCTATGTCCCAAACAAGAGCGCGCTTGAAGAAGCAGTCGTCATGAAACTCCGAACGGCGCTACCCTCCCCAACGTGGTGGGAGGTGAAGAGGCAAGGGCGCGCCAAGGTAAAGAGACTGGCGGATCAGTTGGCCACCCTGGCTGCCTGGCGGGCCAAGCGTGTCGGATATTCGCACGCCGAGTTCAAATCGGCATGCTCAAGAGCGGAGGTCAAGCCCGATGGCGATCAGATCCGGCCCTATGGCTCGGCGGGCGCGTTTACGAATGCTGCGGACATCGCAATGGGGAGGATTATAAAGTTCCAGTCGTCGAACGTTTGGATGCGGGATCGGGTTCCTGCGCATCTTCGACAGGTCTGAGGCCTGATTGGGGCAGGTTTTTAGTTGCGGGCCCGCTCGCTTGTACAACCTGCGAGCAGGTTGAAAACGTGTTCCCCTCTTGAGCATGAACGAAACGACACGCCCTGATTTGAATGAAGACACGCCGCCCGACGCGGCACCTCCGATTTCGATCGGCAGGTTTCTTGGAGTCACTGGCGCTTCTCCGGTGACAGCCTGGCGGTGGGAAAAGCGCGGCTGGTTGAAGACAGTGAGGATCGCTGGTCGCAAATACATTACGGCCCAGGCGCTGCGCGAGTTCAACCGCCGCCTCGAGGCCGGGGAATTCGCTGGCAAGACGCAGAAACCGAGACGGAGAGCAAATGCGCTCGTGGATCCAATGCTTTCTTCAACAACAACACCAAAAACCAAAACAAACTGACCGATGAAATCCACGATTAAAACCAAAAAAATAACGCCGAAGAAGACAGCATCTGCCTCTTCCAAAGGGCAGCACGCTAAGGCAGCGAGGCCTGGCAAGCCTGCCGCTCTAACCAAGACGCTCGCCGTAGCGAAAATCAAAGCGGCCGCCGCTGTGGACACCGGTCAACTCGCGCTGGTGACACCAGTCGCGCCGCTTACATGGGACGCAATCAGCGGATTCGATCCGGCGACACTCGATAACTTATCGCCCGAGGAACTCGCGGCAGGAATAAACGCTCGACATCAATTCCTCGATGAGGCCCTTCAGACGGCGAAGAATGGTATCCACTGGTCTGTACAAATAGCCTGCCAGATCGGGCTGTTGGCCAAGGCCGCAAGACACCGGCTACCGCACGGGAGGTTTGGCGAGTGGCGTCTGCGAGATTGTCCGTGGATCTCGGAACGGACTCTTCAACGGTACATGGCCATTTCAAGTCCGTCATTTCTGGCGGAATTGAAGGCGGGCATGAAGCTGACTGACCTCTACAAAAAGCTGGGGCCAGTCGTGGTCGAGGATTCGAAAAACGCGGTGCCCAAGCAGACCAATCCCAAAAAGGCGAAGGCAACCCAAGACGACGAACCTCTCCCCATAGCGACACTCTCAGCGCGGTTGAAGTCCACGCAGGGGTTTCTCCAAACGTGCGTCGAGGATTTGTCGTTCGATTCGCCTGATGCCTCATCCGTGGATGAACTCCTGTCGGAAATCTCCGCGTTGAGGGCATCACTTGATAAACTACAAGCCAAGTTGGCTAAGCTGGCCGAGCCCAAGCTCGTACAGGGCGTCGTGATTCCCGCCGACTTGAACGGCGTGCCGCTGCACGGCGGATGACTCCCGTTGCCCTTGAATGCCGCGCTTACCTCAACCTCATCAGACCACAACGATAACTTTCACGACCGAGACCTAAAACAACATCACCGTCCTGAAAAAGGACGACCCCGCCAAGCCGGGTGACCTGACGAGGCCGAGATTGATACCTTGGTTCATGATACAGGTGCCGGCGCGCGTGGCAAGACAAAACTGTATGACCACATCACATCAGCTCGTACGAGCACAGCGCATCGCCGAATCAATCGTCGGACCCGCAGAATGGAAAGGCGCGGAAGCCCCTATCACCTGCCCGGGCATTCACCTCCACACAAAGCCGAATGCGCCCACCGACTGCAAAGTCGTGTGCGCGCCAGCTCCACTGGATGGCGGTGTTCTCGCACCCGGCATCTATTGCCATCACAAATCCTGCCGCGCCGAAGTCGGTAAACTCAGCTACCGGTTACGCAGCGCACTGGGCCACGGCGTCACGGGACTACGAGGCGCCCTTGCACCGAGATCGGCTGCCGGAAGAACTCCGCGACCACGGATGATCGAGCCCGAATTCGATCCCGGAAAACTTAATGCCATCGCCGGGAGACTCTCGGGAGTGAACGAGTCTTGGTTCGCAAGGAGGTCGAAGCTGCCGGTGGATGCACAAACCCCGGGCACCTTTCTTCAACAACTTTACGCTCCGGGCGAGCACGTCATCATTTTCGATGAATTCATATCGCAGGGGCAAGATGTATGGCACCACAGTGGTGAGCATATACCTCCCTACGATCCTCAGAGATTCCGGACCGGCAAGCCTCGCGGCGTCTGGTTTCTCTGTAATCCCGTCACAGGGCAATTCGTGCCGGATGGAAACTTGAAGGGGGACGGCACGCCCCACCTCACCCGGCGATCATGGCGGACCATCACTTCGTGGCGCTATCTGGTGCTCGAATCAGATCAGGCGGATCCCTTACAGTGGCTTTCAGCAGTGGCGCAGTTGCCACTTCGGATAGTGGCAATCTACACCTCGGGGGGGAAATCTATCCATGTTCTCGTCCGCCTAGATGCGTCCAGCAAGCAGGATTGGGACGCACAAGCCGCTCAGATAAAACCCATCGTCATTCCTCTCGGAGCTGATCCCGGCGCCATCTCGGGCGTCCGGCTGACACGCCTGCCCTGCTGCGAACGACTAGGCACCGACGACAGGGATGGAGCTTTCGTCCCTTACTCCGAACCGCGGCTGCAGAAGCTTCTCTACCTGAATCCCACACTGGACAGCACGCCCATCTGCGAATTGGAGGAGCTGCGATGAATGCCGCTCTTGCCAAATTTGCGGCCGCGAATGGCCTGCCGGCGCCACGGACACCGGATGCATCGCAAGCGCCCGGTAGCGCCCTACTGGAGCTTCCTGACTGGTCAGCGAGATGGCGGGCCGGCGTCGGCCAGGTCGAAGAAGATCACATTCAGGATCTTCACCGGCGCACAGGGTTTTCGCTTGAACTGTTGCGCATCGAACATGAACATGGACGGCTCGGCATCGTTGATTCCCCGCAGCGGAGGCCTTCCTTTGCTTTCCCGGTTCATGACGCACGCGGAGTCGTCGTCGGCTGCACCTACGCTGTCGATGAAGGAGAGTGGTGCCATGTCCCTGCAAGCTCCGAAGCGGGAGTGCTCGCCGATGGGAATCCAAATGCTCCGAAGGCAATCGTTTTCGGGAATCCATGGGACCGCCTCAGGATGATCAATTCGATCGGGGAGTCGAACTGGTTCAATGTCCTCAACAAGCAGTATATCACGATCGTTGTGTGCGGCACTGCGGGCGCGGAAATGGTCGGCCACCATACTCGAAACTGCAAATTGGTGCATCTCTGGTCCCCAACTGTAGCAGGTGACGAGTGGATCCAGCAGATCGCTGCTCACGTGCCCGGTAATATTCACGTGCGACGTGTTCAGATACCGCAAGGCTACCGTGATCTGGCGGAATGGTCCCGCGATGCACGTCCGGACCTCGAACAAGTCGTCACTGCGCTCAATAAAGGCCAATCCATTGATAGGACAACCTTGGACATCAGGAGGACGGGTATCGAGCCACCCATTTCGCTCATGGATATCGCGACTGGTCCAGCCGATCCTGGAAAGAACTTGCTCGGCAATCGCTTCCTCTGTAAGGGCGGCGGAATGCTTTTCGTCGGGCCTTCCGGCATCGGCAAGTCATCGGCCAGCGCACAGCAGGATATTCTCTGGGGGATCGGGCGTGAGGCATTCGGCATCAAGCCATCGCGTCCGCTCAAAATCCTCACCATCCAGGCCGAGAACGATGATGAAGATCTTGCCGAGATGCGAGACGGCGTAATCAAGGGGACGAAGTTAAGCCCCGAAGACATCGCCAAGGTGCGAGAAAATGTGTTCTACGAAACCGTCGGCGACCTGACTGGCGATGAATTCATGGACTATCTTGAGAACAAGCTGAAGACCAAAAAATACGACATCGTGCGGCTGGACCATCTCACGGCATACCTTGGTGGCGACGTCAGCAATCCCATGGTCACGATGCCGTTTTTGCGCGAGCGATTGAATCCCATGCTCAAAAAGTACGGCGTTGCCTGCATCATCAATCATCACACGCCCAAAACCAACAACAGGGATACCGGCCGATGGAAGGGCTCAGACTGGATGTACGCCGGTGCGGGCTCGGCCGACGTAACGAACTGGGCGCGCGCGATTCTTGTCATTGACTCGACCCATGCGAGTCACGTGTTCAAATTCATCGCAGCCAAACGTGGTTCCAGGATCGGTTGGCGTGATAAGGATGACGCAGTCGAAACGACGCGCTACTTCTGTCACGGATTGGCCGGGATTTACTGGCGTGAACCTACCCAGGAGGATTTCATAGAAGTCGAGGCGGCAGCAGAGGCTGTGAAGAAAAATGGAAAGAAGCCAAGGGACCCCGAAGATTTGTTGGCTTTGATTCCGATGGAGGGCGCTATTCCGAAGAAGAAATTGCTACTTGATGCGACGGCAAGGAAGTTGGGGAGAGACTGGACTGATGCGATGTTGAAGCAAATGATTGAAGACGGCGAACTTCATATCTGGAAAATTCGGCGGAGCGGAACCAACGCCGAGATTCATATTTCCCGGCATCCCCAAAGACTGACACGTGAGTGAGACACTGAGACTTTCCTGGAGACTTTCCTAGGGTGTCAGGAAAGTCTCCCGGAGACATGAGAGACAGACTTTCCCAGCCCTACTTAACGTAGGCTGGGAAAGTCTCTGTCTCGAGAGGGGTAGTAAAATCAAAAGCACACGTCGCATGGCGATGAAAAAAGTATGCGCGCTTCCGGTTTCAATAATCACACTGCATTGCGATTGGGAGTATATCGATTTCGCGGCCAATTAAAACACGGTAAAGACCGACTTTTCGTTTTCGAGGAAAACAATCGCAGCCGTGCTCCATGAAGAACGCTTACGAAGATCGAGAGGCAAGTTTATCAATTACGATGGAGTATTTTTGCGACCTACCTCCGCCAAGTTTGGTCTTGCTTTCGATAGTCCGAGTGAGATAGCATTCCGGGCAATCCGGCGACGCCCGCACTGGTTCCATTGTCGTTCGACCGGCACACCACACCATGAATGCAATCTCCACGGCACCTCCTCATCAACTTGCCACTGCGCCAATTCCCGAAGCAGCAGATGCTTCGCCCATCCGCGTTTCCGAATCCGACCGCCTCGCCAGCGCCGTCAGCCGCGGACATGCAATAGATGCCGATGCAGCCAAGCTGATGCCCCTGCAGCTCGTCGGGGCAATTGCCGGACGAACAACGGTTATTCGAAGCGTTGACGCTCATGTCTGCTCTGCCGGATTCAATCTCGCAATGATCGGCAGCGACAGGGCGATGGTTCACGGCGCAACGATGGCCCTGCTCGACGAAATCCTCGCTGAGTTTGAAGAAGCGCGAAACAGGGAGACCGACGAGGGGCGAGACCAGGTACGCCATCGGCATTCGGCACTGATGAGCAAACGGAAGGATTTGTTTTCTGAGCGGAACGCTGCGCAGGAGAAACTGAGGAAGGTGAACGCGGTGCCTATGACGCCCCAAGAGGCCGAAGCCAATCGAACCGAGTATAGGACGGTCGTGGAAAAGATGCGCGGTCGGCAAAGCCTCGAAGCGCAAATCGCGTCGTTGACGCAGCAGATCGTGGCTGTGGAACTGGAAATGACGGACTGGAAATTCGCGTCTGCCCCAGGGATCATTCGGGACGGCGAGCTGTGGGAGAAATTTCCGGACGCCGGCAAGGAGTCTTTTGATGGAAATTTCCTGCAAGTAGGAACGGCGAAAGCACTGCTGGAAGAATATCAGGCGCTGCCGCCGAAATGGTTTCAGGAATCAGTGCATCTGTTGCGGCGCTCAGGCAATGAGTCGCCGTTTTCGCCCATGGCACGATCGAGGGAGAGCACAACGTGCAGTGTCCAAATCTCGGGAGACCCGTTCGCCTTCTCGCGGCTGTTCCATGACGCGAAGTTTTCAAAGTGCGGATTGTTCAGTGGCTTCCTTTTGGTCGGAGCGGATGATGAAAATGCGAGCCCCGATGCGGAGGCGATGGACCAGCTCGTTGCGGATGAAAAG
>Ga0194061_1000454_pt1 | contig 24970 bp, 26 predicted proteins | sample SepL2221m_MetaG_FD_163423 | JGI IMG/M metagenome (GOLD analysis project Ga0194061, IMG submission 163423) | Anoxic zone freshwater microbial communities from boreal shield lake in IISD Experimental Lakes Area, Ontario, Canada - Sep2016-L224-21m | ecosystem: Environmental > Aquatic > Freshwater >... | reverse complement strand
AGGTTAGACACGTCGAGCAGGATTGGCATCTCAAGGTCCGCCGAAGCTGCGGCCTTGGCGGCGGCCTGTGCTGCCCAGTCCACCAGGGGCGTGCGCGCCCATTCCGGGCATCGCACAGAATGCGACTGTGCCATGGAGATCAGTTGTGGCAACTCGGCGTCACACGCTTCGACTTTCTGTAGACAGCGCGGTCCGAATGGGCATCCAGGAGGCCGATCGAAGATATCGACCGGCGCACCCGGTATGACCTCTAGGACCCTGGCGATCACGTGATCGGGTGTGGCGGCCATAAGGCCGCGCGTGTAAGGGTGGCGTGGCCGTCGCAGGACTTGGTCCGCTGGCCCCTCCTCGACGATGTATCCCCCGTACATGACAACGATTCGGTCGGCGATTTCAGCTGCGACGGCGAGATCGTGGGTTACGTAAAGCATCGCGACTTGCTCTTCGGTTCTGAGCCGAAGTAGTTCCTGCAGGATTCGTGCCTGCGTGACGACGTCCAGGCCTGTCGTTGGCTCGTCAAGCACAACAACCTTCGGGTTCGACGCCAAGGCGATTGCGATGCATACGCGCTGCTGCTGTCCGCCGGAGAGTTGGTGGGGGAACCGCCGACTGAAGTCCGCTGTGGCAGGCAGGCCGACCCGAGCCAGCATCTCAAGTCCGAGGACCTTCGGGTCAATTCCTTCCAGCGACCGACCGCGCATTGTGTCGACGATCGCGTCGATTACGCGCATCGACGGGTTGAGGGCGGTTGCTGGATTCTGTGGTACGTACGCGACTTTTCGGCCCCTTATTTCCGCGAATTCCTTCTCCCCATTCACCGGCTGATCGTCCACGCAGATCTCGCCTTCGGCCACCGCGAGTCCTGAGCCGGTGTACCCGAACGCTGACAGCGCAGTCGTGGTCTTCCCGGACCCGGATTCGCCCACTAAGCAGACGATCTCACCGGGGTTCAGGTCAAGGCTGACCGAGTCGATAATTGCGGGCCCACCGAGAACGACCACCCTTACGCCGTCGAGGCGCAGTACTGAGGATCCCGATGTGCTCACGAGGATGCACTGGACCGGTCTAGTTGGCGCACGTAAGCGTCTCCGATGAGATTAACCGCGACCACGAGAACTGCCAGAACGATCGATGGACCTACCACTGCCAATGGGTCGCTCGCGATGACCACCCTGTTCTCGGAGATCATCAAGCCCCAGTCCGCCGTGGGTGGCTGGATGCCGATTCCTAGGAAATTGACGCTTGCGATGAGGATGATGGACCAACTGAAGCGCAGACCCAGATCTGCTGTGATGACGCCCGTGATGTTCGGAAATATTTCTCGCAGTAGCAATGTGCGCGTCGGCTCACCACGCGCAACGGCTGCCTCCACATAGCCTCGAGTCGAAACCTCCAAAGTCGCTGACCGAACGATCCGGGCTACCCCGGGCAGGAGCACCAAAGACGTTGCAATCACAAGCACGAGTGAAGTGCCGCCGAATGCGGTTACAAGTAGGAGGATGACGAGCAGCGCCGGCAGGGAGATCAGGATGTCAATGCCGCGCATAAGTATTGGGTCGATCTTCGAGCGGCTGTAGCCGGCGACAAGCCCGATCGATGCTCCGATCAGGTAGGTCACGACCGTAGCCAAGCCAGCGAGAATGAATGTAGACCGACCGCCGTAGAGAAGGCGACTGAATACATCTCGGCCGATGAAGTCCAGCCCGACTAGGTGGCCGTTGCCCGGCGCAGCCCCCGGTATGCCGAGCGAATCGTATGGCCCGTATGGGGCGACGTACCTTCCTAGCAATGCAACGACCGAAGTGAGAATGAACAGGACTACGCCAACCAAACCGGTCTTCGTACGTAGGATTCCTCCGCCGATTCGTCGCGCATTGCGTTGCGGCTTCGGGGCCGTTTCCGTCCCGGCGCTCACGCTAACTCCGTCCGTAGCTTTGGCACGAGGAAGACGACTAGCAGGTCGGCGAAGATGTTGATGAGCGTGTATATCGCAGCCAGGATCATGGAGGCTGCCAAGATCTTATTCGTGTCCCGGGCAAGGACTGCGTTCACCAGATAGACGCCGACCCCCGGGTAAGCAAACACCGATTCGACAACGATGATGCCGCCGACTAGGTATTGCAGATTCTGAGCAATTGTTTGAACGCTGTTTGCGATGGCGTTGCGCACTCCGTAGCGAATCAGGACCCTACGTTCTCGGATTCCGTTTAGGCGCGCGAACTGGACAAAGTCCGTTTGCAGAACTTCGATCATGCCTAGCCTGACTTGTCTGACTCCGGAGCCGACGGCCACCGTTAGCAAAGTTATTACAGGCAGAATCAGGATCTTCGGTGAGCTCAGCGGTGAAGCTCCGGGGGAGACGAGCGAGACCGGGGGCAGGATGCCCAGCTGGGTGAAGAAGATGTAGATCAACAGGGCGCCGGTGACAAATTCAGGTAGGCCCGCCGCTACTAGGGTGGGCATCGAAATGATGTGGTCAAGCGGTTTGTCTGCCTTGATGCCGGCTATGGCCCCAAGCAAGAGTGTGAACGGAATAAGCAAAAGCGCTGTGATTCCACCGAGTATCAGGCTGTTAGCAAGCGGGTCTGCGATGCTCTTCGTGATGGACGTATCTGGTTGCTGCTGGGCGATTGCCACGACCGAACTACCGAAGTTCCCGCGCACCATCTCGCTCAACCAGGAGAAGTACTGAAGGTAGAGCGGGCGGTCCAATCCCAAATGCGCTTCTAGGGCTGCAATCGTCTCTGGCGTACCGCTCTTGCCCAAGATCACTGTCACGGCATTGCCCGGGATGACGCTCGTGCAGACGAAGATCAAGATCGAGACGATTAGCAGCGTTAGTAGCGCCGCTGCCACGCGCTTAAGTACAAACCACGCGACTGCACGTGGCGCGGACTTCCCACCCTTCTGAGCTTTGGGCGCCGTTGCAGGCACGACCGGTAGAACGTCGGGGGAGATTGCCACTCCTGCTCCTACCGTGTGATCCTCGTTTTGAAGCTGGAAAACTGACAACCCCTGCAGCCAATTTCGGTAGTGCAGGGGTTGTCCCAAGCCTACGCGGCGAGCCAGCCGTCCTGGAAGCGGAAGTTGTTGAAGTTAAACGCCGAAGAAGCGCTAAGGCCTCGAACGTTCTTAGCTGCAAAGTCGATGTAAGGCAGGTTGCCCCATACGACGTAGCCACCTTCATCGAACTGCTGCTGCTGCGCCTGGTGCCAGAGATCGGCGGCTTTTGTTGGATCAAGGGTCGCCTCGGCCGCCAGGATTATGTCGTTCTTCACCTTGCCGTCTGGCTTCTGGGCTCCCCAGTGGGTGTCCGAGTAGGGGGCACCGAGTTGCATCAGCGAACGATACTGGCCAGTCATTGACGGGAGCGCCTGGGCGACCTGGAGGCAGAACGGTCGAACGTAGGCGCCGCCAGCTGAGGTCCAGTAGTTGCCTGGTTGCAGGACCTTCAGTTGGATGTTGACGCCCGCGGCCTTCGCTTGCTGAGCCCAGATCGTCGACGACTCGATCATGCCCGGTAGTACAGGTGCTGTTGGCAGGACGAACGTGTTACCGAGAACTCCCGCCGCCTTAAATAGCGACTTGGCCTTTTCCACATTGAACTCCGACTTCAAATCGGAGGCGAAGAACTCAGTATTCGGTGCCTGCAGGTCATTGCCAACAGTCCCGAATCCACCTAGGGCTCCGTTGATCAGTGCCTGCCGATCGGTCAGCAGTTTGAAGGCCTGTCGAATGCGAACATCAGCAAACGGTCCCTCGTCAACACGCATCCCGAAGGCGTATGTGTTTGAAGCGCTGGCTGACTGCAGGACCTGCACTTGGTTTGACGAGAGTTGCTGACGTACCTGCTGCAGCGCGGGGCTGATCAATAGGTTGATCTGGCCGCTAAGCAGAGCGTTTAGAAGCGCGTTGTTATCGGTGAACGACGAGTCGATCACCAAGGTATCAACGTAGGGCTTGCCCTCTTCCCAGTAATTCTCATTTCGCACGAAGACGCTCTTCTGCCCCGGGGTAAACGACTGGAACTTAAAGGGTCCGGTACCGATCGGGTTCTTCGCCGTACTCGCAGCCGTGGCACCGTCTTGCAGGATGAAGAAATTGAAGAAGGCGAAGATGGACGGGAACTGAGCCGACGCTGACAACAGCGGGACCTGCACCGTGAGATTGTCAAGCGCCTTGACATTCTTGAAATCGACCAAGCCAACTAGGAAGGACGATGAATAGTTCTGAGTTGGGTCGCTCCACAGGTGGACGATGTTGTACACCACGTCTGCGGCTGTGAACGGCTTGCCATCGTGCCAAACGACCCCGTCACGCAGCTTGAAGGTCCATACCGTTGCCTCCGCGTTCGCCTCTGCGGACAGCGCCAATCCGGGCACCATGGGGTAGAGGTTGGTGCCGGCGTTGGGATAGAACAGGAGGTTGTACAGCGCGTAGTCCCTAGCGCAGTCTGGATTTGGAACCGCCGTACCGGGGAACAGGTTCTCTTCACTTCCCAGCGTCAGAACACCTGCGGTGAAAGTGCCACCCTTGACGGGGGTGCCGCCAGGGAGTGAACCCAGCGCACCCGTGGCGGTCGCACTGGGAGACGTCGAACTGCTGGTTCCGCACCCAGTTAGCAGGCCACCGAGGCCAACCGCCGCCCCCACTCCGCCAACCCCAATAAGAAAGTTGCGGCGAGAGAACGCACCGCTCGAGGCCTGATATGCGATCCGGTCTAGTTCGGTCGGGAAATCGTCTTTGTTGGTCATGGTCTCCCCTAACGTCTCGAACGTTCAAGCGTTTGTCGACAATTCTGTGATGGTAGCGGCGCCGTGAGGCCCGCGCAATGGCGTCGCACAGTTCGTTATCCATCTGTGGCGAGGATCCACTCTGCATTGAAGCACTGTTTCGCAGCCTTGTGACACGTTCCCGGCGCCGTGGACCTAGACGGATGTTCGCTACGAAGAGACCCTTTACCCGCCCGTGCTGACAAGGGCGGTCAGTCCCGCTACTCCAGCCACGATGACACCGACGCCGAATAGTTGGTGGCGCGTTAGACGCTCGCCGTGCAGCAGGTAGGCGCCCACGACCGTTACCACTGAAAACATCGCTGCCAACACCGCTGAAATTGCAACGGAATGCCGGGCGCCCACTGCGTAGCACAAGTAGCCGGATATTTCGGCTACGCCGGCGACCATCAGGAGAGGCAGGGCTCGCCGAGAAATCCGCAGCTTCCCTGTCAGCAGAAGCGGTAGGAGTACACCAAGCGTTCCCACGACCCTGGGCGGCAGGATGACCCACAGCAGCGCGGCACTGTGGGTCAACTTGCCGACGAGGAAGATCGCACCGGCGCTCGCGACCGCGGCAGCCGTGGCCAAGCTCGCGGCCAGAAGTGGGCGGTTCGCTATGACCTCACTTGCGTCCCGGCTAAACGTTGCCACCAGGACTCCGATCACCACGACCACGAGCAGCACCCCAGCCGCAGCGGGCAGCCTCTCGCCTCCTGCAACCGCCAGCAACGCGGCGAACGCGCCTTCGGTGGAAGTAATCGCGGCGACGATCCCCACCTTGCCAAACCTGAGACCAGCCACGAGCAACCCGAGTCCGGTCACGCTACAAACTCCTGCGGCCGCGAGTTCAAGCCACGTCGCAAGTCCAGACGGAGCGGGAGTTCGGGTCAGCGTTATGGCGATACTGTCCGCCACCAATCCGACCACCAATACCCAAGCGACCACCGAAGCCGTAGGTAGTAGTCGGGAGGCGCGGGCAGAGCACAATATGCCGATACCCCACAGCAGGGCGGCGCTAAGGCCTCCCCAAACCGCGATCATCCCCAACGCCTTCGTCGCATGTCGGGAGAACCTACCGCGGTGTTGCCAGGATCGCGCCGGAAACTCGGGGTTCAGCTGCTCACAAGGTCAACAGGTGGTCAGCCAGATGCCATAAAGGCACCGGTAGTCCCGCCATCGAGCGACAAGATTCCACCCGTCGAATACGAAGCGTCGAGCAGCAACCAAACGGCCGCGCGAGCAGTCTCTTCGGCCGACGCGATGCGTCGAAGCGGCACCCGCCGCTCTTCTGCCACTCTGGCTCCTTCGGCATCTCCGGTGAGAGCAAACTCCGCTCGCAGCATTGGCGTGTCGACCGGACCAGGGCACAGCAGATTGACCCGGATGCTAGGTGCGAGTTCGGCTGCCAAGGCTCGGGTAAGTCCCACCAAAGCCGCTTTAGAAGTTGCGTATGCCGAATAGGACGGCACACCTATGATCGACTGTTCCGACCCCAGAAACAGGAAACTGCCCGTTCTCGCGGCTCTCGTCAATGCCGCTGCGGCCGCTTGCGCAACCAGAAACGTGCCCGTGACATTTGCGTCAATGGTCTCCCGCCAAAGTGCTGGCGTGGTGCTTGCCAAATTTGCTGGCACGCATATCCCCGCCGCTGTCACCACCGCCTCCGGTGAGCCCAGGACCGAACACACTTGGTCGATCGCTGCAAGAACGGCATCCGGGTCGGTCACATCGCATACGAGCGGAAGGTGCGCTTGGTCAGCGAGCTGCTTCAAACTTCCCGCAACCGCTGACAACGCTGCCGTGTTTCGTCCCAGCAGCGCGACGCTGAATCCGCGCTCAGCCAGCTCGGAGGCGGTAGCAGCCCCAATGCCTGACGAAGCACCAGTTACTAGAGCGACTGCTGCCATCCCCGAAGACCCCCATTCGTGCTCAGGTGATATGAGACTGTTGCATACCCTAATCGTGGCGTCGGCAATATGTGATCCGCAGGCGGCACTCGTGGTTCTCGGTGGAGGTTGGGCTAATGTGTGAATTTGTGAAGCCTGCAAAGAGCACGGGCACTTCTTACCTACCTAACTGCAGGGATTCTTCCTTGGCACAAAGATCAGGGGCCTGCTAATGCGCTCGCAACGGGTCTTCCACGTCGTTGATTCGCACACGGAAGGAATGCCAACCCGGGTAGTAGTGGGCGGTATTGGACAGATCCCGGGCGCCACAATGATGGAGCGCCGAAACTACTTTCTCGAGAATCTCGACGAAGTTCGCCAATTACTCATGTACGAGCCCAGAGGCCACGCTTCAATGAGCGGCGCAATCCTGCAGCCGTCAACGCGCCCCGACGCCACGTGGGGCGTGCTGTATATCGAAGTGTCTGGCTGCCTGCCGATGTGCGGTCACGGAACGATGGGCGTCGCGACCGTTCTTGTCGAGACCGGCATGGTCGAGGTAGTGGAGCCGATAACGCTGATCCCGTTGGACACGCCCGCTGGCCTTGTGATTGCCGAGGTTGAGGTCGAGGCCGGAAGGGCAAAATCTGTCACGCTGCAGAATGTCCCCTCCTTCGCGGCTGGACTTGACCGAAAAGTCGCCGTCCCGGGCCTCGGTGAAGTTACTTTCGATATGGCCTACGGAGGAAACTTCTACGCGATCTTGAGCAGTGACACCTTGGGAGTCGAGTTCGATCGCGCCAACAAGGACCAAATCCTGCGCAATTCCCTGGCCCTAATCGATGCAATTAACGACCAAGACGAGCCGGTGCATCCGGAGAACGCGGATATCCGCGGCTGCCATCACGTGCAGGTCCTGGCACCAGGGTCCACCGCACTCGCCTCCCGTCACGCCATGGCGATCTACCCAGGCTGGTTTGACCGTTCGCCCTGCGGAACCGGAACTTCAGCTCGCATGGCCCAGTTGCACGCCAGGGGAGAGTTGCCGCTAAATGTCGACTTCCGAAACGAGTCGTTCATCGGCAGGCACTTCGTTGGCCGGCTGATCCAGGAGACCGTGGTCGGAGGTCGACCCGCGGTCATTCCAACCGTCAAGGGTCGGGCCTGGATCACCGGTACGGGCCAATATATGCGTGCCGATGACGACCCATTTCCTGCCGGTTTCCTCTTCTAGTCCCACCCCGTGTCCAGTCCACTGCCCTCAACTGCCGACGTCGTCGTCGTGGGCGCCGGCATCGTCGGCGCCTGCTGTGCGCACTTCTTGGCTGATGAGGGTCTAGATGTACTCGTGCTTGATCGTGGTGCAGTCAGCGGCGGTACGACCGGAGCCGGCGAGGGAAACATTCTGGTCTCTGACAAGGACCCAGGGCCTGAACTGGAGTTGGCCCTGGTCTCAAGCAACTTGTGGACAGAGCTTGGGGACTTTATCGGCGAAGCCGCCGAACTTGAGCTGAAAGGCGGGTTGATTGTTGCCACGTCGGAGTCATCAAACGCGGCCCTTGTCCGACGGGCCAGGCGTCAAGGACTGGCAGGGGTGGATGTTGTCGAACTGACTCCAAATGAAGCTCGCGAGCACGAACCGCTTCTCGCCGCGGGATTGGCCGGTGCCTGCATGTATCCGCAGGACATGCAAGTCCAGCCGATGCTTGCCGCGAGCCATCTCTTGGCGCCTCGGACTCGAATTGGTCGGGTTACGGTGATCACCCAGTGCGAGGTGAAATCGGTTCAGCTCACACAATCGGGAGCCATTAAGGCCGTGGTAACTAGCCAAGGAGAAGTGGCCACGCCTCTACTAGTGAACGCTGCCGGCGCTTGGGCTGGTGAGGTCGCCAAGCTTGCCGGTGTGTCCCTTCCAATCCTGCCCAGGAGGGGTTTCATATTGGTCACTGAGCCACTTCCGCACGTGATTCATCACAAGGTCTATACCGCTGACTACATCGACAATGTGGCCTCCGACAGCGCAGGGCTTGAAACCTCCACAGTCATCGAAGGGACGCAAGGTGGCCCCATCCTTATTGGGTCGAGTCGAGAACGAGTTGGTTTCGATCGCACACCGGACTGGCCTGTCCTGGCAGGATTGGCGGCGCTGGCGATCGCGGTGTTTCCGTTCCTAGCGTCCGTGCAGCTGCTGCGCGCTTACGCGGGATTCCGCCCTTACTGCCCTGATCATCTGCCCGTGATTGGCCCAGATCCTCAAATCAGTGGACTGTTCCATGCCTGCGGGCACGAAGGTTCTGGTGTCAGCCTGGCACCCGTTACGGGCGTCCTGTTGGCCGAAGCGATCATGGATCGACCTACCCGGGTTTCGCTGGCGCCGTTCCTACCCGGCCGATTCGAAAAGTGAGATGAATCAAATGGCCAAGGAGACGACAATCTCGCTAACACTCGACGGAATACCGCTCACCGCCTACCCCGGCCAAACACTTGCAGCCGTACTGATGAGCAACGGAATCCGATCGTGGCGCACAACCCGATTCGAATATCAGCCCCGGGGCGTCCTGTGTGGCATTGGGGTGTGTTTCGACTGCCTGATAACGCTCAATGGCATGCCAAACGTGCGCGCCTGTACCACCGAGGCTAGCAACGGCGACGAACTGAATTCACAACTTGGAACGGGCCATGGCCACTTCGAATAAGCCGGTCGACGTCGCCGTCATCGGCTCCGGGCCTGCCGGAATGGCGGCAGCAGTTGTCGCCGGCGAGTCCGGTGCCTCTGTTCTTTTGATCGACGCTTCCGGACGTGCGGGCGGACAGTTCTATCGTCGGCCAACGAACCCTTTAGTTCCAGTGGCTGGCCGGTCACTTCACAAATGGGCGTTGTTCGACGACCTAGAAGTGCGAGCAGAAAACCTAAGTAGGCACGGGATGCTCACGACGATGCGTTCCACCATGGTGTGGAGCGCCGAGGGAACGGGCCCATTCCAGATCCAGACGCGTACCAACTCACGGCCCCCGGAGCGACTAGAGACTGTTGTGGCCACAACGCTGGTCATCGCGACTGGGGCCTTCGATCGCCACCTCCCGTTCCCCGGTTGGGAGCTACCGGGGGTGATGAGCTGCGGGGCAGTACAAGCTCTGGTGAAAGGTTCCGGCGTCCTGCCGGGCCAGCGAATCCTTGTGGCGGGTACCGGGCCGATTCTGCTCGCCGTGGCAGCCACAGTGCTGGAAGCGGGCGGCTCCGTGGCAGCAGTTGTCGAAGCCAACTCCCCGGAACGCCTGCTCGTACGCGCACACCGACTTACTGGCGCCTTGGACAAGTCACCAGATCTGGCTCGGTACATTGCCCTGCTTGCACGCCACCGAGTCCCGTATTTGCGTCGACATCGGGTCATCGCCGCTCAAGGCAAAGGGCAACTCGACTTTGTCGAAGTCGCAAAGGTCGACCGGGATTGGCATCAAACGAGCGAGGATAGCCGAGTCATAACCTGCGACGTGCTCGCGATCGGATTCGGATTCACTGCTTCGACCGAACTACTAGTTCAATTGAACGCTGAAATGTGTGTTTCTGGTGACGGTGGGCTCGCGGTCAACGTTGATAGCCACCAAGGGACGAGCGTAGTTGGGGTCTTTGCTTGCGGAGAGACCACGGGAGTCGGGGGGGCCGACTTGGCATTGGCGGAAGGGATGATTGCTGGTGCGTCCGCGGCGCAGAAACTGGGACTAGCAAGCCGGCTGGGCCGTCGGGAGTTGGAAGTCGCAAAGCGACGGGTGCGCCGCCTACGAAACGTGGCTGATGCATTCAGCTCTACATTCGCGACTCATAACGGATGGACCGACCAGGTCGGAGACAACACGACAATCTGTCGCTGTGAAGAAGTGCGTGCCGGCACCATAAGAAATGCCGTAGACCATTTGGGTGCGGTTGACGTACGAAGCGTGAAGCTGACGACGCGCGCAGGCATGGGCTGGTGCCAGGGCCGCGTATGTAGTTACGCGATCAATTTGATGTGCAGCCGTAAGGCCGTCCCGACACCGGAAGGGCAGCGGGACGCCCTTCTTGCAGCTGAGCGTCGACCGATGACGGCACCGGTGACGCTCGGCACTCTCGCACAGCACTTCGCCCCAGGCGTCGAACCACCCGATTGCTAACCGCTCGATCGCGTGCCGCTGGCTTAGTGGCCGCTTCAGACTCGGCTATACGCGCCGTCGATAGGGATGTTCGCTCCCGTAAGGAACTCGGAACCACCCGAACACAGGAAGAGTGCGGCTTCCGCCACTTCGGTAACCGTGCCAAAGCGTCCGATCGGGTGTCTTGAGAGAACTTCGCGTTCGTGCGCGATCGGATCGGCCGTGGAGGCAAGGGCACTGTCATGCATGGGAGTCAAGATCTCCCCAGGTAGCAACGTGTTTGAACGAATTCCGTCATTGGCGTATTCGACCGCGATGTGGTCAGACAGCATGTTCAATGCCGCCTTGGACGTCGCATACGCGCTGTCGCCCGCCCAAACAGTTGTGGCGCAGACCGAACTAATGTGGAGCAGGGTTCCGCTCTGTTGCTGGACCATGGTTGGCAGTACAGCTCTCGACATCATGTACGGGCCCAACAGGTTTACAGTGAGCGTCTTTTGCCACGAATCCAAGGTGGTTTCATGGACTCGGACCCAGCCATCGAGTTCTCCAACGCCGGCGCAGTTCACCAAGATGTCTATCCCGCCCAGTCGGCTGAGAGCAGATTCACAGGCCGCTGCAACCTCATCTTCCTGAGTCAGATCGACGATTACAGGGAACGCTCGGCCTCCCTTGTCAACGATCCTTTGCGCGACCTTTGTAGTACGCGCTTGATCGCGACCAAAGACCGCGACCTCTGCTCCTGCTTGGCTGAAGCGTTCTGCAATTCCTTCTCCGATGCCACTGGAACCTCCGGTGACGATCGCACGCCGTCCAGCCAATCGGGATTCACTCATTCCATTGTCCCTCTCCATGCGAGCGCCCCACCATCGATGATATGCACAGACCCTGTGATGAAGGCTGCGTCGTCTGACGCCAAAAAGCAGACGAACTTCGCCACTTCTTCGGGCGTTCCTAGTCTGGGCACCAAGTGCGTCCCAGTCAGCGCCCTATGCATAGCGGCCTGATCGTCAGCTTGCTCCCAGATTCGATCGTTCATCGGTGTCGCGATAGTGCCGGGTGCATAGGCAACACAACGAATTCCGAATGGCGCGAGATCAACAGCCGCGGTTCTGGTCAGGCCGAGGATTGCTGCTTTGGAAGCGGCGTAGGCGGATTCCGCAGCGAAATGAACAAAGCTTGAAATCGACGCGCAGTTCACCACGACACCACTCTGCGACTTTGCAAGCAGATCCTTGCCGTACTTGATGCAGAGCCACGACCCTTTGACGTTCACATCGAAGACTCGACTCCAGTCCCGCTCCTCGATGTCGAATACGGTGCGTGCGTCAGATATTTGGGCATCTACTATGCCGGCGTTGTTGTGCAATACGTCGAGTCGGCCGAAACGACGATCGATGTCTTCCATCATGTTCGCGACTTCGAGTTCTTTGCTGACGTCGCAGTGTACAAAAACTCCCTCGACACCGAGTTCTTGAACTGACCTGGCGACGGCCTGACCTTGCAGGTCATTGATGTCCGCGACCACTACAGCTTGGGCCCCTTGGCGAGCCATTTCCATAGCCGTGGCACGGCCTATGCCACTTCCAGCGCCGGTAATGATGCAAATCTTGCCGTTGAGCATTTCCCGAGTCCCTTCGACGTTGCGTCTAGTAGCCACGCCTCGGCAAACCCTAGCGATCCGGTCGAACATTGGCGATTCTTTTCCAGGCTCGAGTATGAATGTTGGTCTGTTCCGGACCAGCATGTGGACCCGACCAGTGCCGCGCACAAGAGTCTGCGCCTTCCTGAGGCAGATCCAACGTCAAGTGATTTGGACAATGTGGATCGCGCCTGCTGGGCAAGCGTCGGCAGCATCTTCGACAAGGTCTCGAAGCGAGTTGTCCGGCTCGGGCACGAGCACGACAAGGGCGTCAGTGTCGTGATCTAGTCGAAAGATTTCCGGCGCGGAGATTTCGCACTGACCGTGTTGTGCACATTTTGCACGGTCCACATGTATTCGCATCATTTGAAACCCTTCTACTGCAGCCGAACCAGAAGGCTGCTGAGCGCTCGTAAACTCAGTCCGGGGCACACTTCAGGCGCCCCGTCTAATGCATAGTTCGGATAGCGCTCTAGCACGCCTTGCAGCGCCAATCGGCCTTCGAGGCGCGCTAATGGGGCCCCAAGGCACCGGTGGAGCCCGTCACCAAAAGCTAGGTGCCCGCGCGGCTTGCGCAAGATCCGAAGCTCGTCGGGGTTATCGAACTGCGTCTCATCTCGATTGGCTGATGCATAGATTAGGACTACTCGTGCGCCACATGGGATCTGCGCATCACCCATCTGCACCGAGCGCGTTGTAGTCCTCGCTAAGTACTGAACGGGCGGGTCGAACCGTAGCAACTCTTCTATTCCATCTGTGATCAACTCCGGTTGGCTGACCAGTCGTTGGCGTTCCTCCGGGAAGCGCGCGAGCCACAAGAGGCTATTGCTGATCAAGCCGGCAGTCGTCTCGATACCGGCGGTGAATAGCAAAGAACACATGCCTGGAATCTGCTCAGGTGATATCTCCCCCCTGCTGAGTGCTCGACCAAGGTATGAGAGAAGGTCCTCCGCGGGGAAGCGTTGCTTGAAGCTAATGAGATCAAGAAAGTACTGTGAGATCCTGGGCGAAGCGTCGTGCGCCGCGGCTGAGAGTGTGGTCTGTCCCGGCTGAGAGGGTTGGAGAAGGTGCAGCCAGTCCAGCAGTTGATCATGGAATTCATCTGGTACACCAAGCAACAAGCACACAACATCAGTGGGAAGCGCCCACGCGAGTCCTTGCGCCAGATCAACTGCGCCGCCCCCTTCGTCGCTGATCCGGTCGAGAAGAACATCGACCCGCGACTTGATGTGTGGTTCGAGTGAGGAGACCTGGCGGGGCCCGAACGGGAACCGGACCACCTTGCGGAGTTCGTCGTGAAGCGGGGGATCGGAGTCGAGCATGTTGCCACCTGCGGTGAACAACTGACTCAGGTCGCTCAACTCTGCACTCGGCTTACTAGAAAACGTCTCCCAGTCGCGCAGGGCGCTGCGCACGTCGTTGTACCGCGATAGTGCCCACATGTCCCTGTCGGCGGCATAGTGAATCGGATCGTTCATCCGCAGTTGTCGGTACGTTGGGTATGGGTCAGCGGACATCGCCGCACCGTAGGGGTCGAATTCAATGGCGGAAAACGTCACCCTCGGCTCCCTAGATTGACGACAAGCGACAAGGTACCGGCGGCTCTTGGCCGATACAACCAAGAGTGCTGGATGTGGGCGCCAGCGTCTCCATGAAATCTGGAAATGCCTGACAAACTCTTTTGACAGTTCTACTTCTGACTACGGATCAGAAGGTTACAAGTTCGAATCTTGTCGGGGTCTGTCCGGAATTTTGTGTAAGGGGCTTGGCGTGACCTTCACGGCTTGAGGGCCGTGGTTTGGAGATGATCACGTATGAGCACTGATGAGAATAACGACAATTTTGGCGGGGCCGAGTTGGTGTTGGCCGGTGACCCGGGGCTCGCATTGTTGGCTGAGCGGCTGGTTGAGGCTGCCCGCAATGGCGGGGTCGGTCTGACTGGTCCCGGCGGACTGCTGACCGGTCTGACCAAGCAGGTTCTGGAGACCGCGTTAGCTGTGGAGCTGGCTGATCATTTGGGTTATGACCGGGGTGATCCATCCGGTAACGGTAGCGGGAATTCCCGTAATGGCACCACAGCGAAGACGGTGCGCACCGATATTGGCGAAGTACAGGTGCAGGTGCCGCGGGATCGGGCTGGCACGTTCACTCCGGTGGTGGTCCCGAAGCATTCCCGGCGTTTGGCCGGGTTCGATGAGGCTGTGATTTCCCTGTATGCCAAGGGCATGACTACTGGGGATATCGCGAAGCATTTGGCCGATGTGTATGGCACCGAGGTGTCCCGGGATTTGGTTTCCCGGGTCACCGACGCAGTCTTGGAGGAGATGGCCACGTGGCAGGCCCGCCCACTAGATCCGATCTATCCGGTGATTTTGATTGATGCGATCGTGCTGAAAGTTCGTGAGGGCAACGTGGCTAACCGGCCGGTGTATGTGGCGATGGGGATCAACGTTGATGGGGTTCGCGACATTCTGGGCCTGTGGGTCGGACCCTCCGGTGGTGAAGGAGCCAAACAGTGGCTAAACATGCTGACTGAACTGCGTAACCGTGGCATCCTCGACGCGTGCATCGTTTGCTGCGACGGACTCAAAGGACTACCCGAAGCCATATCGGCAACCTGGCCGTTGGCAACAGTACAAACCTGTGTGGTCCATCTGGTCCGCAACAGTTTACGGTTTGCTTCGAAAGGCGACTGGTCAAAGATCACCACCGGACTGAAAACCGTGTACTTGGCACCGACAGTGGCAGCGGCCGAAACCGCGTTCGAGGCCTTCGCCCAGATGTGGGAGGGCAAATACCCGGCCATGGTTGGGATGTGGCGGCGGGCCTGGCCAGAGTTCATACCATTCCTGGACTTCCCAACCGAAATCCGCAAGATCATCTACACAACCAACGGGATCGAATCGCTCAACGCCCGATTCCGGGCCGCGACCAGACGCCGCGGCCATTTCCCCAACGAACAAGCCGCCCTGAAAATCTTGTACCTCGCCGTGCAAGAACGACGGCCGAACCGGGCCAACCCAACCGGGCAAATCGCGGGCTGGAAGAACATCCTCAACGTCCTAGCCATGACCTACGGCGACCGACTCAACATCAACTAGCCGATGACCCCTTACACAAAGAATCTGACAGACCCCGGGCTGGTGTATGCCGAACGGGCATGCCGCGGATGTAGCACGCCGGTCTCGGGCAGGAAGCAATGGTGCTCAGAGGCATGCCGGAAACGCCATGCACGTCGAGCGAAGGTGGACGACCCCGGCGGTGATGTTAAGTCAGCCAAAAGTAGTGCCGGAAAACTACGCACCGCCGTAAAGAGCCGGAATCTTCGTGATATCTCCATCGACCTACCTGCAGAGCTTTCCGTACGGCCAGGAGTCGTAGTTTGGGGTGTCGCTGAAAAACAACTTCTAGAATGCGAACAGCTCCATGATGGGGTCGTCTTCATCGCCGGTAAGAACCTCCGCCGATGGGTCGAAAGTGAATGCTCCGTTGGACCCATCAGGCGCAGTCCAGGCAGGCGGTTAGCCCGCGACCTAGAAGTTCTTGCCATCCAATTCGACGATATGCAGAAACGTGCAGCCGCTCAGGAACGAGTCTGATGTGCACAGCACTCCCAACCTCTGGCTTCCCAACTGATCAAAGAATATGATTAATGTGGTCTGCGTGAAGCAGACGATCGTAAGTTCGTAGTCATCGAAGCGAATTGCTCTGTGCAAGATGCCGCTATTTGTGAGCGCCAAATGGAAGACCGAATGGGCAACGAGGAAGCGGCGACAACTGCTGCCGTGGCGTGAAGTTGTCACCGCGTTGGCGGTTCGCCAGTCGAAGGCTTGATGACATCCTGAAGGGAACGCTTTGGCATTCGAGCAGCACCTCACTCGAAGATGGAACCCGCCGCCTGGTTGGCCAACGACGCCCCCACAGGATGAAAAGGATCCGCCTCCTACGTGGCCGGCCGCGCCTCCGGATTGGCAATTCTGGATTGTGGAAGTTGCCGCCCAAGCAAACACAATTCCGCCCGTTGTGCCAGCAAGCGCCGCGAAGGCGAATGCTAAACCAGCCGGTCAGCGCCCAACATGGACCGTGGCGCTGCGGGTGGCAGGCACCGTCGGTGGCGCGCTAGTACTCCTGTCCACGATCCTTCCGTGGGCTACCGTGGTTCTGCTCGGTGATATCAGTTTGCAACGCGCATTGCAGATGTCGGGACGCTCAACCGGACTTGCCACGGCTCTAGGAGTTGCAGGCCTCTTCTTTGCAATCTTGGCTGCCAGTCAGCCAAACTCAGTGCTATTGTGCGGATTCCTTGGAGTCACAGGCAGTGCGCTGGCCGTTTACCTGTTTGGCGTGGAATCGCACCTGGCCCAGAAACTGGCTCCGCTTGGTTCCCTAGCGGCACTTGGTCCAGGGCCAGCCGTTGCTGTAATCGGTTCGTTGCTTGTTGGGGTTAGCGGCCTCGTAGGAATGGTCGAACTGATCGCGAGGCGACCGAACAGCCAGCGCAATAGCTGGCCCGCCGCTGCGATTCCACCAGTCCCCACCAGCACGACAATTGGCGAATCAAGCCCAAACCAGCCAGTCCTCCAGCCCAATAGCCCCCCCGTTGACCTTGCGCCGACCAACGAAGCTATCCATGTTCACGACGTACCGACGGCAGTCCCTCATGAACCTTTACCGCCCACAGTGGTGCCACCTGAACTGCCTCCAACGCCGCAGAAAGCAACACTCCCAACAGAGCCCAAGTCGTCGCATACTCTTCAATTCACTTTGGTTGCTGTAATAGTTGTGGTGATCGTTATTGGGGTGATAGCGATAGCCAATTTGCATTCACCCGGAAATTCTTCGGGCTCAATCAACACCGCTACGCCAACGGCGGCGCAGCAAGGAAATGGAACAACAACGCTCGCGATCTCTGTTTCAGGTTGCGATGGATGCACACTTAATGCAGTCAATACTTCGGGCAACATGTACGACATGAGTGCGACTGTCGCGTCAGGCTCCGCAAGCCTGAACGTGCCAACCAGTTCCACAGCAGGACTCGGATTCACCCTCAGCACACCTGACCAAGGCGGCAATTCGGAACCGGTAGTCATTTTGGGCCTTGCAGGAGTCGGACCTGGTCAGACTGTTTCTTCCGGAGCAGAGGCCAGCCTGACGGCGGGCTATTCATGTTGGGCGGGGACCAGTGCTGCTTCAGTTTCAATTTCGATCACCGCAACGCAATACGACCTAGCGAAGATGGATGGCTCTCCGGGCCACTCGGTTGTCGCATTTGCAAGTCCGGTCCTCAATACTCAAGGGACATCAAGAGCATTGGATTCTAACGGTGGCCTAGGCACCCAGGACCGGCCATGCGAACCAAGCAGTAGCTAGTCTCACGTGCACGAGAGACGGTCGCCGGTGATCGTCCTCGACATTACGGCGGTTGATGAAGGACGAATACGGCAATGCGATCGCTGGCGGGGGCCAGGCGTACGGCTGGGTCGGCGGGAAGAACCGCATCACCAACCCAACCACCGGCCTAATCCAAATGGGCGCCCGAATCTACAACCCGACCACCGGCCAATTCGGATCCGTAGACCCCGTCTACGGGGGAAACCCGAACCCCTACACCTACCCAACAGACCCCATAGGCGGATACGACCCCAGCGGCAAGTACTTGGCTCAAGATGGTGGCGCTCTGACCAACCCAGCGTGCGCCGACTGTTACGGGCAGGGAGTCATGCGTTTGCACGTACAGTGGGACATCTGGCCGCTTATCGGATTCGTCAGTAATAAGAACATATTCCAAGCGGCCGGAAACTACGCGCTCCTCAGAATACCTCGGGGCAACAAGAACCTGTGGAACCAGCGGTTTAGTCTCGCGCACACCATTACAGCGCTTGCAGCGGGTCGTGGAGCTAGTCGAGCACTTCAGATCTACGCGCGAACAGGCGGCTGGGAAATATGGGTGCCTGCAACTGTTCTTGATTACCTGCACAGCTTCTGGCTTTCGCGGCAAGGGAAGCATCCAACCAGCTTCACCATTCCATACGGAACCCCACCGTCCCACTGACGAAGAACCCGATGGCTTCATCCATCCGGAGATTGACAGGTGATGCAAACATGACGGTCAAGTCGTTCTTGGGGGGATTGGGACGCCGACGCCCACAGAAGTTCGGACTATCGCAGGGTGCTTGGGTCGTAGCTTTGCTGATCGGAATCGGCCTGTTTGCCGGAGGGATTCGTGGGCTATTCGCCCACCCAAGATTGGCCTGGTTGACAATCATTCTGTTTCTCGTGGCCGGTCTAGCTCTGTTTGGTCTGGCATGGCTTGCGACGACCGTGAGCCGACGAGACCGCGAGCCATAGCAGGTCCACCATCGAGGTATTTGAGACGACCGTTTCATCTGTCCCGCGTCAGACTTTGTTGCAGGACGATTGAGGAGGCATCGATTCGTCTTATCGAGCCGCAGTTGATCAAACCTGTCGTTAGGCCGCAGATCTGTCCGGGTTCCGGGACACTCCTATATCCCCCGGCGCGCGTGGTCGTCGTCGAGGTGCGGCAGGAAGAGATCTGTAACGCTCAGGGGCGGAGGTCGATCCTCCTATCTCTCTACCTTCCCATCCGCCTGGTGGTTGGCGCAGGTAGGGGGGACGAGTGCTCGGTCTTTGCCAACTGTTATCTGATTTGGCGGCCGGGCGCGTATGTTGCCAGCAAGTGGATGCGGTCGAGCCAAGAGACAAACGTGCTGGCTAGCCGAGCCGCAGCAACTCGCAAACAAACCTGTATGAATCAACTTCAGGGCAAGGCGAGTTCCCGAATGATCGGGACGAGCGCGCGCAAGGCTTGGCCTCGATGCGAGATCGCATCTTTCTGGGCCGGCGATAGTTCTGCGGTCGTTTGGGTGGCGCCGGTCGGAACGAAAATCGGGTCATAGCCAAAACCATTTGATCCGCGCGGCTCGAAAGTCAGTGAGCCAAGGACTTCGCCCTCGACAACTCGCGAGGTCTGCTCCCCCGCGGCGTCTGCCGGAAGCGCGAAGGCGGCCGCGCACACGAAGCGGGCACCCCGTCGATCTGCCGGGACGTCGCGCAGTTGCCCAAGCACCAACTGCAGGTTTGCTGCGTCATCTCCGTGTCGACCCGACCACCGAGCCGACAGCACGCCTGGCATCCCGTTCAACGCGTCGACGCTCAGCCCTGAGTCATCAGCAACTGCCGGCAGACCGGTCGCATTGGCGATTGTGGTTGCTTTTAGCAAGGCGTTCTCGGCGAACGTGGCGCCAGTTTCTTCGACATCGGGAATGTCAGGAAACTGCGACACCGCAACAAGTTCCACAACCAAACCGGCGGCGGCCAGGATGCGCGCGAACTCCTCAACCTTGTGCGCGTTACGCGTTGCCAGAACGATGCGGGGAATGGTCATTTCGACGGAAGCGGGACGGCCAGTGCGGCGATCTGCAGCGCAGTGATTTCGGTGCAGCCGGCGGCGGCAAGTGCCAGCAGCTGATCCAGTAGGTCACGGTCGAACGGCTCGCCTTCGGCGGTGCCCTGAATCTCGATGAAACGACCGTCGCCCGTCATGACGACGTTCATATCCGTGTCGGCACGTACGTCGTCCTCGTAGTGCAAATCGAGTCGCGGCTCACCGTCGATGATGCCGACGCTGACAGCTGCCACCGAACTGTGCAACGGATTGGCGTTTGGCGCGACGTGGCCCTTGGTCTTCGCCCAGACAAGTGCGTCAGCGAGTGCAACATAGGCGCCAGTGATCGCCGCAGTGCGCGTTCCACCGTCGGCCTGGAGCACATCGCAGTCGAGCACGATGGTGTTCTCGCCGAGCACCTTGTCGTCGATTACGGCGCGCAGGCTGCGACCGATCAGCCGCGAGATCTCCTGGGTGCGGCCACCTAGTTTGCCCTTGACCGACTCGCGATCGCTGCGCGAGTCGGTAGAGCGCGGAAGCATCGCGTACTCGGCGGTGACCCAGCCGAGACCGGAGCCCTTCATCCAACGCGGGACCCCCGGCGTGAACGAGGCGACGCACAGCACCCGGGTCCGGCCGAACTCGACGAGCACCGAACCCTCACCGTGGTCGAGCCACCCGCGCTGGAAACTGATGGGGCGCAATTGGTCGGCGCTTCGGCCGTCTGATCTGTTCACGGCGCCGAGCCTAGTCAGCGGTCCTGGACTCCACGTGCGGCACCTCGGGGCCGAGGAAGCGGCGACCAAGTGCGGCGAAAGAGACGGGATCGCCGGTGGCGATGAAATGGTGCTCGGGGGGCGGGCCGCTACTTGGTCGAACCAGATCGTTAGCGACCAGCGTGCGGTAGACGTCCTTGGCTGTCTCCTCGGCGCTGGACACGAGAGCCACGTCCTGACCAACAACGTAGGAGATCACACCAGTAAGCAACGGGTAGTGGGTGCAGCCGAGCACGAGGGTGTCGATGTCGGCCGCGACAAGCGGCTCGAGGTACTCATGTGCAATTGCCAGAAGCTCTGGGCCGCTCGTGATGCCGGCCTCGACGAACTCAACGAACCGCGGGCAAGCCTGGCTGGTCAGTTGTAGGTGTGGCGCGGCTGCGAACGCGTCCTCGTACGCACCGCTCGTGATCGTTGCACGCGTACCGATCACGCCGACGCGGCCACTGCGCGTGGTGTGCACTGCGCGACGTGCAGCCGGCTGAATCACCTCGACCACTGGCACGTCGTAGCGTTCGCGGGCATCACGTAGCACCGCAGCACTCGCCGAATTGCACGCGATCACAAGAAGTTTCACACCAGCGGCTACAAGTTCGTCCATCACGTCGAGCGCAAATTCGCGCACCTCGGCAATCGGACGGGGGCCGTACGGGCCACGAGCGGTGTCACCGACATAGCGGATCGCCTCGTCTGGCAATTGATCGAGGATCGCTCGGGCGACAGTAAGGCCTCCGACGCCGGAGTCGAAGATGCCGATGGGGGCCGAAGCCGCTGGCGAACTCAAGCCCACAACTGACCGCCCAACCCTTCTTTCGCCATGTCGAACGGGTGACCGAACGCTAACCCTAGGCTCCGTCGAGTGCGAACAGGAGCGTGCCCTGCACCCAACCGAGGAATTCATACGTGGCAGCAGCAAGCGTGGCCGGATCCTGCGGGTCTGCCTCAGCGCCAAAACTGAATTCGGCGGTAACGCCGAGCCTGGTGCCCATCAGTAGCCTCAGATCGTTAAGCGTTGAGATCCAGCCTTCGGCCTGCGGACGACTGAGCACTACCTTCTCGCCGCTGCCGACCAATGTTTCGCGCATCGTTTGTAGCGACGCAGTCTTGGCTTCGCGTAACCCTTGTTCGGTGAACCGGCGAAACTCTGCTGCGGCGTCCGGGTCGGCGTAGGCATCGGGAAACAAACGCAATAGCCCAGGCTCGTCAGGTCGCACAGCCGAGGAGATCCCCACCATGGCAGCCAGCGGGTCCTGATCGGCAGCCACCGGCAGTGGCGCCAGCACTGGTTCAAGTTCGGCCAGCAGGTAAAGGAGGTAGTCACGCTCGTCGGCGCTAATCCTTGCCGTAACTCGACCCTGCCTGGACGCTTTAAAGGCCTCCACGTCAGTTGTCCTGCTGCAATGTCGCCCAGAGTCCATAGCCATGCATGGCAGTGACGTCGCGCTCCATCTCTTCGCGGGTGCCCGCCGAGACGGCCGCCCGACCTTCTTGATGAACAGCCAACATCAGGGATTCGGCCTTTTCCTTTGGATAGCGGAAGTAGGTCATAAACACGTGGGTGACATAGGCCATGAGATTGATCGGGTCATCCCAGACGATCGTCACCCACGGGGCCTCTAGGCGCTCGGAAGTCTGGGACTCCACTAACTCGCTAGGGGCCAGGCTCATTTGCCCATGATCCCACCAGCCGTAGTCTCAGAGCATGCAACCGGGCGCCGAGCACTGGCATGCCGAGATTCCCGAGCCCGCCACCGACCTGCCCGAGTCGGCGTTGCTGGCCCGAATCCGCGACTCGGTCATCGGCGACGACCAGGTGATGTGGGGCCCCTTCGGTGCCCGCCGGGTCACGTACGCCGACTACACGGCCAGCGGGCGGGCCTTGTCATTTATCGAGGACTTCATCCGCGCCGAGGTGCTGCCGCGATACGCCAACACCCACACCGAGTCAAGCGGCACCGGACTGCAGACCACCCGACTGCGCGAGGACGCCCGCAAGATCATCCACTCGGCCGTAAATGGCGCTGGCTCAACCGCTGTCATATTCGCAGGTTCCGGCACCACCGGCGCGATTGATCGGTTGATAGGGATTATGAACCTGCGGTTACCCGCGGACCTATCAGCCAAGTACCACCTGCTTGATGCGATTCCCGTTGCCGAGCGTCCGGTCGTTTTCATCGGACCGTTCGAACATCACAGCAACGAACTGCCTTGGCGCGAATCAATCGCCGATGTCGTCCAGATTCCGGAGGACGCAGACGGTCATATCGATGCTGATCGACTTGCCGCCGAACTTCAGAAGTACGCGGACCGCCCGTTGCTCATCGGATCGTTCAGCGCAGCTAGCAACGTCACCGGCATCGTCAGCGACACTCACCGAATCACCCAGATCCTCCATGAAGCCGGCGCGCTCGCGTTCTGGGACTTCGCTGCCGCTGCGCCTTACATCACCATCGACATGAACCCTGAATGTGATGATCATCCGCTGGCATATAAGGACGCGATCTTCTTCTCACCGCACAAATTCGTCGGCGGCCCCGGCACTCCCGGGGTACTGGTGATGCGCCGCGAACTGCTGACCAACTCAGTCCCCGACGTCGTCGGCGGTGGCACCGTCAGTTATGTGAACCCTTCCGAACACGCCTACGTGTCTGACCCGATCCACCGCGAAGAGGGCGGCACCCCGGCAATCGTCGAGTCGATTCGCGCCGGACTAGTAATGCAACTGAAGCAAGCGGTCGGCGTCGACGTAATTCGTGCCCACGAACACGACTTGATCCGTCGTGCTGTTGCTGCGTGGCACGCGCATCCAGACATCGACATCCTCGGGAATCTGAACGCCGAGCGACTTTCCATCGTCTCGTTCACGGTTCGCCGACCCGGTGGGCGCTATCTGCACCACAACATCGTGGTCGCAATTCTCAATGACCTATTTGGCATTCAGAGCCGCGGCGGCTGTTCGTGCGCCGGCCCCTACGGTCACCGACTTCTCGGAATCGACCTAGAACTGTCGCACCAGTTCGAACGCGAAATCACGGGCGGTTGCGAAGGAATCAAGCCCGGGTGGGTACGAGTCAACTTCAACTACTTCATAAGTGAAGCCGTGTTCAGATACGTCGTTGAGGCCGTGGCACTTGTTGCCGACCACGGCTGGAGACTCTTACCGGACTACCGCTTCGATGTGGTCAGTGGCCTTTGGCAGCATCGCAACGGGCCGGTCGAACCGCCGCTGCGGCTAGCGCAAGTGCACTACGACACCGACGGAGAATTGACGTACCCACATCACCAGGATCGATTGCCCGAAAGTGCGCTGGCCGAACACCTGTCGGCCGCGCACGACCTGTTGCTTTCTTTGCCAGACCTGCCCGTAGATGATCACCTGAGCGATGTGAGCAGCGACTTCGAAACCTTGCGCTGGTTCGAACTGCCGCAGATCTGCTTGCTGCCGCTGAAGGGCTAGCCGACTCGGACGACGACCGTAGGGCTGTAACCGAGCACATTGGGAGCACCAAGCGGTGGGTATGCGATCACTTGGTAGCGGAACGTGCCGCTGACAATGGCGGTACCCGTCAGCACGTAGGCGCCCTTTGCCCCGGCCTTAACTGAACTCTGTAACACCCAGGACTTTCCGTTCCAGCGCCGCAACACGACCTGATATCCGGCAATGGCCGGCAATATTGCGCCGGTGATAACCGGGCGCGCACCCTTCTTGACTATCGCTGCCCGAGGCGTGGCCGTAACGCCAACCCGCACCCGGGTCGTCGCGCTATAGATAGTCGCAAGTCGGGTGTAGACGTCTTTCGGGACTACTACCTGCCACACATAGCTGCGGGCCTGACCAGGAATCGAGAAGATAAATGTGCCGGTTGCACTAGTGGTGGTCGTGCCGACAGTGCGCCACGTGGTCGCACCAACAGTGTGAACCTGGACCGTGAGTTTGGCGACCACAGCTGCGCCCTTGAACGTGATCGTCCCGTGAATCGGGTTGAGTGCGCCGTACGCCAAGATCGCGGCGCCCGCTGCCCTAACCGTCGCGGGCATTGCTATCCCGATCGTTCCTTTGGCCAGCGCCGGGAGGCGGGTAAACCCGTAGCCGTCAACGCTAACCTGCCAGTTGAAGTCAGCGCTCTGGCCAGGAATTGGGATGGCGGCCACCCCGAAGGCATTCGTCGTGACCGACGGCAGTGTGGTCCACGTACTTGAACCAATGCGTTGGACCTGCAACTTAACGGGTGTTGCAGCAAGCAATGCGCCCTTGAACCGGACGGTCGCAGAAAGCGTCGACGGGGTCGCAGGAAGCAGCACTCGCGGCGCGGTCGCGGCGATGACGGCGGCAACGGCAACGGAAGTCGCACCAGTTG
>Ga0194061_1000448_pt1 | contig 25065 bp, 21 predicted proteins | sample SepL2221m_MetaG_FD_163423 | JGI IMG/M metagenome (GOLD analysis project Ga0194061, IMG submission 163423) | Anoxic zone freshwater microbial communities from boreal shield lake in IISD Experimental Lakes Area, Ontario, Canada - Sep2016-L224-21m | ecosystem: Environmental > Aquatic > Freshwater >... | reverse complement strand
AACGGAAATGGATGGCAGAGGAATGGGGGCAAAGGAATAGGGAAGCAGAGGTTACGAATTCCGGACGCGTCACCCGATGGGTGAGCGTGATTCTTCCCGCAAGATTCTGGCATTCATTCCCTTGCCCCCATTCCTTTGCCTCCATCCCCGGATTCAGGTTTATTGTCGTGACCCAGGGCGTTGCCCTGGGCTGGCATGTCACCAGGCCTTTGGCCCTCGATACATCGGCGTCTCAACCGTTTTTCGGCTATCAGCCGGTTTTCAACTTGAGTTGGTATTATCTCCAGGAAAAAATCTGCCGGTGAAATTCCACCGCGAGTTCACGGCGCACGCGAAGGACGATCCGACGGGCTTTCAGACGCTCAAGAAAGTGCTCGGTGAAACCGACATGATTGCATTCCAGAAGCGATGGCAGGAAACCGTGATGAAGCTCACGTTTCCATGAGCCAGAGCGGTTCAATAAAGGTGTGGCCGTTTTGGATGAAGGCGCGGAGCGCCGGTGGAGCGTGACCTCCGGGCACGCTTCTTCGGCTGGGTGCAAGTATTCCATCCGGGAAACGCGCCCGGGAGGTCGCGTTCCACCGGCGCTCCGCGCCGGGGAACTCGGAACTCGGAATCCGGCTGCACTATTTGGTGAACCGCCCTATTCCTCCACCGGGAGCCGGTCGCGAAATTTCCGCATCAGCCCGACGAGCTTTCTGGCCTTCCAGTAGCGCGGGAAAAATTTCCGCGGCTCGGAAAGGGAGCGGAAGAGCCAGCCGAGGTAAAGGTAGTCGGCCCATGCGGGGATGCTCACCTGCTCGCCGCTGAGGAAGCCGATCGCCGCGCCGATGCAATGGATGCCGGGCTTGTAGTCGAGCGTGCGGCGCAGGTGCAGGCCGAGGCGTTCCTGCACGCCGCCGCCGAGACCGACGATGATGTGCCGCGGGCGCTTCCTGTGAATCATTTCCACGAGCGCGGGATCGCTCAGTTCGCCCTTCGCATACATCGGCGCGAGGTAGCAGTCGTCCGCGGTCGTGGGGAAACCCTGCGCTTGCAGCCACGCGATGTTTTTGTCGCGCGCCGCGGGCGTGGGCATGATCCACAGCACCGCGCCGGGCTCGCGGACGGACGGCTCGGCGAGCATGAGCTTCAGATATTCGAGGCCGGAGACGCGCGTGATTCTTTCCCCGGTGAGCCTGCGCCAGAGCAGCACCATCAATCCGCTGTCGGTGATGGCGAGGTCGGAATTTACGAGCGCGTCGCGATACGGCACGTCGTGCGGGAGATCCACGAGCGCTGGCGCGGCAGGCACCACGACAAGTCCGCCGCGCATCCCGATGGCGAGCGCTTCACGCGGAGTGCCGGTGAAAAAGCGGATGCCGAGAATCTGCCGGAATGAACCGCCCCCGGCTGGCTGTGCTGCGTCCGGCATTTTCGTGCGCCTGCTGCTTCGTTACTGCTTGGTGTTGCCCGCGACGATCTGGTCGTGGATCCACGCGTACGTCTTCTCCAGCCCGTCGCGCAGCTTCGTGCCCGGCTCCCAGCCGAATACTTTTTGGATCAGCGTGTTGTCACTGTTGCGGCCGTTCACGCCCTTCGGTGCGTCGAGATTGTATTTCCGCTTCAGCTTCACGCCGGCGATGCCTTCCACGATGTCCACGAGTTCGTTGATGGAGACCATCTCGCTGCTGCCGATGTTGATCGGCTCCGCAAAATCACTGTGCGTGAGCGCCTGCGTGCCGTGCAGGCAGTCCGCGATGTACATGAAGCTGCGCGTCTGCTTGCCGTCGCCCCAGATGTCGATCTCATGCTTCCCGCTGCGCTTGGCGTGAATCACCTTGCGGCAGATCGCCGCCGGCGCCTTCTCGCGTCCGCCGTCCCACGTGCCGTTCGGGCCGTACACATTGTGGTATCGCGCGACGCGTGTGATCACGCCGAAGTCCTCGCGGAAATGCCGGCACATGCGCTCGCTGAACAGCTTCTCCCAGCCGTAGCCATCCTCGGGCAATCCGGGATACGCGTCCTCCTCCTTCAGCGCCGTCACATTCGGATCGCGCTGCTTGTCGGCATTGTAAACGCACGCGCTCGACGCGTAGAAAAACCGCTCCACGCCGATGTCCTTCGCCGCCTCCAGCAGGTGCGTATTGATGAGCACGCTCAGCATGCACAGCGCCTTGTTGTTCTCGATGAACCCCATCCCGCCCATGTCCGCCGCGAGATTGTACACCACCACCGCGCCTTGCAGCGCGTCGTAGCACGCCTGCTTGTTTTGCAGGTCGAGCACACGGTTGTCCACGTCGGGGAAAAATTGGTACCAGTCCTTGATCGGTTTCCGGTCCACGCAGCGGATGCGCGTGAAGCCCTGACGCCGGAGGTCGCCGACGAGATGGCCGCCGATGAATCCACCACCGCCGCATACGACTACGAGATTGTCTTTCATGATTTTTGGATAAAGATTTTTGGGAAGGGAGCGCGTAGCTAGTCGAGACTCGCATGGGGTTCAACGGAAAATGTGCGGCTGCTGCCGTGGCTGCGATGCCCCCGTCTGCCGTATCGCAGGCGTCGCGGCGCGTTCTTCCGGGTGGAGCACGCGACCCGCGTGCTGTCTTCGGCGACTCGCCGCAGACACCCGATGCGCGTGAGGTTGTGAGAGGCGCACAGATTTGGGTGCTCCCTTCAGACGCTGAGACGCGGAGGGGAGTGTTCAGCCCGCAGCGGAAAGCCGAAAAATTTCTCTGCGCCTCGCTCTTTTTACTCCGCGCCTCTGCGTCTAAAAAACACCCTGCGACCTCGCACGATGCCATGCGCTGCGAAGCGTTTCCGGCGGGGCACCGGAAACAGCACGCGAGACGCGTGCTCCACCCGGGAGGCACCGCTGCAACGGACGGCGACGGGACGTCGCAGCCACGATCGCAGCCACGATCGCAGCCACTTTGCGCAGCCAAGTTTGCATCTTCCCCTGCATCTTCCCCTTGTCGCCGGGCGCGGCGGCGGCGCTTCGCCGCCCCGTATGAATCGCCCCGTGAACCCAAGCCCCGTTCCCATTTTGTGAAAATCCTGGTCACCGGCAGCACGGGATTTGTCGGCGCTAGTCGAGACTCGCGCGGGGTTCAAAGGAAAATGTGAGCAGTTTTTGCCGAGCACGGATTTTTCACACGCCTGCGGACTTCACGGCATTGAGTGACACGCCAGGCATCTGTTTGGGCGTGGATTGCCTTGGGTGTCTGCGTCTTAACGGCGGGCCGCCTGTGCTTCCGAGTGCCCGCGCCACACGCCCAAACGCCCTTGCACAACCGGAGAGGCCTGATGCACCCCGCCCCGGATTCGGCCATTGACAGGCCGTGCCGCCGTTCGTTACGCAAAATGTAATCCGCTGCCCGTCAACCTCCTCGGGATCGGATCGGCCTGCCAGGCCCCATCACCCCATTTTTCATGCCCCATCACCAAAGTCTGCCCGGCTGTCTCAAAGCCTTTTCGCCGCCTCGCCGGTTTCGCCGCGGCTCGTGCGTGATTACAAACCATACGTTCAACCAATCATAACCCCCTAAGATCGGAACCGAATCCATGAACGAATTAGCGAAAAATCTGACGAAGAATAATCCTGAGATGCGGAGGCGACTCAAGGCGGTCAAGAGGGGGCTGAATTCACTGGTCCCAAGACCGGTTCAGAATTTCCAAGGACTCCTTTGTGGGCGACTGTTTCCCACCGTCATGACGGAGAAAGCGGACGTGGAAAAATTTCTGGAAGGAATTTTCCCAGTTTGTGCGGGCAAGGAAATGATCCGCTTGGGCCCTCAGGGAGATGGCGGATATCTGGTGCCAGACGACGTGGCTGGCATCGATGCGCTCTTTTCCCCGGGGGTCAGCTTCATCTCGGGTTTTGAAAAGGACTGCGCGGAGAGGGGGATGGAAGTTTTCCTGGCGGACAGGTCTGTGGACAAGCCTGCTGAGGAGCATGCAAAGTTTCACTTCATCAAGAAATATATTGGTGCAACCACCAACGAGGATTTCATCACGATTGATGAGTGGGTTGCCGGCTCCTATGCCAATCAAACAAGTGATTTGATGCTGCAAATGGACATCGAGGGCTACGAGTACGAGACTATTCTCAATATGTCCGACAGGCTGTTGCGGCGCCTGAGAATCATCGTTGCTGAGTTTCACGCCTTTGATCAGCTCTGGAACCGCGCCTATTTTGGATTCGTGCGGAGTGTCTTTGGGAAACTCCTCCAAACTCACCGGGTGGTGCACATCCATCCGAATAATCGGCTGCCTCTGTTTCGAAAGAAGGGGCTGACTATTCCTCCATTGCTTGAACTGACATTCGTTCGAAAGGACCGCCTTCCCAGTGAACTGGTTTACGCCAAGGATTTCCCTCACCCATTGGATTCCGATAATACCGATTGGCCCCCCGTATCCTTTCCGAAAAGTTTGCTAGGAAAGTAGTGTGATTCGATGGACCTCTTCGCCAGAATGTAAACGTCTAACCTTAGCAAGTCCAGCCAGATCAGTTTTTCACCATGTCTAAATCTGTTCCACATATTAGCGAGCCTGGCTTCAATGCGCGTTTTGGACGCTGGCTCGGAACCCGTTTCCGCGGGGTCAAAGGTGTCGATCGCATTCTTCGCACATTGCACGATCCCGATCGACGGCAGTCCAATTTTTTTCGGACCGTCGCCTCTGCGTATCCGGAGGGGCCAAAGTACCATTTGGAATCCAAATGGTTCACGGAGTGGACCACCTGGTTTTACGGTTCTCAGGATCGCCCGATTCACCGATGGATTGTGAAGAATGCCCGACCGGATTGGGTCACCTTCGATATCGGGATGAACTTCGGGTATTTCACCTGCCTCCTCGCCTCGATTTGCACTGAGGTTCATGGGTTCGAGCCTGTCGGATGGCTGGCAGGGCGCGCACGGGCCAACGTCCAATTGAACGCGTTTGCAAACGTGACGATCAACGAACTGGCGCTCTCAGACCACGCCGGAACGGCGCAGTTGAATCTCCCGGCCCCGGATCATTGCAACTGGGGGACGAGCAGCCTGGTTCATAAATCCTCCTCTCAGACAGCCGTTGTGGAAGTTCCGCTGGAGACACTCGACAACTACTGCGCAGCCCACGGGGTCACGCGGCTGGATTTCATCAAAGTGGATGTGGAGGGCGCGGAACATCTCGTCTTCGGCGGTGCGGAAAGGACGTTGGAGCGCCTGCGGCCCACCATCATTTTCGAGTTCAACGAGGAGTCCGGCACCGAATCATACCGACTGCTGGAAAAACTTGATTACGGGCTTTTCGACCTCGACAGGCGACCGATGGACGTGGCGAAGGCGCGGTTGCACGATGTGCTGGCGATTCCCAACTTTTGATGCCGCACGAGATATCGTTTTGTGAGAACCCGCAGTTCTGAATGCCAGACGAACTGAAAATTTCAGTCGTAATTCCCACCTTCAATCGGGGAAAGGTGCTGGTGCACAGCATCGAGATGCTGCTGGACCAGACGCACAGGGCCCATGAGATCATCATTGTGGATCAATCCACTGAAGTGCCTGCCGAGGTGGCCGGGAGATTGCGCCAATGGGCGGACGCCGGGGCCATCCAATGGATCCAGCAGACGGAACCAAATGCCTCCATGGCGCGCAATCGGGGTGCCTTGGCATCCACGGGGGAGGTAATCGTGTTTCTGGACGACGACATCGAAGTCGGGCGCAATTTCATTCAGTCTTATGCGAATGCGTTCGCGGATGAACAGGTTCGCGGGGTGGCCGGGCAAGTGCTGGAGGGCAATCGCGAGACGGTTGATGAAATCGACCCTCGGGTGTCCGATCCCGAGGTCGGCTGGCTCCACTGGAAGCGGAATTACACCCGCCCTATCCAGGGCGTGTTCGGCATTTCCGCAAACATGGGCGTGCGTCGCGGCGATTTTTTCGCGATCGGTGGAATGGATGAACGCTTCTATCGCGGAGCGTATCGGGAGGAAGGGGATTTTGCGCAGCGTTGGCGCAAGAGCGGGCGACTTTTTCACTTCCGCCCCGATGTGTCCCTCTTTCATCTGGGGGCCGCCGGGATTCCTTCTGGTGGACAGCGACATTGGACCTACAGGAAGCCATATTTGACCGGCTGGCATCATTACTTCGGCAACTGGTATTTCTTTCTCAATCACGCGACGTGGCGCACGCTTCCGCAGTTCTGCAGGGGATTTATCCACACGGCCGGATTCAATCGGAAGGATCTCCGCCGGCCTTGGTTGATTCCGGTTCACACCATCAGGTGGCTTTCGGCGTTTCCCTACGCCCTCTGGTGTCGGATGCGGGGACCCAAGTTGATTGGACCCGATCCGCTCGCCGCCGCGCATCCTGGTTCGGAGTCGCCCAAGTGACACGGCCTATCGCTCTCGTCTGCTGGCATCCCGCCAGTTGCAGATTCCCTTGTCCAGGAGCAGTCGTGTGCAGTAGCTTCCCGCCCGGTCCACCAGTGCAACTCTTCCAATCAACCACCATCGCTTCGTGATCAAGAAATCCCTCATCACCGGCATCACCGGCCAGGATGGTTCTTATCTCACCGAGCTGCTCTTGGAGAAAGGCTACGAGGTCCATGGCGTGGTCCGGCGTACCAGCTCGCTCGGCCGTTCCCGGTTGAAGCATCTCTTCGACGACCCTGCGATCTACGGGAAGACCCTCCACCTCCATTACGCCGACCTCGACGATCCCACCACGTTCCGCCGGGTCCTGGAAAAAGTCCGGCCTGACGAAATCTACCACCTAGCCGGCCAGAGCCACGTCGGCCTCAGCTTCGAGATCCCGGAATCCACCTGCGAGATGACCGCGATGGCGACGCTACGGCTGCTCGAAATGCTCCGTGACCTGCCCGCGGGTACCCGTTTCTACCACGCCTCATCCAGTGAAATCTTCGGGAATCCAAGCCAGGTCCCGCAGGATGAGGATACCGCGTTCAATCCCGTCAATCCCTACGGTTGCGCCAAGGCCTTCGCCACGCAGATGGTGAGGATTTACCGAAAGAGCCTCGGCCTCTTCGCCTGCAATGGCATCACCTACAATCACGAGTCCCCTCGGCGCGGCGAGAATTTTGTCACCAGGAAGATATGCCGTGCGGCGGCCGCCATCAAACTGGGGATCGAGAAGGAACTCGTCCTCGGCGATGTCACCGCTGAGCGCGACTGGGGGGACGCCCGCGATTACGTCCGCGGCATGTGGCTCACCCTCCAGCACGAGTCTGCGGAGGATTTCGTGTTCGCCACTGGTGTGCTCCACACGGTGCAGGACATCGTCACGCACGCTTTCCAAGCAGTCGGGCTCGATTGGAAAGGTCACGTCCGGCGGGATGAGCGGTTCATGCGACGCGCCGAACCCCACCGGCTGGTGGGGAACCCCGCCAAGGCCGGGAAGCTCCTGAAATGGAATCCGGAAACCACCTTCGAGACGTTGATCCGCGAAATGACACTGGCGGAACTGAACGCGCTTGTGACATGAACCGTAGGGATCAGTACGTCATAAATTTCATTATCACACCGAGCCTTGGCCGGAGACCCGCTCCAGACTCGCAATTGTGACGGACCCCGGTGATGCCTATTAACGTGCCAGCAGCCACAACTCCTCCTTCTCCTCACGGTTTCTGGGGTCTGATGCGGCGACTCGGTTCCGGACGCATGGCTGGATGGGGCTTGCTACTGGGGCGGTTCGCCGGCGTACAGTTGATCGTTCAGATCATCGGCTTCGGTTCCGGCGTGCTCTTGATTCAAATGCTCAGCAAGACGGACTACGCGCTTTTCACCATCGCCAACATGATGATTGGAACGATGAGCATGCTTGCGGACAGCGGCGTGAGCAGCGGTGTCACCGCGATCGGTGGGCGCGTCTGGAACGACCCGTTCCGTTTCGGGCAGCTCATCCAGACCGCATTGCGCCTCCGGCATGTGTTCGGTCTCATCGTCGCTGGCGTTCTCACTCCGGTCCTCGTTTGGATGCTCTGGAAAAACGGAGCAAGCGTGTCCCAGACGGTGGTGATTGTCTCGACTGTTCTCGCGAGTCTGTATTTCCAGCTTGGCGTCGGCGTCATCGGCGTCATTCCGCGGATGCTCCTCCAGACGGGACGCATTCAGAGGATTGATTTTTTCTGCGCCATCGTCCGCTTGCTGCTGATCGGAATCGCTTGCGTGACTTTGATGAACGTCTCCATCGCCCTGTTCGCGGCGACCGCGGCGCTGGTGTTCCAGTGGTATCTTGTGCTCCGCTACACGGCGGGCGCGACGGATCCGAGCGCGCCGCCCGATGCCGAGATGCGCAGGGAGATCATCGGCATCGTCCGCCGGCAGGCTCCAAATGTGATCTACTACTGCGTGCAGGGGCAGGTCACGCTTTGGCTGCTGAGCATATTCGGAAGTACGCGGGTCATTGCGGATATCGGCGCGCTGGGACGCCTCGCGATGATCTTCGCCGTTCTGGGGTCGATCGTGGCCTCGATCATCGTGCCGCGCTTCGCGCGCTGCCAGGGGGCGAAGCTGCTCTGGAAACGCTACAACCAGATATTGGGGGTGCTCGCAATTTTTTCGGCTTTGCTTGTCGCGGTGGCGCTGCTATTTCCGAACGAGATGCTTTGGATCCTCGGCAACAAGTACCGCGATTTGCAGACGGAATTCGTCTTCATGATTCTCGGAACTTCGCTGAGTTCGATGCTTGGAACGATGTCAGCGCTCAACCTCGCCCGCGGCTGGGTGGTCTCGCCTTTGCTCGCGATACCCATCGGCACTGTGACGTACGCGCTCCTCTGCTATTTCATCGACATCTCGACGGTCAAGGGTGTCATTGTGGTCGGGATTGGCGCAAACATCGTCGGCATCATTGTGAATTATTGGCAAGCAGGGCGATTTGCCGCAGCCACAACCCCAAGTGTATGAGTAATCTCCTGCGTAGGCTGGTCGGTGCCTTTTCTTACTGCGTCATGCCGCGGCATCCATTCGATTCGCGTGCCATTGCACGGCTCCGACTTGGGTTGATGAATTACGGGATTATCCGATCGGGGTGGGGTTTTCGCCCGATCCAGGAATGGATCCGCCGCCAAAGTTTTCGCTTTCATTGCGACATCGGCGGAACGAGCCGGAGCATCCTCGTCTCCGGGGCAGACCACACCCACCTCTGGGCCGCGAAGGAAGTCCTCGTTGATGAGGTTTACGAATTGAACCGTGTGCCGTTCAGCCCAGATCTCATTCTCGATCTCGGCGCGAACATCGGAGCTTTTTCGCTGCTCGCCGCCACGCGATGGCCGCAGGCCGCTCTCATCTGCGTCGAACCGCATCCCGTCACTTTCGGTTATCTATCGGCCAACATCCGTGACAATTCGGTTCGCGCGACTCTTCTCCAGTGTGCACTGGATGCAGAGGTCGCCTTCAAGTACCTGCAGAACGAGGGTGCAGTTTTCCAACAACTTTCGACGCAGGAAGGCGCCGAGCGAACCCTCTGCGTCCGGTTGGACGCGATTCTCCCTCCAGCGGCTCGCATTTTGATCAAGATGGACATTGAGGGTTCGGAACACGCCGTTCTTTCCGCCCTCACCACACACCTTCCAGACTCGTCGTTCATTTTCATCGAGTTGCATCGTGGCGAAGAGTCATTGCGCTGGGTCAGCTTGTGGGCTCGCGAACACGACTTCATCTTTCACGCAACCCGTCGGCGCGAGGACGCAATCGACGGGTACTTGATCCGCTCGGCTTTCCAACCAGGAAAGGAACGGACTATCCATGAATAGGTGTCCGGGGGACAATGGCCCGGAAATGGACCCGGCGTTTCATGGCCCGCCACGCCCCCGCGTGTCCGGTGACCCTTTGGTGCAACGCGAGCCCGATCGACCTTCGTTGCTTCCTGCGCCGGGTAAGGCATCGCACACTTCAGAAGCATGGCTACCCAGGCGTCTTTATTCCTTGGATGCCCTGAGGGGCGCTGGTGCCCTAGCTGTCGTCTTCTTCCACTGGCAGCACTTCTTTACGCTTCCTCCAAGCACAACTGCTTTCGACCCTGGCGCTATGCCGGGTGCTCGCCTGTTTGGCCCCCTGTTCGTGCAGGGTGGTCGCGCGGTCGATTTTTTCTTCTCTCTGTCCGGTTTCATTTTCTTCTGGCTGTATGCTCAGCCGGTCCGTTCGCGCACGATCGGAGCTACCGAGTTCTTCTTTCTTCGCTTCTCCCGGCTCTATCCGCTGCACTTTGCTACGCTCATACTGGTTGCGATTCTTCCTTGGTTGTTATCGAGTCCATTCCTTCGCGGTCCGAACGATGACGTTTACCACTTTATTCTGCAGTTATTCTTCGCGTCCAACTGGGGTTTTGAGAAGGGTTACTCCTTCAATGGCCCTGTTTGGTCCGTCTCAGTCGAAATTCTTCTCTATGCGATTTTCTTCGTCGCTTGCGTCACCGGTCGCAACCGGTGGTGGGACCTTCTACTCCTGATCCTTGCTGGCAGCATCATGGAGATGACAGAATTCATCATGCTTGGCCGCGGGCTCCTTTCCTTTTTCGCGGGCGGTTTGACTTTCAAGTTCTTCGCCGGCGTCCTCCGTAGGCGAAGAGCACCATCCCAGTTGGTGCTGTGGGCTGGTCTCATCGTCTTGTGGGTTGTTTTCCCGATGTTGCCAAGAGCCTACGATGGCTATCGTCACCTGTTTGGCAGCAACCTCCTCTACCACAACCGGGACATTATTGGAGCGGCAATCCTCAATATTTCAAACCTCTCGTACGCTTTGTTTCTTTTCCCCCTCACGATCCTGTGCTTTGCGCTGATCGAGACGAAGAGCGGGCGCTCATGGAGGCATCTCACTTTTCTCGGCGACATCAGCTATTCGGTTTATCTCTTGCACTATCCGCTCCAACTCATTTTTCTTTCTGCCGCGCATGGGTGGAACGCAGGCCCTTCAGCCTTTTACTCTCCGGTTATGCTGATTGTGTTTTTTGCCACACTAATTGGCCTCTCTTCGCTTAGCCATTACCGCTTCGAGCGCCCAGTACAGGCGATTCTGCGTCGGCGAATTCACTCCACCGTTTCATGAAAACGACAGACCCTTCATCTGCCCGGAGGCCAATCTTCACACTTGTCGATAAGATCGGGTGGTTCGGGCGTTTCACCGGGTACGAGGCGTTGCCCCAGTTCATTTCGGGGCCAGTCGTGCGGGTCACTCCGCGCCGGAACTTGGTCGCCCGAATAGTTGGGAAGCTCTATTCCACGATAAAGCGCTGGCCTCCGCAAAATCAGGCGACCACATTCTCCGAGCTGGAACTGCTTTACCGTTGGCGAAAGAGACCGGGAGCGATCGCCCATCTCCTCTATGGGGATTTTCACCTTCGCTTCTTCACGCGATGGGAACGTGCCCCGCGAAGCTGGGTCACTACGATTCACCTCCCGCCCTCGGAGTGGAGCAAAGAGGCGCTGAATTGCCTGCGCCATGTCCAGTCGGCGATCATCCTTTACCAGCGCGATATTCCCTTTTTTGAGCAGTTTACCGGGACTGGACGCATGCGCTTTGTTCATTATGGCGTGGACGTGGACTTCTTCAGGCCCGCAGCGACGCACACCACGCACAGACTGCTTTTCGCAGGCGCTTACCTGCGCAATCCGCCCATGCTTGCGCGGGTCATCGAGCGCCTGCACACGGCTCATCCGGAATTGCGATTCGATCTGCTGGTGCCGATGCACGCGCGTTCCCAGGTGGGTTTTGAGACGATTGAGAAACATCCCGCCGTCACCTGGCATGCGGGCTTGAGTGATGAGGACCTTCGGAAGCTCTACCAGGATAGCTACCTGCTCCTGCTCCCCATGAACGAGAGTGGCGCGAATACCGCCGTGGTCGAGTCGCTCGCCTGTGGACTGCCGATCGTAACAACTGATGTCGGCGGCATTCGTGATTATGGGGGAGGCTCGCTCTTCCCGATTGTGCCGAATAATGATGACGACGCGATGGTAACGCTGGTCGAGCGATACCTGAAAGAGCCGGAATGGCGGGATCGGGTTGGCGCGGAGTGCAGGCGCTTTGCGGAGACAACACTCGCATGGCCTTTGATCGCCGAAAGGCACGTGAATGCGTATGAGGAACTCGCAGTATGAGTAATCGCAAATGAGTGCCACTGAGTCGTTCGACTACGACGCGACGTACTACGAAGGCAAGATGTCGGGCTGGACCGAAACCTCGTTCGATTCCATTTCCGGTAAACTGCGAACTGCTCTTCAACGGCACGAGTATCCTAAAAACGGAGTCGCGCTCGATTACGGGTGCGGGGTTGGAGTCTATTGCCCGTTGCTGCTGGCGACCGGTTTGAAGGTCGTGGGCGCCGATATCTCGCCCTCCGCTCTTGAAGCAGCGCGCGGGCAGCCCTACGGCGGGACTTTCCTCCTTTCGGATCACCGGGTGCCGTTGGAGGGCGGGTCGGTCTCGGTGCTCTTTACAACCGAGGTGCTGGAACATATCGAAGACGATCAGGGAGCAGTGGCGGAATTCAGCCGGCTCATTGCGCCTGGCGGACTCGTCGTCCTCACCACGACGCTGTATTTCTCGTCCATCAACACTTACCTCTCCACGGCGATCATCCAGAAACATTCCCCTGTCGTGGTGCTTTCGCAGATATGCGCCTACCTCTCCGGTTTTTTCTCGGTGCGACGTCAAAAGGCATTCATCAAACGGTGGTGTTTTGTCCCGTTGGGCGGCCATTTTCACGGCTTCCATATTCGGCAGCTAAGACGGTTGCTCGTGATGAACGGATTCGAGGTTCGTGAACTTGCGCCGCTCTTCATCTTCAAACCTTTCGGCGTCGGGAGATGGCTGGACCCGAAATTCCTGAAGACAGCGCCATTCCGAAAGCGGCTGATTTGGACTGTGCCGATGCTTTGCTCGGAAGCGATCAACTTCCTTTTGAAGGGATTCAAGTTCACCGCAAATAACATCTTCATCGTCGCGAGACGACGCGCCGACTCAAGCAATGCAAGGTAGCTCTGCATCTGTCTGCACGCTCTTCGAGGGGGACTACCACCTCGGTCTGGGGGCGTTGGTGAACTCCCTCTACGCTCATGGCTTCCGGGGAAACATCTGGGCGGGCTACCGGGGTGCGTTGCCACCTTGGGCGAAGCCACTCGCGGAAACCGCGGGCTACACGGAATTTCAGGTTGCAGACGGCTGCGCGCTTCGGTTTGTGCATCTTGAGACCACGGCCCATTTGACCAACTTCAAGCCGGATTTCATGCTCTCGGTGCTCGAAAAGCATGACCCCGCTTGCGAGGCGCTCTTCTATATCGATCCGGATGTGGTCGTTTGCGAACGATGGAATTACTTCATGGAATGGGTGAGTTGCGGTGTGGCCGTCTGCGAGGATCCCGGGTCGCCATATCCATTGCATCACCCGCGACGGATTGGGTGGCGACGCGGTTTCGAGCCGTTTGGTTTTACGCTGAAGCCTCGTGAGTCCTGTTATGCGAATGGCGGGTTCGTGGGAGTCGCTCGCGTGAACCAAGATTTTCTGCTCACGTGGAAGCGCTTGCAGGACGCCATGTGGACCATCATCGGAGGTGCGGAATTTGCCGGCATCCCAGGCGGTCAGGCCATCGGAGATCGGGGTGGCTTTTTCGACTGCTTTGAAAAGACGGATCAGGATGCGTTGAACGCAGCGATCGAAGCGGCGCCGGAGATCTCCGTCAGCTTTCTTGGGCGGCATGCCATGGGATTCGAGTCTGGAAAGGCATTTCTGCCCCATTCGGTCGGAGCCCTCAAACCGTGGAGGAACCGGATCATAACCAACGCCCTCCGGGGATACGGCTGCCCCGTCCCGGACCGCCATTTCTGGGAGTTTGTGGAGATGCCGATTCGCCTTTATCCAAGCAGGGTCGTCCGGTGGCGGCGAATGCAGTTGCGTGTTGCGGCAGCGATCGGCCGTTTCTATCGGCGTCAGTAATCGGAGGTTTCGCCTGAGGCTGGCATTCAAATTGAAAATGGAGTAAGAGGGCGAGAATGTTCCGATATTTGTGGACCCACAGGTCCAGACCACCCTTGTTGTCCGTCGGGTTTTTGAAGACTTGGGCCAAACGCGTGCTGACGTTCCCCGGCATGGCGAAGATGACAATTTCCAGGTTACGGCTCGTCCGGCGCGGTGCGTCTGTGGGAGAGGACTCCTGTATCGGAAAGACCCGTGTGACGGGGAAAGCGCGGCTCCTGAGCGTGGGACGGTCCTCGTTTATCGGGCAGGCGAAAATCGCAGTCCACGATCGGGTCGAGATCGGTTCGAATGTGTGCATCAACGATGGGGTGCTGATCTTGACGGCGAGTCACTCCGTGGATGATCCCTTGTGGGGACCGATCACAAAGCCAGTCGTCATCGGGGATTACGCGTGGATTGCGGTGGGTGCCATGATCCTTCCCGGGGTCCGGATTGGACGTGGTGCGGTCGTGGGAGCGGGAGCTGTGGTCAGCAAGAACGTCCCAGACTACGCAGTGGCCACCGGGAACCCGGCCATCATTCGGGAGGGGCGGCGAACCCGGAAACTCACATACACGCCTGTTCGTTTCCTTGCATTTCAGGACGCGTGGCTCGGGAAGATGGCGAAGACTGACGCGGTGACCGAATGATTTGTGCAAGACGTCACGTAAAAAATCGCGATTGGCGCGAGGCGACTCGTGCCTTGCGTTGTCACAAAACGGCCACATGTTTTTGGACTGCTTTTGATGACAAGACCCCCGCTCACGAACGATAAAAAACTTCCCGGCTCCGGGATCCGGATGTACAGATTTTAAGAATTCACGGTGCCAAATTCACTTTCCCAAAATCGCATGACATCACCATCGGACGAACATGCGGGTGTAACGACCGTGCGCCGCCTTCTGTGGCTCTATTGCATCCTCTGGCTGATTGAGGGTGCGCTCCGGAAATGGGTGCTGCCGCAGTTGTCCGCCGCCCTCCTGCTCGTGAGGGATCCGGTGGTTCTCCTGATTTACTATTACGCATCGAGAGCACGGGTCTTTCCCTCCAACGGTTGGATGAGTGCATTTTGGATCATATCAGCACTACTGGGGATTCAGTCTCTGTTCCATCTCGTTGCGAGTAACATGCCGCCGGATGTCATTGCGTTTGGCTTTCGGACCTTTGTTCTCCATATGCCGCTCATTTGGGTGGTGCCAGCGGTGATTGGACGGAAGGAAATTGTGCTGATGGGCAAATGGGTGTTGTGCATCGCGCCATTTCTCGCGGGCCTGATGGTCATCCAGTTTGACCTGCCAAAAGACCACTGGCTGAATGCCGCTTCGCTCAGGGGTGGGGAGCAGATTGGGTCGGGTATGGGTAAAATCCGTCCCCCCGGTTTTTTTTCCTTCATTCAAGGACCGATTAACTTCTTTACCATTTGCCCGGCCCTGATCATCGGGGGGTTCCTCCATCCAAAGAGTTTCCCCCGTTGGCTGATGATGGTTGGAATTCTCTCGACCCTGGCAGCCGTGGCCGTTTCCGGGAGCCGGGGAATGTTCCTCAATTGCGTCGTCGTCTGCTTATTTGGGGCCATCGCTGCCATTCGTTCCGGAAAGTCCATCGGTGGCTTGATTTTCGTCACCGCCTGTGTCGTGGCGGGCACGGCTTTTCTCTCCAAGTTCGAAATCATGCGGACGGGACAGGAAATTATGCAGGAACGTTGGACGAATGTCGGTGAGGAAGGAGAGGGAATGACTGGAAGCCGAGCGATGGCGGAACGCGTTGGCGGGATTTTTGGCAGCGCCGCAACTTGGGCGGTTGAAGCGCCTCTCTTCGGTTTTGGGGCGGGCAGCTCAAGCAACCTCGGGCAGGAGCGCACTAGACGTTTCGCTCCGGTGGAGACCGAGTGGGAACGCGTGATTTATGAGATGGGGCCGGTGACTGCGCTCATCTATCTTTTGTTTCGGGGAGCATTCGCGATTGGATTGGTGGTCTGGGGGTTTAAGGCGATGCGGAGCGGTAACTATTTTTGCCTGCTCCTCGCTTCCGCATCCTTTCTGGACATGATGCTCGGGAACTTCCGGCAAGTGACATCCTATGGATATGCGGTAGTCTGTGCCGGCCTCAGCCTTGCGGCCCAAAGGGCATTCTCTGGCGAAGAGGAGGTGCCCATTGCGGAGCAAGTCGGGGACGTCATGGAGGAAAAGCCGAAGGCACGGGGCAGGGGACGGTTTGCGGTCGGCGGCACCCCGATGCGCCCGTGAAAGCACTCGTTTGCCATCCCGGCACGCAACACGCGGGAAAACTGGCCGCGATTCTCAAGTGCGAAGGTGTTCTCGGAACATTTTTCACCGGATTCCGCCCGAAACCGGACTCATTCCTCGCCCGGTATTTTCGACTGAGCGGGCTGCGGACACTGGATGAATCCATCAGCAAATGCACGACGCAGATCCGCGCTCCCGAAATCTTTGCCAAGGCAGCACAGTTTCTGGGATGGAGTGGTGAGCGTGTGGCACGCATCCGGAATGCGTGGTTCCAGAAGCTGATCCCGGATCGCGCCCTTACGGCGTGCGATGCGGTGATTGGCTTCGATACCTCGTCGTGGATTCTTGCGAAGCGTGCGAAGAAACTCGGCAAGCCATTTTTCCTCGACCGCGCTGCGATCCATCGCCGCACGCGCGCTGCGATCCGGGCCTCGGTGGACTCCGGGATCGCGGCTCCGGCGGACCGCGTGCAGGACACCATCGAGACGGAGGAAATGGAGGACGCGTCGCGTATCGTGGTCGCGAGCCGTTTCTCGGAAAGCTCAGTGCGCGAAGCGGTAATCGCCGCGGAAAAGATCACGGTGATCCCGTACGGCGTGGATTCGGATTCATTCTCTCCCGGCGAAAAGCGCGACGCCCGCGCAGCGCGGATGGTATTTCTTTTTGTCGGCCTGTTGAAAAAGGAAAAGGGAATCCACACGCTGCTCGCCGCGTGGAGCCAGCTTGCCGCGCCCGGCGCGGAACTGTGGCTCGCAGGTAGCGGCGAGGCCGACGTGATCGAATCCGCGCGCCGCGTGCCGGGCGTGAAAGTATTCGGCAAGCTCGCGCAGCAGGAACTCCGGCAGATTTACCGCGACGCGGATGTGTTTGTGTTCCCGACTTTCTACGACGGATTCGGGATGGTCCTCCTCGAGGCGATGTCGAGCGGACTCCCCGTCATCGCGACTCCAAACTGCGCCGCACCCGAGCTGATCCGCGATGGTGAGGCCGGTGTGATTTTTTCCGCGGGCGATGCCGCCGCGCTGCGCACGGCGATGGCGGATGCGTGGGCAAACCGCGCCGCTTGGACGCAGCGGGGAGCCGCTGCGCGCGAGATAGCAAAATCGCATTCGTGGGATGCGTACGGAAAGCGATGGGCCGCACTGCTCCGCGATGCTGTGGAGGTGATCGCATGAGCGGGAAGCTGCTGATTTTCGATTCGCATCCGGTGCAGTACAAGGCACCGGTGTACCAGCAGCTCGCGAAGCTGAAGCCGGGCGCGCTGAAGGTCGTTTATTGCACCGACTGCTCCGTGCGCGGGCATCGCGACAAGGACTTCGGGCAGGTCGTCGCGTGGGACACTCCGCTGCTCGAAGGCTACGATCACCTCGTGCTGAACAACGAGCGCGGCACACCGCTTCAGGGGTTCCGCAGTCTCACCGGACGCGGCATTTTTCGGCTGCTGAAAAATGAAAGGCCGGACGCGGTCGTGATTTCGCAGTTCCTCTATCAGGCGGATCTGACTGCCTACCTGTCGTGCTTGGTGCTGCGGATTCCGATCTGGATCCGGCACGAGACGCAGGACGAGGCGTTCCGGCGGCGTCCTTGGAAGCGGATGCTGCGTGCGCTGGCCTATCGCGTCATCTATTCGGGCGTGTCCCATGCGTTTTACATCGGGCAGTTGAACCGCGAACACTTGCTCCGGCATGGGATGAGGGAGAGCCGGCTGAGCTTCGCGCCGTATTGCGTGGACTCGCCGATTCCCGCGATGAGCGCGGAGACGAAGGCTGCGATGCGGAGCGAGACGCGGGCGAGACTGGGCATCCGCGACGGCGAGACGGTCGTGCTTTTTTCCGGGAAGCTGATTCAGAAAAAGGCACCGGACTTGATCCTCGATGCGTTCGCGCGGCTGGGCGCCGAGCGCAGGGCCTCGACGCGGATCATCTTTCTCGGGTCGGGTATCATGATGGACGAGTTGAAGCAGCGCGCGGAACAATTTCCCGGCAGCGCGATTTTTCCCGGCTTTGTGAATCAGCGCGATCTGCCGGGCTATTACCTCGCGGCGGACATGCTTGTGCTCCCGTCGCGTCGCATGGGCGAGACGTGGGGCCTCGTGGTGAACGAGGCGCTCCACGCGGGCTGCGGTGTGATCGTGAGCGATGCCGTCGGGAGTCATCGTGAATTCGGCGCGTGGGAGCGAGTGCGGGTGATGAAGGAGGGCGACGCGGGCGGCTGCGCGGAGGCGATCGAGGACTTGGCGAAGTTCCCTCGGTCCTTAGATTGGTGCACATCGGAAATGGCGAGGTACTCGGTGGAGGCTGCGGCTGCCGCCATCGCCGCCAAATTTTGAGCCCAGACATGTACGCAGACGGGCTCTGGTGCATCGGTGAAGGGAAGTTTCGTTGGGATGCACGTTTCGAACGCATGTGCTCCGCTGAGGAAGGAGCGGGTGTGGCGCACGCCAGCATGGACAACACGACGGGGCCGTGATGCGATGAAGGGCAATCAGACACAAATCCCACTTTTGAATATGGCGGCAAATCCCCCGATCCTCATCGTCTGGCATGGTCGTTTCGGAGAACGACGTTGGATCGAATTCCTGCTGTCGCCCTTGAATGTCACCCATGCGGAAGCGGGGACGCCGATGGCTGGTGCGGAACCGGCCGTCATTCATGCCGTATCCACCGGCAATACCGGAATTCCAAAGGATTCCGAAATCTTGCAGCGTGTCCGCTCAGATATCGCCGCCGGAAAAAAGGTCGGGATCATCCACCTCAGCGACGAGTGGTTTCGCTGTGACACCAGTTGGTATAAAGGAGCCGCGTTTGTGCTTAAGTTTTATTACTGCAGTTTCGTATCGCATCCTGCGATCAAGTATCTCCCTTTGGGCTGCCCTGAACACATTGCGCCCCCGGACAAAATCCGGCCAGCCTCCGAGCGCGGTCTTTTATGGTCGTTTTGCGGGCAGAGGAAGTATTCGCGAATCGAGATGCTGAAAGCCCTTCGGAAGATTTCCCCTCATCGCTACCCGCAGGAATACATATCGAGCGAGGACTATCAAAATATGGTCAATGACACCGTTTTCTCGCCGTGTCCGATGGGTAATACGACCCCTGACACATGGCGATTTTACGAATCACTGGAAGCCGGCTGCATCCCCATAGTCGAAAAGCGGTGGACCATTGATTATTTCGCCCGAATTTTTCCGGATGCTTGTCCGATCCCCCGATTTCAAACATGGGGTGCGGCGGGGCGATGGATCCGAAACCATTCAGATGGGCAGCTTCGCGACAGGCTGCAGGCGGACATTCTCAGATGGTGGGCATCTGAGAAGGCGAAATTATGCACCCAGGTTTCCAAATTTGTCGTGGAGCGGTTTGAGAAGCATCCTGAGGGATCGCTTACGGATTGGGCTCCGCCCTACAGGGGTGTGGCCCACACAGTCCGGTGGGTGGCCGAGTTATGCCGTTACACGACGCCTCGTTCACTGTTCGCTCGAATTTTGAAACAGTCAGGTTTGACATCGATAGCAAAGCGCAAATGATCGTGGCGGAGCGAGTGATTCAGGAAGAGGATGCGCCAACGCGATCGAGCAACTCGCGCAATTCCCCCGATCCTTCGACTGGTGCGAAAAGGCGATGGAGCAATACACCGTTCACGCAGCGGCCTCCGCGATTGCTGCGAAGCTGTGACGCTTCCGTAGCACGGGCCATCCTGCCCGCAGTGCCAAGCCGCGTCGTCGCTGAGCTTAATCCTGCAAAAATTTCCTCCGGTGCTGCCTGCTGAATCGCGAAGATTCTTTCGGCCGGATGAAGTATGCGCCCAGTAGCCGCGCTTGTGAAAGCGCGGGCTGATCTTTCTTCAGTTGAGTGCCCTGCGAAAAAAATGGCCCGCGCTTTCACAGGCGCGGCTACGAGATTATTCGCTGTCGGACGGAATGCGGTTGAGGTTCACGGCGAAACATTGCATGAGACGCGCACCGTCCGTTTCCACCGTGACACCAGTCCCGCCCCATCATCCGATGTTCCTGTGAGCCGCCCTTTCAGCGAGTTCAAGCGAGTGGTCGTGTATCGCTTCGGCAGCCTCGGCGACACGCTGGTCGTGCTGCCGGCGTTTCACCTTGTCCGGCAGGCGTTTCCGAATGCGCACATCACGCTGCTCACGAACATCCCGGTCCATGCAAAGGCTGCGCCGATGGAGGCTGTCCTCGGGGGTGCGGGTTTTTACGACGATGTGCTGAGGTATCCCGTCTCGATGCGGAATTTCGACGGCCTCGTCCGCCTGCGAAAATCGCTGAAGGAAGGTGACTACGACTGCCTCGTGTACATGGCGTCGCCGAAGGGCGGACTGATGACGAGCGTCCGCGATTTTCTTTTTTTCCGCTCGTGCGGGATTCCGCATGTGATCGGCGTTCCGTTTTCCCGATCCACATTGCGGAGCCTGCCGGTGCCGGGGACGAATCTCTACACGTCCAGAACATCGCGCGCCTTGGAGGCTCTCTCCGTGCTCGGAAAAATTGACACCGGCGATCCGCTCGCGTGGGATCTCGGGCTCACCCGTGAGGAAACCGCGGAGGCGGAAAGCCTGCTCGGCAGGCACGGGATCACATCGAAATTCCTCGCCGTCAGCGCTGGCACGAAGATGTCGGCAAAGGATTGGGAGGAGCACAACTGGGTGGCTCTCGTGCGGCGTCTGGCTGTGGAATACCCCGGTCTTCCGCTCGTGCTGCTCGGGGTGAGCGAGGAGCGCGAGCGTTCTGAACGCCTCATGGAAATCTGGAGCGGGCCGAAGGCGAACCTCTGCGGCCTGACATCTCCGCGCGTGAGCGCGGCGGTTCTGCGAAATGCCGTGGTGATGGTCTGCCACGACAGCGGGCCGATGCATGTCGCCGCGACGATGGGCGTGCCGTGTGTCGCCATTTTTTCTGCGCGTGCGAAGCCCGGCGAATGGTTCCCCCGCGGTGACAACCACATCGTCATCTACCACAAGACGCCGTGTTGGGATTGCGCGCTTGAGGAGTGTGTGGCGAAGGCAAAGCTCTGCATCCTTTCGATCACGGTGGACGAGGTGTTCGCAGCCGCGGTGAAGCAGTTGGCGCGGCGGGGCATCGCGGCGCACAGTGAGGTATCGAAAGCTGTGGGGGCGAAGGCGGTGCGCGACGGAATCGAGAGCGGCGTGCGGTCTTGGCCATTGCCCGGCGGGCGGATTCCCCGTGGGTCGGGTTTGATTTCGCATCCTGCGGGGGAGCGGGGAAATGCGGGCGCAGCGAAGCTCCACGTGATCCTTCTCGCGAATTACGAGCCGGACGGGCAGCAGAGCATGCAGCGCTTCGCGAATGTGCTCGCGAAAGGATTGGCGATGGCGGGGATCGAGGTTTCAGTGATCCGCCCGGAGCCGGTCTTCGGACGGCTGCGACCGGGTGCGCGCGGCCTCGGAAAGTGGCTCGGCTATCTCGACAAGTTTTTCGTTTTTCCGCGCGCGCTCCGGAAAAAACTCTCGACTCTCAAGTCTCAAGGCTCAACCGATCTCGTCGTCCACATCTGCGATCACTCGAATGCATTTTACACGCGCCACCTCGGCGATGTGCCGCATCTCGTGACGTGCCACGACATGCTGGCCGTGCGCTCGGCACTCGGGGAGATTCCGCAGAACCGCACTCGCTGGTCCGGTCGCATCCTCCAGCGGCTCGTGGTTCGAGGGCTGGAGGGCGCGCGTGCGATCACCAGCGTCTCGCCGACGACGCACGGTGATCTTGCGCGGCTCGTGAAGGGCGCGGCGCAGCGAACTTCCGTGGTGAAGAACGGATTGAACGCGCCTTTTCACCCGATGGCCAGGGACGAGGCGCGTGCGCGCGTGGGCTCGCTCCTCGGTGTGCAGGGCAGGACGCTGCCAGTGGAGGGCCGCTACATCCTCCATGTGGGCGATGACTCGTGGTACAAGAACCGCCGCGCGGTCGTGGAGATGTTCGGCGAATTGCAGCGCGCGACCGATCAGACGGATCTGTGGCTCATGATGGCCGGGAGGCCGCTCGGGCCGGAATTGCGGGCGCTGATCGAGGAACTGGGAGTTGCGGATCGGGTCGTGGAATTCGCCGCAGTCGAGCACGAGGATCTGTGTGCGATTTATTCCGCGGCAGAGATGCTGTTTTTCCCGTCGCTGCAGGAGGGCTTCGGCTGGCCGATCATCGAGGCTCAGGCGTGTGGATGCCGCGTGGTGACCACTGGTCGCGGGCCGATGAATGACATCGGTGGAAATGCGGCGGCGTATTTGCAGCCGGAGGATTTCGGAGCGTCGCTCGATGTCCTGCTGAACGTGCTGTACGAGGATGCCCGGCAGCGGCAGGAGAGAATCGAGCGAGGCCTCGCGAATGCGGCGCAATATTCCACGGCTCGGATGATCGAGGGCTACGTGGCGTTGTATCGGAGTGCCCTCATGCAGAGGTCACAGAAGTCACCGGCTTGATGAGGCAAAGATGACGAAAATTTTGCGCGACGCTCCGCCATTTTCATCCATGCTGAAGCCCCCAAATAACCGACCAGAATGTGTGGAATCGCCGCAGTAATGGTAGCCGACGGATTTGCCGGGCCGATGGATCTCGGCTGTCTGCGCCATCGCGGGCCGGACGCGCAGGGCGAGTGGACTTCGCCGGATCGGAAAATCTGGTTCGGCCACACGCGGCTCTCGATCGTGGACCTGTCGCCCACGGGCGCGCAGCCGATGCACGATCCCGCGAGCGGGAATGTGATCATTTTTAACGGCGAGATCTACAACCACGCGAAGCTGCGCGAGGAGTTGCGGGCTTCCGGAGCGGATGTGAAATGGATTGGGACTTCGGACACGGAGACGCTGCTGGTGGCCTATCGCGTGTGGGGAAAGGCGATGCTCCCGCGGCTGAAGGGCATGTTCGCATTTGTGATTTACGACGCCGCGACGCAGGGCCTCTTCGTCGCGCGCGGGCCGTCCGGCATCAAGCCGCTGTACTACACGCGATCGCGGGGAGTGCTGCGCTTTTCATCCGAGGCACGCGCGCTCTTCGACAACACGGGGCCGGTCTATGACAGCCGCAGCGTGAGCGCCTACCTCCAGTGGGGATCGTGTCCCGAGGACGGCTTTATCTTTCCGCGCACGCGCATCCTTCCGGGCGGAAGCTCGATGACGGTGAACGCCGACACGACCGTGGAGACGGAGCACTACTGGCCGAAGAAAGCATACCCGCTCTCGCGCGGTGAGGACGCGCCGAAGCGCGTGCGCAAGCTGCTCGAGACGGCCGTCGAGGAGCACCTGATGGCCGATGTGCCCGTGGCATCGTTCCTGAGCGGCGGCATTGATTCGTCCGTCATCACGGCTCTTGCCGCGCGTGCGCTCGGGCCGGGGAGGCTCCAGACGTTCAGCGTCGGCTTTTCCGAGGGTGAGTTCGACGAGACGCAGATCGCGGACATCGTCGCGAAAAAATACCAGACCGATCATCACCGGATCGAACTCGGCCAGGAGGAAATCCTGCGGCTCGTGCAGGAAGCTGTGAACCGCATGGACGCGCCGTCGCAGGACGCCATCAACACCTATATCGTCTCGAAAAAAGTCGCGGAATCGGGAATCAAGGTCGCGCTTTCCGGTCTCGGCGGTGATGAGCTATTCGGCGGGTATCCGAGTTTCCGCGATGCGCCGATCTTGCGCCGCCTCGCCGGGATGCCGCAGTGGATGCGCCGGATCTCGCGCGGCTTTGGGAAAATCGGTGAGCGCATCGCGGATCTCCCCGGCGGGGACATCATGGCGATCGCGATCTGGAGGCGCAGGCTGTGGACCGATGCCATGCTGCGGAAGGCGGGACTGCCCGTGAGCCCGCTGCGCACGCTGCCGTCGCCGGAGTTTGGCGATGACTTTGCAAAAATAAGCTGGGCGGAGATGTCCGTGTACATGGGCCAGACGCTGCTGCGCGACTCGGACCAGATGAGCATGGCGGTCTCGCTCGAACTGCGCGTGCCATTCCTCGACGAGGATCTGATCGAGTACGTCCTGAGCCTCCCCGCGCATGAGAAAACGCGGTACCGGATCACGAAGGGCCTGCTCGTGGAGGCATGCCGCGACTTGCTGCCCGAGCAGGTCTATCGCCGGAAAAAAATGGGATTTGCGCTGCCGATGGACGCGTGGATGCGCGGGCCGCTGAAGGAGTTCAAGATCGAGGGGCTCGACGAGGTGAAGCGTCTCGGGCTTCTCGCGCCGGGCGCGGTGGAGTGGATTCGTGCGGAGTTCGAGGATGGAAAGATCCACTGGACGCGGATCTGGTCGCTCGTGATCCTCGGGCATTATCTGAAAAAGGCGGGCGCCAATCCGGCGATGAAGGAAGCAGGCGCCAAGCGCGCTGCATGAGGTGGAACGCGAACTCCGTGCGCGTTGGCAAGCGCCCGTCCTCCCTGGACTGCGGCTGCTCGCTGCCGCTTTCCCTCCCGAAGCTCGCTGAGGAACCCGCCCCGTTCGCCGAGGAACTCTCCGCGCTCGCCAAGGCTCGCCCTCCCTGGACTGCGGCTGCTCGCTGCCGCTTTCCCTCCCGAAGCTTGCTGAGGAACTCCCTGCTCACCCCGCGCACTCCAAGGCTCGCCCTCCCTGGACTGCGGCTGCTTGCTGCCGCTTTCCCTTCCGAAGCTTGCTGAGGAATTCCCTGCTCCCCCGCACTCGCCAAGGCTCGCCCTTCCTGGACTGCGGCTGCTCGCTGCCGCTTTCCCTACCGAAGCTCGCTGAGGAACTCCCTGCTCACCCCGCGCTCGCCAAGGCTCGCCCTCCCTGGACTGCGGCTGCTCGCTGCCGCTTTCCCTCCCGAAGCTTGCTGAGGAACTCCCTGCTCCCCCGCGCTCGCCAAGGCTCGCCCTCCTTGGACTGCGGCTGCTCGCTGCCGCTTTCCCTCC
>Ga0194061_1000446_pt1 | contig 25134 bp, 20 predicted proteins | sample SepL2221m_MetaG_FD_163423 | JGI IMG/M metagenome (GOLD analysis project Ga0194061, IMG submission 163423) | Anoxic zone freshwater microbial communities from boreal shield lake in IISD Experimental Lakes Area, Ontario, Canada - Sep2016-L224-21m | ecosystem: Environmental > Aquatic > Freshwater >... | reverse complement strand
GCGCTGCAGGTAGGGGGGGAGCGGAATACGCCCCTCGCGCTCCAGCCACTCCCCGAACAACTCGTCCCCCCGAAATTCCACCAGCCAGGTGCCGTCGCCGCAGCGGGAGGTGACCACCGCCATCATACCGGATTTCAACAGGATCTCCTGGCCGTTGCGAAACTTCTTTGATGCCCGCAGCAGGCATTCCCAGGTTTCACTCTCTCCAGTGCAGCGGCTGAGCAGAAAAATTTCAACCGCCCCACCTGAAGGTTTGCGGCCGAAAAGGCGGGCCGGAATAACCCGCGTATCGTTCATCACCAGCAGATCGCCGGAGCGGAGATGGGCTGCCAGGTTGCCGAAAACATCCTCGGAAACTGTCCCCGACCTGCGATCTAACAGCATCAGACGCGATCCGTCACGCTCCATTGCAGGGTGTCGAGCAATCAACTCCGGCGGAAGGAGATAGGTAAAATCCTTCACAAGCATAGAGTCAGTACCTATTGAATGTCAGAGAACTGTTTCAGAATGGTCCCCGGATAGTAGTAGGAGAGGATCTCCCCATACTCAAAACCGTCCAGAGCGCGATGTTTCGCCCCCCACTGACAAAGACCGACACCATGTCCGTTACCGCTACCAGTGAAGGTTACCTCACTGCCAACATTTTTTACTATAAACCGGGTACTCTTGACCGCTCCGTAGCCGATCACCTTGCGAAACTGGTCACCGGCGAGGGTAATTTCGCCTTTGGGTGATACGATTACAACCTGCTTCAATCTCCCGCGAGGATTAAGCCCCCCCGGCCTGACATCAGTGACGCCTGAAATTTTATGCCCTGCAGCGCGCAGCCGCTCTTCAATGGCCCCCAGCGACGATTTGTATTCCCAGGCGGTTGCCAACGGCGATGACAGGCAGTATTGACATTCGACACCTTTGAGGTACGGCAGGACGGCGCCCCACACATGCTCCGATGCCTCAGTGCGCCCTCCGCAGCTGGAATGGTAAAAAGCCTGAATAACCGCATCGCCGTACGTCAAAACTTCACCGGCGGTCTCTGAGACCGCCCGCTGGGCACGACTGTCCTCAATCAGGCAGCCGTCATACACCTGGTCAATGACTGATGACTCAAGATGATACAGAGATTTTGAACGGGTGGCCTTTCTGTTCAACGCATAGGTCCTTGCTATGACCGCCTGAGCCTTGACCGCCTCAATCGGCCAGGCGGACGATATTTCACAATTAATCAGCCCGACCAGATACTCTTCCAGCGGCAGCTGATTGATTACTAAAATTCCTTTGTCGGTGCGAGACAGCTCGGCAAGGCCACGGTACGGCTTTCCATTGACATACACCGCTGATGGCGACGAGAACGACAGCCGACGGTAGGTTTTCCCTTCAACGGAAAGTCCATCCTTGAAAGGCTTTACCACCACCGGCAGCGTACATCTGACCGCTTCTCCGCTACCACCTGAAACCAGAAGACCTTCTCCATCCACCGTCACTTCCGGGGCAGAGGTCACAATCGCGACGCGAATGGTTTCATCCACCCGCGCTGCGTCAGACAGTCCGGTCAACGGCAGTGAGACAACCGGAGATGCACAGAGGACAAGTATGATGAGTATGATAGCTGACCGCAAAACCTGTGAATAAGAACATAGAATGCGTCGATGTGTCAATTTTTTTGATTCAGTCCGCACGATGCGTTCTCCGCAGTTCACGCCAGCTGAGCCGTTGTGGATGTTCCTGAAAATTACTCAACATCCCCGACCTGCCTTCTCACACCCATCAGGTATGCCACGACGAACTCGTCCAGAGCCCCGTCCAGAACCGAATCCGGATTGCCCGATTCCACGCCGGTGCGCAGATCCTTGACCATTTTGTAGGGGTGCAGCACATATGATCGGATCTGGCTCCCCCAGCTGATGTCCTTCTTTTCAGCGGCGATTTCGGATGCCTTGGAGCTGCGTTCCTCGACTTCGCGCTCATACAGCTTTGCCCGCAGCACTTTCATGGCGGTGGCGCGGTTTGATATCTGGCTCCGCTCGGACTGGCAGGCGACGATGATACCGCTGGGGAGGTGGGTGATGCGAACGGCCGAATCGGTGGTATTGACATGCTGGCCTCCGGCGCCACCGGAGCGGAAGGTGTCAACTTTCAGGTCGGCGTCACTGATTTTGATATTGATATCCTCTTCCTCTATTTCAGGAAACGCATACATGGAGGCGAATGAGGTGTGACGGCGGGCATTGCTGTCGAAGGGAGAAATGCGCACCAGGCGGTGAATGCCGGCTTCGGCCTTGAGATAGCCGTAGGCGAATTCGCCGCTGACGCTTACCGTTGCCGACTTGAGACCGGCCTCATCGCCATCCTGATAATCGGTGATGGTCGTTTTCCACCCCCTCTTCTCGCAGTAGCGCAGATACATGCGCAGCAGCATTTCGGCCCAATCCTGGGATTCGGTGCCGCCGGCGCCCGGATTGACGCTGATGAAGCAGGAATTGCGGTCGTGAGGGCCGGAAAGCATCCGCTGAAACTCGGCGGCCTCGACGGCGGCAACCAGGCGGGATGCCATGCCGGCAACCTCGGTCAGCGTGTCAGCATCCTGCGCCTCTTGCCCCAGTTCGATCATCACTCGGACATCTTCTGCCTGACGCACGAGCCCGTCCCACATCTGGACCATTTTTTCCAGAGTGGTCCGCTTTTTGATGATCTCCTGCGATTTCCCGGTATCTTCCCAGAATCCGGGAACCGCCATGATTGATTCAATCTCCATGATCGTTTCACGTTTGACATCTATGTCAAAGGGACCCCCGGAGCTTGGCGATGCGCTCTTCACAATCCTGAACTTTTGCTATCTCTTCGCGAAACATGCGTCACTCCTTGATGGTATTTTTTCTCGATTGAAGCCAGGCCTTCAGCGCAATCCCTGCGGTCAGCAGGATACAGAGCCAGGCCGGGGCGTCACCAATTGTCAGGTAGAGCGATTTACCGCTGCCGGCCACAATCTCGCCGCTCCGATACCCCTCCACAAACAGGCCGCTCATGGTTCGGATGTGGCCGTTCTGATCAACAATTGCTGAAATGCCGGTGTTGGCGGCCCTGATCAGCGGCGTGCGGGTCTCGACCGCCCGGAAGGTCGCTATGGCAAGATGCTGGTAGGGGGCCGAGGAGCGGCCGAACCAGGCATCGTTAGTTATCGCCACCAGCACCCGCGCCCCTTCACGTACATACCTGCGGGCCAGTTCCGGGAAGATGACTTCGTAGCAGACCTGGGTGCCCAGCTTGACGCCACCGGCGTCAAGAACGACAGCCCGCTCGCCGGGGACAAAATCGCCGATACCGACAACCAGTTTGTTGATGAAGGAAAGAATACTCCCGAGCGGGACATACTCTCCCAGCGGGACCAGATGCAGTTTATCCGCCCGGCCGACAGTTTCTCCACGGGGGGAGAGCATGAAGGCGCTGTTCAGATATACCCTCCGGCCGTCGCGAAGTTCGTGGGCCGGGCTGCCGAACAGCAGAAATGAGTTCAATTCAACGGCAAGCTGTATGACCCTCTCCGCCCGAAGCGGTTCATCCTGAAAGAAAAACGGTACCGCACTCTCCGGCCAGACAATCAGATCGACTCTGCCAGCCGAAGCCGCCTCGCGGGTCAGACGTTCGTAGGTGGCCATCGTCTGTTCGCGGAACTCGGGGCTCCATTTCACGTCCTGCGGTATATTTCCCTGTATCAGGGCAACCCGCAGCGTACGGGCTCCCGTATTATCAGGGGCGTTCAGCCGATCAAACCCGTACCAGAGCGTGGCAATCAGCAGCAGAACGAGAATGGCGGCACTCTTGACCGGATAGGGCACACCGGCCCCTGACACGGCACGCACCGCACGGTAGAGCACCACATTTGCCAGCACGATCAGCAGGGTGATGCCGTAGACCCCGGCCAGATCTGCTATCTGGATCAGCGGCAGTGTGCGAAACTGGGAATGCCCCAGCATCGCCCAGGCGAAGCCGGAAAAAAGAAACGAGCGGATGAAATCAAAGGCAACCCATGCGATCGGCACTGCAAATGCTGACTTTATGCCGACCGACTCGCCAAGCCTTGAAATGACTGCGCTCAACCCGTAAAACATTGACAGCCAGAGCACCAGCAGCAGGTAGATTGCAATGCTGACCGCCCACGGCAGATGCCCGTAGCGAACGAAGACAATGTTGAGCCAGTAGAGAATCAGTGCATAGGCGGTGATACCGCAGGTCATGCCGACGCGGAATGCGATCCGGGGGGTGGCATCCTCCAGCGCTATCAGCAGCGGAATCAGGGCAACCCAGGCCAGCAGGGACAAACCGGGGGTCGGAAAGGAGAGTGCAATCAGCACTCCGCTGGTAAAAGCCAGCAGACCGCGCCGATCACACAGCTGCAAGAGCGCAGCCAGCGTCGGAGAAGAGGTCACTCGCGCCCCTGAGATTCAACCGGTAGAGCGTTCAGTCGTTCAATCGCAACCTTCTTGACCCGCCGGACATCGGCGTCAAGTACCGTGATTCGTAATCCGCTGCCGTCAACCGTGTCACCAACATCCGGAATTTTACCGGTAAGGTAAAAGACCAGTCCGCCAACCGAGTCAAACTTATCACGTTCGATCTGAATGTCGAAATGCTCCTCCAGCTCCTCCACCGGCAGGCGCCCATCGGCGTGTATACTGCCGTCCGGATTTATGGAGAGGAGCTGTTCCTCACTGTCATGTTCATCCTGGATATCACCTACAATCTGCTCCAACAGATCTTCAATGGTAATCAGGCCGGAAGTTCCGCCATACTCATCGATGACGACAGCCAGGTGGACCCGTTTACTTTTGAATTCCTGCAGTAGCTGTTCGAGGTTTTTTGATTCCGGAATAAAATAGGTGGGACGCATTATCTCGCGGATGGAGAGGCTCTGTTCGTCAGTTCCCCACAGTTTGAGCAGATCCTTGGCGTACAGCAGACCGATAATATTGTCGATGGTATCCTCATATACCGGTATTCTGGAATGACCGCAAGCGATGATCGTATCCAGAATTTCCCGCACGGTAGCCTCTACGGTGACGCATGCCATTTCGGTGCGCGGAACCATGACTTCACGGACAATCGTCGTACCGAGTGAGAAAATGGAGCGAATCATCTCGCTCTCTTCTTCGTTAACCAGCCCCTCCTCTTCCGAAGCTTCGATAAAATCGTTGATATCCTGTTCCGTCGTTCTTTTACGTCCGGTCATGAACCGTCCGACCAGTTCAATAAAACCGGACTTCCTACTACTGCCTTCCTCCACTGCGGGATCCTCCTCTATTGTGGGGCCGTTCCCCCTTATCCATTGTTTTGAAGCGTCTGGCCGGCTTGACGGCTCTGGATGGCGTACCTTTCGATGTACCGCCTGATAAATCACGCACCTCGCCATCAGTCAGATAACGGAACTCACCGGCCCGAAGGGTGCCGATAGACAGGGTGCCGTAGCGTATGCGCTTGAGCCGGACCACTGACAGGCTGACCGCTTCGCACATGCGCCGCACCTGACGATTGCGCCCCTCATGGATGGCCACGGAAATCCAGTCGTTCTGCTCACCGCTCTTTATCAGATTCACAACGGCCGGAGCGGTCTTTCCCTCCTCCAGCTCAACCCCGTCGGCCATCCGTTTAAGCTGCTGATCAATCACCTTTCCACGCACCCGAACATGGTACTCTTTTTCAATTTCGTGGCGGGGATGCATCAGCCGGTTGGCCCACTCACCATCGTTGGTCAACAGCAGCAGTCCCTCCGTGTTGTAATCGAGTCGGCCAACCGGGTAAACCCGGTCCGGCACGTCGTTCAGCAGGTCGGTCACCAAAGGACGCCCCTTGCCGTCGCTGAGCGCCGTAATATAGCCGGTGGGTTTATTAAGAATGATATAAAGGCGCTTCCCACCCGCATGCAGGAGCTTACCATTCACCGTTATCACATCACTGGATGAATCGGCCTTGCTCCCCAGCTCAGTTACAACAACTCCGTTAACGGTAACCTGTCCATTCAGGATCAGCTCTTCAGAAGCGCGACGCGAGGTAATGCCGGCGGCGGAGATAATTTTTTGCAGACGTTCGAGCATGTTTTTTCAGGTTTAGCCCTGCACCTCACAGCGGTACGTTTCACGTTCAGTAAATCAACCTTGACTATTCAGCGCAACGGGTCATAGCACGGAACTTGCCGTAGCGCCCTTCCACCAGCTCATCGCCGGAGAGCTTGTTCAGCTCGGCAAGATTTCGGGCAATCGCCTTTTTAAGGTTCGCGGCAGTGGCCTCATGGTCGCGGTGCGCACCGCCGACCGGCTCCTTGATGATTTCATCGATAACACCCAGCTTGATGATGTCCTGGGCTGTCGGTTTGAGCGCTTCGGCAGCCTGGGCACCCTTGGTTCCGTCCGACCAGAGGATGGCAGCGCACCCTTCGGGAGAAATCACCGCGTACACCGAATGCTCCAGCATCAGAATCCGGTCGCCCACCGCTATTGCCAGCGCCCCGCCGGATCCGCCTTCACCGGTGATACAGACGATAACCGGTGTACGCAGACTGGCCATCTCTCGCAGGTTGCGGGCAATCGCCTCGGCCTGGCCGCGTTCCTCGGCACCGATTCCGGGATATGCACCGGGTGTGTCAACAAAGGTGATCACCGGCAGCTTGAACTGTTCGGCCATCTGCATCAGGCGTAACGCCTTGCGATACCCTTCCGGGTTCGGCATACCGAAATTTCGGTAGACCTTTTCCTTGGTGTCGCGCCCCTTCTGGTGGCCGATGACCATAACCGGCTGACCGTCAAAACGGGCAAGACCGCCGACGATGGCATGATCGTCGCCGAAGTTACGGTCGCCATGAAGTTCGGTAAACTCAGTAAACATCAGGTTGATGTAATCCTGGGTGAAGGGGCGGTTAATATGGCGGGCCACCTGGGCGGTCTGCCAGCGGGAAAGATTGGCAAAGATGCCCCCTCGCATCTCCTCAACGCGCTTCTCAAGGGCGGTTACATCGGCAGCAATGTCAAGCCCTTCGCGGGCCAGCGAATTGAGTTCTTCAATTTTCTTTTCCAGCTCGACGATCGGCTTTTCAAATTCAAGGTAAAACGGAGTCGCCATGATGACACCTCATTCATGTTTTTTAAAGACTATTCAAAAACGGCGGCATTATATCCTAACACTCGCTCCACTTCCAGCCTTAAATCATCGCAGGGGGCAACGTTCATTCCGTCAGTCAGCGGCATGACTGAACAGCTGCGACCGGCAATCAGAAAATGGATACTTGAAGGAACATTACCCGGATGTCGTTCAATTACCTGGCGGAGCTGCGTAATCCGCTCCGGTTGGGTCTCGCCGGCACGCAGGACAAAGGAGACTTTTCTGGTTGTCTGTGCCCGCGCCTCAGCCAGAAGCTTGATCTCACCCGCAGGGCCGCGATTTTTCTGCTGCCACTCGCTGCCACCCTCCTTCTGACCCTGGATGAGGATCTTAGCCCCCTTCTCACTCTTTTCCAGTTTCCCGACGATGAAGAGCGGGTCATCCGACTTCAGCAAAGCTGACGCTTCACCGTAGACATTGGGCATGACAGCAATTTCTACCGCTCCGCTCAGGTCTTCAATCGTGGCAAAACACATCCTTTCAGCCGATTTTTTGGTTACGATCTCCCGGAAGGCGGTTACAATACCGCTGATACGCACTTCGCTGCCGTCGGCCAACTCCATCAGGCCGGCAAGCGTGGTAGAGCAGAGTCTCTGAATGTCGTCACTGTAACGATCCAGCGGGTGTCCGGTAATCAAAAACCCCAGTGACTCCTTCTCGAAGGCCAGCTTCTCCTTATCGTGCCATTCGGGAAGAACCGGGAGCTTCATGCCGCCGGAACTGTTCCCCCGGGAGACCTCTTCCGTCCCGAACAGGGACACCTGGGCGCTGGCCCGTTCCTCCTGGATTTTCTGCCCATACCCTGACGCAGTTTCCAATCCGGCAATCTGGGAGGAGCGGGTCGCGCCGGTGCTGTCAAACGCACCACACTTGATCAGCGACTCGATCACCCGCTTGTTGACCCGTCGCAGATCGACCCGTTCGCAGAAATCATACAGTCCTTTGAATGCGCCATCCCGGCGGGCTTCGATAATTGCCTCAATCGCTCCGGCGCCGACATTTTTTACCGCTCCAAGTCCGAAGCGCATTGACGTGCCGACCACCGTGAACGAAAGCCCCGACAGATTGATGTCCGGCGGCAGCACGTCAATCCCTTGCTCACGGCAGTCGCTGATATTCTTGACCACCTTGTCGGTACTGTCCATGTCACAGGTCAGCAGTGCCGCCATGAACTCAACCGGATAGTGCGCCTTCAGATAGGCGGTCTGGTAGGCAATCAGCGCATATGCCGCAGAATGGGACTTATTGAAACCGTACTCGGCAAATTTTGCCATCAGATCGAAGATCGCCTCGGCCTTCTTCAGGTCAATCCCCAGTTCTTGTGCTCCGGCCAGGAACGGCTCTTTCTCTTTGGCCATGACCACCGGGTCCTTTTTGCCCATCGCGCGACGCAGCAGGTCGGCGCGTCCCAGGGAATAGCCGGCCAGTGTACGCGAAATCTGCATGACCTGTTCCTGATAGACGATGACGCCGTAAGTGTCTTTCAGAATCTGCTCAAGCTGCGGCAGGTCGTACACAACCGGCTTGCGTCCATGCTTCCGGTCGATGAAATCATCAACCATCCCTGAGCCAAGCGGGCCGGGACGGTACAGGGCGCAGGCCGCGATCACGTCCTCGAAGCAGGAGGGTTTAAGCTTGATCAGCATCTCCTTCATGCCGCTGGATTCAAGCTGAAATACACCGGTGGTGTTTCCAGCGGTGATCAGGTCGTAGCTGGACTTGTCATCGTCCCGAAGAGTTGTAATATCGAAGGCCGGGGCCTTACCTTCCCGGACCAGCTTGACCGCATTCTCTATGACCGTCAGGTTCTTGAGCCCCAGGAAGTCAAACTTCACCAGACCGACCTGCTCCACATATTTCATGGAGTACTGGGTATTGATCGAGCCGGTCTTCTGATCCTTGTAGACCGGCAGAAACTCTTCCATGCGCCGGGGGGCAACCACCACTCCTGCCGCATGGGTGGAGGCGTGGCGGGTCAACCCTTCCAGGCAGAGCGCCGTATCCAGCAGATCCCTGACCTGCGGGTCGGCGGCAGCCATTTCGTTCAACTGCGGTTCCTGCTTGAGAGCCTTATCCAGCGTCATGTTGAGATCGTCCGGCACGAGCTTTGCGATGCGGTCCACGTCACCGTAGGGTATGTTCAGCGCGCGACCAACGTCACGCACGACGGCCTTGGCCTTCATTGTCCCGAAGGTGATGATCTGACAGACCCGGTCGCGGCCGTATTTTTCAATCACATAGTCGATGACCTCTTCCCGGCGGTCCTGGCAGAAATCCACGTCGATATCAGGCATGGAAATACGTTCCGGATTCAAAAACCTTTCAAAAAGCAGGTTGTAGGGCAGAGGGTCGAGATCGGTGATTTTTATTGCGTAGGCTACCAGCGATCCGGCCGCAGACCCCCTGCCGGGGCCGACCGGGATCCCCTGTTTCTTGGCCCAGATGATAAAGTCGGAAACAATCAGGAAGTAGGCCGGGAATTTCATCTCCCGGATGCAGTCCAGTTCGACGCGCAAGCGGTCGAAATAGCCCTGCTGCTGTTCCAGTGTCATGTCGGGATATTTGGCCAGAATGACGGTCATCCGCTCCTTGAGCCCCTCGGTAGCCAACTCTTCAAGCAGTTCGTCGTGATTCTTGCCGGGAGGCGGGTCGAAGTGAGGGAAGTGATATTCGCCGGTGTCAAGCGACAGTTCCAGGTTACATCGTTCGGCAATCACCAGAGTGTTGGCAATTGCTTCAGGTGCGTAGCTGAAGGCTGCTGCCATTTCTTCCGGCGTCTTGACGTAAAACTCATCCGCAGAAAATTTCATATGGGTGGCATCGCTCATGGTCTTGCCGGTCTGGATGCAGAGCAGTACCTCATGGGCGCGGGCATCTTCGCGATTGAGGTAGTGGCAGTCATTGGTGGCAACCAGCGGCAGCTTCAGCTCGGACGCAATCTCTATCAAGCGTTTGTTGACCATATCCTGCTCCGGCAGGGTGTTCTCCTGCAGTTCGATATAGTAGCGCCCCGGAAACATCTCGCTGTACCAGCGGGCGGTCTCCCGTGCTTCATCAATCCGGCCACGGCCGCACTGCATGGCTACTTCACCTTTCAGGCAGGCCGACAGAGCAATCAGACCCTCGGTGTGGCCGGAAAGCAATTCGCGATCAATACGCGGACGATAATAGAACCCCTCCTTGTAGCCGGCCGAACTCAGGTAGGAAAGGTTCCTGTACCCCTGCATGTTTTCGCACAGCAGGATCAGGTGATAGGCGGCATCCGAGATTCCTTTGGCATCCCTGGAAAAGCGTGAGTCGGGCGCCAGGTACAGCTCGCAGCCGATAATCGGCTTGACGCCGGCCTTTTTGCATTTGAGGTAAAACTCGACCGCACCGAACATGTTACCGTGGTCGGTAATCGCCACCGCCGGTGCCTTATGCTCTTTGGTCTTGGCCACAAGGTCATCAAAGCGGATAGCCCCGTCCAGCAATGAATACTGGGTGTGGAGATGCAGGTGGACAAAGGGTGACGTGGTGGCATTTTCATTGCCGTCAACTGTTTCCATATGATGGGGCCTCCGGATAAATCAATGCCAGTGAGTATGCCTTATAGCAATATATGGTGTCAAGGAAAGGGAGAAATCGCAATATTTTGTATATTTGCAATGCGTCACCTGTTTTAAGCAGGTAATTACGACATATCGTTTGCACTTGTCATCTGATACAGGGGTGTGTTAGCCTTACGAAATTTTCAACGCATCGGTACACACGCTACCACGGGGGTCAATCTTGAACCAGTTCTACAAGAATCTGTCGCTTTGGCTGGTCATCAGCCTCATGATGATATTGCTGTTCAACATGTTCAACAAGCCTCGCCCGACAGCTGAAAAACTGAATTTCAGCGACTTCATGACACAGGTAGAGGCCGGGAAAATCACCGCCGTCGTTATTCAGGGTAATGACATCAGCGGAAAGTTTGACGGCAAGGAGTTTCACACCTACAAGCCTTATTCCGATGCCGACCTGACCAAAAAGCTGCTTGAAAAAAAGGTTTCCATCAGTGCCAAGCCTGAAGAGGAAAAATTTTCCTGGTTTTCAATATTCATCTCCTGGTTCCCGCTGATACTGCTGGTTGGAGTATGGATATTCTTCATGCGGCAGATGCAGATGGGGGGCGGCAAGGCCATGTCCTTCGGAAAAAGCCGTGCCAAACTGCTGACCGAATCCCAGGGGAAGATGACCTTTGAGGATGTAGCCGGCATTGAGGAGGCCAAGGAAGAGCTGAATGAAATTATCGCATTTCTGAAGGAACCGAAAAAATTTACTGCTCTTGGTGGAAAAATCCCCAAGGGAGTTCTGCTGGTCGGCCCCCCCGGTACCGGAAAGACCCTGTTGGCCCGCGCAGTAGCCGGTGAAGCCGGTGTTCCCTTCTTTTCAATCTCCGGTTCGGATTTTGTTGAGATGTTCGTCGGAGTTGGCGCCAGCCGTGTGCGCGACCTGTTTCTGCAGGGCAAGAAAAATGCTCCCTGCATCATTTTCATCGACGAAATCGACGCCGTCGGCCGCCATCGCGGAGCCGGCATGGGTGGTGGACACGACGAGCGGGAACAGACCCTCAATCAGCTGCTGGTCGAGATGGACGGATTTGAATCAAACGAGGGGGTTATCCTCATCGCAGCCACCAACCGCCCCGACGTGCTGGACCCGGCTCTGCTGCGTCCCGGCCGTTTTGACCGGCAGGTGGTGGTCCCCCGACCGGATGTCAAAGGACGCGAGATGATCCTCAAGGTTCACGCCAAGAAAGTGCCTCTGGCGGAAACCGTTGACCTGGGTGTAATTGCCCGTGGAACCCCCGGCTTTTCTGGTGCTGATCTGGCTAATCTGGTCAATGAGGCTGCCCTGCTTGCAGCCCGTTTAAACAAGACCGTTGCCGAACCGAGCGATTTTGACAGCGCAAAGGACAAGGTTCTGATGGGTGTCGAGCGGCGCAGCATGGTGATCTCTGATGTCGAGAAAAAGAACACCGCCTACCATGAAGCGGGTCACACGCTGGTTGCAAAACTAGTCCCCGGCACCGACCCGATTCATAAGGTTTCAATCATTCCGCGAGGACGGGCCCTGGGCGTAACCATGCAACTCCCCATCGAGGACAAGCACAGCTACTCACGCGAGGCTCTGCTGGCCCGTATTGCGGTACTGATGGGAGGGCGTGCCGCTGAAAAACTGATTTTCGACACCTTCACCACCGGTGCCGGCAATGACATTGAACAGGCCACTGAAATGGCCAGAAAGATGGTGTGTGACTGGGGTATGAGCGACAGAATGGGGCCGCTCTCTTTCGGCAAAAAGGACGACTCAATTTTCCTCGGCCGGGAAATGGCCATGCACAAAAACTACAGCGAGCAGACTGCCGAGCATATTGACGACGAAATCAAGCGGATTGTCGACGAATCATACGAGCGAGCCCTGTCGCTGCTGCACGACAATGTCCAGAAGCTTCACGTTCTTGCAGAATGCCTGATCGAGAAAGAAAACCTGACCGGAGTGGAAGTTGATCAGCTGCTCGCAGAAGGCAAGCTTCCCGAAGCACCGCAGCCGCCTCCGGTAGAACAGCCACGTACTGATATCCAGGCTTGATGAGGTGGGGCGTTTTTCTCCGCGTATTCTGCAGATCGAAACGCACGAACATGCCGTTCGCGAATTACGGCGCGTAGCCGTAGACCCTGGCGGAATTGCGGAAATGGCCCCAAAAATGGGCACCCGCTGCATTCTTGTTCAACAGCTTGGTTGTCATCACGCCAACATACTCAAACAGGAAATGCTGTCATGCGGAGGAGATGCTGCCGTCGCCCGCGGTACGGTATCCTGCAGCGTAGATGCAACCGACTGCATACTGATCGGCACCAAAAAGCAGCTTCAGCGGCTCTGCCATAAACTTACCGGTCAGCCGTTTGCCCTTTCTGAATTGTCGGCCGAATTGATATCCCTGCTCTCAACGATAGACACTCCCCCAACCGTATGGCGTGTCGCCCGGCATGAACTTTCGCTGCAGCGCCCCTTGATCATGGGCATTCTCAATATGACGCCGGATTCGTTTTCGGACGGTGGTCGCTTCTGCGACCCGGTCCGGGCCATCGAGCACGCGCGCATCATGGAGGATGAAGGCGCTGACATCATCGACATCGGTGGTGAAAGCAGTCGTCCCGGATCACAACCGGTCTCCGAAGAAGAGGAACTCGCCCGGATAATGCCCGTACTGGAGCATCTTTCCGGCAACGCAGGATGTGCCATATCTGTCGACACCTGGAAGAGCGGTGTTGCCCGTCGGGTACTCGCAGCGGGGGCGGACATCATCAACGATATCAGCGGACTCACCTTTGATTCTGAAATGGCGGCCGTTGTCGCCACGAGCCGGGCCGGTGTCGTCGTGATGCACACCCGGGGCGTTCCGGTCAGCATGCAGCAGAACACCGCATATATCGATCTGATGTCGGAAGTATGTTCAGGCCTTCGGAGTTCGGTAGCTCAAGCCGTGCAGTGCGGGATTTCGGCGGATCGGATAGCGGTAGACCCGGGCATCGGTTTTGGAAAGGATTGCTCCGGTAACCTTGAACTTCTCCGGCGGCTCCCTGAACTCAAAAGCCTTGGGTTTCCGATTCTTTGCGGCTCCTCCCGCAAATCGTTCATCGGAAAAGTCCTGGGGCGTGATAATGCCGATGACCGGTTGTTTGGCACCGCAGCCACGGTGGCACTGGCAGTGGCCAACGGGGCCGGGATTCTCCGCGTACACGATGTACGCGCCATGCGGGACGTCGTTGATATGGCATCTGCAGTCGTACAATGTTGACATGGAAGCGGCTGACCCCGGAAGGAAGCAATGCCACACTTTTTCAACAACCTCACCCTGCTCGAACTGTTCGACAACCTTCTGGTTGCCACGCTGATCTGTTGCTGTTTCCTGCTGATCAAACGAGAAATTTCACTTCGCATAGCGCTGCTGCTGCTCATACTTATCGCCGGACAGACGGTCTGCAGAGCATTCGGCCTGAGCTCAACCGCAACTCTGTTTCAGATGCTGCTCTCATCCATGCCGTTTATTCTGGCAGTTATTTTTCAGAGCGATATCAAGCGCCTGTTTTTTTCCCTCGGCAAGCGCCGGGCCGAAAACATGGACGCAGCCGAATCAGCCCATTCCGTTGACGAACTGATCAGGGGGCTTCACGAGCTGGCTGACCGAAGAATTGGTGCGCTGATTGTCATCATCCGCCAAATGTCAATTGATCACCTGATCCAGGTCGGTACCGAAATAGACGCCAAAGTGACCAGTGAATTGCTGAATTCAATTTTTCTCCCTTATTCGCCGATTCATGACGGTGCCGTCATACTGCAGCGCGACAAGATCATCAGCGCCGGCTGTATTCTGCCACTTTCCCAGAACCCGGACATTTCGAAAAGCTTCGGCACCCGCCATCGCGCCGCCCTCGGCATTTCGGAACAGACCGACGTCCTTGTTCTGGTGGTTTCTGAGGAAACCGGTAAAATTTCGATCGTCCATGAGGGGAAAATAACCTACGATGCCGACCCGACCGAGATTCGGCGCCTTTCACGCAAGGCAATAGAAGGGCGTCGGGCTCCGAGACAACCATCGTAACCGGAACACTGAGTTTACTTCAGGAGAGTGCGTCATGAAAAAACTGTTTGGAACCGATGGTGTCAGAGGCATGGCGAACGTCTATCCCATGACCGTCGAAACCGCCATGCAGCTGGGGCGGGCAGCCGCCTACATATTCAAGAGTTCCAGCAAACGCCGCCACCGTATTGTCATCGGAAAGGATACCCGCTTGTCTGGCTATATGCTGGAAAACGCCCTGGTTGCGGGGATCTGCTCCATGGGGGTTGATGTGCTGCTGGTGGGTCCGTTGCCAACCCCCGGCATCGCCAACATTACCTCCTCCATGCGGGCTGATGCCGGTGTCGTCATCTCTGCATCGCATAACGCCTTTCAGGACAACGGCATAAAATTTTTCTCTGCCGACGGATTTAAACTCCCTGACCAGATTGAACTGAAAATTGAAAAGCTGATTGAATCGAACAAAATTGATACGCTACGCCCCACCGCCACCGAAGTTGGCAAAGCCTTCCGCATCGAAGATGCCGCCGGTCGCTACATTGTTTTCCTGAAAAATACCTTTCCTCAAGAGATGGATTTATCGGGGCTCAAAATAGTCCTGGACTGCGCCAACGGTGCCGCTTACAAGGTCGCTCCGGCCGTGTTTGAAGAGTTGGGGGCTGAGGTAATCGCTCTGGGGGTTAAACCGAACGGAACCAATATCAACGCCGGATGCGGCTCCACCTGCCCGTCGGTAATCAGCGAGGCGGTCAAGCAGCATCGTGCCGACATTGGTATCGCCCTTGACGGTGATGCCGACCGGGTCATCGTCTGTGATGAATTCGGTAACGAAGTCGACGGTGATCACATCATGGCCATCTGTGCCACCGATATGCTTAAACGGAAAATCCTGAAGAGGAAGACCCTGATCGCCACTGTCATGAGCAACATGGGACTCGATATTGCTCTCAGAAAAGCGGGGGGCAAAATTATAAAGACCGCCGTTGGTGACCGCTACGTGGTGGAGGAGATGCGCAAAGGGGGTTATAACCTGGGTGGCGAACAATCCGGCCATATGATTTTTCTCGATTCCAGTACTACCGGCGACGGCATTCTCTCAGCACTGCAACTGCTGGCCGTGATGCGGCGTGAAGGGAAAACACTGTCCGAACTGGCAGAAATCATGATAGCACTTCCACAGGTACTGGTTAATACCAGGGTGCGCGAACGCAAGGACATCATGGCAATACCGGCAATCGCTGCCAGGGTGCAGGATGTCGAATCAAATCTTGGCAACGAGGGGCGTGTGCTGATCCGCTACTCGGGTACCGAGCCGCTGCTCAGGGTTATGATCGAAGGTCAGGACATGTATGAAATCACCACGTGGGCCAACGAAATCTGCGATCTGGTGAAACTGCACATCGGGGAGAAATGAGTTATGGCAAAACTGGGGCTTAATGTCGATCATATTGCCACCGTCCGGCAGGCGCGTGGCGGAGTTGAGCCTGATCCGGTGACAGCAGCCGCAATTGGTGAACTTGCCGGAGCCGAAGGGATTACCATCCATCTTCGTGAAGACCGGCGTCACATCCAGGATCGTGATCTTGAAATCCTGCGCAGCACCGTAAAAACCAGACTCAATCTGGAAATGGCCGCCACCCAGGAAATGGTTCGGATTGCACTCCGTTTGAAACCGGATCAGATCACGCTGGTACCGGAGAAGCGGCAGGAACTGACCACCGAAGGGGGATTGGATGTTATCCTGAACGCCAAGTTGATTGCCGATACGACCAAGCGGCTTAAAGACGGCGGAATTGTGGTCAGCCTGTTTGTCGATCCCAGTCAGGAGCAGATCAAGGCCGCCTGCAAATGCGCCGCTGACTATATTGAGATACACACCGGTGCCTACGCTGATGCCACGCTCTGGAGTGACAGGGAACGTGAGCTCGAACATATCGATACCGCCATCAAACTGGCCCGCAAAGTCGGATTGGGAGTCAATGCCGGACACGGGCTCAACTATGTAAATATCAAGGCAATTGCTGCGCTGGGAGGGATCGAGGAGTACAACATCGGTCACTCTATAATTTCCCGCGCCATGCTGGTGGGACTGGACCGGGCCGTCAGGGACATGGTGGAACTGATCAAGTACGCATGAGCCAGGGTAGCGGAAAATATTTTTCATATTTGGGCTGTAAAGCGTGATCTACGGCATCGGTACAGATATTGTTGAAATAAAACGCTTCCAGCGGTTTATCGATGAGAACAACAATGCTCTGCTGCAACGTATATTCACTGTACAAGAACGCACTGTCTGCAAATCGAGAAAGAACAGTGCCGCCAGTTATGCTGCACGTTTTGCCGCCAAGGAGTCTTTTTTAAAAGCGCTGGGCACCGGATTGAGAGATGGCATTACCTGGCAGGACATGGAAGTTTTTAATGATCAGGCTGGCAAACCCAACCTGCGCCTGGCTGGAAGGGCTTCAAAAATCTGCCTGGAACAAGACATCACCACCATTCATCTCTCGCTTTCTCATGACGGTGGAAGAGCACTGGCGATGGTCGTACTGGAGAAACCATGAAAGTTGTTACCTCACATACCATGCAGGACATTGACAGACGGACCATTGAAGAGACCGACATCTCCGGATTGACGCTCATGGAAAACGCCGGGCGGGCCTGTGTTGATGAAATCATCGTCGAATTCGGCCTGAAGGGTCGCGCAGTTGTGATGGCAGGCAAGGGGAGCAACGGGGGGGATGGTTACGTCATCGCCCGGCTCCTTCTCCAGAAGGGGTGGAGCGTCAAGGTATTCATCCTCGCGGAGCCCGACACAATAAAGGGTGATGCCGCTACCAACCTGGAAAGGCTCCCTACCACAATCATCAATTTCTGCACTCACGAAGGGCAGCTTTCGGCTCTACATCTTGAGGAGATCTATTTCGCTGATGTGATTGTCGACGCGTTGCTCGGCACCGGTCTGCGCAGTGATGTTACCGGCATCTACCGGGAGGCCATTGATTTGATCAACGAGTCCGGCCGGCCGGCCATAGCGGTTGATATTCCGTCCGGCGTTCACGGCACCACCGGCCGCGTACTCGGGGAAGCAGTCAGGGCGTATATTACCGTTACCTTCGCGTTTGCCAAGCTCGGTCATGTTCTCTATCCGGGCGCCGAACACACCGGTCGACTGGTCGTTGCCGACATCGGCATCCCCCAGGAACTGATGAAGCACACCCCCGGATATGACTACGTCAATGACGAAGCAATCCGTCCCGTACTGCAGCGACGCGACAAGCTCTCGCACAAGGGGACATTCGGACACTGCCTGATCATTGCCGGATCGACCGGCAAAACCGGAGCGGCGGCTCTTGCGGCAAACAGTGCAGTCCGGGCCGGATCGGGACTGGTGACACTGGCAGTTGCCGAAAGCATCCACAATATCCTTGAAATCAAGACCACCGAGGCCATGACCGTACCCCTTCCGGATTCAGGCAGCGGCTACCTGTCCAGCAGCGCATTTCCCGTTATTGAAAAACTGCTGCCGACCAGAGATGCTGTGGCGCTGGGCCCGGGACTCGACAGGAGGCCGGGAACCTTTGCTCTGGTGCACACGCTGCTCGAAACAATCGATCTCCCGCTGGTTATCGATGCCGACGGCCTGAATGCCCTCGCCTCAGACGTTACCGTTCTGCACAGAAAAAAATCAAAAACGGTCATTCTTACACCTCATCCCGGTGAAATGTCCCGTCTGCTGGGTACTTCGATTCCCGACATGGAGGCGATTCGCATCTCGGTAGCGCAGGAATTTGCCAGGACCTACGGTGTCTATGTGGTTCTCAAAGGGGCACGCACCATAATCGCTTCACCGGAAGGGAGGGCGGCAATTAACAGCAGCGGCAATCCCGGAATGGCCACCGGAGGAATGGGAGATGTTCTGACCGGGATCATTACCTCCCTCCTGGGACAAGGGTACACTGCCTGGAACGCCTGCCGTCTGGGAGTGTTCATTCATGGATACGCGGCAGACCTGGTCGCAGCCGAAAAGGGCGAAATTGGAATAAGCGCCAGTGACGTACAGGAAATGCTGCCCTACGCCTACAATAAACTTTCAAAAAACACCCTGCTGTCAAACATTCCGTCACTCGACGAGTTTTAACCGGAGGAGAGAACCATGCTTACAGTTGCCGATATAATGACAAAGGACGTGATTACCGTGAAGAGTTCAACCACTGTGCGGGAAATTGCGGGGATTTTCGACAAGCAACACTTCGGTAGCCTTCCGGTGATTGATGATGAAGGAAACGTTACCGGAATCGTTACCGCATCCGACCTAGTCGAACAGGGGCGCCCGCTGCATATTCCGACGGTGATCTCGCTGTTTGACTGGGTCATTCCTCTGGAAAGCGAGCAGAGTCTTGAAAAAGATCTGCGCAGGATCACCGCGCAGACGGCGGCCGAACTTGCCTCCGCTGACGTTATTACGGTTACAGCAACCGACCCGGTCAGCATGGCGGCAGAAATCATGAGCAGCGAAAAGTTGCATGCCCTCCCTGTTGTAGATGGGAAAAAACTGATCGGCATGGTGTCGCGCATCGACATCATCCGCAGCATGAACCGGTAGTCCCTCCGTGCTTCGCCTGTATTCAGACTCGCCGCATGAGACTGAACAGCTTGGTTTTCTAGTAGGCAGCACGCTTCCGGCCGGCACTTTCATTGCTCTTCAGGGTGATCTGGGATGCGGCAAAACATGCTTCGCTCGCGGAGTGGTTGCTGCAGTTGCACCTGAAAGCTCGCATCGCGTGGCAAGCCCGACCTACGCCATCATGAACTGCTACCCTGGAAGCGTGCCGGTTTACCACTTCGACTTTTACCGACTTTCCGGTGACGACGATGTTGTTGAACTTGGCTTCGAAGAGTACTTTTATGGCGCAGGCATTTGTATTGTCGAATGGTCGGAGCGGCTTGCGGAACTGCTGCCGGCCGAACGATTGACCATACTGTTCGAATACTGCGGAGAAAATGACAAACGGTTGTTAAGCTTCAGTGCAGCGGGCGATTTGTGCGATTCTGCTCTCAATCGGCTTGCAAACGTGTACCGGCAAAAAAAACTTTGACCTGACATAAGGTTATCTGCTATAGGACACAGCTATTGTGTGTGTCTTCAACACCATTTTTCCAAGGAGAGCAGTATGGCGCTGGTAGTTCAAAAATACGGCGGCACCTCGGTCGGGACAACCGATCGCATCAAAAATGTTGCCAAGCGGATCATCAAGACATATGACGCAGGAAATGATGTCATCGTCGTCGTCTCAGCCATGTCGGGCGAAACCAATAAACTTGTCGCCCTCGCCAACGATATGTGTGAAATTCCGGACGGGCGAGAATACGACGTACTGGTGGCAACCGGCGAACAGGTAACAATCGGCCTGCTCGCCATGTACCTAAAGTCTCAGGGTTACAAGGCCAAATCGTATCAGGGGTGGCAGGTTCCGATCGTCACCGATACTACTGCCACAAAAGCACGCATCGAGAGCATTGATGACAAGAATATCCGTTCCGACCTCAAAGAGGGAACAATTGTTGTGCTTGCAGGCTTCCAGGGTGTCGATGCAGACGGCAACGTCACGACACTGGGGCGCGGTGGTTCAGACACCTCGGCGGTCGCCATTGCTGCGGCATTGAAAGCTGAGGTGTGTGAGATTTACACTGATGTTGACGGTGTCTACACAACCGACCCCAATATCTGCAAGGAAGCCCGCAAGATAGAAAAGATTTCCTATGACGAAATGCTGGAACTTGCCAGTCTCGGTGCCAAGGTTCTGCAGATACGCTCGGTGGAGTTCGCCAAAAAATATAACGTGGACGTACATGTCCGCTCGAGTCTCAATGAAAACACCGGTACCATGGTTACCAGGGAGGATACGGATATGGAAGGGATTCTGGTTTCAGGGGTTGCATACGATAAAAACGAAGCAAAGATTGCGGTGATGGGCGTACCGGACAAGCCGGGGATTGCAGCCAAGATTCTTACGCCTCTTTCAGATGCCGCCATTTCGGTTGACATGATCGTTCAGAATGTGAGCAATGACGGACTGACCGACTTCACATTTACCGTAACCAAGGCTGATTTGAAGCAGGCACTGCTGATTACCAACGAATCAGCCAAAGAAGTTCATGCCAAACAGGTTATTTCTGACGAAAATATCAGCAAAATTTCAATCGTCGGACTCGGCATGCGCAGCCACGCCGGTGTGGCAACCCAGATGTTCAGTGCACTGTCGAAAAACAGTATCAACATTCAGATGATTTCGACTTCGGAGATTAAAATCTCTGTCGTCATTGATGAGAAATATACCGAACTGGCCGTTCGCGTGATGCACGAAACCTTCGGCCTGGCCGGCTAAGAAATCTCACCCCGCTTACGCTTTCTGAGCGATGAAAAAAAAGTGCTTAGCAGTTCGGAGCACTCTCGCTCCATGACCTGCGGTACAAGTTCGACGCGATGGTTGAGCCGTGAGTCAGATGAGAGATCAAACAGCGAACCGGCCGCCCCGCCTTTCGGGTCGAAGCTGCCGAAGACCACCGTCGGAATCCGGGCCAGTATGATGGCGCCCATGCACATGTTGCACGGTTCGAGGGTCACATAGAGCACCGTACGCAAAAGCCGCCAGGAACCAAGTTTCCTGGCGGCTTTTCGTATGGCTATCAGCTCGGCGTGGGCCGTCGGATCCTGAGAGGATTCCCGCAGATTATGCCCCCGGGAGATTGTCCGGCCATCCTGCACGATGACGCAACCGATCGGTACTTCGCATTTCGCTTCAGCTTTTTTCGCTTCAGCAACAGCCTGCTTCATCCAGTATTCACGGGTTCTGTCCATCTATCCCGCAAGGCCCGCTTCCCGGGCCAGCTCGCGCCAGGCAGGCAGGCTGCGCTCAATCATCCCCTTATCAACACAATAGGCAATTCTGAAATATCCCGGTGCTCCGAAACCGGCACCCGGCACAAGCAGAATATGATGTTTCTGGGCCATTTTGACAAACTCGACATCATCAGCAATGGGCGACTGCGGGAACAGGTAAAAGGCACCATCCGGCCTGACCATTCTGAATCCCATTGCCGTAAGTGAATCGACAAGCAGGTCTCGCTTGGCCTGATATTCGGCAACATCAACCGATTCGTCCTGCAGCCTGGCCACCAGCCGCTGCATCAATGCCGGTGCATTGACAAACCCGAGCACGCGGTTGCTGAAAACGGCGCCTTCCATGAACTGGGAAACAGTTGCCATTCGCGGGTTGGCCGCCAGGTAGCCGATCCGCTCTCCCGGCAGCGCCAGATCCTTGCTGTGCGAAGTAACAATCACTGAGCTTTCCACCAGTGAAAAAATTGCCGGCACATGGAGTCCGTCATAAACGATGCGGGCATAGGGTTCATCGGAAACGACGTAAATCAGGTGACCACTGTCATTATGAATTTTCTTGAGCAGTACACCGAGTTTTTTGAGGCTCTCCGCCGGATACACAACTCCGGTCGGATTATTGGGTGAGCAGATCAGAATGGCCCGTGTCCTGGGTGTGGTCGCCTTTTCAATAGCCTGAACATCGAGCTGAAACGTTGCACGATCGGTCCACACTTCTACCGGCACTCCGCCATGATTGTCGATGTAGAATTTGTATTCGACAAAAAATGGCGCCAGAATGATTACTTCTTCGCCAGGGTTGAGAATCGTCTTGAAGACAACATTAAGGCCGCCGCCGGCACCGCAGGTCATGATGACATGGTCTGCGGTGACATTTACACCCGAATCGCGCGAAAGTTTATCGGCTACAGCAGCACGGGTTTCGGGATAACCGGCGTTGTTCATGTAACGGTGCATGCCGGGCAAAGGGCTCTCGGCCAGCCGGAGCAGCTCCCGACCAAAGGCAGCCGGAGGCTCCACATCGGGGTTTCCGAGAGTAAAATCATAAATTTTATCCGCGCCGAACTCCTGCCGCAGCCGTTCACCCTCTTCAAACATCCTTCGTATCCAGGATGACCTGGATATGTGGCTTGCTATCTTCATGGCTATGGCCATAGTTCGTTTTCTCCGGAGTAAATTTGTTGGGAGCCGATCACATGCAACCCGTTACATGCTACGGACAGTTGAAGTGAACGGGAGCACTCTTATCACCTGAACTCGTAAGCCAGTTGTTTACCGGACCGAGTGACAGTGGCTGCCCGTTAGCCCCGATGTAGTAAAGATTGTCATTGTCATTCACTATCGCCATATATGACTTAGTACCGGAATAGTGGCGGTATACGACGTGCGGCGGCAACCAGGCTATGTTGGTGGTCTGCCGTGATGGTGATAAATATGCGGGCACAGCGTCTTCGAAACCGTCGAACAGGCAACGGGCGACCCGGTCATGTAAAAAGAAACCGGTGTCTTCAAAACGGGGATCAAGCTTCTCGCCATAATTAACGACCACATAGCGGCCGTCGGATGACATTACGGGTCGGTAGCTTGCACCAAAGCGGTCACTTATATCATGACGAATGCCGGTAGTTTTACCGGTAAAATTGTTATACAGCGCAAGATAATTGGAATTTACGGCTCCGGAGACTATGTTCTTGGATGTGGTTGTGAAAAGTACCCATTGGCCGTCAGATGATAGCGAGGGCCTTTCGCTGTAACCAAAGTCATCATTGCCTATAACTCCACTGGAACTGGAGCTGGCGATCTTGATCTCCCCCGTTTGAATATCCTTGATAATAAGTTGTATCTTCTCGTTGCTTGATCCGGTCAAATGGCTCGATGACGATGCAAATGCCACATAGCGCCCGTTTCCGGAAATGGCCGGTGGTACGATGGTGCTGATACCGATACCCGGATCAGTTTTGCGTGCGGTGCCGGCTGCCGATGTTGAGACTCGGGTTATTTTTTTCGTAGTACGATCCCATAAGAAGATATCCCATAACCCGTTTGTATCACCACTGACCAGTTTGCTGCTGTCTGACCAGAATGCTATGCGCGAGCCGTCGGCACTGATGGCCGGCTGGCGCCCTCCTGCCTTGGCTCCGGAAGTATCAGCGCTGATCAATATGGTGGAGTTGGCAGCGATATCATGGAGATAGATGTTTTCGCTGTCCTCGAACGCAACGTAGCGCCCGTCAGCGGAAATATCCGGATTTCTGTGAGAATTGTATCCGTTATTTGTGGAAATAGACTCGCCGACTCTGATGGTCACCGGTGGCTGGGCGCACCGGTCACGAACAAAAATATTTAGACTATTTACAAACGCAACTTTGCAACCATCACCGGAAATAACAGGATATCCAGGCTCTTTGGTTGCAGGTTTACCGCTGTTATCAATACTGATAGCTTCCGTTTTGTTCAACCGGCGGTCAAAAAGAAAAATCTGTTGCAACGTGCCGCTTCCAAGACTGGGGGAGACCAAGTCAGCCGAAGAACCCTCAAACGCAATATATCTACCATCAGCAGAGACAGCAGCATAGCGCCCTGCACTTACCACATTATTAACCGGATTGCGGGAAACCAGCTCAAAAGCTTCTCCGGACGCCTGAGCACTGGAGACAAAACAACCGGCTGATAGAGCAAGAGATAATACAAGAATTTCTTTTTTAAACATAACTCCCTCCGTGCGCTAATTAGATTAAATAAAACTATTTATTCAGTTTTATTGACTTACGTCTAGCACGTTGAAAAGGTCAAAGTCAATCCAATTTGTCAACTATTTCAAAACAGTGTCTCAATAAATAATTCAGTACAAACCATGGAGCGGAGACCCCTTGGCGGCCAGAGAATCGATTTTCTTTTCCACCGCAGGATCCTCTTCAAGCGGCGGGGCATGGAACGGTTTGATGCGGGCATCAACGACCAGCGAACCGCGGCACCCCCAGTGTTTACCGAGCTGTATCTCGTCGATACCGTAGATGTCAGTCGCAGGGTTCGAGCGGGTGAACGTCACCCAGAGGAAATTGTCGAGCGACGCAGCAGCAAAATTGCTGTCATCACAGATCACGATCAGAGGGAAGCCGGTGAGACGCTTTTCTCCGCTACAGCTGCAACAGAACTCTGCAATCAGTGGATCGCTCGCTCCCCTCCCCTGCTGTGACCGCGGCCCCTGAACAGCCAGTACGCCGGGGAGGCAGACCGATACAGGGCCGTAACCCTCCGGAAGCTCAAGTCCAGCCGGAACCTCTGAAGCCAGATCATTTCTGGGCGGGCCGGCGACGGCGATAACCGTCTTGGAACCTTCGTTGAGCGCACTGCCGCTGTAGTCCAGTGTATCTACCGTGGTGGCGGTCTGGAAGTGAATGTGACAGCGCCAGTCGACGCGTTCAAGAATATGCCGTAAAAAACCGGCGATATCGTGGGTATGAAGCTGCGGAGCATC
>Ga0194061_1000441_pt1 | contig 25209 bp, 22 predicted proteins | sample SepL2221m_MetaG_FD_163423 | JGI IMG/M metagenome (GOLD analysis project Ga0194061, IMG submission 163423) | Anoxic zone freshwater microbial communities from boreal shield lake in IISD Experimental Lakes Area, Ontario, Canada - Sep2016-L224-21m | ecosystem: Environmental > Aquatic > Freshwater >... | reverse complement strand
CGCCGCCCGAGGTGATCCGCAAACTGCATACCGAGTTTGCCAGGGCCATCGCCAATCCGTCGGTGCGTGCCAAGCTCTCGACGCTGGGCTTTGAATTGTCGGGCGACGGCCCGGTCGAATTCGGCAATCTGATACGCAGTGACGTGGCGCGCTACGGCAAACTGATACGCGCGGCCGGTATCGTCGCCAACTAGGTCCCTCGACCACTTCGACCTTGCGCCGGGCGCGCAGTTGCACGGCGAACGCCCCACTGTGCGAGGCTCCGGACAGGCGTAGTATCTAACTCCGGAATACATACAAAAAAACACCGGGAGGAAACCATGGTTTCAACAAGAGCAGTTCTGCGGACCGCACTCTGCGCCCTCGCGCTCACCCTGAGCGCTGCGATACCGACCGGCGCGCTGGCGCAAGCCTACCCGAGTCGGCCGATCAAGATTATCGTGCCCTTCCCGGCCGGCGGCACCACCGACATCATCGCGCGCCTGGTGGCGCAGCGCATGACCGAGACCATGGGCCAGCCGGTGCTGGTGGAAAACCGCGCCGGCGCCGGCGGCTCGATCGGCGCCGATGCGGTCGCCAAGGCCGCCCCCGACGGCTACACCATACTGATGCACAACATCACCTTCCCGCTCGCATCGGTCGCCCTCGCCCTGGCCAATCGCGCGCCCTACAACATCGACACCGACTTCGCCGGCATATCCATAGCCGCCAACGTGCCGCTGGTAATCATGGTGCACCCCAGCGTGCCGGCCAACAACCTGCGCGAACTGGCAACCCTGTTGCAAAAAGACAGCACGCTGAAATACAACTACGGTTCCACCGGACCCGGCTCGTTCATGCATGTGGTCGGCGAAGTGATCAAACGCGAGGAAAAAATCGAGATGACCCACATCCCGTACAAGGGCGCCGCCCCGCTGAAGCAGGAATTGCTCGCCGGGCGCATACAGGTCGGCGGCGACCAGTTGTCCTCGTCCATCGGTGACATTAAAAAGGGCACGCTGAAGGCACTGGCAACCGTATCGGCGACGCGCATCCCGGCGCTTCCCGATGTGCCGACCGTGCGCGAAATGGGCATGCCCAAAATCGAGGCCGACGGCTGGAACGGCCTGTTCGCCCCGGCCAAAACCCCGCGCGACATCATCGACCGCTTGCAGCGCGAAACCGCGGCGGCCGTGCGTCACCCGGAAGTAATGAAACGCCTCAACGAAATCTCCGCCGAGGCGGTCGGCTCAACGCCGGCTGAGCAGGACGCCATGCTGCGCAAACAGGTCGCGCAGTTCCGTCCCATCATTCAAGAACTGGGCATCAAGCTCGACTGACGCCACTGACCCCGGCGGGCCGGGCCCGATCCGCCTGGCTTGAATTGCGCGCAGTCGCGCTTATTGCTCCAGCTTGATGTTGGCCCGCTTGATAATCGTGCTGTAGCGTTCGCGCTCGCGCACCATCAGCGCGCCCAGTTCCTCGGGTGTGTTGGCCACCGGGTCCATGCCCAGGGCAAGATAGCGCTCCTTCAGGTCCGGCGCCTGCATGGCTTTTTGCACCTCGGCGCTCAGGCGCGCAAGCACCTCTGGCGGCGTGCCGGCCGGCATCAGGTAGCCTATCCATGCCGCCATGGCGAAATCGGGCATGCCGGCCGACTCGGCAACGGTCGGCACATCGGGCAGCGCCGCACTGCGCCGCGCCCCCGAAGTGGCCAGCGCCTTCAAGCGTCCGGACTTGATCGGTCCGACCACCGCGGCGAGGGTTTCAAAGCTGTAGCCGACGTTGCCGTTCATGATGTCCGTGAGCGAAGGCGTCGCGCCCTTGTATGGTATGTGCAAGACCTGCACCCCGGCCGTGGCGTTGAACAGTTCGCCCACCAGATGCCCGGTCGCACCGGTGCCTGATGAAGAAAAGGTGTACTTGCCCGGATTGGCCTTCAAGAGCCCTATCAGCTCGCGTGCGTTATTGGCCGGAAAAGACGGATGGGTGACCAGGATGTAGGGCACCGTGGCGATCAGGCTGACCGGCGCGAAAGCCTTCGCCGGGTCGTAGGGCACCGTTTGCAGCAGCGGGCTGATCGACACCGGCCCGCTCGATCCGGCAAGCAGCGTGTAGCCGTCGGGCGCCGCCTTGGAGGCAATGTCGGTGCCAAGTGTGCCGCCGGCGCCGGCGCGGTTGTCCACCACCACCGGCTGGCCCAGCGACTCGCTGATTTTCAGGCCGACGATGCGCGCGGCAAGGTCGGTGGCCTGCCCCGGTGGCCACGGCACCACCAGGCGGATGGGTTTGTTCGGGTAGGCCTGGGCCAGCGCCTGGGATGCGCAGGCCAGGGTCAGGGCCAGCGCTGCGGCGGCGATTTTTAATGTTTTCATGTTGACTCCTCCTGGCCGCCAATCTACAGCATTTCCCGCCATTACCAAAAAAGACCGGCGCAGCCGTCAATCCACCTTGATATTCGCCGCCTTGGCGACGCGCGTAAAGCTCGCCACTTCCTCGGCAATCATTTTGTCGAATGCCTCGGGCGTGCTGGTCGCCGGCTCGGTGCCCAGCGGCGCGAGGCGTGCCTTTACTTCGGACTCCTTGAGGATGCGTGTGACATCGGCATTGAGCTGGTTTATTAGCGCCGCCGGCGTCTTGGCCGGTGCGAGCAGTCCGTACCAGAACACCCAGAGGTAGCCCGGCGCGCCCGATTCGGCGACCGTGGGCATGTCGGGCAGTTCGGCCATGCGTTTTGCACTGGTCACGGCGATGGCCTTGGCCCTGCCGTCTTTCACCAGGTTGATGGCGCTGGCAAAGGGAGAAACAAAAAAATCCACGCGGCCGGTAACCGTTTCGGTCAGCGCCTCGGGTATGCCCTTGAAGGGCACGTGCACGACGTCGATACCGGTCTGCGCCTTGAGCAACTCGACGGCAAAGTGTGAGCCGCTACCCACACCGGCCGAGGAATAATTGAGTTGCCCCGGTTTTGACTTGGCCAGCGCAATCAGTTCGGCGACATTCTTGACGCCCAGCTTGGGCGAGACGACCAGCAGCGCCGGGCCGGTCGCGGTGAGCGTGATGCCGGAGAAGTCCTTGAGCACGTCAAATCCGAGCTTGGAATAAATCGCCGGCGCAATGGCGTGTGCCGAGGACACCGACAACAGCGTGTAACCGTCGGGGGCCGCGCCGGCCACCGCCTGCGCCGCGATATTGCTGCCGGCGCCGAGGCGGTTCTCCACCAGCACCGGCTGCTTCCAGCTCTCGGAGAGTTTTTGCGCAAGAATGCGCGCGGCGATGTCGGGAACGCCGCCGGGAGAGAACCCGACCAGGATGCGCACCGGCTTGGACGGATAGGCCTGCGCGTGGGCGAACATGGGAAAAGCGAGGAGCGCGGCGGCGAACAGTGATTGGATCGGGTTCATGTTTGTTCCGGTTGGAAAATTAACTGTTAGTCGCTAATTTAGTCGTCATTCCCGCGAAGCTTGTCCTCGAACGCTTTAATCGGGGAGCGGGAATCCATGGGTTTTTGTTTTGATGCCTGAGACGAACCCCATGGATCCCCGCTTGCGCGGGGATGACGAATGGCTGGAAAGCCGCATCTGGAGCGGCTTTCCAGCGTATTGCCTTTCGCGTATTGCCTTTCGCGTATTGCCTTTCGCGTATTGCCTTTCGCGTATTGCCTTTCGCGTATTGCCTATCAGTCTGCGGTGATTTTTGCCGCCGTGATGACTTTTTTCCACTTGGCGATCTCCGCCTCGACATACTTGCCCAGGGCCTCGGGCGTGCTGGTTTCAGCGTCGGCGCCCTGCTCGGCAAAGCGCTTCACCGTGTCCGGGTCGTTCATCACGGCCACCACCTCGGCATTGAGCCTGTCGATGACGGCCTTGGGCGTCTTCGCCGGTGCGAAGAGCGCGTACCACTGCGTCACTTCAAAACCGGGCAGCCCGGACTCGATCACCGTCGGCAGTTCGGGGAACAGGGGCGAGCGCTTTTTGCCGGTGACCGCAAGGCCGCGCAACTGCCCGGCCTTGATGTGCTGTCCCGCGGCAACCAGGCTGGGGAACATCACCTGCGTCTGCCCGGCGATGGTGTCGGTGACCGCCGGCGCCGATCCCTTGTAAGGCACGTGCAGCATGTCAACCCCGGCCATTTGCTTGAACATTTCGGCCGAGATATGCGGCGCGGTGCCGTTGCCGGCCGAGGCATAGGCAATGGACCCGGGCTTGGCCTTGGCAAGGGTAATGAGTTCCTTCACCGTTTTCGCCTGCACCTTGGGATTGACTACCAGCACACCCTGGGCTTCGGCAAGCATGCTGATCGGCGCAAAATCCCTTACCGCATCGTAGGGCAGCTTGGAAAGCGCCGGGTTGATGCCGTGTGTGGCGATGTACCCGAACAGGATGGTGTAGCCGTCGGACGCCGCCTTGGCGACATATTCTGAGGCGATGGCGCCGTTGGCGCCGGCCTTGTTTTCGACAATGACGGTGCGTTTCATGCGCTCGCCGAGCTTGAGCGCGACGATGCGCGCCATCACGTCATTGCCGCCCGATGGCGCGGTCGGTACGATGATGCGGATGGGCTTGCCCTCGGCCGGGTAGGCCTGGGCGAAGGCGGTGCCGGCAAACATGGCCAAAGCGATGCCAGCGGCGATGAAGCTGTTGTGCAGAGTCTGGTTCATGCGTATCACTCCTTTTTCAACTTTATTAAGTACTGCTGAAGCACCAGGCCGGAGCTTCGTCGTCCCCGCGAACGCGGGGACCCAAGGGGTTGTCTCGGGCTCAAACCCCATGGATTCCCGCATTCGCGGGAATGACAGCCTTAAGCTTGTTCAATATTGCCCAATCACCGCTTCGCATCGCGCATCACCTGCCACACCCGATCGGAACTCGCCGGCATGTCGAAGGCATGCACGCCCAACGGCCGCAGCGCGTCGACAATGGCGTTCATCAGTGTCGGGATGGAGCCGGTGGTGCCGGCCTCGCCCACGCCCTTGGCGCCAAGGAAGTTGCTCGGACTGGGCGTCAGGTGGTAATGGTCGGCGATTCCCGGAATGAGGTCGGCACGCGGCATGGTGTAGTCCATGAAACTGGCGTTGAGCAACTGCCCGGTGGCACGATCGTAATGGGCGTGCTCGCCGAACACCTGGCCGGCACCCTGCGCCACGCCACCGTGCACCTGTGCCTGCACCAGGGTGTGGTTGATGACGACACCGCAATCGTCCACGGCGACATAGCTCTTTACCTCGGTGACGCCGGTGTCCGGATCAATCTCGATTTCGGCCACGTGCATGCCGCTGGGAAAGGCGCGCGACATTGCCTGTTCGCCCAGGGCGTCAAGCGGATTGGGTGTGTCGCCCCCGTCCTTGCCATCGTGCTCGCGCACGAGGTCGATCAGCGCAATGCGCCGGTCGGTGCCCTTGATGGTGTAGGTACCGTCCTTGAATTCGATGTCCGCAGGTGCGGCCTCGAGCTTGTCCGCGGCAAGTTCCAGCCCCTTGTCGACCACTGCAATGGCGGCGCGCTTGAAGGCGCTGCCCTGCGCCATGGTCGAGCGCGAACCGATCACGCCCGAACCGGTCAGGCCGACGATGCCCTCGATATCCCCGGCCAGCAGGTCGATATCGGCGGCCGGGATGCCCAGCACATCGGCGACGATTTCCGGGAACACCGTCTCGTGGCCCTGCCCCTGCGACTGCGTCACCGCATACAGGTTAAGCCTGCCGCCGACCCAGCGCAGCGAAACGCGATCCTGCGGCATCGAGCCACCGCCGGAGGGCTCGAGGAACAGCGCACAACCGAGGCCGCGCAGCTTGCCCCTGGCCTTTGATTGTTCGCGTCGCGCGGCAAACCCATGCCAGTCCGATTCCTTTATCGCCCGCTCGATCATGCCGGGAAAATCGGCGCTGTCGTAAGTCGACTTGGTCGGCCCGGTATAGGGAAAGGCTTCCTTGGGGATGGCGTTGATGCGGCGCAGTTCGATCCGGTCGATGCCGGTTTCGGCGGCCGCCTGGTCGACCAGGCGCTCCATCAGGTAGGCCATGTCCGGTCGGGCGGCGCCGCGATAAGGACCGGTCGGCGAGGTGTTGGTGACAACGCAACGATGGCGGCCGTAGGCGACCGGGATGCGATAGCAGCCGGTCACCGTGAGCATGCCGTTCATGGTGTTGGTAAGCGGCCCGGACGGAATGAGGTAGGCGCCCTGGTCGCAAATCCAGCCGGTGCGAATGCCAAGAAAACGTCCGTCGGCATCAAGCGCCAGTTCACCCTCGAGCTCAAGGGCGCGGCCGTGGTTGTCGGTGGCAAAGCTCTCCGAGCGTGAACTGGTCCACTTGATCGGTTTGCCCAGCGCCTTGGCGGCGTAAATCAGCGCCGGATATTCCTGGTAAGGCGCGCTGCGCGCGCCAAAGCCGCCGCCGACATCCAGCGGATGCACGCGCAGCAAGGCCTCGTCGATGCCGGTGATATGCGCCAACCCGCCGCGCATCATGTACACACCCTGGTTGGAGGTGTACAAGTCATAGCAACCGCTGGCGGCGTCGTAGGACACGACAAAACCGCGTGGCTCCATCGGATTGGGGGCGACGCGCTGGCTCGATAGGGTAATGCGCGTCACATGCTTGGCACCGGCAATCGCCGCCGCGGTGGCCACGGCATCGCCATAATCAAACTCGAAACAGACATTGCCCGGGATTTCGGCGTGCACCAGCGGCGCCGTCGGGACCACCGCGTCATGCGGATGCGCCACCGCCGGCAAATCCTCGTAATCGACCATCACCAGCTCTGCCGCGTCCTGCGCGGCCGACACAGAAGTGGCCACGACCAATGCAATCTCCTCGCCGACAAAGCGCACGCAATCGCGCGCCAGCACCGGACGCGCCGGCACCTTGATCGCCTCGCCGCCGACGCCCTTGTAACTCACCATGGACTTGAGCGTGCCAAAAGGATGCGCCGCCAGGTCGGCGCCGGTATAGACGGCGGCGACGCCCGGCGCCTCGCGCGCCGCAGCGGCGTCCACCGACAACAGTTTTGCGCTGGCGCGGTCGGCGCGCACAAATGCGGCGTAGAGCTGGCCGGGAAAATTGAAATCGGAGGTATAACGGCCCTTGCCCGTCAGCATGCGCTGGTCTTCGCGGCGGCCGTGGAATGCGTGTTCAGTCATTGCGTGAATCCCTGATGTGGAGAAGTGATTGTAAGTGTGTTTGGAGTGGCGCTAACGGCGTGGCTTAATAATTTTGTCATTCCCGCGAAAGCGGGAATCCATCTTGATTTAGGCCTTCAATTTAACTGCATAAAATGGATTCCCGCTTTCGCGGGAATGACGGTGTGGGATGTATTCAGCGTTTCGCTAGCCACCATGCCGGCCGAGAAACGCCGCCAGCGCGGCATTGAAGGCCGCCGGCTGTTCGACATTCGAAAGGTGCGAGGCATCAGGGATGATCACCAATTCCGAGCCCGGCAGGTTGGCGTGGATCTCGTGGGTCATCTCCACCGGTGTGCCGGCGTCCTCGGCGCCGGCCATGACCAGCGCCGGACAGGTGATTTCCTTCAGGCGCTGCGTCAGGTTCATCTCCGATATGGCGCGCGCGCATCCGGCATAACCTGCTGCGGGCACCGCGCGTATCATCGCACCCACACGCGCCATCACCGCCGGATTGGCCTTGCGAAAAGGCTCGGTGAACCAGCGCTGCAGTGTCGGCTCGACCAGCGCCGCCATGCCTTTTTCGCTTGCGACCTTGATGCGCGCCTCCCACATTTCGCGCGCGCCCTCATGCCGGCGGCTGGTGGTGTCAGCCAGGGTAATGCTGCTGAACACACCCGGATACTTCAGCGCAAAGGTCTGCCCTATCATGCCGCCCATGGACAGTCCGACCCAATGGCAGTTGGCGATGCCCAACGCGGCAAACAAGCCCTTGGCGTCGCCGGCGAGCTGGTCGAGGGTGTAGTCGGCGCCCGGAGCCGAAGACAGGCCGTGGCCGCGCGTGTCATAGCGCAGCACGCGAAAGCGTTTCGAAAACAAATCCGCCTGCTCGTCCCACATGTGCAGGTCGCAGGCGAGCGAATGGCTGAACACCAGCCAGGGCCCGCTGCCCTGTACCGTGTAGTTGATGTCGATGTCGTTGGCGCGGACCAGCATGGCGTCAGTTGGCGACAAAGCCGATGGTCTTGACGATTTTCGCCCACTTGGCGACTTCTTTTTTCATGTACTCGGCGAACTCGGGTGCGCTGCTTGGCGTCGGGTCAAAACCGAGCGCGGCGAGGCGCTCCTTGACGTCGGGCAGCTTCAACACCTCGTTGATTTCGGCGTTGAGTTTCTGCACCACAGCCGGCGGCGTCCTGGCCGGCGCAAAAAACGCCACCCATGACACGTCTTCGAAATCGGCAAAGCCCGATTCAGCCGCCGTCGGCACATCCGGCAGGATGGACGAGCGCTTCGCGCTGGTCACCACCAGCGCCTTCATCTTGCCCTGCTTGATATGCGGCACCGCCGGCGGCATGGAAGTCGAGACCATGTCCACCTGTCCGCCCAGCACCGCGGTGATAGCCGGTGCGCCGCCGCGAAACGGCACATGCACCGCGTCCACGCCCTTCATCGTCTTGAACAGGAACTCGGCCGTCAGGTGCGGCGGCGTGCCCACGCCCGCGGTGGAGTAATTGAACTTGCCGCCTTTCAGTTTGATGTATTCAGCCAGGTTGTTGGCCGGCACCGAAGCACTGACGGCAAAAATGGTTGGTGTCGAAGCGATCATCGCCACCGGCACCAGTTCGGTCAGCGGGTCAAAGCCTTCCTTGCTGATGCTGGGGCTGATGGCCACCGCTGCGGTATGCACCAGCAGCGTGTAACCGTCGGGCGCCGCGGCGGCGACGGCCTTGGCCGCCAGGGTGCCGGCCGCGCCGTCGCGGTTTTCTATCACCACAGACTGGCCCATGCGTTCGGTGAGTTTTTGCCCGACCAGTCGCCCGATGCCATCGGCAATACCACCGGGGGCGAAGGCCACGATGGCGCGAATGGATTTGGCCGGGTAGGGCTGCGCCTGTGCGAATGCCGTAGCGGACGCTGCGGCAAGCGCGACACCCAGTGTGGTGTTAAGGAACATGCGATTCATTTTTTCTCCAGTAATCTTAAACTCGGCAACAACACGAATACTTTCAGCGTTGTCATTCCGAACGAAGTGAGGAATCTGCTGTTGAAGTAACTTTAAAGCAGATTCCTCGGCCTTCGGTCTCGGAATGACATGCAAATTTACCTCCGGCTCTCGCTTATAAGTAAAACCGCTCGGGCACCAGCACATTGCCCTCGAATATGCGTCTTGCCGTGCGCAACAGCGACGCACGGGAAATGTCCATTGCGTCGCCCTGCCCGCTCACCTGCAAGTCGACTTCTATCGCACCGGACGGGTGCTCGATGCGCACCACGCCGGACTTGAAATCCGCCGGCACAACCAGCTTGCGCGCCACCGTACCGGGCAGCGCGCAGGCGCTGGCAACGCAGACTGCGCCGGTCACCGCATGTGCCTTGTGGCAGACAAGCGGCGTGAAATAGCGCGAGCGTATGCTGCCGCCCTGACCGGGTGCCGACAGAAGGCCCACCTTGGGCACCACCTTGCCGCTGACATCGCCCATACCCATCAGCCGGCCCGCTTCGAGGCGCATGGATTCGAGCTTCGCCAGAAAGTCCTTGTCGGCATCCAGTTCTGCCGGGGTCTCGGCGCCGCTCTTGCTCATTGAACCCGCCGCGACCAGCATCATCGGCATGGCCATGTCGAGGCAGGTCACTTCAATGCCCTGGATCATGTCGATGGGATTGCCGGTAGGAAACATCTTGCCGGTGACCGCACCCTTGGCGTCAAGAAAATTAAGCTTGATCGGCGCACCGGTGCCGGACACGCCGTCGATGCGCGCGCCGCCCTCGTACGTGACGCGGCCACCGGGCGTCTGGATGATGGCCTCGATGAAACTTTGCGTGTTAACGTTGAAAATGCGCACCAGGGTTTCCCCGCGGCCTGCCTTGACCATCCCCGCCTCGATGGCAAACGGGCCGACGCCCGAGAGCATGTTGCCGCAGTTGGGGTTGGTGTCGACCTTGGCCTCGTTCACCGACACCTGGGCAAACAGGTAATCGACGTCGGCGCCTTTTTGCCGCGACGGGCTGACGATCGCCACCTTGCTGGTGAGCGTGTTGGTGCCGCCTATGCCGTCCACCTGCAGCGGATGCGGCGAGCCCATGACATTGAGCAGCACCGCATCGCGCCCGGCCACGTCGGCGGGCAGGTCGGAGGCGAGAAAATACGGCCCGCGCGAGGTGCCGCCGCGCATGATCACGCAGGGAATTTTTCTTTGCAATTGGCGCTCCGGTTTGCCGCTTTATTTGTAAAGACCGCGCTTCACCAGCCAGTCCTGTATCACCCCGGCCACCACGTCGCTGTTCTTGTCCATCATGATCATGTGCGAATTGCCGGTGATGCCCGCCTTGGGCAGGTCCACCACATCGGCGCTGCCACCGGCGGCGCGCAACGCATCGTAAAACTTGATGCCGTTGCCGCGTATGGTCGGCCAGCGCGAATCCTGCTCGATGTAATCGCCATAGACGGCGAGCACCGGCACGTTTTTCATTTTCGGCGCGTCGCTGATCGGTCCGGTGCCGGCCGGCTCGACCAGCACCAGCGCCTTGACCTTGTCCGGCCGCGCCTCGGCGACGCGAATGCCGAACAGGCCGGCCTGCGAATGCACCAGCACAACACAGGGACAGACCTTGTCAACCAGCTCGGTATAAGCGGCGATGGTCGGCGCGTCGGTTGACGTCCAGCGCGGCACATTCTGCTTGGTGAAGTTGTCATAGCCTTCGACCGGAAACTGGCTGCCCGGCATCGGCTTCATTTTCGCCACGTCCTTGTTATAGGAACCCGCGCCCTGGCCGATGCGAAAGCGCTCGAACGGGTTTTCCTTGGTCAGGAACACCGGGTCGGTGGTGAAAATGTCCGGATACATCGCCCAGCCGGAACGGCCGCGCTCAACCGCGTCGGAGTTATAGACCGGCCAGCCCTTTTTGACAAAGTAGTTCATCCAACCCTCGCGGCCGTCGGGGGTCGTCTCGTAACTGACGCCGGAGAGGCCGCCGCCATGCCACATCAGCAAAGGCAGGCCGCGCGGGTCTTTCGGGATGAAATACTGCACGTACATCTGCTCAACCTGGTAGACGCCGTTCGGGTCGACCTTGGCCGGCACGCCACCGGGGGTGAACAACACTTCCTTGACCGGCTTGCCGCTGATGACGACTTCGCGACCGCCGACATGGAAGGAACCCATTTGCGACAACTGTATCGGCGCCTGCGAACAGGCCGACAGCACCAGAACGGCGCCGGCTGCGGCGAAAATTGTTTTCATCTGACCTCCTTGGGATTTGCCTGTATTTTAACGCCTGAATGCGGGGACGAGCCCATCGTCTGGAAACCCGCATCTGGCGCCAGTTTCCAACTTCCTGCCCGGCGCCCGCGCCGGGTGTCCATTGCGGCGGCGGTTCGCCCGCTCGCCCGTTCCCGACGGCCACAGGCGAGACATCCGGTCCTACTGCGGCTAGACTCGCGTCATGACCAGTCCGCCCCGCACCACCCGCAAACCGGCAAAACGCCCGGCAGCGCGCAAAACCGCGCGCAGCGCCGCGGCAAGCAGCCGCGCCACCGAGCAGAACAGCCGCCTCGGCGCCAACATCAAGGCCCTGCGCATGATCAAGGGGCTCAAGCTGCGCGACCTGTCGGGGCGCGTCGGCTGTTCCGAGAGCCTTATTTCGAAGATCGAGAACGGCGTCGCCCTGCCCTCTGTTACGGTACTGCACAAGATTGTCGCGGCGCTCAACGTCAACATGGCGGCGCTGTTTGCCGACGAGCACGCCGACCGCGGCATCGTCGCCCGCCGCGGCAAACGCCCGGCGTTTTCCATAGACAAGGCCGGCTCGCAGCTGGAGCGGCTGATTCCGGCCGAAGGCAGCCACCTGCTCGAGGGCAACCTGCACATCCTCGCGCCGGGCGGCGGGAGCGAAGGCATGCTCTCGCACGAGGGCGAGGAAGTGGGCTTTGTCATCGACGGCGAACTGGAACTGACGGTGGGCGACCGCACCTATCTGCTCGCCGCCGGCGATTCATTCAGCTTTCGCTCGGAAATCCCCCATAGCTACCGCAACCCGGCGAAAAAACACGCGCGCATCATCTGGATCAGCACACCACCGACGTTCTGAGCGCTTGCGTGCCCTATAAAAACTCGCAATGTGCCCGCCCTTCGCTGGTGCGGTAATGCACCAATAAAAACCTTTCTTGACAGGCTTGCTACGAGTTCATAGAGTCGCACGTTCAAGTGACTTGAACAAAACTCCGCCGCATTGACTTGCGCCGGGACACAATACAGAAAGCCGAGTGAAATCATGGGCTCCAACGCCACCGAAGACAACCTAATTGAAAAAATCACCGCCAACCGGCAGCCCCACTACGAACCCTACGGCTGGCACCACTGGCCCGAACACCCCTGGCTGACCTACCAGTTCCGCCGCGCCCTGGGCGAAACCCAGGAAGGCGGCGGTGCGGTAAGCGAGTGTTTCCTCGCCGCCAGCCGCATGATCCCCGGTGACAAGGAGTCCTGGCACACCGAATGGATGGTCGTCGCCGACAACAATTGGCAGCGCGGCCTTGCCGAGGAAACACTCGGCCACGTGCGCAGTGCCATGAACTGCTTCCTGCGCGCCGCCGACTACTACCGCCAGGCCGAGTTCCATCTCACGCCCGAAGATCCGCGCCGCCTGCCGACCTTCGAAAAAATGGAAGCCTGCTCGAAAAAATTCATCAGCCATCTCACGCCCAAGGGCGAGGCGGTCGAGATCCCCTACGAAAACGGCGTCACGATTTGCGGCTATTTTGTGCGCACCCCGCATGGAGGAAACAATCGCAGCAACAAGCACCCGGTGCTGATCTGCTTTGGCGGCCTTGACTCGATCAAGGACGAGATGTGGTTCATGCAGGCGCACGGCGCGCTGCAACGCGGTATCTCGGTGCTGATGGTCGACCTGCCCGGCCAGGGCGGCACGCTGCGCCGGCACAAGATCCCCAACCGCGCCGACACCGAAGTGCCGGTGGGCAAATGCATAGACTGGCTGGAACAGCGCGATGACGTCGATGCCAAGCGCATCGCCTGCTGCGGCTCCAGCCTCGGCGGTTATTACGCCGCGCGCGCCGGCTGCTACGAACCGCGCCTTGCCGCGGTCATCGCCCACGGCGCGGTCTGGGCCATCACCGACTTGTGGGGCAATGCCGACGACAGCCACGGCCTGGCCGAGCACATTCGCTGGGTGTTTGGCTGCAAGTCGATGAAAGAGTCCATGGTCAAGGCAAAGGCTTTTACGCTTGAAGGCCACCTCGACCATATCAAGTGCCCGCTGCTGGTGCTGCACGGCGGCCACGACGTGCTGACCGTGTCGCAGGCCACCAAGGTCTATGATTACGCCAAGGCGCGCGGCAAGGACGTCACGCTGCGCCTCACCTCGGCCGAGGAAACCGGCGCCGAACACTGCCAGCATGACAACCCGACGCTGGGCCAGGAATTGATGAACGACTGGCTCGCCGACAAGTTCGGCATCGACCAGCGGCAATTGCAGTTCAGCGCCGCCTGAGCTTGCCGGCGAAGATTTGTTTTGCCAAAGATGAATGACTGCTCTCAAAAACACACCGTCATTCCCGGGCAAGCGGGAATCCATGGGGTTCGTCGCGATGCCGCGCACCCCATGGATACCGGGTTCGCTGCGCGCCCCGGTATGACGGTTAATTTACCGAACCTGCCACGGGGGCCCCGATGCTGAATCTCGGCGTAGACAAAATCAAGGCCGCAGTCGTCGCCATCGACCTGCACCGCGGCCATCTCGACCTTGCGGTTGCGACCATGCCGGTGCCGACCGAGGCGCAGGCGAGGCGCGTTATCGCCGCCAACAAGCGGCTGTTCGACTGGTGCCGCGCCAAGGCGATTCCCATCGTGCACCTCGTAACGACTTACCGTGACGCCGAGGAGATCCGCGTCAACCCGTTCTGGCGCACCCGCGCCGAGAACCCCAATAACCCGCGCAAGAATGTGTTGAAGCACAACATCGCCGGCATGCCCGGCTGCACCATCATTCCCGAGCTGCATGACGCCAAACGCGACTGGGTTGTCGACACCAAGAAACGCTACGACTGCTTTGTCGGCACCGACCTCGATTTCGTGCTGCGCTCGCACGGCATCAACACCCTCATCGTCACCGGTGTCAACACCAACAGCTGCGTGCTCTCCACCGTCCTGGCCGCCTGCTCGAAGGATTATGCGGTCATAATTGCCGAAGATTGTGTCGACACCATGGACGCGCCCGAACTGCACGCCGCCGCACTGCTGTGCATGCGCACCGCTTTTGGCTTTGTCATGAGTACCGATGAAATCATGGCAGCACCCCTTACACCCTAAACGCAACAGGAGACCCATCATGGCCATGCTTCCGCGCGAACGCGTTCCCTTCAGCGCCATCGTCGACCGCCCCAAGCTCAAGCTGCCGGGCGAAGGCCGCATCATCGTCTGGACCATCGTCAACCTCGAGGTCTGGGACATCGCCAAGGCCATGGCGCGGCAGGTCATTCCGCCGCCCACCGGCGCGATGCTGCTGCCCGACGTGCCCAACTGGTCCTGGCACGAGTACGGCATGCGCGTGGGCTTCTGGCGTTTCCATGCTCTGTACGAAAAACTCGGCCTGCGCCCGACGCTGTCGATCAACGCCCGCGTCTGCGTCGATTACCCGCGCGTCGCGCAGGCGTGCAAGGACGCCGGCTGGGAATTCATGGGCCACAGCTGGGAACAGGGACCGATACACAAGGAAGAGGACCAGCCGGGCATGATCGGCCGCTCCATGGACACCATCGAGAAATTCACCGGCAAGCGCCCGGTCGGCTGGCTCGGACCCGGCCTGACGCAAACGCTGGACACACCCGATTACCTCACCGCCGCCGGTGTGAAATACATCGGCGACTGGGTCTATGACGAGGAGCCGACGGAGATCAAGACCACCAACGGCCCGCTCATCACCCTGCCCTATTCGGTCGAGACCAACGACATCCCGGCGATGCTGGTGCAGCACCACGAGGCGGCCTACTGGCAGACAAAATGCACCGACACCTTTGACCGCCTGTACATGGAAGGGGCCGAGCGGCCGCGCATCATGGCCATCGCCATCCATCCCTATGTCAGCGGCCAGCCGTTCCGCATCAAGTACCTTGAAGCCGTGTACGATTACATGAGCCGCTTCCCCGGCGTGATTCACTGGAACGGCGAGGAAATCCTCGACTGGTACCAGAAGGCCCGCACGCAAGCCAAGTAAGGACGACTGCCCCGTGTCGATGCTCGCCTTCAACCTGCTCAACAGCCTGACTTTCGCGGCGCTGCTGTTCGTGGTCGGCAGCGGCTTTACGCTGATTTTCGGGCTGATGCGCATCGTCAACCTGGCGCACGGGGCGCTCTACCTGCTGGGCGGCTACATCGCCTTCACCGTGGCGATGAAATCCGGCAGTTTTGCCCTCGGCATAGGCTGCGCCGCACTGGCGGTGGCCTTTGCCGGTTTTCTCATTGACACGCTGCTGCTGCGCTTTGTCAAAAACAACGAACTGCGCCAGGTGTTGCTCACGGTCGGGGTCGCGCTGGTGCTCAACGACCTGATGCTGGTGATCTGGGGCGGCGACACCTTCACCGTGCCGGTGCCGCAGTGGCTGCAGGGGGCGGTGCAGTTCGCCGGCATCACCTACCCGGCGTTCCGCCTGTTCGTGCTGGGCGTGGGCGTGGCGATTTTCATCGGCCTGTGGCTGCTGCTCAACAAGACGCGCCTGGGCGCGCTCATTCGCGCCGGCGTCGACGATGCCGAAATGGTCGAGGCCATGGGCGTCAACATCCGCCGCGTGTTCATCTACACGCTGATGCTGGGCACCGCCCTCGCCGGCCTCGGCGGTTCGCTGGGCGGCGCCTTCCTGTCGCTCTACCCCACCGCCGACGCCGAAATCCTGGTGTTCAGCCTTGCGGTGGTGATCATCGGCGGCCGCGGCAGCCTTGCCGGCGCCGCGGTGGGCGCGATCTTTGTCGCCATGCTCAACACCTTCGGCCAGGTCTGGTTCCCGGAACTCGCCTACTTCGTCATTTTCGGGCCGATGGCCGTGCTGCTCGCCTTCCGCCCGCTCGGCCTGTTCGGACGGGCCACATGAGCAGCCGGGCATGAACAAGCGCTACGCCTGGACCGCCATCGTGCTGGCCGCCCTGGCGCTGCTGCCGCTGGCCATCACCGGCTACCACACCAGCATCGCCACGCAAATCCTGATCTACGCCGCGCTCGCCATGTCCATCGACATCCTCGCCGGCTATACCGGGCGCACGCCGCTGGGCCACGGCGCGATTTTCGGCGTCGCCACCTACGTGGTGCTCTATTACGTCACCACCGCCAACGGCTCCCTCGCCGCCGGCATCGTGCTGGGCATTCTTGCCGCCACCGCCACCGCCGTGGTGTTCGGCGCCCTCGCCATCCGCACCTCCGGCGTGTATTTCCTGCTGCTCACCCTTGCCCTGGGCATGATCGTCTGGGGCGTGTCGCTGCGCTGGACTTCGGTCACCGGCGGGGAGAACGGCATTCGCGGCAACATCAAGCCCGAATGGCTGGCCAACCACGTCAACCTGTATTACCTCACCCTCGCCATCACCTCGCTGATGGCCCTGGCGATGTGGCGTTTCGTCAATTCACCCTTCGGCCTCACCCTCAAGGGCATTCGCGAGAGCGAATCGCGCATGCGCGCGCTCGGCTACAACGTGCCGCTGCACGTGTTCATCGGCTTTGTCGTATCCGGTTTTTTCGCCGGACTCGCCGGCATCCTCTACGCCTTTTACAACAGCTTTGTCAGCCCATCCACGGTGGAACTCAAGCAGTCGGTGTCCGGCCTGCTGATGGCCATTGTCGGGGGGGTCGGCACGCTGTTCGGCTCGCTGATAGGTTCCATTGTTATCATCAGCCTGGAAAACGTGGTCAGCCTTTACACCGAGCGCTGGTCCATGGTGCTCGGCTTCATGTTCATTTTCACCATGATTTTTGCCCCCGAAGGCCTGGTCGGCAAGGCGCGACAAATACTCGCGCGGCGCCGTTCCAAACGTAGTTCCTGAATTTCCTTTTTTGTTAACTGGAGGTCCCCATGATGAACCGCCGCAAATTCCTCAAAGCCACCGGCGCCGCCGCCGCCACCACCGCCGCGACCTCGGTCGGCCCGTGGGTGCACACCGCCTCGGCGCAGACCGGTCCGATCCGCATCGGCCTGATGGCCCCGCTCACCGGCGTGGTCGCCGCCGGCGGCCGTGAAGTGGTCGAGGGTTTCAACCTTTACTGGGACCAGGTCGGCAAGAAAGTCGCCGGGCGCGAAATCGAAGTCATCGTCGAGGACGACGGCGCCAACCCGGATACCTCGCTGCAAAAGGCGCGCCGCCTCGTCGAGCAGCGCAACGTGCACTGGCTGGTGGGCAACATCCTCGCCAACACCGGCCTTGCCGTGGCCGAATACGTCAAGGGCAACGGCGTGCCCTACTTCATCCCGGTAATCGCCGCCGACGACCTGACGCAGCGCAAGCGCCTTAACAACGTCGTGCGCATCGCCGGCTACAGTTCCAGCCAGACACCGCGGCCGATCGCCGATTACGGCCTCAAGCAGGGTTACAAAAAAGCCGTGACCATTTCGCAGGACTACGCCTTCGGCCACGAACAGTGCGGCGGCTTTTGCCAGACCTTCACCGAGGGCGGCGGAACGATCATGCAGCAGTTCTGGAACCCGCTTAACACCGCCGACTTCAGTCCCTACCTGGCGCAAATCCAGAACCTCAAGCCCGATGTGGTGTTTTCGATGGAGACCGGTGCCGACGCCTCGCGCTTTATCCAGCAATGGAACAACTTCGGCCTGAAAGACAAGATTCCCGTTCTCTATTGCCAGAACGCCACCGACCAGTCGGTCATCCGCACCATGGGCCCCGAAGCCGAGGGCCTGATTTCCGGCGCTCACTTTTGTGAGGGCCGCGACGAGGCCGCGAACAATAAATTCCTTGCCGACTACAACAAGGCCTACAACAAGCTGCCGTCGATCTACGGCTTTTCGCATTACTCGGGCGCGATGTGGCTCGCCGAGGCGATCAAGCGCGTCAACGGCAAGGTCGAGGACAAGGTCAACTTCCTCAACGAAGTGCGCCAGGTCAAGCTCACCGGCTCGCCCCTCGGGAGGAGCGTCGAACTCGATCCTTACGGCAACCCGGTCTACGACATGTACATCAGGAAGACCGTCAAGCGCCCGGACGGAAAACTCTGGAACGTGCCCATCGCCTCGTATCCCAACGTCAGCCAGTTCTGGAAATACAACCCGGAAACCTATATGGCGCAACCGCCGTATTCGCGCACCTTTCAGGGCATCAAGAAAACCTGATCCATCCCAGTCAGGAACCGTCATTCCCGCGAAAGCGGGAATCCATGGGGTTTGCATGTCGACCCCATGGATTCCGGGTTGCACCCAAACAACCGGGCGCCCCCGGAATGACATTTTTTCACATTCCGGCACTCTCAAATTCATTCAAGATGACCGATCCCCTGCTCAAACTCGACAACGTCAGCGTCACCTTCGGTGCGCTGCGCGCCGTCGACGGCGTGTCGCTGTCGGTCAAGGCGGGGGAACGCCGCGCCATCATTGGCCCCAACGGTGCCGGCAAGACGACACTGTTCAACGCCATCGCCGGCGACATCCGTCCCTCGGGCGGCAGCGTGAGCTTTCGCGGCAACGACGTCACCCGGCTCAAACCGCACGCCAAGGCGCACCTGGGCATAGGCCGCACCTACCAGATCACCAACCTGTTTGCGTCACTGTCAGTCGAGGACAACCTGCGCCTTGCCGTGCGCGGCCTCTCACCGCGCAAGTTTTCGCTGTTTGGCTCGGGCAAGCTCAACACGGCCGAGCACACCGCGGTCGAGGAGGCCCTGTCCGAGAGCGGCATGAGCGCGCGCCGCGGCGTGCCGATACGCGACCTGTCCTACGGCGAGCAACGCCAGCTCGAACTCGCCCTTGCCCTCGCCGGCAAGCCCAGCCTGCTGCTGCTTGACGAACCGGCCGCCGGCCTTTCGGCGGCCGAACGCGTGCGCATGGCCGAGATTATCCGCGCCCTGCCGCGAGAGTTGACACTGGTGCTGATAGAGCACGACATGGACCTTGCCCTCGGCCTCGTGGATTACGTCACCTGCCTGCAGCACGGCCAGGTTTTGGTCGAGGACACGCCGGACGCCATCCGCGGCAACGAGAAGGTGCAAGAGGTCTATCTCGGAAAGCCCCACCATGCTTGAAATACGCGACCTGCACAGCAAGTACGGCGACGCGCACATCCTGCACGGCGTGTCGCTCGACGTGCCGGCCAGCCGCGTCGTCGCCCTGCTCGGCCGCAACGGCATGGGCAAAACCACGCTGATCCGCTCGATCATGAATTTCACCTCGCCGCAGGTCACTCAGGGCAGCGTCAAATACCTTGGCAAGGAGTTGCGCGGCCTGACGCCGCACGCCATCGCGCGCGAGCGCATCGGCCTGGTGCCGCAGGGCCGCCGGCTGTTCGCCTCGCTCAGCGTCACCGAGCACCTGACCATGGTGGAATCGCGCGGCGCCGACAGCCACGAATGGACGGTGGAGCGCATTTTTGCCATGTTCCCTCGCCTCGGGGAACGGCGCCACCATCGCGGCAACCAGCTCTCGGGCGGCGAGCGCCAGATGCTTGCCGTCGGACGCGCGCTGATGCTCAACCCGACGCTGCTGCTGATGGACGAGCCCTCGGAAGGCCTCGCCCCGGTGATGGTGCAACACCTCGAGGGCATCATCACGCAACTCAAGCAGACCGGCCTTGCCATCCTGCTGGTGGAACAAAACCTCTACAGCGCCCTTGCCGTAGCCGACGAGGTCTACATTCTTGAGACCGGCGGCATTGTCTGGCACGGCGGCGCCGACGTGCTGCGCAACGACCGCGCCACCATGCAGCGCTTACTGGGTGTGAAATAGCACCGACCCGGTTCGATGCGGTGCGCACGGCGCGCCGGTGTACTTCTTTACCACTTCTTACATTTTCGGAGCCCGCCATGAATCGCACACGACGCGTCCTTTCCTCGGCCCTGCTGTCAGGCGCAATACTTGCCACCGGCATCGGCCACGCCCGGGCCCAGGCCGACTACCCGAAGCAGCCGATCAAGATGGTCGTCGGCTTTGCCGCCGGCGGCATTTCCGACGTGCTGGCGCGTGCCATTGCCGCCAAGATGTCCACTACGATCGGGCAAAGCGTGTTTGTCGAGAACAAGCCCGGCGCCGGCACCACCATCGCCGGGGATATTGTTTCCAAGGCGGCCCCCGACGGCTACACCATCTGGCTGCAGGACATCACCACCCATGCCATCAACGCCAGCCTCTACCCCAAGCTGCCCTACGACTCGATCAAGGATTTCACCCCCATCGCGCTGTTCGCCTCGACGCCGCTGATGCTGGTGGTGCACCCCTCCTCGCCGGCGAAAACCGTCAAGGAACTCGCCGCGCTGATGAAAGCGCAGCCGGGCAAGTTCTCCTACGGTTCGTCGGGCAACGGCACCATCCTGCACCTGGCAAGCGAAATGTTCAAAGCCGGACAGGGCATAGACGTCGTGCACGTGCCCTATAAAGGCAGCAACCCGGCGACCCAGGCCATCCTTGGCAATGAAGTGGCCTTCGTGTTCTCCACCATGCCGCCGGCGGTGTCCAACGCCAAGGCCGGCAAGCTGCGCGCCCTCGCCGTAACCACGCCCAAGCGCGTCGCCGCCGCACCCGATGTGCCGACCATGGGCGAGGCGGGCGTCGCCAACTTCGAGGTGGTGCTCTATAACGGCATCCTCGGCCCCAAAGGCATGGACCCGGCGATCGTGCGCAAACTTAACGCCGAATTCGCCAAGGTCATCGCCAGCGAGGAAATCAAGCGGGTCTTCGACAACCTCGGCGCCGACCCAATCGCCACCACACCCGAGGCGTTTGCAGCCATGCTGAGCAAGGAAATCTCCATGCTCGCGCCGGTGGTGAAGGCGTCTGGCGCAAAGGTGGAATAAACTCAACACGTACATCCCTGAGAAATTCGTCATCCCCGCGAAAGCGGGGATCCATGGGGTCTATTGGCAGAGAAAAATGGATTCCCGCTTTCGCGGGAATGACGGTAGTTTCTTGGTTTGCCCAGATTCGACTATCGTTTAGTGAAGACCTATTCCATGAGCACCAAACCCCTCCTCCCCCAGCACACGCGCTACGACTACATCCCGTTACCGGAGCGCAAGGACTACTCCTGGCCGGGCGGAAAACGCCTCGCCTTCACCATCACCACCAATATCGAATGGTTCGCCTTTGGCGCGGGCCTTGGGCACGACCCGGCCAAGACCGGTGAGCCGCAGACGCATCGCAACTATTCCTGGCGTGATTACGGCAACCGCATCGGCATCTGGCGGCTGTTTGAGCTCCTTGATGAGCTGAAACTGCCCGCCGGCCACAACACCAACAGCCTCATCTACCAGTACGCGCCGCAAATCACCGACTTCATTCGCAAGCGCGGTGACGAAATCGTCGCCCATGGCCGCAGCAACGCCGAGAACCTCAAGGGACTGTGGCAGCCGGACGAGGAGCGCATCCTGGGCGAAGTCACCGATACCATCACCAAACATGAAGGCAGGGCGCCCAAGGGCTGGATGGGCTCTGGCGCCTACGAGACCGGCAACACCCCCGACCTGTTGAAGGAACTGGGCTACACCTACCTCATGGACTGGCCCATGGACGACCAGCCGGTGTGGTTGCGCACGCGCGCCGGCCCCATCCTGTCGGTGCCCTACCCGATCGAGCTCAATGATTCGCAGCACGTCATCCACCGCAAGGGTGACGCCGAGAGCTTTTGCGACATGATTACCGAGCAATTCGATGAAATGATCGAGCAATCGGAACGCCATCCGCTGGTGCTGAACGTGTCCATCCATCCGTATGTGTTCGGCCAGCCCTTTCGCCTGCGCATGATCCGCCGCGCCTTCCAGCATTGCGTCGAGCACGCCAAGGCCGGCCGCGTCTGGTGGTGCAAACCGCACGAGATCGCCGATCACTGCCTTACCTTGCCCCCGGGCATCATTCCCGGAAGCTGACAGGAGAACCACCATGAAACGCCTCGGCTTCACATTGCTCACCCTCGCCTTGTTCAGCGCCACCGTACAGGCCCAGGACTATCCGAACCGGCCCATACGCCTCGTTGTTCCCTACGGCGCAGGCGGCTCCTCCGACGGACCGATGCGCGTCATCGCCCAGGAGTTCTCCAAACAGGTCGGCCACCAGATGGTGGTCGAGAACAAGCCCGGACAGGGCGCGATGATAGGCAGTGCCGAAGTGGTCAAGGCCCCAGCCGACGGCTACACACTGCTGCTCGCATCCAATCCCAACGCCATCAGCGTCTCGCTGTACAACAACCTGACGCACAATCCGGTCGACGACTTCCTGCCGATTTCGCTGCTCGGACGCGAGCAGGCGGTGCTGCTGGTCCATCCATCGGTGCCGGCGAAAAACATCCGCGAGTTCGTCGCCTACGTAAAAGCCAATCCGGGCAAGGTCAATTACGGGTCCTCGGGCAACGGCAGCGCGCAACACCTGTTCATGGCGCTGATGAATTCCATCGGTGACCTGAAAATGACACACGTGCCTTACAAGGGCAGCGGCGGCGTCACCACCGACCTGCTGGGCGGGCAAATCCAGACGGCGATGCCCGGCCTCGCGGCGATGGTCAGCCATATCAAGGAAGGCAAGCTGCGCGCACTGGCGGTCAGCGGCGCGGCGCGCTCGCCGCTGCTGCCCGAGGTGCCCACCCTCGCCGAGTCCGGTTTCAAGGGCTACGAAGCCTACATCTGGATGGGCATCCTGGCGCCAAAGGGCACGCCAGCCCCCATCATCGACAAACTCAACCGCGAATTGAACATGGCGCTAAAGGCCCCCGCGGTCAGGTCCTACATGAGCAACGCCGCCATCGAGCAAATCGGCTCCACGCCTGCGGAGTTCGGCGCGTTTTTCCGCGGCGACCGCGATTTGTGGGCGCGCCTGATCAAGGAAACCGGTGCCAAGATAGAATAAGCAAGGAAGCAGGCATGAGCATCGAGCGCTTCGGCAAGACCCGTTACGGCAATGGTGACATCGTCCATGTGCCTTTTGTGCGCGCCGGCAACTGGGTGTTTGGCAGCGGCCTGCGCGCCACCCGCGCCAACGGCCTGATGGATCCGGCCGTGCTCATGTCCGGCCGGCCGCTGGCTGCGCCACCCAAGGCGCAGCGAGAGGCGCAACACATATTCGAAGGCATGGCGGCGCAGCTCGCCGCCACGGGCAGCACCTTATCGCGCGTTGCGCGCCTGGACCAGTATTACCCCGACCCGCGTTCGGTCGACCCTTACCATGTCGCGCGCAAGCAGGCGCTCGCCGGCCAGGTCGCGCCCAGCACCTCCATCATCGTCGGCGGCCTGCTCAATTGCGACGCCGCCATGGACGTACAGGTCATGGCCGCCACCACAGCCAGCGGCTACACCATCGAGCGCGTCAAGGCCGACCTCACTGCTCCGCAGAGCTCGGGCTATGCGCCCTGCATACGCGTCGGTGACATGGTGTTCGTCGCCGGGCAACTGGCGCGCGACGCCGGGGGCAACATCGCCGCCGAAGCGCAGCCGCCCGCCGGCCAGCAGTGGAACGGCACACGCATCAAACTCGAGACCGAATACCTGTTCAGGAAGCGCCTGATGCCCGCGCTCGAAGCCGCGGGCAGCCATCCGGACTTGGTGCTCAAGGCGCAGGTCTACCTGAGCCACCCGGAAGACCTGCCGGCCTTTTTGCAAACCTGGGCCCAGTGCTTTGGCAAGCGCATCCCGCCCACCACCATCGTCCCGGTCGCACATCCGGCCTTCGGCACCATCGATGCGACCATCGAAGTGAATCTCATCGCGGCGCACGCGTCGGCAAGCGCGCGCGTGAAGGATGTGGCCTGCGATGTGGTACTCATCGCTGAAGGCATGCTGCCCGCGTGCGCCTTCGACGGCCTGTTGTTCGTCGCCGGACTGATGGCCATAGACAAGAATGGCCTCGCACCATCCGCGCAGGTGCAGTCCAACGCACGGTATTTCCACGACAGCAGCCGCGCCCAGATGACAGACATCCTCACCAAGGCCAATACCATCTTTGCCGCCGCCGGCAGCGATTTGTCGCAAATCGTGCGCGCACTGCACTTTCATACCGACCTCGCCGGCTTTCACGGCGCTTACATGGCCTGGGACGCGGACCTGCGAGAAGCCGGCCTGCCCTTTAGTGCAATTGGGGTTGCCGACACGATGTTTGTGCCGGGGGCGAGCGTGCTGCTCGATCTTTGGGGTTGCGCTCCGGGAAAATGAGCGACAAACCCCTCCTACCCCGGCACGATCGCCACGATTTCCTTCCGCTGACCGAGCGCCAAGACTATTCCTGGCCGGACGGCAAACGCCTTGCTTTTACCGTCACCACCAACATCGAATGGTTTGCCTTCGGTGCCGGCATGGGCCATGACCCGGCCAAGACCGGCGAGCCGCAGACGCATCGCAATTATTCCTGGCGCGACTACGGCAACCGCATCGGCATCTGGCGGTTGTTTGACCTCCTTGACGAGCTGGAACTGCCCGCCGGACACGCTACCAACAGTCTTATTTACGACTACGCTCCGCAGATCACCGATGCCATACGCAGGCGCGGCGACGAACTCATAGCGCATGGCCGGACCAATGCCGAGAACCTGCGCGGCCTGTGGCAGCCCGACGAAGAACGCCTGCTGCGCGAAGTCACCGAGACCATTAACCGGCACGAAGGCAGTCCGCCCAGGGGCTGGATGGGCGCCGGCGCCTACGAAACCGCGCATACGCCCGACCTGCTCAAGGAACTGGGTTATACCTACCTGATGGACTGGCCCATGGACGACCAGCCGGTGTGGATGCGCACGCGCTCCGGTCCCATCCTGGTGGTGCCCTACCCGATCGAAACCGACGACGCGCAGGCCATCATCCATCGCAAATGGAGCGCCGAAGTGTTCTGCAACATGGTCGTTGCGCAATTCGATGAAATGGTCGAACAAAGCGCGCGCCACCCGCTGGTCATGAACGTGTCGGTCCATCCCTATG
>Ga0194061_1000439_pt1 | contig 25284 bp, 21 predicted proteins | sample SepL2221m_MetaG_FD_163423 | JGI IMG/M metagenome (GOLD analysis project Ga0194061, IMG submission 163423) | Anoxic zone freshwater microbial communities from boreal shield lake in IISD Experimental Lakes Area, Ontario, Canada - Sep2016-L224-21m | ecosystem: Environmental > Aquatic > Freshwater >... | reverse complement strand
CTTTTATAGCGCTGCGTTAGGCCGAATCAAATCGGGCAGAAGGTGAGTTTAACCCACGCCGATTGAATGGCGAGAGGTTATTCGGGAAGTACTAAAGCTTCAGAATGCGCGCCACAACCGTGATCAACTGAGACAACTCGGGCATCTTCGGGTGAAATTGCGTTGGAGCAGACGCCAAAGGCGGAGCGAAGGGAGCCGGCAATCGGGATAAAGAAGCCACACGAGGCGCAAGGTAGCGGTGCCGCCATGGCCAAGGGGGATTTAGGTCCGCGGTCGCCTTCATACCAACGCTTGCTGGCTTGATCGCGGCCGATGATTGAAAGGGTTCGGGCTCGGCCTAAACCAAGCTCCCACAGTTGAACTGCTTCGAGCTCTTCCTCCCCTGGCAGGGCAGCAAAACCTGGAACTAAGCGCTCATCATCGGCAGAGGTTGGGACGATATCCCCCACGCCGACATCGCCAGGCTGGATTCGATCGATATAAGGCACCCATTCAGGTGCAATCAGCGATTCAACGCCCGGAAGTAGAACCACATCGCAGAGGGTTGCAGTGGCCTGGTCATCAACTTTGGCGACCGTAACCGCCCAGCGCCAGCCGCCGTAACCGGGCAGGTTCGCTTCAAAGAGATAGGTGCCGATTCGCTCATCTTCGGAGTCGATCGAGACTAGTTGGCCAACAAATTCGGCGTTCTGGGCATCCTCAATGGCAGCGGCGCGCGCGATCTCAAGCGCCCCGTAGAAATCCTGCTGGTTTTTACCCTGATTCATACCCATACCTTAAAGCAAAAAGCCCCCGAGCAAATCGGGGGCTTTTTGGCTTTAAGGCTGAAGAGAACTTTAGAAGTCCATATCTCCGCCACCTTGCTGGGCAGGTGCTGGACGCTTCTCAGGAATGTCAGCAATAACTGCTTCAGTGGTTAGGAAGAGAGCTGCGATCGACGCTGCATTTTGGAGCGCAGAGCGGGTGACCTTGGCCGGATCAATGATCCCAGCTTTGATCATGTCTACATATTCTCCAGTTGCCGCATTAAGACCGAAACCGGTTTCCAAGTTTCGAACCTTCTCTACGACGACGCCACCTTCGAGGCCGGCGTTGATTGCGATCTGCTTCAGTGGGGCTTCAATAGAGATCTCCACGATGCGAGCACCAACTGCTTCTTCGCCAGTCAGGTTCAACTTTGCAAAGGCAGCGGTTGCTGCCTGAAGAAGAGCAACGCCACCACCGGCGACGATTCCTTCTTCTACTGCAGCCTTGGCGTTTCGTACTGCATCTTCGATGCGGTGCTTACGCTCTTTCAATTCAACTTCAGTTGCAGCTCCGGCTTTGATGACGGCAACGCCACCAGCAAGCTTTGCTAAGCGCTCTTGGAGTTTTTCACGATCGTAATCGGAATCGCTCTTTTCGATCTCGGCGCGAATTTGATTTACGCGGCCCTTGATCTGCTCGGCATCGCCAGAACCTTCAACGATTGTGGTCTCTTCTTTTGCAATGACAACCTTGCGAGCATGTCCAAGTAGATCCATGGTTGTTGCCTCGAGCTTGAGACCAACTTCCTCGGAGATAACAGTGGCGCCGGTAAGGATTGCAATGTCTTGCAACATTGCCTTACGACGATCACCAAAGCCTGGGGCTTTTACGGCTGCAGAGCGGAAGGTGCCGCGGATCTTGTTAACAACCAAAGTTGCAAGGGCTTCGCCTTCAACATCTTCGGCCAAGATAACAAGTGGCTTTCCGGATTGCATTACCTTTTCCAAGATTGGAAGTAGGTCTTTAATGTTTGCGATCTTGGAGTTCGCGATCAAGATATATGGATCTTCGAGAACGGCTTCCATGCGATCGGTATCGGTGGTGAAATAAGGCGAGATGTAACCCTTGTCGAAACGCATACCCTCGGTGAGCTCAAGCTCAAGTCCGAAAGTGTTGCTCTCTTCGACGGTGATTACGCCTTCCTTGCCAACCTTGTCCATGGCTTCTGCGATCATTTCACCGATAGTCGTGTCGGCTGCAGAGATAGAGGCGGTTGCAGAAATCTGTTCTTTGGTTTCAACTGGCTTGGCCATCGCTGAAAGTTCAGCTGAAATTGCTTCAACCGCTTTTTCGATGCCGCGCTTTAGCGCCATTGGGTTTGAACCGGCAGCAACGTTACGAAGACCTTCGCGAACTAGGGCCTGAGCCAAAACGGTGGCAGTAGTAGTTCCATCGCCAGCGACATCATCAGTCTTCTTGGCAACTTCCTTTACTAGCTCGGCACCGATCTTCTCCCAAGGATCATCAAGTTCGATCTCCTTAGCGATGGAGACGCCATCGTTGGTGATTGTTGGGGCGCCCCACTTCTTCTCTAGAACCACGTTTCGACCACGGGGTCCGAGGGTTACTTTCACAGCATCAGCGAGCACGTTCATTCCGCGCTCGAGACCGCGGCGGGCCTCTTCATTGAAGGCAATCATTTTTGCCATAACGCAATATCTCCCTTATTCACTTCAAGTAAATCGATTGGGTTTATCTACCTCTGGCGGGGCGAGTTATCACTCACACCGTCCGAGTGCTAACGCCAAATCTAGGGCAGGGGCGAGCATTGGGCAAACTCAGATTGTGAAGGAAATTAGCTTTTCAGCCGGCGAAACTGGCTCTTATTGATTTCAGCCAGTGAAACTGGCAGAACGGGCGCTGGTCCGGGCTTCCCGAAGGCGGCGCAGGCGCTTAACCAGCATTGGCTGGGCCAAAAGGGCATCTTCGCGGTCGATCAGGTTATTTAGAAGTTGGTAATAGGCAGGTGGATTGAGATCAAAGAGCTCTTTTACCGCGCTCTCCTTGGCTCCTGCGTAGCGCCACCATTGGCGTTCAAAATCCAGGATTCGAAGTTCAAGATCGGTCAAATTTACGACCGGGTTCCCCGCAGTGGCGAACTCCTGGGTAGTCAAAGCCAAGTTTTCCATTCGCTAAGCATAAGAGGCGGGTGGGACAAATTTGGGCATTTCTGCCAGAACCAGCGTTTAATTTTCGATTCGAAAAATCACAGCGTTTCTAGTATCGCTTCCAAATCGCTCTTCTTAGTCCATGGATTCACGATGGCAAATCGCAGAATTGGTTGCCCATGATGTGCCGAAGGAGTCACAAAACCAATCTGATCTTCCAATAATTTATCGGACCAGATTTGGTAGGCCGGCGCCGTCCAACCTTTTCGAGTGAAAGCTACAACAGACAAGGTTGGTTCAACAACTAGCTCCAAATTTGGATGGTTACGAATTAGATCGGCAGCGATTCGTGCCATCTCCATAGTGGCTTCGACCGCCTCTTCATACTCATTGGTGCCATGAGCTGCGAGTGAAAACCAAAATGGTAATCCGCGAGCGCGCCGTGTTAGGTGAATTGCGTAATCAGATGGATTCCATTCGCCATCATCATCCAAAGTATCAAGATATGCCGCATGTTGCAGATGTGCTTTTTTACCAAGTTCTGGATTTCGATAGATCAAGGCACAAGCATCGAAGGGCGCAAAAAGCCATTTGTGTGGATCAACAATTAATGAGTCCGCCTTCTCTACCCCTTTAAAAAGCGGACGAACTTTTGGCGCGCAAAGCGCCGCTAAACCGTAGGCGCCATCGACATGGAACCAGATTCCGCGCTCTTGTACGACATCGCCCACCGAATCCAAATTATCGATGATGCCTAAGTTTGTTGTTCCAGCAGTTGCAACAACGGCAAAGATTTGATGGGTCGGATGCTTGGCATGATATGAATCGATTGCTGTTGCAACCGCTTCCCCTTGGAGTGAACCGTGTTTGTCCGGATCAATAAGAAGTATCTCGACATCCATAACATTTGCTGCTGCAGTAATTGATGAGTGCGCTTCCGAACTGGCTGCTACCACCCAACGTGTGACGCCACTTCGTTTTTCGCGAAAGTGAGTACGGGCCGCGACCAGCGCAGAAAGATTTCCGATCGTCCCGCCCTGGACAAAAACGCCACCCGCACTTTGCGGTAATCCGGCTAAATCTGAGATCCAGCGAAGTGCCTGGTTTTCGGCGAAGACCGCACCCGCACCTTCCAGCCAAGAGCCGCCGTACAAAGCAGTTGCGCCTACAACTAGATCAAAGAGGTTGGCATACTCACTTGGAGCGCTGGGGATGAAGGCTAAATAGCGGGGATGATCGGTAGAGATACAAGCTTTTGCTAAAACTTCACGAAACAACTCCATCGCAGCTGGGCCACCAAGGCCTTCGGGCGTGATGGTGTTTCCAGCCAAGGCAAAGAGTTCTTCTGGAGACTTTGGACCATCTAACGGCGGATCCGATTTAAGCCGATACAGGCTGTATTCCATGACTTCAGCAGCAAGCGCTTCGACCTCGGCGTTAAATTCATGCATGGGCTAATTGTGCCAGTTAACTCATCAGGTTAATCAATCGCCCTTTTTATTGCTCGCCTTTGCTTTCGCGCCCGCCTTAATCAAATTGCGGAGCATGGTTGGAAAAACGATCACATGAAAGGGAAGGATGACGAACCAGTAAAGCTGACCGCCAAGGCCGCGCGGAGAGAAGGTCGCCTCTTGCTCGACTTTGGTTTTGACCTTCCCGGCCTCCTCAATTTCAGAAATTCGGAACTCTAACCACGCTTTGCCAGGTAAGACCATCTCGGCATATAGGCGCAACTTTGAATTTGGAACCACTTCTTCAACGCGCCAAAAATCTAAACTGTCGCCGACGCGCAAGTGAAGTGGATCGCGGCGGCCGCGGCGCAAGCCAACCCCACCGAAAATTCGATCCAAGAAGCCACGCAACCACCACAAGGTATCGGCGCCATACCAACCAGTGTCGCCACCAATTCGCTCGATCGCCGACCAGATATCAGCAATTGGAACTTCAACGACCTTGCGCTGATAGTCGCGATACATCGTTTCGCCAGCCCAATCGGGATCGCTTTGTGCTTTTTGCCACGGAACTGATGGGGCGGTCGCATCGGACCAACGAGTTTCAACTTGATTTGAAGTGATTCGCGAAAGTGCCAGCTCGATAGAAGTTTTCAGATCTACTAGGCCCTCTTTTGGAGGCGGAATAATGGCATCGATACTCTTATTTGGGTCAGCAACAACTTCGCTGATAAGCGAGCCAACCAACGGGCGCGCCAAACTAGTTGGTACAGGTGTTACCAATCCGATCCAATGACTTGAAAAACCCGGAGTTAAAACTGGGACTTTGATAATTATTCTTCGCCGCAATCCCGATAACTTCGCGAAAGTTTGCATCATCGCCTCGTAAGAGAGCACTTGGGGACCACCAATATCAAAAATTCCCGCCACTGGCTTCGGAAGTTTTGCGATACCAGTTAGGTAATACAAAACATCACGAATTGCAATTGGTTGGGTGCGATTTGAAACCCACTTTGGCGTAATCATGATCGGCAATCGATGCGTTAAATGGCGGAGCATTTCGAAAGATGCCGAGCCGGATCCAATAATTATTCCGGCCCGAAGTTCGGCAACTGGCACGTTACCTGCAGCTAAATCTGTGCCAGTCTGTTCGCGAGATTTTAAATGCTTACTTATGTGTTTATCGTTTGCGATTCCGCCCAAGTACACAATCTGCTTTACCTGCGAATCACTCGCAGCCTTTGCGAAGTTGCGCGCCATCGCTGATTCCAACTCATCGAAATTAGAACCTTGGCTCATCGAGTGAAGTAAGTAATAGACAGTATGTATACCAATCAGGGCCTTGCTCACAGATTCGAAATTGTTGGCATTACCTTCGGCAATTTCCACTTCTCCAAACCAAGATTGTCCGGTGATCTTCTTTCCATCCCGCACAAAAACTCGAACCTGGAAACCTTCCGTTAACAATTGGCGGACCAATCGCCCACCAACATATCCAGATGCGCCTGTTACAAGTATTAGGCGGTTATTTTCGGAAGCTCGGCTCATGTAATTAACAGTAGACTCAGCACTACCTTTTCGACACTTGAAATGACGGGAATCACTTTATGACTAAACCTCGCGTACTGATTCTCGGTGGTGGCTTCGGTGGCTTGGCCACAGCCAGAGCTCTGGGATCACGCGCGATTGTCACAGTCGTGGATAAGCACAACTATCAAACCTTTCTTCCTCTGCTCTACCAGGTTTCAACTGCTGGGCTCGCTGCAGATCACGTTGCCTATCCAATTCGCGGCGTGCTTCGAGAATTTCATGGCAACTTTCGAATGGGTTCACCAATTTCCCTTGATCACAAAAACAAAGCGGTGAAACTCGATAGCAGTGAGACGCTGGAATTCGATCATCTAGTTGTTGCGATGGGATCGGTTACTGCTGATTTTGGAATTCCGGGAGTCGCAGAAAATGCCCTTGGAATGAAGAGCATTCAGGAAGCGCTAGAGATTCGCGCCGAAGTCATGCGCCGCTTTGAAGATCTATGTCGTTTTCAAGATGAGACCAGGCTTTCAATTGTTGTAGTCGGTGGCGGCCCAACCGGAGTTGAAATGGTTGGCGCTTTGGCCGAGCTAGTACGTGGCCCACTTAAGAATGATGAAGCTCATGCCGCCAAACATATGGATATTTATCTGCTTGAGGCTGGCCCACGATTGTTACCGATGTTCTCGGAATCGCTCTCGGAAAAAACGAAGAAGACTCTTGAACGAATGGGCGTAACAGTGCTTACCAATACCGCGGTAAAAGCGGTTGAATCGCGAAAAATTTTGTTGGGCAGCGGTGAATACTTGCCTTCCGAGGTCACAATTTGGGCGGCGGGCGTTAAGGGATCGCCAGATTCAGAATTTCTTAATATCCCTCTGGCTGGCAACCGAGTCGATGTTGATGAAAACCTGCAGGTTCGGCACTATCCAAATATTTGGGCGGTCGGCGATATCGCCGGCGCCAAAGGTGCTGATGGACGCTTTCTTCCAATGGTCGCACCAGTAGCAATGCAACAGGGTCGATTCGTTGCCGAGCAAATTATTCGAGCAAATAAAGGTTTAGAACTGAAGAAGTTTTCTTATAAAGATAAGGGTTCGATGGCCACAATCGGCCGAAACAAAGCCGTAGTCGAAGCTGGTCCAATTAAGTTTTCAGGACCATTGGCCTGGAGTGCTTGGCTTTTCCTCCACCTCTTTTATTTAATGGGCGGGCGAAATCGAATTGGAACCATTGCCGATTGGTTCTGGAATTACCTGACCTTCGACCGCGGCAATCGTCACATTCTGGATTCGATCTAGCTATGTCCCAATTACTAACTGCTGGGTACTTGGATCTTCGAGGTCATAAGACTTGGAGCAAAGAGTGGGCTAACAATGGGGAACCTGCACTGCTTTTGCATGGCGGTTTAAGCGCGACCGAAGATTGGGAAGAAGGCGCTCTTCCTGCAGTTGAGGATAATTTTCATGTTTTTGCTTACGACCGTACGGCTCATGGCCGAACCGGAATTCGCGAAGGCTTTTATCATTTTGATTTCCAATGCGACGAAGCGATCGCCTATATCGAAGATGTTATCGGCGCACCTACTCATCTGTTGGGCTGGAGCGATGGTGGCATTATTTCTTTATTGGTCGCACTCAAACGACCAGACTTGGTTAAATCTATTGTTGCGATTGGCACCAACTACCATTGGGATGCTGGAATGCCTTTTAATGATGAACCAATAGTTGTCAACGTCAGCGAAGAAGATGCTGCGGAGTTTGCCGATCGTTCCCCTGATCCAGCACACATTCAAGCCAGCATAATTCAGCGGGCTTTTGAAGTTTGGCGTACCGAACCGAATCTAACTCCAGCCGACCTGGCAAAAATTAAATGTCCCGTTCTAGTTCTAACCGGTGATGATGAACCATTTTCCAATCATCACACCGTTGAACTTTATGAGGCACTACCCAATGGTCGATTGGCAATGATTCCTGGGGCCTCACATTATGTGGTTAAAGAAAAGAATGAACTCGCGGTAGCAACAATCAAAGACTTTTACCAACACCCAGAATTTCCCTTAACCAAAGCGCCAAGATTACGAGGGCGCGAAACTACTTCGGAAGCCTAAGCGCACCAACTGCGTGGGCGGGCACAAAAGCGCTGTGTGGCGCTATCGCCGAGACCTTTTGGTAACTGGCTGATTGAATCGGCCTAGGGTCAGCTTCGCCGCGGTTAGGCCACATTGAAAATGCGCGTTCGGCTTGCGCAGTAATTGTGAGTGATGGATTAACGCCCAGGTTTGCTGTGACGCTGGCGCCATCGACAATATGCATTGTCGGATAGTTCCAGACGCGATGGTAAGGATCGATAACTCCGACGTCGGAGCTGGCACCAATGACGCAGCCACCGACGAAGTGCGCCGTAAATGGCGCGTTTATTAAATCACCTAAGTTTCCGCCGGCAATGCCACCACGGTTTGCTGCTATTCGTCGCACAACTTCGTTGGCTTCTGGGATGAAAGTGGCGTTGGGATGCTCGGAATTATTTTCCGATGTTAAACGCCATCCGAAAATGCCGCGCTTGCTTGAAATATTGACCGAAGAATCCACGTTCTGCATCACCAAAGCAATTACCGTTCGTTGACTCCACTTGCGGACATCTAAAATTCGCAGCACTTGCGATGGATGACGAAAAGCAATCCCCCACCATTGACGCCGGCGATCTTTTGCCTTGGCGCCATCGGTCATTAGCGTCTGCAGTCCACCCATCAAATTGCTGCCTTTGCCGTAACGCACTGGCTCAACGTGAGTGTGTTCATTGGGAAAGAATGATGAAGTAATCGCAGAACCTTGGCTGAAATCAACATCAGTATTGGGCATCAATGCACCAACCAGTGATTCGCTGTTAGTTCTTGAAAGTTTGCCAAGGAAGTTAGAAATTTTTGGCAAGGTGCCGTCGGCTTTCATGCGATGAAGCAACTTCTGAGTGTTAAAAGTTCCAGCAGCGACTACGACTTGGCCACCAGTGAAAATTCGCGATCGCCCAAACCAAGATGAGCTCTTGCGCGTTGAGATCCGCCAAGAACCATCAGCCAGTTCTTCGATTTTCGTAACAGTATGTTCTGGAAATACTTGCGCCCCAGCACTCTCGGCCAAACCCAAATAATTTTTAGGCAACGTATTTTTTGCATTGAACCGACAACCTGTCATGCAGCCACCGCATTGGGTGCAACCATGTCGATCAGGTCCTACGCCCCCAAAGTATGGATCTGCGGCAAGGACACCTGAGCCTTCGCCAAAGTGCACTCCCAGTGGCGCCATTCGAAAGGTGTGGCCGACCCCCATTTCTTCGGCAACTTCTTTCATCGCTTGATCTGAGGGTGAAAAATAAGGGTTCTCTTCCACGCCCAACATGCGCGAAGCTTGGTCATACCAAGGCAAGAGTTCAGCTTTCCAATCGGTAATGGATCGCCACTGAGCATCGTTGAAGTAGGTATCTGGCGGCACGTACAAGGTATTGGCATAGACCAGCGAACCGCCACCAACACCGGCCCCAGCTAAAACGAGGACATCGGGAAGGGCGTGAATTCGTTGAATACCGCGAAGTCCCAAACGTGGGAGGAAAAGAAATTTCGAAATCCGCCAAGAGGTCTTTGGGAAATCGTTATCGGTGAATCGTCGGCCCGCTTCTAATACTGCGACTTTGTAACCTTTTTCCGTTAATCGAAGGGCGGCTACCGAACCGCCGAAACCCGATCCAACGATTAGAACATCAAAATCCCGATCCATCCCCCAGTCTTACCACGCAATGGTGAGTAAAAGAAGGATTATTCGCGCTCCAACCAGAGATAGCGATTGCGATCGCCAGGTTGCCCGGCCATAAGTTCAACATCAAAGTCACCAGATCGGCGCTGCCAATCATTGGCTGACAACAACCTCGATAGCCCGGCAAGGTTTACTGGGTTATTCAGATCCGAAACGGCAACTTCGAGTTCGACCGGACTCTGGTGATCGAAAACTGATGTCGCAATAACGATCTTCGAATCGCTCTCCAAGATTTCAATTATCCGACCTTGTTGCGGCCAATCGATATTTGAGGCGGTCTGGATATGCCAAAACCCGCGCTTGCCCTCGGCGCCAATAAAGTCCACATGGTGTTCGTGGTTGTGTCCGGCTAACCAAAGAATTACCCGAGGTTCGTTTAAGAGTAAATCGTTTAACTCCGCTTCGCCGATTCGGGTTTCAGCACCTTCGGGTGAATAAAGATTAAAGAGGGTCTCTGCTGGGTGGTGCGATAACAAGAGAAAGTATTTTGGCGTTGGATCCGAAAGTTCATGCTTTAACCAGTTAAATTGAGTTAATCCAAGTGAGCCTTGCCAACCACCATGCTCGTTAACGGTATCCATCGAAATCAGCCGAACGTCACCTATGTCGCGGGACCAATATTTTGTCCCGGCTAGCGCATTCTCCGTTTGGAGACCATGGCCATGACCGCATTCCAGATGAATCTTCGCCCAATCGGCTGCCTGGTTAATCCGCCGTGACTGATCAGCAGTTATATAGCGGAAAGTAGAACCAGAGGAATCCGGATAACTTGTTGGGCCAACCATTTGAAATTTGCCAAACATCTCAACCAAATCCAGATCTGGATCCAAAGCCGTAACTCTGCGGTCACCAACTGCAAAATTATTGATGTACTCATCGGCCGCCACGGTCCCTTGCAGCAGTGCGTCATGATTTCCATGTGTTGCAAACCATTGGTGCACCAAACCAGTTGCTTTAAAGGGCTTGCGAACTGCAGACAATAAGCCTGGCACTACTGGCAGGCCGTAGAGAGCGCGTGGATAATCTTCAATGCAGCCCACAGGCGTGCCTTCGGGATTCCAGTATGAAGGATCGTAATTACTGGGATCGATGCTTGCTGCACCTTCCCAAGCCTTCAAATCGCCAGAGTCAGGGTGGACTTGGCCACCATCCATAATTGCTAAATACCAAGAGAGCTCATTGTTCTGAGCATTATCAGTTACATCGCCAGTGATCACGACGGCATCGATTGGACGATCGGTGACAATCCCGGTTTTAATCGTGTTAATCGTTTGAACCATTGCTTCTAGAGTCTGCGTTGTAAGTATTTCTTGCGCGCGATAGGTTCCAACGTATTTTACATATTGCGAGTACGGATTATGCGGATCGGCAAATCTATCCAAAATTTCAACTCGAGCCGGTGATTGGGCATCGCAAATGTGAAGATCTGAAATGTGAATCAAACTAAGAATAGATTTGGAATCTAATGCCGGTAAATCCCCAGCTAAGGCTTCACCCGCTTCAACATTTATGGGGCGCCAACCCTTTTCATTAGCCGTGCCTATTGCCAATCGACCAATTTGTGAGTCTTGGTTAAGCATTGGCGACCATGAGCTCCTCTGAAGTAATTTTCACTGCAACCCGGTTGCCGACATCAATTCTTTTGGCATCTTGGCTGGTCAAGTTTACATAGACCAAGTTTTCGCCACCTAAATCCAGACCAAGTTTGGTCATAGGGCCAAGAAAAGACTTCGTAATAATGAGTCCAGATTTTGATTCTGGGTCGCCATCGGATGCAATCGAAATATTCTCTGGACGAACTAGAGCTATTACCGCTGCTCCAGATCCAAATTCTGCTGAATTCTTTGATAACTCGATATCTTGGTTGAAAACTTTGACTCGACCATTTCCGCCTATCTGAGCGGAAATCTTGTTGGTAACTCCCACGAATGAGGCGACAAAGGCACTCTTTGGCTTGTTATAGAGGTTAGAAGGTGAATCAATTTGCTCTAACTGTCCAGCGTTCATGACGCCAACTCGATCGGAGACCGACATCGCTTCTTCTTGATCGTGTGTTACAAAAAGCGTTGTGGTTTGGGTCTCTAGTTGAATACGACGAATTTCTTCACGGATCTGCACACGAACTTGGGCATCAAGTGCTGAAAGAGGTTCGTCGAGTAAAAGTACTTTAGGCGCAATAGCAAGAGCTCGGGCAAGGGCTACTCGCTGCTGTTGGCCACCGGAAAGTTGATTTGGATAGGCATCGGGACGGTGACTTAAATGCACCATCTCTAAAAGTTCCATGCTTTTCTTACGGCGAATTTCCGGTGCAATCTTGCGAACCCGTAGGCCGTATTCAACATTTTCAGCCACTGTCATATTTGGAAATAACGAATAAGCCTGAAACACCATTCCCATATTTCGCTTATCCGAAGTTGAGCCGGTGATGTTTTCGCCATCAACATGAATCTGGCCGCCATGCTCTGGATCTAATCCACCTAATATCCGAAGTACCGTGGTCTTTCCGCAACCTGATGGACCAAGAAGCGAAACCATCTCGCCAGTTCTCATCTCTAACGAGAAGTCCACGAGCGCTGCAACATCTCCGTAGTGTTTGCTCAAATTTTGCAAACTGACTTTGCTCTCGACGTTATTTGCGCTCATACGAGTACCTCTTCTTCTTTTGATATTTCGGGCGCACTCTTCTTGAGTTTGATGCCCTTCCAATTTTGCGCCGTTTGTACGCCGATCAATAGAACCCAAGCGCCAATTAAAGAGAACATAGACAATGCGATGGAGCCCAATACGTTGCCTTGAGAGGCTCGCGTGATCCAGACTGGGAAAGTTTCCCAGTGGAGCAACGAGGTCAAAGTGAATTCGCCGAAAGATAAGGTGATTGCCAAAAAGAGCGCAGAGTTAATTGAGCCTCTGATGGCTGGAATAATTACGGATAAGACGGTGCGCGTGAAACTAGCTCCAAGACTTCTGGATGCCTCCACCAAGGTTTTTAATGGGATCGAAGATAGACCAACGTTGAGTGATTGGAAGGTGTAGGGGATCGCAATAACCACATAAAAGAAGGCCAATTCATACTGACTATTCTGAATAAATGTCGGCATCGCCTTTTGGGCACCAATTGCCAATGAGACTACTGGTACTACGAGTGGCAAAATGGCAAGAAATTCAAAGACTCTTTTATAGCGTGCACCTTCAAGGTGCAAGAAGGTGACGGCCGGAACGACTGTTATCAAGGTTAATAGTGCAGCCACAATCGCCAATTTGAGCGAGATTCCTAAATTCGTGAAGAAGTCGTCCTGCTGAAAGATCCATTGATAGTTCGAGAGGTTGTGGCCCTTGTTGCCGTAGCTTCGCAAACTGAATTCGATCGCAGAGGCAACGGGAAGTATGAAGAACATGAGGCCCAGCGCCAGAACGGCATAACGAAGGTAATTCAAAGCTCTGGTTTTCATCGTCTCGCCCACTTCAAAGAGAAGCCATAGAAACCCATAACAACGGCAGAAACGACGACCATGCCTACTGCAAGAGCGTCTCCGAGGTTTGCCTGATTAGTGGTGATATTTCCATCGATGAGCGAACCGATGACAAGGGGAACTAAACCAACGCTTCCGCCCGTTAGCGCACGCGCAGTTGCAAAGGCCGAAAAGGCACTTGCGAAAAGCAGCAGCGTAGATGCCAAGAATGCTGGGAAGAGAACGGGGATTAGAACCCAACGGATGAACTGAAAGTTACCGGCGCCAAGAGAGTTACTCGCTTCGTGCCATTCGTTACGTAGACCTTGTAGGGCCGGAGTAAATACCAGCAGCATTAGTGGAATCTGGAAGAAGCTATATACCAAGATCAATCCTGTAAGACTATAAAGGGTAAAACCGTGAGCATAAATATCAAAGCCAAGCTTTTTCAGCATCGTGACGATTCCACCTTGAGCGCCGAAGGCTGCAATAAACATGAAGGCCAGCGGAACGCCACCAGAGTTAGCAAGCACACCCGACAACATCGCAATACCAGATCGCAATCCGGAACTCGCTCGATATACATAGAAGGCGACGATGGCTCCAATTATTCCGGCTGACAAAGCGGAGAAAAAAGAGAGTTGAAGCGAGACGGAAAAGGCGTGCATATACGGCTTGGTGAACATCAAGCGATAAGCGCTGAGACCATAGTGCCCTTTACCTTCAGACAAGGAATTTCGAAAGATCTGAAAAATTGGCCAGCAGAAAAAGAAAAGGAATATTGCGGAAAAAGGAGCTAAAGGTAGCCCCTTCATAATGAGAGCAAAGCCACCGCCCTTTCGAGCGGTGGCTTGCACTTGTTGACTCATATTAGAGATTTGGCCAAGCTGATACGAGGATCTTATGTGCAGCATTCTGCGCATCCACGTTTGGTGTCACGGCTGCAAGGTTGCCAGCATATGACGTGATCGAAGCTGGTGGTGCCACGTTTAGCTTCTTTGCAACCATTACAGGGAACATGATTGGAGTTGCGCCACCGGTGATAAAGATGTTCTGTCCGCCAAGAATCTTTGCGAACAATTTAGAACCTGAGAGCTTGATGTCAGCAGCTGTTAGTTGGCTGGTGATCTTGCCCTTGTTCTGTGAGTACATGAACTCTTCCCACAAGCGAGCACATGCTGGGTGAGGAGCGTTCTTGTTGATTGCCTGGTTGTAAGGAGTTCCTTGTAGAACTGCATCGGAAGGAATGACGAACTTAACATCCTTGCCGAGTTGCTTTGCAGCAGCAACAGTTCCTGGACCATTGAAGTTCCAGTTAAGTACAACCTTGAAAGCACCAGCAGCAAAGTTGGTGGTGTTTCCGTTGGCGGCAACAAAGTTTCCGTTTGCCTTCATCTTCGCGTAGAAGTCAATTCCTGGCTGGATGTTGTTTACAGATCCACCGTTAGCAACTGCAGCTGTGAAAACGCTCATCAGTGCTTGCTGTGATTGGGTTGGATCGCCAGAGATTGCGACAAGGCCCTTGAATTCTGGCTTCAAAAGATCCTTTATGGACTTTGGAGCTACCGGGATTGAGGTGTCGTACATGATTGCGATCTGACCGGCATAATCACCGTAGTAAGTGGCGTTCAAATTATCCTTGTACTTGGTTGGAATGTCATTCCAGTTAATAACACGATATTCAGCGAACAAGTCGTTTCCGACTGCATCGTCAAGAACTGAAGCGCCGACGTCGACAACATCTGGTTGCTTTGACTTTGGAGCGGTCTTGATGGTCTGAATTTCATAGGCTGAAGATCCATCGGGATTGTCATCGTAGATCTTTACGCCGAAGGCCTTGGAGAACAGATCCATAGCTTCGCCAAAGTTCGCCCAGTCGCGAGGAATCGTGATTAGGTTTAGGGCTTTTTCCTTCTTGCAAGCGGTAACCAAACCATCTAGTCCACCAGCGAAATCTTTAACGGATGTTGCATCGGATGCCTTTACGGCTCCTACTGAGGCAGATGAAACTGCCACTGGGAGAATTGCAACAACGATTGCTGCAATTGCTCCAAAAGCTACATGCTTACGCATAAGTCCTCCTTGAGAGATGTAGGGGTAGCAAAGCCCTTGAAGTTTTCAAGGAAGGGCGTTTTTGGGATTATTTTGGTTATCAGAAAGTTAACATTTGGATTCAATCTCAAAGCTAGCCAAGAAGAGAAAGTAACTCTGTACTCCCAATCAATACGGTGGTAGCCCCGGCGGCAGCCAATTCCGTCGCAGAGTGAGCGCCAGATGTCACACCAACAACCAATGGCGCACCAGCTCGAACCCCACTTTGCATATCGGCCTGAGTATCGCCGACGACTACAATCTCTTCGGTAGAGACATTTGCCCCAGTAGTCACATTGAATAGTTCTATGGAGCGGAAGATCATGTCTGGCGCTGGACGGCCTTCATCCACTTCCGAAGAAGCAACTGAGACATCGATCAAAGGCAGCCAATTTAAATTGGTCAAAATTCGATCCAAGATCTCTCTTGGGAAACCGGTGGTGATTGCAATCCCGATTCCACGGTTACGTAATTCCCGAAAGAAATCACTGATTCCTTCAAATTCTTCAAGCTCGCCCGCTGAAACTAGCTCGATATATGCGGCGACAAATTTGTCATGCGCCTGATTGGCCAGATCTAAATCGCCATCAAAGAGATGTAGGAAGACATCAATCTTGCGCTGACCCATAGTGGCATTTACATAATCGGTCTTTTCCGCGAGATCGGCCGAATCGGGTTCGACACCCATCCCAATTACCGCCTTTTGAAAGGCGCGAACAACCAGATCGTCATCCTTCGCAGTGGTTCCGGCAACATCAAAGATTGCTAGTTTAGTTAGCGCCATTGGATCATCGTCTCTTCCGCTATCGCAGGCGACAAGGTATTTCCTCGACCGCCACCACCTGTTACGACAATCGCGCCAGGTGCAATTGCCTTTCTAAAATATGTTTCGGAGCTGGTGGATTGGCTGTAAATACCATCCCATCGACGGGATACCACTGGGGCAGTTCGTCCAAAGATGGCGGAAATAACGCCTGAAAGATGCTCATAGGGCTCTTCCAAGATTTCGTGGTCAAAGGGTTCGTCATATTCATGTGTATCTCCAATGGTTAAAGTGCCATCTAATCGTTGGACCATGAGCAACTGCATCTTTCTTCGAGCTGCGATCTCCGATTGTGGCGGAAGCGCGGCAAGGGACAAATCTTTAAACGCCGGGTAATATCGAAGTGAATCGCCATCCGCTACTGAGTGACCAAGTTTTGCCGGCAGTGGGACGGTTGCGCCCATCTGCAATCGAACTCGACGGACAGGAGCATCGGCAAAGAAACTAGAAAGAAAGCCTTGGTGTGAGGAACCTGGGCACATAACCATCAGGTCGCCAGAAATAGTTTGACCTTTTACATCGATTATGTGATTGCCAGTTTCACTGTGGTAGAAATCCATTACATCAAAATTCGGCATCCACCGATAATTTTCATCGGCTTTCAAATACTCGCGCAATGAAACCAGGAGTCGATTTGGTTCGGCAGCAGCGTCTTGGGTGCAGCGCAAGCCCCCAATGAAATCTCCAGCCAGTACGGGCTCTAGAGCAGTAACTTCCTCTTTAACCAATAGCGAGAAGCCACGAAGATCGGCATCCGGCATGGCTGCTGCCTCTTGCAGCACTTGCCACTCGGCTTCATTGCGAGCGATCGTTATTGAGCCATTTGATCGAAAGCCAGTGGCTGGAACGGCAGCCCCGACTTCGCCCCAAATTTCTCGGGCTCGCAGAGCCATCTCGAGTTCGGCGCCAACTTCGCGACCGCTAACCCAGATTAAGCCAAAATTTCGAACCGAGGCTGATCTAGCGATTTGTTCGCGTTCGCACTGAATTACGGAGTAACCCTCTTTAAGTGCCAAATAGGCGTGCATGGTGCCGATAATTCCGCCACCCATGATCACGATTTTTTTCATTTGATGCACTCCCCTGATTTGGGAGTAAGTGGAACACGCCCAGGCAACGCGATATCAATCAGAAGGTGATCTTTAGGTGAATTCTTTTTTAGCGATTACTCCGACTTTCGGCGGTAATAACAAGCACCACACCTGTAATAACAATCGCGCCACCAATAAATATGGATGGACTGGCTTTTTCATGCAAGAAGATGGATCCTAGAAAGACCGCAATCACCGGATTTACATAGGCATATGTTGCAGTTAACGAGACTGGGGCATTGCTAGCTAACCAAAGATATGAGCTATACGCGACGATAGATCCAATTAATATTAAGTAGAGCAGTGCCCACATGGATCCGGACGTCGCGTGCGCAAAGCCACTAAATCGTTCGCCGCGAATCGTCGCAACTAGTAGCAAACCCAATCCGCCAGCGAACATTTCGTAGGTAGTAAGCACCAAAGCGTTCTTCGGAAGCGCAATCTTCGGCGCAATAAAGGTACCGAAGGCCCATGAAATATTGCCGACCAGCACCATAATCATCCAAAAAAGTAATTTGCCGTTGCTTGCCCCATTAATGGCGTGAACTTGACCTGGCTTCAACAGAATAGCAACGCCACAAAATCCAACAACCACCCCGATCCAACTTAATTTGGCTGGATGGTCGCCAGAGAGCGCTCGAAAGATCGCAATCCAAAATGGCATTGCCGAAATTATGAGCGCCACGATTCCGCTGGGCACGGTGTGCTCGGCAAGTGAAACATTTCCGATACCAAAGCCGAGCAAAAGTGCACCCATGATTGAAGCTGAAGCAATTTCGCGAGCTGGGACTTTAAGTGTTCGCCATCCGCTTTTGGCTACCAAAACCAACCCCAAAATCGCTCCGGCACTCATAAAGCGGATTGCCATAGCAAGCAGTGAGGGCATTGATTTTATGGCGATTGCGATCGCAAAGTATGTCGAGCCCCAAATTAAATATACCGACCAGAGATTTATCCAAGTGGTTCGCTTCTTGCTCTGGTTAAAACTTCCCATGCCTGATTGTAAGTGCTAATTAATCAGTGACTGCTCGGTCATCATCCAATCAATTACATCAGGTGCGCTCCAGCCTTCGGGGTGAAGCTTCAATAGCTCCTTTGATCCTTCAATATCCGATCCCAAGGTAACGATGGGGAGTTCGTCGTAACCACTACGACGGTGCTGACCCAATCCAATGTTTGCCGTTAGCCCATTGCACAAGCAATGTCTGCCGTGAGTCTCTTCAGCAATTCCGCCTTTTTTCACATACATATCTACTGGTTCACCAGGGCAGCGGTAATCAATACGGCCGTTGGGATTCAAAAATGGTGTTCGCAAATATCCTAAATCACAAAGCGCACTTCGATTTTCCATTGCGTCGGCATCAGTCAAACTTCCAGCTAAATGTGCAATTTTTATTGGAAATCCCGTTGGTGAAGCGGCTGCATCGGTAGCGATTTTTAAATGATCTAGACGAATTTCTTCCAATAACTGCGATCTAATTTCCTGCGCTAAACCAGAGTCATTGCACAGCGCAAATAAAGTACCGACTTGTACGCCCTTTGCGCCAAGAGCAAGCGCCTCTTTTAATTTATCAGGAGAGCCATATGCACCTGCCAACCAAAATGGAATTCCAAGCGTGGCCATCTTTACTAAGTTTGGCTCATCTCTATCGGTATAAATCGGCTCATTCTGCTCGTCATACTTCTTGCTACGCGGTGGCGCATTGTGACCGCCAGCGCGATGACCTTCAATCACGAAACCATCTGGTCGCGTTAGATCATCTTTTGCTAGGTATGAAGCTAAAACATCTGATGAAACGATAGCGACAAATTTTGGCGCCGCCATCTTTGGTAGGTGTGCACCCAAGACAGCTTTTGGGTCCAACTTAAGAACTACTGGATCAGTTCCGATCACTTCAACGTGTATCGAACCTTCTTCTCCCGCCGCAAAATTCTTTATCAAACTAGGAATCTCTCGGGGAATTCCGGCGCCCATAAGAACATAATCGACGCCCGCCAACATGGCACCCAAAATCGAGGCAGGTGTAGCCATTTGTATTTTTTCCAGAAAGTTAATTCCTACAACGCCATCGTGACCCTCTTTTGCCAACCAAACTTCAGCAAAATTGCTAACCACGACAAGTTCGGTTGCTTCTTGGCTAGGAGTCAATGAAGGTTTTGGAACAAGCATGTAGGTCTCATCATTTTTACGTGGTTCAGCACGGAAGTAACGAGTCAAAATTCGATTTGCGACCTCTTGTGATGGGAAGTGTGACAAGGCGCGACGAATGCTGCCATCCAGGTCACCATTTTGAAGTCGGCGAACAATCACGGTATCTACCGCAGTCCCGGAGACCACGCCCATCTGACCTTTAAGTGCAACTGATTTGGCCAACGTCCAATTAGAGAGACCAACGCCCATTCCACCTTGAATAATGGTCGGGAAGGTTTCAATTTGGCTCATGTATGAACAGACCTTTCTTGCAGATAACAACGGCACCACAATAGAGAGTGACTGGTGAGTAGGAAAATCTAACTACCGAGCCACCACTCCTTCAGGCGACTTTACGCTTCAAAGGGGCTGCCGTGACCCTCTTGGCTTCAAAATTAGGTTTGGCAGGGCTGGGGCTGGAATATAACCGCCGATGCGATCTTCAAATAATTGAAACCGCTCTGTCTGATTTTCCCAATCGCTTCTCATTTGGACAATTTCGTTATGGGTGCGGCCAATGAAGTTCCACCACATGATGATTTCTTCATTAAAAGGTGCGCCTCCAATAATTAACCCCCGAAACTTTCCCTGGGCGCAAATGCTGATTTCGGAATTGCCAGCCGGTATGTAGTGAAGTTGTGCCGCCGTTACTTGGTGGCGGTTTATGGTGATTTCTCCTTCGTCCACCAAAATCCCATATTCAAATGTTGGATCGATCGGAAAACTAATATCTAGATTCTCCCCCGAAATCTCTGCTCCCATAAGCGGTGAATAGATTTTCGCGGCTGATTCTTGCCCTAACCACGAGCCCATAATTAGTTTGGCTCTCATTCCCTCAAAATCAAAGGTGGGGAGATCTTTATGGTGCTCAAAGTGCGGCGCAACATCCTTACTTTCAGTTGGCAAGGCAACCCACAACTGAACGCCATGAAGCTCTTTCCCGGCTTCTATCGATAGTTCAGAATGCGCAATTCCATAGCCCGAGGTCATTAAATTTAATTGACCAGGATTTATAAGTTGAAGGCTTCCGACTGAATCCCGATGTTCTATCTCGCCATGGAAAAGCCAAGAGACCGTCTGGAGACCGGCGTGAGGATGCCGAGATACCGACATTGAATCAATAGCCACAGTCGGCCCGTAATGATCCACGAAGCACCACGCGCCGATCATCAATAAATCTTTATGCGGCAGAGTACGCCGAACCCGAGTATTGCTTCGAGTTGTTAATTTAACTTCGCGTGGGTTTAGCGTTACTTCTTCCCGCATGGTTTGAATTCTACCCTCATCACCGTGAATAGATGGCGCCCATCAGGATTGAACTGACGACCTTCCCCTTACAAGTCCACGCAACCTATTAGTGAGCCGAATCAATAACTCTTCGTCTGAATGCAACGCTGCCAATTCTGGGCGATTGAGCCAGTACAAGAGTGAGCACCGACAGCGAAAGGGAGACGATTTGTTCACGGAGAATTTCATGGGGGTAAATTAGATTTACCCAGCCTTGACACAAGCTGATCGCAATTTGACCGAAAGCAACAAAATGAAAAAGATTCAAGTTCTTGAAGGAATGCACAATTATGAATAAATAAATTGTTAGAAAGAAGAAAAGTACGGGAATTATTAAAGATCCAATTTGAGATTGATCAAACGACCCGTTTTGAAGTGAATTGCCATACTTGAAAGCTTTTATCCACCCTACGAATGGAGCGCCAAAAACGCCGGTCTGGTAATGATTTGGGAAGACATGAAATACCCCCTTTATGTACACATACCAAACTGAAAGAACTGGGATTCCTGCAATGATAGAAATTAATCGGATCATTCGCTTTTCAAATAGAATCTTTCGATTAAATGCAATCTCATAAATGAGGACCGTAAGAATCAAAATCACATATTGCTCTTTATCAAGACAAAGAAAAATGGATAGCAACATCAATATCCAGGCTTTGGTTTCATTCTTGACTACGAAATAAAGGAATGTTACGACGAGCGCCATTCCAATTGTTTCGGTAGTTGAATTAATGGCGGCATAGTAAATTCCAGGATTTGCAATAAATAAAAGCCCAAGCCATGGTGAGAGTTCAAAATGCATTGCCAGTTTTGAAAGATAATAAATCCCAACTCCAACTCCCGCGAGTGAAAGAAAAACCAGTACGAGTGGCACAAATTTCGCATTTCCGAAAGAGAGTAGGTAAGCGAGCCAACCATGCAGAGGGTGCCCGTATCGGTAGGGAGCTTGATCGATCAATTGATGAGCACGCGAAGTGGCGAGTGGATCAATACCAATTGCGTAGTAATAGACACCGTCGTAGTGAGATACGTTATTAACAAAAGCAAAATTGGCATCTGCCGCTCGCGCTAATGCGCTCAACGGTTCACCACTGAACATATGAATATAGGCGGAAGGGACGAGGCGCCAATTTGTGGCGGCGATGAGGGCCAGGAATGCGCCCAAGACTCCTAAGAGCGCAATTTTTACTTCCCGCACCGGGGCCTGATTTGTCACGGAAGAAGTGTAAGTGTCATAAAACTAGAATGGAGCCCCCCGTCAGGATTGAACTGACGACCTTCCGCTTACAAGGCGGATGCTCTACCACTGAGCTAGGGAGGCCAGGCCCGCAATTACTTCCAGGCCAGTGGGCAATTATGACACGCTTCAATCAGAGCTGAGACCCCGCGCTTGGTCAGCGGGAAAATGCTAGTAAGTTCGGCTCATGCGCTTAGGAGTTCTGGATGTCGGCTCAAATACCGTTCATCTGCAGGTTGTGGACACCCATCCAGGCGCCCGACCAAACCCAACCTTTAACTATAAAGAGGAACTTCGCCTAACCGATTACCTAGATTCGGGAAATAACATCTCCGAGGAAGGAATCACACAACTGCGCCTCTGTATCAAGCATGCCGTTACTCAAGCAAAGTCGGTTCAAACTACAGAGCTCCTCCCATTTGCAACCTCGGCGCTTCGAGACGCGAACAATGGAGAGGCAATAATCAAGCAATTAAATACTGATTTCGAAATTGATCTGCAAGTTTTAACTGGGGAAGAAGAAGCAAAATTAACGTTTCTAGCCGCCAGACGTTGGTTTGGTTGGTCTAGTGGCCGATTACTAGTGATTGATATTGGTGGCGGTTCCCTAGAGATCGCCGTGGGGGTTGATGAATCTCCCGAAGTCGCCGTTTCGTTGCCGCTTGGTGCCGGGCGATTGACTAAAAATCATTTAGTTGGCGATCCCCATACCGAAAAAAGTATTCGTGCTTTAAGAGACCACATTGAATCGCAACTGGATGAAGTTTTGCCGGCGCTGGTGCATCATCAAGTTTCTGACCGAGCAATTGCGACCAGCAAAACGCTGCGAACTTTGGCTCGATTGGCTGGAGATTGGTACGGCGGCAATGGCAAAGTCATAAAGGTCGATGCCATTAGAAAGATGTCCGTGCGGCTGGCGGAGATGACGTTAGACGAACGGACCAGGCTGCCCGGAGTATCCGCAAACCGAGCCCGCCAAATTGTTGCTGGAGCCTTTGTTACAGAGAGCGTGATGCGCAATTTAGATCTTAATGAGCTGGAAATTTGCCCCTGGGCGCTGCGCGAGGGCGTAGTACTTAAATGGATGGATTGGATGGAATCTTAAAAAATATTTAGATCGTTGGGGCGGCTAATCGATCTACTTGAAAGACTTCCTTCTTGCGATGATGAACTACCCAGGCCTCACCTGGTAATAGCTTTGAATCCGGGAGTTCCACATCAACTTTTCGAGTTAATTTCTCTAACATTCGTGGCAAAACTGGGTTGTGACTGCAGAGTAAAAGGGTCTCTTTTTTCTTAATCAAATCTTTAGCAAAATCAATCGCCTTCTCTTTATTCCTTTTGAAGGTGTATTCGCTAAGTTGCTGGGCAACAATCGGCTCGATATTTAGCGCTTTTGCCATAAGTGAGACGGTATCCATGCAACGTACGGCATCTGAAGTATAAATCTCTTCCAAACCAAATACTTGATACAGCGAGAGCATGCGTTTGGCTTGCAATTGTCCGGTTAGCTCCAGCGGTCGATCATCGTCATCGCCTTGCCACTCTTGGCGAGCCAATGCTTTAGCGTGGCGCAACATGATGAACGCCTCAGAATCAAAAGGTGACTCTAGAAATTTTTGCAGGATCTCGCGATCACTTTCGCGGGTCAGCCGATCAAGTCCATCGGCAACCGATAGCCACTCCATGGCATCAACTTCGTTATTGGCGTGAAAGGCGTGCTCTTCGCCGATAACTTTCGCAGACCAATAGCTAACTTCTTTCAATCCATCAGGAACGTAATATTGAACCGTCCCAATAAAAGGTCCCAACTTAATTTTAAGATTAGTTTCCTCCATTACTTCGCGGTAAGCGCAAGCAATAAGCGTCTCGCCAAGCTCCAATTTTCCTTTTGGTAGCGACCAATCGTCATACCGAGGGCGATGAATTACCGCGACCGAAATTGATTCGTCCTCATTTGCCCGCCAAACCACAGCGCCTGCGGCATAAATTGGAGAAGTCATCCGCGCGCTCGATAACGCTCAATAGAAAGGGTATGTAAATCTTCGAGCGGAGCTCCCGCGGAATCCAATTTCGTTCTGCTCCAACCGCCGTAGTTATCCATACTCCAATGAGAGATCGCTGGCGAGAGGTAATCATCGATCGTTTGAATTAAGAATTTCTTGTGATCGGCCTGGACGATTTTGACCATGCTTTCGACTCTTCGATCCAAGTTTCGATGCATTAAATCGGCGCTACCAATCCATAATTCTTCTTCACCACCATTTGCGAAGTGAAAAATTCTCGAGTGTTCTAAGAAGCGTCCCAGAATCGAAAAAACTCTAATATTTTCCGAGAGCCCAGGAACGCCAGTTCGAATAGCGCAAATGCCTCGAACTATTAAATCAACTTTCACGCCGGCGATTGAAGCCTTGTAAAGATTTTCAATAAATTCTTCATCCAAGATCGAGTTTAATTTCATGCGAATATATGCCGGCTTGCCGGCTTTATGGTTCTCAATTTCCTTCTCAATGCGCTCGAGCAATCCGCTTCGAAGTGTTCGTGGCGCAACCAATAGTCGAGAAAAAGAAGTCTGAGGCGCGAATCCCGAAAGTTGGTTAAAAAGCTTATTGACATCGTCTCCGAGCACCGGATCAGCACTTAATATTCCAAAGTCTTCGTACGAGCGCGCGGTCTTAGGATTGTAATTGCCGGTACCCATGTGGACATATCGCCGGATTCCCTTGGTTTCTTCACGGACGACTAGTGATAATTTAGCGTGGGTCTTATAGCCAACCAGGCCATAAACCACATGTACGCCGGCATCTTCAAGCGCCCTGGCCCAACGCACGTTAGCTAATTCATCAAAGCGAGCTCGAATTTCGACAACGGCAAGAACTTGCTTTCCAGCTTCGGCAGCTTCGATCAAAGCTTGCACAATCGGAGAATCACCAGAGGTGCGATAAAGCGTTTGCTTAATGGCGAGTACATGAGGATCGCTTGCGGCAGCCTGAAGAAAGCGAACCACTGAAGAGGTAAATGATTCGTAAGGATGGTGCAAAATAATTTCACGTCGACGAATCGCATCAAAGAAATCATCATTGGAATCCGGGTCGACATCGCGAAGATCCGTAGCAACTTGATTTCGAAACGCTGGAAACTTTAATTCTGGTCGATCAATATCGGCCACGCGAAAGAGGCCAGTTAAATCCAGTGGCTCTGGATATCGGCTGATTTCTTGCTCGCGAATTCCTAGCTCATCCATAAGTGTGCGAAGCAATTCCGGCTGAATTGAGGAATCAACTTCGAGTCGCACAGGTGGTCCAAATTTGCGGCGAAGTAACTCTTGCTCCATGGAGGCAAGTAAGTTTTCAGATTCTTCTTCTTCAAGTTCAAGGTCCGCATTTCTGGTCAATCTAAAGGTGTAGTAA
>Ga0194061_1000437_pt1 | contig 25343 bp, 19 predicted proteins | sample SepL2221m_MetaG_FD_163423 | JGI IMG/M metagenome (GOLD analysis project Ga0194061, IMG submission 163423) | Anoxic zone freshwater microbial communities from boreal shield lake in IISD Experimental Lakes Area, Ontario, Canada - Sep2016-L224-21m | ecosystem: Environmental > Aquatic > Freshwater >... | reverse complement strand
GTATTTTGATCGTCGTCGCGCTCGTCGCCGCGCTGCTCGGCGGCGGGGGCTGGTATTATTTTTTCGGACGCAAGCCGAAGGTCTCGATGAGCGTCGGGCTCGAGGTGACTGGCAATGCCGCCGCTCGCGGCCTGTGGGCCGTCGGCCCGGGCGAAGTGCTGCTCGTCGGCGATGGCGACGTGCATCTGATTGATGTCGCATCGCGGAAGAAAAAGTGGACCGCGACGATCCCAAAGTCCGCGATGCCGGATCCGGCGTGGCAGGCGACGATGAACGCGCGGTTTGTGCGGCTGCAGGAGTGGGCCGATGAGCTTTCGCGCAAACGCGCGGGCCTCACGGGAGCCGAGGAAATCAAGGCATTCAACGCCGACGCCGCGAAGTACCATGAGGAGCTGAAGGCCGTGCGTGCCGAGGCGGCGAAGCCCAGCCTGCGCCCCGTGGCAACGCCAGCGCCACAGCCCGCGGCAGCGCCCGGCGCGAAGCCCGCGTACGTATTCGGAGGCGATCGCGCGGCGGTGGATGCGCTGCGTCCCATCGTGGATGCGGACGCACAGATCATCGGCGACCGGATGAAGAAGCGCGCGGCGAAGCTCCAGACTTTGAAGGCATCGCTCGATGCGAAGAAGGCCGCCGCGAAGACTCCGCTGCAAAAAGCCGCCGTCGCCGAAGAGGAGAATCGCTACAGCGCCGAGATGGCCGAGCAGAAAAAGGACGAGGAGGCTTTCGCAAGACCGAAGACGCAAAGCGCGCCGCCGATCGTGTCCGCGCGCCCCGCGGAGACCGAAGACGGGCCGCCTTCATTCGATGACGAATTTGGAAGCGCACGCCCGAAGGCCGCGATTTGCAATGACCGGATCTGGATTGTCGAAGGACGGCACGCAGTCGCCTTTGAGCGCAGCTCGGGAGCGGTGAAGGCGGATGTCCGTCTCGCCGGGCCTGCGCGTCAGGTTTTTGCGGACGGCGATACGGCCATCATCGTCGCATCCGCCGGCGCGGCCGCGGTGCAAATCACGAAGCTGACCGCAAGCGCACAGCCGCAGGCGGTCTATTTTTCCACGGGCCGCCGAGAACCCGCGTTCACATTCTCCGGGCGGTCGCGGACGCCGAACGTGCAGGGCTCGCGCACGGAATTTTCCGCCGTCGGCGGCAGCCTGCTGAGCGTGGACATCCGGCTGAAGGGAAAGAATGTGGTCGCGCGCGACGCGATCAAGCCCGGCTCGGAAAAGGAACTCGAGGCCGCGGCATCCGGTGCCGCCGCGCATTCGGTGGACGAGATGAAATCCATCGCCGCCCTCATCCGCAACGACGCCGCGCGGCTCAGCGGCGCGGATGTCGAGCGTGTGGACGACAGCACGTACGAGATCACGCTCAGGCGGCCATTCGAGCCTGCCGTCGCCGGGTGGAGCGGGACCGTGCGCGGCCGTGTGCAGGTTTTTTCCACGCCGTCGCTGCACCTCGTCACCGCGGGCACGAAGCTGCTCGCATTCGATTGCGCGAACAAAAAAATGTGGGAGGCCACGCTCGGCAGTCCCGTGCATGTGCGCAGCTCCGGCGACGATTCGGACGGCCCGCAGCCGTGGTTCGAGACAGGCGGCAGGCTCTTCTTTGCAGACGGCGCATTCCTCACCGCATTCGACAGCGCGAGCGGGCAGGTCGCATGGCGGCTGCCCAGCGTCGGCATCCGCAAGATCGTGATGGACGGCGAGGGATCCCTCTACGTGCTCTCGGGAAATTCGCGCGTCGAGAGCCTCACGTTCGCGATGGATGCGAGCTTCGGAAACTCGGCGCCGATCACGATGCGCGTGAATTCCGCCGACGGAAAAATCGCGTGGCAGGTCGAGAAATATCAGGACGTGTGGGCGTCCGGCAAAGACGTGTACGCGCTGCGCGAATCGCAAAACCCGCACGACATCGAGGAGCAGGTCTTCAACCGCGACAAGGTGATCCCGGCGCGCGTGAAGCTCTACAAGCTCAGCCGCAAGAACGGCAGCCCGCTCTGGGAATGGTTCCAGCCGCGCCGCCCGCAGGCAGTCGAGGCGCAGGGCAAGAGCGTCGCGCTGCTCTTCGGCGACGAGCTGCAGATCATCAAATCAATCTGCTGGTAGCGCAGACGAGCGCCGCGTGGAGCGCACATGGAGCGCTGCCGTCTCCGCCGGCCACAGCCAAAGCGTGCAGCGCCACTTCCCATGCGCATGCCCCGTGAGTGCCGCAGTAGGATGCGTGGTGGAACGCGTCGTTCCGCCTTCGCTTCACCACAATTCGCGCTTTGACGCGGCGGTTCGCGGCCTAGAGTCGCGTCAATGTCCGACAGCTTCGTCCATCTCCACTGCCACACCGAATATTCCACGCTCGACGGCATGGTGCGCGTGGACGCCGCCGTGAAACAGGCGAAGAAAATGGGGATGCCCGCGCTCGCGATCACCGATCACGGCGCGATGTATGGCGCGGTAGATTTTTACCTGGCGTGCCAGAAGGCGGAGATCAGGCCCATCGTCGGCTGCGAGGTCTATGTCGCGCCCGATTCGCACACGAAAAAATCCGCCGTCTCGCAGAAGGAATCCGCCTTCCACCTCACGCTGCTCGCATCGGATCTGGACGGTTACAAGAACCTCGTGCGCCTCGTCTCCACGGCGCACCTCGACGGATTTTACTACAAGCCGCGGATTGATAAGGAGCTCCTCGCGAAGCACGCGAAGGGAATCATCGGCCTCAGCGGATGTCTGAAAGGCGAGGTGCCGCACGCGATTCACGCCGAGGACAATCTCGCGAAGGCGACGCAGCTCGCCGCGACTTACCGCGACATCCTCGGCCCGGAAAATTTCTTCCTCGAACTCTCCGACCACGGCATCGCTGCGCAGTCGAAAGTGAACGCGACGCTCCCGAAGCTCGCGCGTGATCTCGGCCTCGGCCTCGTCGCCACGAACGACGTGCATTTTCTGAACAAGGAGGATCACGGCGCGCACGACGTGCTCATCTGCATCGGCACCGGCGCGAAGGTCTCGGACGAGAAGCGCATGAAGTACGTGCAGGAGGTGTACTTCAAATCACCCGGCGAAATGCGCGCGCTCTTCGCCGATTACGACGGCGCGTGCGACAACACGCTCGCCATCGCCGAGCGCTGCGGCTTCAAGCTCGACACCTCGCCGAAGTATCCCGACTACCAGCCGCCCGCCGGGAAAACCCGCAACGAATACCTGCGCGAAATCACCGAGGCCGGCCTGCGCAAACGCTACGGCGCGGACGCCGACAGCGAGGCCGTGCAGCGCCGCTACGCGCTCGAAATTGACGTGCTCGAAAAACAGGACTTCGTGAATTATTTCCTGATCGTCTGGGACTTCATTGACTGGGCGCGGCAGCAGGGGATTCCCGTCGGCCCCGGACGCGGTTCGGCGGCAGGCTCGATCATCGCATACGCGATGGGCATCACGGACATTGACCCGCTGAAGTTCAAACTGCTCTTCGAGCGCTTCCTGAATCCCGAGCGCGTGTCGCCGCCGGATATTGACGTGGATTTCTGCCAGAATCGCCGCGGCGAGGTCATTGACTACGTGAAGCGCAAATACGGCGAGCGCGCCGTGTCGCAGATCATCACGTTCGGCACGCTTGGCGCGAAGTCCGTCATCCGCGACGTCGCGCGCGTGCTCGACTGGAACTACAACGATGCTGACCGCATCGCGAAGATGATCCCGACCGAACTCGGCATCACGCTCACGGGCTACGAGGGAAAAAACAAGGACACCGGCGCGGCCGAGCATGTGCCCGGAGCGATCGACAAAAATCCTGAGCTTGCGCAGGCGGTGAAGACGGACCCGAACACCGCGCACATGTGGGAGGCCGCGACGAAGCTCGAAGGCCTCACGCGCGGCGTCGGCGTCCATGCGGCTGGCGTGGTCATCAGCGACCGCGACCTCAGCGAATACATCCCGCTCACGCGCGCGAACGATGGCTCCATCGTGAGCCAGTACGCGATGGGTGCGCTCACGGAGGTCGGCATGTTGAAGTGCGACTTCCTCGGGCTGAAGACGCTCACCGTGATCCAGGACGCCGTCGCGCTGATCCACAAGCACACGCCGGACTTCAACGTGGACACGATCACGCTTGAAGACGAGGCGACGTTCAACATTTACAACCGCGGCGAAACCGTCGCCGTGTTCCAGGTCGAGTCCGGCGGCATGACGGGCTGGGCGAAGCAATTCGACGTGCGGACGATCGAGGACATCAACGCGCTCATCGCGCTCTACCGCCCCGGCCCGATGGACCTCATCCCCGACTACGTGAAGCGCAAGAAGGGCCTCGCGAAAGTGCGCGCGCCGCACAAGCTCCTCGACGAAGTCACGAGCGAAACCTACGGCGTGCTCATCTACCAGGAGCAGGTCATGCAGGCCGCGCAGGTGCTCGCGGGATACACGCTCGGCGGCGCAGATCTGCTCCGCCGGGCGATGGGAAAAAAGGACAAGAAAAAGATGGCCGAGGAGCGCATCAAGTTTTGCGCGGGCGCCGCGAAGCTGCACGGCATCAAGGAGGACAAGGCGAACGAAGTCTTCGACACGCTGGAGAAATTCGCGGGCTACGGCTTCAACCGCTCGCACTCCGCCGCGTACGCGTGGCTCAGCTACCAGACGGGTTTTCTGAAGGCGAATTACCCCGTGGAATTCATGGCCGCGGTGATGAGCAACGAAGTCTCGAACACGGAAAAGATCAGCGTCTTCGTCGCCGAGTGCGAACGGCTCGGGATCAAAATCATGCCGCCGGACATCAATCGCAGCGGTCTGAAATTTGAACCCGATCATGTGGACGCCGCCGGAGTCGAAGCGGCGAAAGCCGCACGCAAGACCGCGCTCGCTCAGGCGGCGAAATCCGGCGACGAGGAATTCCCAAGCATCGCGCCGGACCCCGAGCCCGGCTCTGAGGTGCGTTTTGAAGATCTCCCGGCCGGAGCAAAACCAAATGGGACAGCAGCGGTGGCGAATGGCGCGAATGGCACGCCGCCCGCCGCCGGAGATCGTATCCGCCTCGGCGCGATCCGCTACGGCCTCGCGGCGATCAAGAACGTCGGCGAGTCCGCGATGGAATCCGCGATGGCGGAGCGCGCGCGCGGCGGAGCGTTCAAGGGCATGGAGGATTTTTGTTCGCGCGTGGACGGCAAGAAGATCAGCAAGAAGGCGATCGAGTGCCTCGTGAAATCGGGCGCGTTCGACGAGTTCGGCGCGGATCGCGCGACGATGTTTGCCGGCATCGAGGGCGCGATGGCGTCCGCGGCCAGCGCGCACCGCGACCGCGCCGCGGGACAGGTCTCGCTTTTTGGAGACATCGGAGTCGCCACACCGCCCGCGACCAAGCGCGCCGTCTGGACCGTCCCGCCGTGGAGCCTCACGGAGAAGCTCGCGTTTGAAAAAGAGCTGCTCGGTTTTTACGTCACCGGCCATCCGCTCGACGAGTATCGCAGCGCGCTGGAGAATCCGAAGTATGTGCCCATTGCGAAGCTCGCATCGCAGGAGAGCAAGAGCATCGTGACCATCGCGGGACAGCTTGCGTCGGTGGAGCGGAAGTTCACGAAGAAGGACGGCAAGCCGTTTGCGATCGTGGTGGTCGAAGATTTCACCGGCACGATCGAGGTGATGATTTGGAACGAGGCATTCACGAAAGTGCAGAAGCATCTGGAGGCTGGCGCGGTCGTTACTCTCAAGGGCCGCCTCGACCAGCGCGATGAAGGCCCGCGCATCGCCGCCGACGAAGTGACTCCGCTGAAAAAACCGGCGCCCGCGGAGAAGCCGCTCGTGCTGAAACTGGATCGCGCAAAATCCACCGAAGCCGACCTGCTCCGAATCCGCGACGTGCTCGGACGCAACCCCGGCACGCGCCGCGTCGAGCTGTGTTTCCCGGATGGGCGTTTGATTTTGCCCCCGGAATTCCGCATCGCGCTCAGCGAATCCGCAAAGGAGGAACTCGCGCAGTGGATCCGATGATGTGCGTGCTGCGAGTGTTCCGCATCGTCGCGCTGCTGTTCGCGATCTCGTGCGCTGCATTGGCAGAGACGGAGATCGAGGGCGTCCGGGATCAACAAACGTTTTCCTTCGAGTATCGCGGGGCGACGGATTTCAGCGGACTGACGTGGGCGGGTGGCAGTGACTACTTCACCGTGTCGGACAAGGTGCGCGCGATTTTCCCGATGAGCATCGCACTCGATCCTGCGAGTGGGAAAATCCTCGGCGCATCGATCGGCACGCCGGTGCCGGTGAAGACGAAGCTTGCGGATTTTGAGGGCATTGCATTCGTGCCGGGCAAGCAGCGCGCCTATGTGAGCTGCGAGACGGGCGACGGCATCTTTGGATTTGATCTGAAAAAACGCACCGTGATCCCGGTCGCGGTGCCGCCGATTTTTTCCAAGGCGCGCAACAACAAGAGCCTCGAATCGCTGACCTACGATTCGACGGTCGGAAACTTTTGGACCGCCAACGAGGAGGCGCTGAAATGCGACGGCCCGATGAGCGGCAGCGAGCGCGGCACCGTCGTGCGGCTTCAGCGGTTTGATGGCGCGTTTCGTCCGACCGGTCAGTTTGCTTATGTCACCGAGCCGTCTACATACCGCGCGCACGGCGGCGGCACGGGCGTGAGCGATCTCGCGCTGCTTCCAAATGGCGAATTGCTTGTGCTCGAACGCGTCGTCGGCACCTTTGGCCTCTCGGTGAAAATCTTCCGCACAGAACTCGGTGGCGCGACTGACATTTCAAAAGTCCCGGCGCTCGCAGGCGGGGAATACAAGTCCGCCGCGAAGACGCTGATCTTCAGCCGTGCGACGCTGACGAACAACTTCGAGGGCATCGCGCTGGGCCCGCAGCTCGCGGACGGCTGGCGCAGCCTGATCCTCATCGCCGACAGCGGTGGCGGCACGACGCATTTTCTGATGCCCCTGCGCATCCGGTGGAGCGCGAAGCAATCCCCGTAGCTGCAGGACCGTCGTTCAGACTGAGCGAGTGAACGGAGGCGCGGGCGGATCGTGGCACAGCCGTCGTATCTGGTTAGCCCGCGCAGGAGAGAAGAAAAGATTTTTGAAGAAAGAGCTTGTACATAAAAATCTGATCAGATCATAAGCTGTGCGTTGAACGTAAACGCACCATTGAGCAGAGAGGCTGTAGAGGCACTTGCACGGGAGTCACCCGCTGCGGTGGCCAATCTGGTGATGGTCATGCAAGAGCATCTGGCAGAGCTGCGGGCGGAGATTGGGAGGCTGCAGGCGCGGGTCGCGGAATCGGAGGCGCAGAACAGGCCGCCGAGTGCGCCGTTCCGTCGGCGCGAGGAGGAGCGCAGCAAGTCGCCGAGAAAACCGGGGCGTCCGCCGGGGCACGAGGGCAGTTGTCGCAAGGTGCCGGTGGTGATCGATGAGGTCATCGAAGTCCCGCTGCCCTGTTGTCCGGATTGCGCGGGGGCGCTGGAGATGGTCACGCCCATTGAGCAGTTCATTGAAGAGCTGCCGGTGGTGCGTCCGCACGTCACGCGGCTGAGGACTTACGAGGGCCGCTGTCCGTGTTGCGACAAGCTGGTGCGCAGCACGCATCCTCGCCAGACCAGCACTGCGGGCGGCTGCGCGGGCGTGCAGCTTGGCGCGCGGGCGATTGCGGTGGCGGCGGAACTCAAGCACGGACTCGGCCTCACGTTGCGCAAAACCTGCCGCGCGTTGGAACTCCTCGGTGGCTTGCGCGTGACTCATGGCGGACTGCTCAACGCCTTTGAGCGCGCTGCGCAAAAGCTCGCGCCCGAGGAGGCTGGTTTGCATGCGCAGCTGCTCGCATCGCCGGTCATCCACACGGACGAAACGAGTTGGTGGCAGGGCGGCCCGTGCAGCCTCTGGGTCTTCACGACGCCAGGCGAAAACGGGCTCACTTTCTACCGCGTGGTGGACCACCGTGACCGGGTGACTTTTCATGGCATCGTGCCGCCGGACTGGCCCGGGATGCTCATCAGCGATTGCCTCTCGGTGTACGACACGGCGACCGACCGACAGAGCAAATGCTACTCGCACCACCTCAAAGCGCTGAGCGTGGCGATGCGCGACCAGCGCCCCGAAATCGCGGCGGTGGACGACTGGCTCGGCCAGGCCAAAGCGTTCCTCAAAGAAGCAATGGAGCACAAAAAAACCTCCCCGCGCTGTCCCTCGCCCAGCAGATCGCCGAGCGCGTGCGGCTGGAAAATCGCGCCAACCAACTCTTCGCCACGCCGCGCCCGGATGCAGCGCAGGAGCGGTTCCGCAACCGGATCGCCAAGCAACGCGACCACCTGCTCACGTTCCTCGACGTGCCCGAAGCCGACGCGACCAACAACCTCGCCGAGCGTCAACTCCGAGGAGCCATCATCGCCCGCAAACTCTCCTGCGGCAACAAGACCCCGAAAGGCGCGTCCACCTGGCAAACGCTCGCTTCCTTCGCGGCAACCTGCATTCAACGCGGCACTTCATTGGTCACTTTCATCGCCCATCGCCTTCCTCTCTCAAGCGCGGGCTAACCAGATACCAGCCGTCCCGGCTGTGGGGCCGGCGGGCATCCTGCCCGTAGCCTCGCACCCTGCGGGCGGGACGCCCGCAGGCCCCACAGGCAGGATGCCTGTGCTACATGAGCGCGGTCTCCTCGGGCCAGCCGCAGAGGATGTTCAGGCACTGCACGGCCTGGCCGGCGGCGCCCTTCACGAGATTATCCTCGGCGCTGAGGATGACGACGCGGCCTGTGCGCGGGTCGTGGCGGAAGGCGATGTCCACGAAGTTCGTGCCGGTGACGTTCTTCGTGTCGGGCAGCTCCTTTTCGCCGAGCAGGCGCACAAATTTCGACGTGCCGTAGTCCTCCTTCCACGCATTCGCGAAATGGAACGGCTCGATGCCGTCCTCGGGCGCGGCGTAGATCGTCGTGTGGATGCCGCGGTTCACGGGGATGAGGTGAGGCGTGAAATTGATCCGCACGGTGCTGCCCGCGGCAATGCTGAGCTCCTGCTCGATTTCCGCGAGGTGCCGGTGCTTCGGCACGCTGTACGCGCGCACGCTTTCGTTGCACTCGGCGAAAAGATAATCCGTCTTCGCATTGCGCCCCGCGCCGCTCACGCCGCTCATGCTGAAGACGCAGATGCTGCCCGGATGCACGAGCCGCCGCCGGAGCAGCGGCACAAGCGGGACGAGGATGCTCGTGGGATAGCAGCCGGGACAGGCGATGACCTGCGCGCCCGCAATCTTGTCGCGGTAAAGTTCCGGCAGTCCGTACACCGACGCGGCGGCGATGTCCGGCGCGTGATGTTTCTCGCCGTAGAACTCCTCGTACACCGCGAGATCCTTGATGCGGAAATCCGCGCTGAGATCGAGCACGCGCAGGCCGGCCTTCACAAGCGGAGCGGCGTATTCGGAGGCGACGCCGTGCGGCAGTGCGAGGAAGACGATGCGCGCGCCGGTGGCGAGGATCGCCTCGGTGGTGGAATCAATGAACTTCAGTGCCGCGTAGCGCGTGCCTGCGAAACGCGGATAGACGGATGCGAGCGTCTGCCCCGCGAGCTGACGCGAAGTGATCGCGGCGATCTCCGCGTGCGGATGCCGCGAGAGGATGCGGACGAGTTCCTCGCCCGAGTATCCGCTGGCTCCGACGATGACGATTTTTTCGAGACTCATGCTGCTCGGAGGAAACGGTGTCGCGGCGCGCAGTCCAAGTGGAATCGCGTGAGCAGGACGGCTTGTCTCGGGTAGCGCGGGCGTCCCGCGCAGCACGCCGGGCGTCGGGAGAGGTTCGTTCGCAAGCTGCCGTCCGATGTGCGACGCAGGATGCGTCGCACGGCAGGCGGGACGCCCGCGCTACCCGAGGCAAGCCTTCACGCTCTTCATACCATCGTTTGTGGAAGATGGTGTGAAAATCCGACGCAAGCTGCGCTTGCGCGCTCTGGTACGCTGAAGCGTGGGACTACTTTGCCGCGTCGGGCGCGGACTGTTCTTCAATCCGCAATCCGCAATCGAAGTGCCCGCCTCCTGCCGTCGTCGGCTACAATTTATGCGGGCGCTCCGCTGAGGCCGCCGGGGAAGTCGAGGCCGGGCTTCGGATCCGTGCCGGCGGGCGTGTCGAGCGGGATCGGAGGCATCGGTGTGAGCGGCTTCGCTGCGCCTCCGGGGGGCGGCGGCGGCGGGTTTTTCATCGAGCCGGTCTGCACGATGTCCTTCACCTGCGCGCCGTCGAGGGTCTCGAATTCGAGCAGCGCCTTGGCGATGATCTCGAGCTTGTCGCGGTGCGTGGTGATGAGCTGGAGCGCGCGGTTGTAGGCGTCGTCGCAGAGCTTCTTCACTTCGCGGTCAATCTCCTGCGCGGTGGCTTCGCTGTATGCGCGGTCACGCCCGAGGTCGCGGCCGAGGAAGACGTGTTCCTCGTGGTCGCCGTATTCGACCATGCCGAGCTTGTCGCTCATGCCCCATTCGCAGACCATCTTCCGCGCGAGCCGGGTCATCTGCTTGATGTCCATCGAGGCGCCGGTGCTGAGGTCGTGCGTGAAAAGCTCCTCGGCGATGCGGCCTGCGGCGGTCATCGCGAGCGTGTCGAGCGCTTCCTTGCGGCTGAGGGAATACTGATCGCCCTCGGGCAGCGACATCGTCGCTCCGAGCGAACGTCCGCGCGGGATGATCGTGACCTTGTGCAAAGGATCGGTGTGCTCGAGCAGCACGCTCAGGATCGCGTGGCCGGCCTCGTGCCATGCGGTCGAAGTTTTCTCTTCGTCGCTCATCGCGAGGCTGCGGCGCTCGCGGCCCCAGCGGACTTTGTCGCGCGCTTCTTCGAGCTGCGGATTTGAAATGGCCTTCAGTCCGAGGCGTGCGGCGATCAGCGCGGCCTCGTTGATCAGGTTCGCGAGTTCCGCGCCGCTGAATCCGGGCGTGCCGCGCGCGATGACGTCGAGGTTCACGTCCTCGGCGAGCTTCACCTTTTTCGCGTGGACCTTCAGGATTTCCTCGCGGCCGCGAACGTCGGGGAGCGAGACGGTGATCTGGCGGTCGAAACGGCCCGGGCGCAGCAGTGCGGGGTCGAGCACGTCGGGGCGGTTCGTCGCCGCGATGATGATGACGCCTTCCTGCGTGTCGAAGCCGTCCATCTCGACGAGGAGCGCGTTCAGCGTCTGCTCGCGTTCGTCGTGTCCGCCGCCGAGACCGTGTCCGCGATGGCGGCCGACGGCGTCAATTTCATCAATGAAGATCAGGCACGGCGCGGCCTTCTTTCCCTGCTCGAACATGTCGCGCACGCGGCTCGCGCCGACGCCGACGAACATTTCCACGAAGTCCGATCCGCTGATCGAAAAGAACGGCACATCCGCTTCGCCCGCGATGGCGCGGGCGAGCAGCGTCTTGCCGGTTCCTGGAGGGCCGACCATGAGCACGCCTTTCGGGATGCGGCCGCCGAGTTTTTGAAAACGCTTCGGGTCTTTGAGGAAGTCCACGATTTCCGTGACCTCTTCCTTCGCCTCCTCGACGCCGGCGACGTCCTTGAACGTCACCTTGTTTTTGTCGCGCGCCATCATCTTGGCCTTGCTCTTGCCGAAGCTCATCGCGCCCTTGCCCGCCATGCGGAGCTGCTGGCGGAAGAAAAAATAGAGCAGGCCGAGGATGAGGAGGACCGGCAGGAAATTGAACAGCGCGGAGACGAACAGGCCGTTGCTCGCCGATTCCATCTCGGGGACGATGCCGAACTTCTCGAGGTCCGCGACGAGATCCTTCACATACTGCGGGTTCACCTGCGTGCGGAAAGGATCGCCTTTCACCGCATCCTTCGAGGCGAGGAGCACGCCGCGCACGGTGTCCGTCGGGCTCCCGGGCTCGGAGACGATGGAGCATTTCTCCCTCGTGGAAATGAGATTTTCCGTCAGCGCCTTGCGGAATTGCGGATAGGTCAGCGTCTTGCTGTTCACATTCGGATTCCGGAGGTAGAAGCCGCCGCCGATCAGCAGGATCGCGGCTGCGAAAAGCAGGAGCCCGCGCCAGTTGAAGTTGGACTCGGGATTGCTGCCGCCGTTGGATTCAGGGTCGCGGTTCGGACGAGGTGTTTGCTGTGCCATTTATGAGTTGCCTTGGGAGGGGAATGTAGAGCGATGCGCGTTGCGGTCAACCGGGATGTCGGCGGAGCGCTTCGTTGAATGTTGGATGTTGAGCCCCGCGCAGCGGCCTTTCGGTTTTTGGATGCGCGTCCTGATTCGCACCGCGCCTGCGGCGGGCCATACGTCCAACGTTCAACGAAAGCACTCAACGTCCTTGGATCGTCGCTCAACGAAAACGGGAGCCCCGCTTGCGGCGGTGCTCCCGTCTGAAGTTTCGCGCTGTCGCCCGCGCTACACGCGCGGTTCGCGGATGCCGTCGGAACGCGAGCCGGTCACCACGAGGCGGCGGCCCATGAAGTCCTTGTCGTGCAGCGTCTCCACGGCGCGGATGGCTTCCTCCACGGTGAGCATCGTCACGAAGCCGAAGCCTTTCGAGCGATACGTGTCGCGGTGCGTGACGATCTCGGCGTTCTGCACTTTGCCCACGCCGTTGAAGAGATTGGAGAGATCGCTCTCCGCAGCGTCGTAGCTGAGGTTGCCGACGTAGAGGCGCGGCGAGGTGACTTCGATTTTCTCCGGCGGTGTGCCGCGGCGGCGGTCGCCTTCCGGACGGGTCTGTGGACGGCGCTGCTCAGGGCTCGGAGGCGGGGCGGTCTTCGCAGGCTTGCGGGAGAAAAGGCCGAGAAACTTCTGCCAGAGGGAGAGTTTCTTCGGCGTTTCGGTGCGGTGGTCGGGCGTGGTGCGCCGGGCGTCCCGGTCGCGGGAATCGCGACGGTTGTCGCGGTTTTTCGGACGGCGGCCGCGGGGCCGTGTGTCGTTGGTGTTCATTCGTTGCGTGTGGATTTGAGGTTGCGTTACCGAAGCCGACGCGCGTTCGCCCGCGGGATGTGTTCATTTCCTCGCGGGAAAAATCCGATCCCTCGCGGGGTCGGAAGGCGGCGGCTTCAGGGCGTGCGGGGGCAGCGGGACAGACAGCGGCATTTCCCCAAAACCCGGCACGGCACCGACTCGGCGAACGGTGCCTCCGATGACGCGATCCGCTGAAGCGGACTCAGCAGATGGAACAGGAAAACAGTCATCGGACGGCGCAGATTTTGGGGAATGGCGCGGGCTGGCCACCCGGCATACCGCGTTCCCATTAGCCCGCGTGCGGCTTGCTCGCAAGGGGGAATCCACGTGCCGTTGAACATCCAACATCCAACATTGAACATTCAACAGACCTGCGACAGACCTGCGACCCGAGGCATTCTCTATTTCGGATGTTGGATGTTGTTCCCGTTCCGGGTTCTGGACGGCGTGCCTGAAACGAGTGACGCCCGCGGCGCGCCGAACATCAAACGCCCAACAGAAAATTCCGAACTTCAAACTCGGCCTCGGCAACTTTTCCCCGCCGTCGCATAAGACGCCGGGGAGCACGTCGCGCGGGATTTTCCACGCATGCTGCGCGTGAAAAGAAAAGTGCGCGGGACGCCGGAGGCATCCCGCGCACGAAAATTCCGCGTCCGGTAAGGGGCGCGAAGAACAGGACGTCTTACTTGTTCTTCTTTTTCTTCCCTTTCTTGCCAGCACCGGCCCCGGCGATTTCCTCGTCGGAAAGTGCGCCGTCTTTGTTCGTGTCGAGGGCCTTCAGTTCGGGCTTGCCGGCTGCGAAGTCCTTCTTGAGGGCGTCCACTTCTTCGCCGTCAATCTTGCTGTTGCCGTTCTTGTCGTAGGTGGCGAGGATGTCCGCGCCGCCCTTCTTGCCTTTTTTGCCGCCCTTGGCCGCCTGCGCGGGTGCGGTGATGGCGAGGCCGAGGGCCACGAGGGTGAGGACGCTGAGGATGCGTTTCATGATATTCTTGATGAGGTGTGTTCTGTTGATTTGCGAGGCGTGCCGCGGTGCGACCCGTTTCACCGGTTCAATAGCCGCGGCTCTCTCGAACGGGACAAAATTTTTACGCGGGGAAATTTGCGCGCGACATTAAAAACCGACAATCCGCCGCATTAAAAAGCCGCAATCTGGCCCGCGATTGCAGCATATTTCAGACAAACCAGTTGACACTGAGGGGAGCCGCTGAGATACGCAAAACGTTCCCACCACCAAGCCATGGCCGACGAAAATCCAACCCCATCCGCAGCCCCGAACGACGATCCCGACAAGAAGGAGACGATCCGCATCACGCTCCCGCCGAAAGGCGAGACTCCTGTCGCCAAGCGCGAGACGGTGCGTGTGAATCTCACCGACACCGCCGGCATCACGCCGAAGAAGGAAACGTCAAAAGTGACGCTGCCGACTTCCGGGCTCGCGACTCCGCCGCCGATCACCCGCCCATCGGCACCGCCGATCGCACGGCCTTCCGCGCCGCCCGCGCCGCCGCCACTTTCCAAGCCCGTGAGCGGCCTGACCCCGCCGCCGAAGCCGCCGTCATTCGTGGGCAAGCCCACGGTCCCGCTCAAGCCCGCGCCGTCCGGTGTCGTCCCGAAGCCCGTGCCCGGAGTGTCCGGCATCGCCGCCAAGCCCGCGTCGCCGAAAAAGGAGACCGCGCGCATCAGCCTGCCCACGGATGCGCCGAAGAGTTCCGCGCCCGCGCTTCCGAAGGCCACCGTGAAAATGCAGACGACGCAGCCGTTCATGAAGACGGGGCCGCTGGCGAGCGGAGTCAAGCAGGCCGTCCCGGCCGGTGGTCAGAAATCGGTGAGCGCCGCGAACGTGGCCCGGCAGATTTCGGTTTCGCCGGCAAAGTCGGACACGCTCGGCATCGTCCTCAGCATTCTCGCGTTCCTCGCCGCGGTCGGCGCGGGCGTCTTCACCTGGCTCGTGTACACCGCAGCGACACTGCCGCCGTGGGCGCAGTAGCACCGTAATTTACATCTCATCATGGCCAGCCCGAACGTCATCAATCTCACCGACTCCAATTTCGACGACAAAGTCGTAAAATCCACGCTGCCCGTGCTCGTGGATTTCTGGGCACCGTGGTGCGGCCCGTGCGTGCAGCTCTCGCCGGTGATTGATGAGATCGCAAACGAGCGCGTCGGCAAGGCTATCGTCGCAAAGGTGAACGTGGACGAGAGCCAGGCGCTCGCTGCAAGATTCCGCGTGAACTCCATCCCCGCTCTGCTGTTCTTCAAGGGTGGCGAGCCCGTCCAACAGCTCGTCGGACGCCAGCCGAAGGCGGACATCCTCTCGAAGCTCGACGCGCTCGCGTAGTCGCAGCGCCTGAGCGGGCGTACCGAAATTCCGGTCGGTTCTGTGCGCCAAAGGCGCAACCCATACCAGCTTGGGCTGGTATGGTTGCGGGCCTTTGGCCCTCCATGAGGGCCAGCACCCCCAGAGTGGTACTGACGGATTTCTGCACCAGGAAAAATTACCCTCCCGCAGCCCTCGGCGCCTTCGTGCCGCCGAGGGCCGCTGCGCATTTCGTGAGCTTCGCATCCAGATCGCGCACGGCTGCCATCGAGGGTTCCAGCAGTTTTTTCTGTGCCTCTGCGAATGCCTCGATCGGCTGGAAGACCTGCGCAAGATCCACGTAAAAGCGCTGCACCGCATGACGCAGATGATCCTCGATGGCGCGCACCATCGCCTCGCGTTTCTCGTTCATCTGCCGCCGGTATTCGGCGAGAATCTTCCGCCGCTTCGTAAGTGCGACGAGCGTGCATGTCAGCGCGCCGACTCCCGCGATCGTTCCGGTGATGTCGAGGAGCGTCGCCTTCGTCAGCGCCCCTGCGAGCACCGCGCCGATTCCTCCCGCGGCAAACACGCCCGCCGGCAGGCGCAGCCAGCTCGCGGTCTCCGCGAAGACGCGCTGCATCTGCCGCTGGAATTCCTCGCCCTGCGTGCGCTCGATGAGCGCGAGATCGATCCGGTTCAGCAGCTCCGTGCGCTGCTGCGCGAAGTCCGGGAGCAGCGGCAGATCGTTCGCTGCGAATGAACGCTTCATCAGCTCATGCACCTGCTTCCACACGCTCCGCATGTCCGCCTCGATCAGTTCCAGTGATTCGCGCACGATCTTCGTCAGCGTCTCGCGCTGGCGGTTTTCGAGTTCCGTCTGGAAAAATTTGTCCAGTCCGCGCTTGCCGAACATCAGCTTCACCGTGCCCGCAAATGTCAGCTTTTCGCGCAACAATTCCGCGCCGTGCTCCTGCGTGCGCTCGGATGCCTGCGCGATCGTCCACAGCATCCCGCCCACCTGCCGGAAGCTCTGCTCCCTGCGTTCCTCCAGCACCGCGCGCAGCTCGCGCAGCTTCATCAGATCGGTTTCCAGCGTGGCCGCGGCGGACGTCACCTGCAGTTTGAATTCCGCAAAAATCACCTGTGCGCTGCGGCACACGCTGCCGAGTTTTTCCGTGCGCGCCGAGCCGTCCGTCACGCTCGCAGCGATGTGATTTTCCAGCGCGCCGAATCCGCTCTCGTGCAGCATCCGCGCGCGCGCATCCGCGTCCTCTGTCTGCTTCGCCTCCCATGCCTGTTTCGCCGACACCGCAAAGATCGGACAGCTCTCGCCGATTTTTTGCAGCATCGTCTGCCGCATGTGCGCGAGCACCGCATCCACCTCCGCGGCCGAGCGCAGGTCGCGCTGCTGGAGCACGAAGACGACCTTTTTCAGCCACGTCTTGTGCAAGTGCCGGAGGAATTCCCACGCGCTCGCGCCCCACGGATTCACGGTGGAAAAAACGCACAGGCACAGGTCCGCGAGCGGCAGGAACTGCCGCGTGATCGCCTCGTGCTCCGGCACGATCGTGTTCGTGCCGGGCGTGTCCACGATGTTGAAATCGCGCAGCACCGGCGACGTGCGGTGGCACTCGATGAGCTGCGGCGCGACGTGCACGTCGCGCTCCTGCTCCGCGTGCTTGAAGACGTAGATCTTGTCCGTCATCGGCAGCACGTCCGCCTTGCAAAATTCACGTCCGAAGAGCGCGTTTAGCAGCGAGGATTTCCCCGCCTTCACTTCGCCGACCACGACGAAAAGGAACGGCTCGCGCAGGCTCGTGCCCAGCTCGTTCAGTGTTCGGATCGTCTCCTGCGGCGCGCGCAGATCGTGCGCGAGCGTGCCCAGCGAAAACAGCGCGGTGCCGAGATCCGCGCGAGTCTGGAAGAAGGATTCGCCGAGCATCTGCTGCTACCGCGCCGCGCCGCTTCCCCCAGCCGCAGGCGTTGCGGGAGCTGCGGGTGCGGGCTGCGGCTGCTTCTTCGAATCGTCGGGTGCTGCCGGCGTGGCCGGTGTTGCTGGCGTCGTTGCGGGCTTCGTAGTCTGGCCCTTCTTCTTCGGCTCCGGCTCGTGGTGCATCTTCAGCAGATCAGTGACAGTCACAAATTTGAATCCCTTCGCGATCAGTGCATCGAGCGTTGCAGGCATCGCATCAATCGTCGTCTTGTGGATGTCGTGGCAGAGGATGATGGAGCCGCCTTTCGTCTCCTTCATGATGATGCTCTCGGTCTTCGCCGGAGTGCGGTGCTTCCAGTCGAGGCTGTCCACGTCCCACAGGATGCACTTGTAATTCCACACCGCATTCGCCCACGTCCGCTGCTTCGGGGTGAACGCGCCGTATGGCGGGCGCATGAGCGTCGGCGTCACGCCCGTCGTTTGCTTGATGACGTTGTGCGCGCGATCCAACTGATCCTTCACCGCGGCCTCGCCCATCTTCGAGAGCTGCGGATGATTCCAGGAATGGTTCGCGATCTCGTGGCCTTCCTCGACGATCTGTTTCGCGACGTCCGGGTTCTGCGCGACGCATTCGCCGAGGCAGAAAAACGTCGCCTTGATGTTGCGCTCCTTCAGCATTTTCAAAACGCGCGGCGTCTGCGTCGGATGCGGCCCGTCGTCGAAAGTGAACGCGATGTATGGGCCATCCACATGGCATTCGGTGAAAGTGATCCGCGGCGTGCCCTTCGTCGGCTCCGGTGACGGAGCGACCGGCTGGCCGTAGCCCGCGGCGGGTTCGGCAGCGGCAGGCTTGTCCGCGGCGCACGCGGGGAGACTGAGCACGATGAGCGAGAGAAGGAATGGGCGGAGCATCGGTACCGCCGAGCAAACGTGAGCGCGGGCGGTACCGCAAGCCCGCAGCTTCGCGGGCGCGTCTTAGTCTTATTCTTAATCCTCCCCGCCGCCCGCTGCGCAGCGGGCCGGGGATTAAGAAGAAGATTAAGAATAGGAATAAGACCGCCGGCTCACACTGCGAAAGCCATCCGCACTTTCACCTCTCCGAATTCATCGCAGCCTGTGAACTCGATCTGCACGCCGCGGCCATCGTCGAGTACGTTCACCCAGCCGAAGCAGCCTTCGCCCGGCTCCGGCAGGTGGACGCCGTGGCTGTACGGGCCGCCCTTCATGCTCGCGCCCTGATCGAATGGCGAGCCGTGCAGCACCGGGATGCGCAGGCCGCGGATGCCCGTGTAGGCGCTGTCCCGTCCGTCATCCGCGGCGAGCATGTGCGCATCGCCGCAGAGGATGACGAGATTGCGGATCCCATTCTGCGCGATGAAGCCCGCGATCTCGCGGCGCTCATCGGCGTAGCCCGTCCACGCGTCGCCGTGATCCGCCGCGCCGATCCATGGCACGCTGCTCGCCCAGAAGACGACCGCATGCGAGCGCGACGCCGCAGCCAGTTCGCGCTTGAACCATTCCTTCTGCGCCGCGCCGAGCATGGTTTTTTCCGGGCCGTTGCGCGCTTTTTTCGCCGACCGCTCGCTGCGCAGATCCGTGAGGATGAAGCGCGCGCGCCCGATGCTGAACGCCTGGTAGATCGCCGCGTCGCCGGCGCCCGCAGGCAGCGGGTAATGCGGCGCGTATTCGCGATACACGCGCCGCGCCGCGGCACGCGACGGCGTGCGCGCGTCGGAGTCGTTCGGGCCAAAATCGTGATCGTCCCAGATGTAAGCGAGCGGCACCGTGCGGTAGAGCGCGCCCTGAGTCACGGATGCGAGCACGGTGTCCCACGCCGCGCGGAAAAACTGCGGATCATCGCGCGAGATGTTCGTGTAGTGCAGGTCGCCGAGGTGCAGAAAAAACGCGGGATCCTGTTTCCGGATCGTATCGAAGACCGGATGTTCCGAGCCCGTGCGCGCGCACGATCCGAATGCAAATCCGAACGACGTGGCATTCCCCGGCGTCGGAAACGTGCGCAGCATCGCGGGCGGGTAACTCGACGGCTTTCCGTTCACCTCGAGCGTGCATGTGTGCCGTGTCAGCGCCGCGAGCCCGTGCAGGCGGAATGTGCGTACCGTGCCGGATTTTTCCACAAGCGGCTCCGGCAAAAAAGTGACCGGCTCCGCATCGGGCGCGCGCACGAGCAGCCGCGCCTCAGCCTGCGGAGGGAGCTTGGCCTTCACCGTCCCGCTGTCGTGTGTCACCGCGCCGATCCACATCGTCGGGATGCCCGTCGGCTTCGGCGGCATCCGCATCTCCTCCGCGGCAAACGAACGCAGCGCCACCGTGCCGATTCCCGCCGTGCCCAGCCGCGCAAAATCCCGACGCGAGATCCGTTTCATTCGCCAGCGCGTCCGGTGCGGCGCGGGAGTGGGGCGGTCCCACGGCACTCCGGCGCACTCCCAATTACGGATGCAAATGTGTCAATCAACTGGATGGGCATTGTTCACCGCGCGAAATTCCGGGCGGTGCTGCGTGGTGTCAAGCACGGCACTGAACCACGATGGATCAAAGGCGCGGCATCGTTTGCCGGCCGCGGCGTTCTTCGCCTCGCCCCGCGCTACTTGCGCGGCGCGGGATTCTCGAACTTGCGCAGAATCTGCGGTGCTCCCAGTGCCGCCCCGGGTGCTGCGCCGCCGGGGAGACCGGTGTTGCCGCCGCCTTTCATCGTCTCCTTTTGCTCGGGGGTGAGAAGATTATTCACGGCGTCGTTCAGCTTTTTCGGGAGTTCTTCCGGCTTCGCTCCCGACTTCGCGAGGTCGTCGTAGGCTGTTTCGAGATGCTTGGTCTGCTCGGCGGTCAGCACATCCTGCGCTTCGTGTGCATTCGTGGTTTCACTGAATTCTAAGCCACTCCCCGCACGCGTGTGCGGAGTGGTCGGGGCGACAGGATTTGAACCTGCGACCTCTTGGTCCCAAACCAAGCGCTCTACCAAGCTAAGCTACGCCCCGATGTCACTCTGCTACAGAGATTTGCAACTGATTTTCGATTCCGCAAAAAAACCGTTGTCCGGCTGTTTTGTACGGCATACGATTCGACCATGCCCGCTGCCCAAGAAGAGACGAGCCCTTTTGAGAAAGTTGCGGAGTGCCTGTATCGGTATCGACCATCAGGCATCTACTATGGCCGCATTGAGAGCGGAGGCAAGGAAATCCGGCGAAGCCTCAAAACAAAAGACCGAAAGACCGCCAAGAGCAACCTGGACGATCTGCGCAAGGAGCTTGGCGTTCTGGATCTCCGCGCAGGAAAAATCGCCCTCACCGAGCTGTGCGATCGTTTCCTGAAAACGGTGCAGCATCAGAAACCCAGCACCATCGAAGGCAAGCGGCTCGTGATTGACCGCATGAAAAAACTCTGGCCCGGCGGCGCGTCAACGCAACTGCGCGACATCAGGCCGTCCGCGGTGCAGGAATTCCTGAGCGAAGTCGGCAACAAGGGCGGCAAGTCCCTCTACAATCACCACGTCTTTGTGGTCCGCGCCGCTTTTGCGCTGGCCGTCAGCGACCGTTTGCTTTCGCGTTCGCCAGCGGCGGATGTGAAGCAGGTCCCGCGCGACAAACCGATCCGCCGAACTCCAACGGTGGAGGAATTCCAAGCGATCGTTGCCGATGTGCGCGCCCAAGTTTACAACGCGGATTGCGCCGACAGCGCCGACTTCATTGAATTTCTGGGACTCGCAGGACTGGGCCAGGCCGAAGCTTCATCTCTCACTTGGGGAGATGTGGATTGGAAACGAGGGCAGATGACGACCTTCCGCCACAAAACGAGCCAGGGATTTATCGTTCCGATTTATCCGCAACTCCGCCCTCTTCTGGAGCGTCTGCGCGGCGGTGAACCGAGGGGACCAAAAGACCGTGTGCTTAAAATCAGCGACGCCAAGAAGGCTCTGGCCGGCGCCTGTGCTCGGCTCAAACTTCCAGCATACAGTCAGCGCGCCTTGCGCCGGATGTTCATCACGCGGGCCTTGGAGAAGGGCGTCGACGTGAAAGTGATCGCCGAATGGCAGGGCCACACGGATGGTGGCAAGTTGATTTTGGACACGTATAGCCATGTATCTCGTCAGCACGCTCGCAAAATGGCTGGCTTGATGACCGACTGATTTGCCGTGAAAAAAAGTGGACACAAACGTGCACCAAAAAAGCACGACTCCGAGATATGGGTGACCCCTTTACGCGATCTACCCCTCCCCTCCAATCTCGCGATGGAGATCACGGCAGAACGGGGATCCCAGTTGTATTTCGCGACGTCAATGGATGCCACGCCTCCACGCAACGGCTTTCTTTTTCGGGAACTGCAGATGCCGTTTACGCCTGCAATTTCCATCCAGACGGACGCCTGCTGGGATCCCGCCAAGAGGGCCTTCCTCAAGCGGAAGAATGCGCGGTTCTCCGTTGTCGCGGTGCCAGGTGTTCTACTAAGCCAGTTGCCGGTATGTTTCAATATCGAGAAACCGTGGGCCGGAAAACTTTGGGCCGCCTACGTTGGCGCGTGCGTTAGGACAACGAGCGACTACATCGAGGTCACGGAACGGGAGGATCGGACCACAAGCCCTGCGTTTCGCAGATATTTTGGCGGACATGATCAGATACTTGAGGTCCACACAGGCACCGCTTTTTCGATTCCCTCACCGCAGAAATTCTACATTGGAATCCTGCTCCTGTGGGCATTTTGGATGAAGAAGCAAATTCCGTGGAAAGACTGCGCAAAACACCTCGTCGATCTCGGCCTTTCCGCGAACCCCATGCCAGAAAATCATTTGGTGATTTACTGTGGCCGTGCCGGAGCAGCAATGGAGAACCTCCTTCCTTTGCCGGGTAAGAATGCTGGACTGGAACTCCCGCAGGGACGAAAGCGCGGGCGAATATCTACAAGAGGCCGGTCTCCGTTGTAGATGTCGAAGATGCCGGGCGGGGGTAATCCCCGGCAATGAAAACGACAGAAATCAAGACGCCGCGCCGCGAACTGCCTGAAACACTCACGGCGCGCCAAACAGCCGAGACCCTCGGTGTGAGCTACCCCACCGTGCTCCGTTTGATCAAACGCAACAAGCTGAAGTGCCTGCCGCTTCGCCGGAAACTCATCCCGCGTTCAGAACTGGAACGTTTTTTGGCGGAGGAGCTTCGCTGATCCCCGAATTCTCGATCATTCCATCACCCATTCTCGCGCCGCTGGAGCACGGCATTCGCGAGAACCTTTCAATCAACAGACACACTTTATGAAAACAACAACACCGGTCGCGCCCGCCGCGGCTCCCAAAAACAAGAAAAATGCCAAGAGTGCCGATACCGACAAGAGCGTCGTCGTCTCTGGGCAGAAACATTCAACCCCCAAAGATGCCCCCGAAAACCCGGACGTTACGGACGGATCTCCACGAGTTCTTTTTGATCCGAATGATCCCATCATCCGCGAATTCGGCCCGCTGTTCTCGATTGATGGTGACAAAATCAAACTCAACCCGCCCGCGCTTGGGGCCAAATTTGTAACGGAGCATCAGTTCAGGTTCGACGATTCGGATGGGAGCTTTCGCCAATACAGCAAGGTCACGGGTGTATGGGAGCCGCTGCGCGAGCCGAAGGTAAAGCTGGCCTTGGCCGCATTTATCAAGGCACTCGCTGACCACTACCAGGTCGAAAAGCTGACGATGATGCGGACGAACTCCCTTCTGGGTGCGATCCTTGCGCTCGCCAAAGGTTACAAGGGCATGGGTGAACCGGATGCTGCCGCCGGTCCGCTCATCCACGTCGCCAACGGTGTGCTCGACTTGTCCACTGGGGAGGCGGTCTTGCGAGGCTTCAGCGCCGACGACTGGTCCACGTCTGCATGCGATATCGGCTGGAATGGCGGAGCCAAGTGCGACAGGTTTCTCAATGAACTCCTGACGCCCGCGCTCAACGCCGACGACATTGATCTGTTGCAGCGGTATGCCGGCTCTCTGCTGTTCGGCCTGAACGCGGCGCAACGCTTCCAAGTGCTGCACGGGGGGGCTTCAAGCGGGAAGTCGACCTTGGTGACGATCCTTGAACGCATCGTCGGCGTGGCGAACGTGGCGCACTTGCGGACCCAGCACCTTACCGGCCGGTTTGAGTCCCACGGATTTCAAGGAAAGAAGCTCCTGACGGCCAAGGATGTCCCGTCGAACTTTCTCGGAAATACAGGAGCGAAGGCGCTCAAGGCGCTGGTGGGTGCCGACCTGATCGAGACGGAGCAAAAGTTCGGCGACAAATTCCAGCTTCGCGGCAATCTCAATATCATCGTCACCAGCAACGGGCGTCTGAGGCTTCCGCTGGAGGATGACGAGGGCGCGTGGCGGCGGCGGTTGCTCGTCCTGGACTTCAGTCGCAAAGAGAAGGCCAAGCGTATCAGCCATTTCGAGGACGTGCTTTTGAAGGAGGAGGGCGAGGGCATCCTCGCGTGGATGGTCGAGGGTGCCGTAAAGCATCTGGCGGAACTGAAGAAGGACGGCGACTTCAGGCTGACGAAGGCCCAGCTTGAACGCATCGAGAACCTGCTCCTCGAATCGCGGAGCGTGGCCGAGTTCATTTCGGCCGGCGTCGTGAAAAAATCGAAGGCGGACGTGTCGGTGGACGAACTGCTGCACGGGTATGTGGAGTTCTGCCGCGAGAAGAAGTGGGAGCCCGTTTCCTCCCGAGAGTTCACGCTCAAGCTGACGGACCTGATGATCCGCACCCACGGCATCTACAAGCGCAATGACGTGCAGCGCGAAGGTAGCTCGGTGCGGGGGTTCAAGGGGATCGCGCTCGCCAGTTAACCATTTCGGGGCTGCTGACGCCCGTAGGCGGCTCCCTCGAATCCGGGCATTTCCAACAACACCAATACACATGAAAAAACAAAAAAAGAAGGCCGCCGGGGGTGCAACCCCAGCGACCTCGAACTCCAATAACAACCCGGTCGATCAAGACAAAGCTGAAGGAGCAAACGCACCCGTAGCTGACACGCCTCCAGATGGCAACCCTCCCGTTCAGCCGGATGACGCTGGGAGCGATGCCGCCGCGCCCGCCGCGCCGGTCACCGAAGCACCTGCCACCGCCGAGGAATCAAGTGCCGGGGCCCCGACATACAAAGGTGAATCGCCGAACGCCAGCGCCCCTCCGGAGGCCGGAGAAGCGTCCATGCAGCCACGGCATGCCCCGGACGTGCAAAAGCATATCCCGCCGCCGCCCGTGTTCGAGATGCGGTCCATAGCCTCCCTGCGGCCACATCCGTTGAGCCTCCATATCTACGGCGATACGGAAACCGTCGTGGATCTACTCGACGACATCAAAACAAACGGCCTGATCCATCCGCCTGTCGTTACTAAGGACGGAATCATCTTGTGCGGGCACCGCCGTGTGCGCTCTCTGAAGGCACTGAGATGGACTGAGATCCAGGTTCAGATTTTCGAGTCCGACGAGAGACTCGAACAAAAAATCCGCCTTCTCGGAGACAACGTCAACCGGAAGAAGACGAAAATCCAGATTGCCGCCGAAGCGAAGCTGAGGTTGGAAATCAAGACCGAGCAGGCCGCGCTCCGGATGAAGAATGCGCCCAAAGCGGGTGGTATGGCAAATTTGCCACAGCAGGAAACTGGGGCGGCCCGCGACGCGGTAGGCAAAGAAATGGGAATGTCCGGCACGACGGTTGCCAAGGCCGTAAAAATCGCGGACGCCCATGAAAAGCTCAAGGCGCAGGGGAAAGACGACGATGTGGCGGAATTGAAGGCCGCGACGAACAAGAGCTTCAGCGCGGGCCTTAAGGCTGCCGTTGCGAAGGGGTTGATTGCGACGAAAAAGCCGAACCCGAAGAAAAGCAGGAACGTCACCCCAGCATCTGCTGCCAAAACGCAGCCTGCACCGCCGCCATCCGCGAACCCCGGCAAGCTGGACAGTGATCGCGCGATGGAGCTGGCGGATCAAATTGTCACGTTCCTGCGCAATCTGAAGCCTGACACCCTCACCGGAAAGCAGAAGGACGACTGGAAGCGGCTTTTTGCGCAAATCGACGACCTCCGCGCCGAGCATGACCTCTAACCAAACCCTTATCATTACCTGCGCCTCCCCGATTTTATGAAAATGCAAAACACTGACGCCGCAAATGTCGGCGTAATCCAAACCGGACCATAATCATGCCAGACGAACCCAAATTCGACCCCAACGTTCCGAACTGGTGGCACCGCGAACCCGAATATGA
>Ga0194061_1000436_pt1 | contig 25441 bp, 25 predicted proteins | sample SepL2221m_MetaG_FD_163423 | JGI IMG/M metagenome (GOLD analysis project Ga0194061, IMG submission 163423) | Anoxic zone freshwater microbial communities from boreal shield lake in IISD Experimental Lakes Area, Ontario, Canada - Sep2016-L224-21m | ecosystem: Environmental > Aquatic > Freshwater >... | reverse complement strand
TGGGAGAAAGGAACCGTGCTGATAACACCGATGGAGGCCTTTCTCTGATTGCGGTACATTTCGGCTATGGTGACAAGTTTACCGTTATCGGGCTGCTTGCCGCTGTCCGGTTGCTTGCCGCCGGTGCGCCAGTTGATATTGCCGGAATCGGTCTTGAAGCCGGTGGCAAGTGCCGTCGCTGCGGATGCGGAATCAGTGGCAGGATTGTCAGGGTTGGCGGTGTCAGCGGCGCTCAATTTGAGCTTGGTGCCGAAATAGGAGGTTTGCCCAGTGGTATCCTGGCGATAAGGGAGTTTGCCCCCTTTGGAAGGATCATAGCCCATCGTTGCGGTGAAGCTGGAGCTGTTCTGCGGATCAAAGTCATTGCCAGTGATGGTCTTGGTTGAACCATTCGCAAAAGCGTAGCGGTTGTAGGTCTGAACGTCCCAGCTCGATACGGCGCCTTTATAGCTGAAGGTCTGGTGTTCAATTCCTGATTCGGAAGTTCCGTACAGATAATTGTTGGCTGCACGCTCGTGTTCAAGCTGCATTCCGTCACCGATGATCAGTATCACGTTCTTTGCAACCGGAGAAGATGACGATGTCGTCCCGCATCCTGCGATAGTCAGAACGAGGTGAGCAATGACGATAAACGAGATAACCGCTCTGTTTTTTCTCAAATTCTGTAACATTCGTAAGTGTCCTCCCTGTACTTGATTGACCTGCAGAAATTTACCCGCACCGTTTCCGGTGCGGGCATTGATTCAAAAAACCTTATTTAACACGGGGTGCCAGTGATACGGTTGCTGAAGATCCCCATTTCTTGGCTCTCCAGAAGTACTCACGAACCGTCATCAATTTCTTGTCGGAGTCGAACGAAACCACCTGGTACGACAGCACGTTCGGATCGGCATTACCGGAACCGGAATAGCCAAGACCGGAGTAATTGCCCTTCATTGGCGAGTCAACGCGGAATTCAGGCAGCAGAACGGAATTGTCCTGACCCTTGTAACATCCTCTGCCGGTCCCTGGAAGCTGAGCGGGCGAGGTGTTGTTGCCGGCAGAGTCGCAGGTGTTCAGCTGGTTGAAGTTGTCGTTACCGTGGAAGTAGGCGACGATGTTCTTGTGGCGCTGCAGGAAGGTAGTAAAGGTTTTCTCCGCATCGACCGTATCGGTGGCATCACCGGCCGGTTTTGAAAATTTGCCGACATTTGTAACCAGGTTTTCATACTTGTTACTGAAAACGGTCGTCCCGGTCGGATCGGTCAGGTGCTTACCTTCGACATCGGGTTGGTCGTGGGTAAAAATGACCGCTGGCATATCGGAACTGATTTTGGCGAGGTCGGCATCCATCCAGGCCTGGGCAGCCGTGTCGGGCCACATATTGATGAACATGAAATGAACACCGGCAATATCCTTGGAGTAAAATACTTTCTTCGTTGCATCCTGATAGGTGGTGCCATTGTAGGAAGCCTGTGCAGCAGCTTTTGATGATGTATCAAAGGTTCCCGGCTTTACAAACATGTTGTAGATAAATGCCAGGACAGAACCATCGGTTTTGGGGGACAGATCCTTGGTATATCCGATGGCATTAGATACGTCGTGGTTGCCCGGCACCAGGTAAAAAGGGAACTTCAGACCGTTGAGGTAGGTGGCTTCAAACTGTTTCCAGGAATCGTAGGCCGACTGGGCAAAACCGGCGTACCCGGTCGATGCGACATCATTCTGCGAGCGGTTGGAGATGTCACCTGTCTGGATAGCGAAATCGACATTTACGGTTCCGCCTGCGTTCAGGCCGTTGTCGTTCGGGAAAGCAGTGCCCGGCATCGTATTCATCACCGACACCATTTTTGCATTTACCTGTTGTGCGTTACTGTATCCGTCGAATACATAGCTTCCGGTCCGTTTGATGCCGTAATGGGCATCCGATGTGTACAGAAATGTCGCCGTTTTTGCTGAATTATCACTTCCGCCGCCACAGCCGGCAATCATTCCTGACAGCGCCACAACGGCTGCCAGTGAAGCGTACGTGAAACCTTTCTTTTTTACCTGCATGTTCATGTTCCTCCCGATCTATTGAGTTAACAAAATTATGACAGGCTCTATAGCATATGTATTGTTACAACAGGGTTCCAGTTCGGAAAATGTTTTGTAAACATTGGTATTTAATAATATAAGGGATTATGCTGTAACAATAACGTCACCAAATTGCTACACGATATTCATGACCGATCTGATATATTTTCTCATTTTCCGGACACCTCCTTGATCAGATCAATTACAACTCATACCGTCTTCATCGTCCTGTGCCGTACTGTTCTGCCGCACCATCGGTTTTGCTTTAAGAGTTTCTTCGTTATGGTAGCGCGGCTCTGTGGCGTAGTGACCGTATTTGCTGCGATACTTGCACCCCCCGCCTATGCATCTCCACTAACCATTACAATCAAAGCCGACAAAACTCTGCTCACCTCACCGGTTGTCCGGAGCTCAGTAGATGATACGCAATCACTGCTGCAGCAGGCGATACCTTCAGCGGATGTCAGTATCAACGCATCACAGGCGAATATCATGATTATCGTACCGGATAACCTTGCACCTGTTCGTCAGCTGAAGCCTCATACCAATGTACTGGCCGCCACCCGCCTGCCCGTGCCTGACCGCAGCTACCGTTGGAAATCAGGCTCCAGCAACGGACATACCGTACTCAGGTTGCAGGCAAACACGGCAGAAGGTGTGGCCTGCGGTTTGTACGGGCTACTGCAAAACAAGATGGGATTCCGGTTCCATCACCCGCGCGAGACTGTCATACCGATGTATGAGAGATGGCCGCTGCCTGCGTATTTCACATTCTCAGGCCGTCCCCGCTTTGAAAAGAGCGGTTTCCACCTGCATACCATGCACCCCATCGAGTTGACGGAACAGATCCTCAATCCGGATTACCCGAACGGCTATGCCGAAGTGACCCAGTACATTGACTGGTTGGTACGCAACGGCCAGAATACCTTCCAGTTTGTACTGCTGCGTGGCATCGATCGCGCACGCTGGCCTCGTCATGCGGCCCGAATCGTCGAATATGCTCACCGGCGGGGAGTAAAATGTGGAGTTCAGATATCGTTAAGCATGCTGCAGCAGCAATCGTTTCAGCTCATTACCCTTTTGCGGCCGTATCCATCGTACCGTAAACAGGTCGACGATACGCTCGCCTGGCTCTTCCAGGTTCCGTGGGATTTCGTTTCCCTAGAACCAACCATGGGAGAGCATTTGCCATTCCTTAACAGATTTATTCCTGCAGTTCAGTCACACCTCGAACGTCAGGTTGCTGAGAGATACCATGCCTTACTGATGCTTGGCACTCACGTCATCGGAGGCGCGGACGCGCCACGACAACCACAGTTGGCCAGCAGCGGCATTTTGATACATACCGTGATGTGTTACTCGCTGACAGAGGAATGCGCACCGGTCTATGGCAACCGGAATCAGTGCTTCATGCTGCAGACTGCCCGCAGGGAGCAACCGGGACGTGAAACATGGTACTGGCCGGAATCATCCTACTGGGTCGGGTTCGATACCCCGGTTCCTCTGTTGCTGCTGCCATATCTGGACGTACGACACCAGGATATTGAGACGATGGCGGGCCTGAGAGTCAACGGGCACCTGACCTTTACTTCCGGATGGGAATGGGGATACTGGCTTGTTGATTGGAGCATCGCACGCTGGTCATGGGAACTTCATGATTCAGACATTATCCGAACGAGTGACAGTCTGGCTCCATTGGGAGAGTTGTTGTCCAACCCACGGATGCAGCCGTTGTGGAGCAAAGCGCTTCGCTTGCAGAACAGCTACCTGAAGGAACGTGATCTGATGCGCTTCATGGCTGCAGCCACGCCATTTTCCGAACTTCCCCACCCATTCGATAAACCGTTTCAACCATCGCCGGAATTTCACTATTCCCGGCTTTTCGGCTCGGGCAGTGCTAAAGAGGTCAGGGAGCAGCTCGACAAACCGATCAGAGATCTGGAGGAATACAGTCGCTTGATGGCTGAGTTGACCGATACGATGAGCTCAAAGACGGGAGAGGATGTGGGATGGAAACGCCGCACAACGCCCATACAGAAAAAGCTGTCCCAGGAATTGGTTCGTGCCCTTACGGTAAGCTCGCTCAGAGCTCGTCACCGGGCGTTGACGCTGCGCGCACTGTCTGCCAGGGTCATTGAACGGAGCGGGGGAAATGGTGATCACAAAGGGAGCTCGGCCGATTTACTCAGCAAGGCGCGCCTGATTCGCCTCAAGGCGCTTGAGCTTGTCAAACAGCAGGAGCTTGGATACCGCTATCCTCTGGAGTTAGTAAACAACCGGCGAGTAGGTATGACCGCCTATCCTTTTGGGTATCTCTACCCAGCCGGGCGCCTGTATTTCTGGGAACGTGAAGAAAAGCAGGTGGAAGAGGGGCGCTTTGATCCACTCTTCATGAACCTGTGGGATGTTTCGAGGACACTGGGGTTGGGAAGTCTGTTTGTCAGGTGATCTGGATTGATTGACCCGTAAGCTGTTTCGTCACCAGCCCGTTACTGAATCTTTACCAAATAGTTGCATCGGTCATACGCAGACACGGCTATAATCTCTGTCACCATGATGCCGTTAATTCCCGGCCCGCTTGATGGCTTCATCGAACCGGGAACAACGTCAAAAATCCACATGCAGGAGGAGTTATGTTTTTAAACATGAAGTGTTTCAGCAGGGCAGGACTTCTGGCGACCGCAGCCGCTCTCATCTTTGCGCTCGGCGGATGCAGCAGCAGCGACTCCGCAAGCTCGCAGCCACTGACGGTGACAATAGCCCATTTGAACGACACCCATTCGGCGCTCGAGCCAACCAGCCAGACCTTTGCCCTTAACAGCACTTTCGGTAGCAACACCCAGATCCAGATCGGCGGTGTGACCCGTTTCAAGAGCGCCGTCGACGCCCTGCGCAGCAAGGAACAGAACGTACTGCTGCTCCATGCCGGTGACGCCGTGCAGGGAACGTTGTACTTCACCCAGTATCAGGGGAGCGCCGACTTTGATTTCCTCAATCTGCTCGGCGTGGATGCCATGACCCTCGGAAACCATGAATTCGATAAGGGGACAAAACTGACCGGCGACCTGGTCAGCCAGGCTAAATTTCCCGTCGTTTCGGCAAATCTCGATGTTTCGGGCGATGCGAACCTGAAGGGGAAGGTGCAGCCCTACACGATCAAGAGTTTCGGCAGCGAAAAAGTCGGTATCATCGGCCTTGCCCTGACCGATACCCCCAACATATCCAGCCCCGGCACGAACGTGAAATTCAATGATCCGACTGCAAGTGTCAACGCGGCTGTTTCCCAGTTGAACGCCCAGGGGGTCAATAAAATCATCGTTCTTTCTCACATGGGGTATGACGACGATATGAAGCTCGCCAAAGCGGTCAACGGGGTTGGCGTCATCATCGGAGGGCACAGCCACACCCTGCTTGGCGATCCGGCCAGTTACAAGAGCTCCGGTTACTCGACATCGGTGCCGTCAAGCGGCGACTACCCGACCGTTGTCAAGAATCCTGCCGGAAAGAATGTGCTGGTGGCACAGGCATGGGAATGGTTCAAAATACTGGGTTCCCTCAAGGTCACCTTTGACACCGACGGCAGCGTCCAGAGCTACAATGGTTCTCCGACACTTATCGTAAGCGACGTCATCAGCCAGCGCACTTCGACGACCACCCCCTACACGCCGCTCACGGTCGGCTCGGACGCTTATAAGGCGGCTGTGGCTTCGCTCCCGTCGGCTGCAAAGCTATTCGGCGAAGACCCCGCTTTCAAAGCCAAGCTGGATGGCTACGCGGGCCCCATCCAGACCCTAAAGACGACCAAAATTGCCTCGGCGGCGAATGATATGAAGCGTGGTGACAACGTCGGTCCCGGACCGGTCATCGCTGATGCCATGGTATGGAAGGCCAAAAGTCTCAACCTCAACACCCAGATCGGCATCCAGAATGCCGGAGGGGTCAGGACCGATATTCTTGCCGGTGACATTACGGTCGGAACGGTCTACACCGTGCTTCCGTTCGGGAACACCCTTGTGGTCATGGAGCTTTCCGGAGCTGACGTGAGAAATGCCCTGGAAGACGGCGTCGGCTTCCAACTGGGATACGATCCTCCCCGAACACCACCCTATATGTACGTATCCGGAGTGAGCTTCAACGTGACCAAGTCTGCCCCGGTCGGTTCTCGGGTTAGTAATGTGAAAGTCAAGGATGCCAGCGGAAATTTTGTCACCATCGATCCTTCCAAGACCTACCGCGTGGTCACCAATAACTACATGGCCGGTGGCGGAGATGGTTACAAGACCTTCAATAACACCAAAGGGTACAAGTACGACACCGGCATCGTGGATGCGGAGGCGTTTATGGATTACCTGAAACAGGTGCCGGGTGGTACAATCTCCAATCCGACAACCTCGCTGATACAGGTAGCACGGGCCAAAATCATCAGGCTGTTCGAATACTTCGTAGCTAGAAAAGAGCAACTCGGCAGGCACAAAACTTCAGCAGCAGTTGAATCCAAAAAAGCTGCGTAACCCCCAAACACCCGCGGGGAGCCTGTAATAAAAAGGCTCCCCGCTTTCTATTCAATTGATGAGGCTGTAGCAAACATCACTGCTGTCAATTGACTTCCATTAAGATCGGCCAGCGAATCAATTTCATCCCACGGATTATCACTGGAGTCACAGGAAAAATGAAAGAACAAGAAAGTCTGTGTTTCAGATGGAAAGATCAATCTAGCGCCGCCTGCCCCGCTTTTCAAAAATCCTCAGAATAACAAACGTTATCCAGGCGACAATCAACAGCCCAATCCCGAAGATAGTGTATGCTACAGGCCAGGGGATATCCTTGGTCATCATCGAAAACTCGGACATGCCGCCGATGCCGGCAATCACATTGAGCGGCATGAATATAACGCTGAGAACTGTCAGGCGATAAATAACCCGGTTCTGGTTGATGTTGATAAAGCCGACTGTGGCATCCATAAGAAAATTGATCTTGTCGAAAAGAAATGCGGTGTGCCCGTCCAGCGATTCGATGTCGCGCAATATCTGTTGGGCATCTTCGAGTTGCCCTGCAGTCAGCAGTTTCCTGCGGATAAGAAAGGTAAGTGCCCGCCGAGTATCAAGCACGTTTCTTCGGATGCGGCCGTTCAAATCCTCCTGCTCGGCAATTGCAGCCAGTGTTTTTGCCGCCTCCTCATCGGTGATGGTCTCGCTCAGCACCGTTTTACCCACATTACCCAGTTCGGAATAAATTTCCTCCAGCGAGTCGGCAGAGTATTCCGCATCAGCAGCATACAGGTCAAGTAGCATACCCATGCCGTCAGAGACGTAACCGGCCTGAATGCGAGCCCTCAAGCGCTGAAGGCGGAATACTGGCAATTCCTCCGCACGAACAGAGAAAAGAATGTCTTTGAACAGAATAAATGCCACTGGAACGTTGCGGGAGTCACCCTCCCGGTCAAGCAGAAAATCTGAGTGCAGATGGATCTCACCGCTTTCTTCAATATAGAAACGGGCACTGGATTCGATGTCGGTAAGATCTTCAGGGTCAGGTAGTTCCAGGCCAAAATACTGGCCAATCTTGCGCCGGTCTGCCTTCGTGGTTCCCACCAGATCGACCCAAATCGGATTGATTTCCTCCAGGTCTTCCACTGATTCGATGGTCGCCTGTATAAGTTTACCATTCTTCAACTCAAAGGCATTCACCACGCAGACAGCGCCGAGATAGCTGCTGCGACTAGCTAACGTGTCGCGTGTAGTGTCTGAGACTTCATCCAGAATGTCGTCAACACGTTCATCGTTAATCTGCCCCCAGACGAGGAAAAGATCTTCCGGTGAAAGGCTGTCAAGAATTACCGCCACCTCTTGTGGTTCCAATCGGGCAAGCAGTGAACGCAACTCGAACAGATGCTGTTTCTGCACAATCGATTCAACCAGATCATGGCGTGGCATGTCCTGCCTATTAACCACACTTTCTACAAGTTTATGTTTGGACAACAGCTCCTGAACAGCCTGATGGGACATATGCAGTTTCCTCAGATTTGTGGCAATGTTTCGCTTCCAATGACATCGCTCAGATATGCGCCTTCGAGACAATCTCCGCCCACATATTTTGAAATGTCTCAGCGGCACTACTTCTGGGCGCAAACTTTCCTACCGGTGCCCTGCTTACTCCCATATACTCAATGATGGAAAGGTAGGGGATGCTGGTTTTCAAAACACCTTCGAGAAGTTGACCTTCGATAATGGTATCCAGATGGAGTTTTTTCCGTCTATCAACCATTGAGAAAAACGGCATCAGCTTGAGAGAGAGTTTTTTATGATCTGACACATACTCAACGATCTGTTCGTAGGTTCTGAGCGACAGCGTTGAAGGGATCAGCGGTACCAGCATGATATCTGTTGATTTGAATATATTTTCCGAAACCAGCGAGAAGCTTGGAGGACAATCCAGAAAAACAATGTCGTAATCATCTTTAAAGCGCTCCAGAAAATCGTCCATCTGTTGTTTCGGTTTTTTACTCCCATCAAAATAGATATCCATATGACGGTAGGAGACGTCTGCCGGCAGTAGATCAAGGTTGTTAATGTCAGTTTCTTTGACTATCTCTCCGGTATCTTTAGTCTTGAAAAGTTTCCTGGTTCCCCCCTTTACCTCAGGTTTCACACTGAAGTAGAAGCTTGCCGCTCCCTGGGAGTCCAGATCCCACAAGAGCGTTCTATACCCGTTTTTTGCGGAGGAATAGGCCAGGTTGACGCACGCGGCCGTCTTTCCGACTCCACCCTTGATATTATACAGAGAAATAACTTTCATCTCATCCTCCCGCCTATATGTCGCATTGTGAAATGATCAGGTCATATTCCGGATTTCTTCTATCTGAATTTTGTAGCACTCGGGACAGATCCCATGACTGAAAAGTGCTTCAGAGTGGCTGGAGATATAGACTTCCAGCTGGTCCCACGAATCCGAGTCGTTACGGATTTTTTTACAATATGAACAGATCGAAATGATTCCTTCCAGCTGTTTGACACGCGAAAGCATCTCCCGCAGCTCAACGGACTGGCGTTCATGCACTCTTGCCAGCTCAAACAGCAGTATCTGCATATCGATCAGGCTATATCCGCCGACTGCTTCCTGCACCACTACTGGTTCGTACATCTGATCGCGGGGTCGTGACAAAGCGCACCGGACAGCATGATCGATAGATTCGGTCTCGTCCATGATAAGAGGCGCGTCGAAATCGTATTTAACCAGCAGCTTCAGTGGTTTTTTATTGTAGAGTTCCTTACGGAAAGGCTTACTGTACATTTCCATGAAGCGTCGGCGGGAAATCATACCCAGAAGCTGGCCATCGTCCTCATCGATAATGATGACACCAGCCAGGTCGGGGTTGTCTTCAAAGGTCTCTTCTACCTTTTTTGCCATATGACTGGTCTTGATCAGTACTCTCTGCGATGTCACCGTTGCCAGGGTGTTTTCGCTCCGTACACCGCACTGTTCCTTAACCGTTTCGCCGATCATACCATCATCACCGCAGTTACCGGATTCTCTTCTTTCCATAGAATATTACCCGTATACGACATGGTTGATCAATAGTACACACATCGGCCGATATCACGCTACTTGAAATATTTGCAGAACAAAAAAGAGCTACTGTCAGAGAGTCCTGACAGAATACAACAAGTATATACAGGTTTGTTGTGACAATTGTGTTACGTTATCAACATTATGAAGAAGCCATCAACATCATGATTTCCGGGCTGATTGACAGTGCCAATCTACCCCCGTAACGATAAAACACAGGGCAAAAATTTTCACAACTGTAACAACAAAGTCTGAAGTAGTCTGGTATATTGAATTCAGCATATCAGTGAAATACAAATCAGGCAGGGAAACCATGACCTCCAGGTTTAGCGAGCAACAGATCAAAACAGCAGTGGCAGCCATGAAAGCATTTGTGGAAAAGCCGTACATACGCTATGAGCGGTGGGAACGTGCACTCTGCTTGAGTAAAACGGAAGACCCAGCATTGCGCGAACTGATGCGGCACGAAGTTGAAGTCATGCAGAAAGACGATCCCGGATTCCAGGCATTGATGAAAATCTGATTTCCCGGACCGGTGATGACGTTTGATTCTTACGAGTACTCGGGGGTGACATCTGGATTCACTGATCTCCTGGTCGCAAAAAATTCCCTTGATCATTCTTTTCACTATCAGCGCTGTCGCGGTTGGCACCGGTGACTTTCTGGCCAAAAAATGGTCACTTGCACCCGGGTGGGCTACATTTTCCGGAGCGCTGTTCTGCTATTTCGCCTCTTCTTTTTTTTACCTGCAGACACTTCCCAGAAAAGGTCTTGTTGTTTCTTGTGTTATCTGGAGCCTTGCCAGCATAATCGCCTTTCTGTTCGTTGGTCTTGTCATTTTCCACGAGCGATTAACCGGAGTGCAGCTGCTGGGGGTAGTTCTGGGCACCATGTCGCTTCTCCTGCTAAGCAGTTAGCAGGTCATTAATTATATTTGTGCCGTAGAGGAGTTTGCTCATGATCAGCTCAGATACATTGCAGTTACTCGCCGAAACCCACGGGACACCGCTGTTCGTTATAGATCACGACGAACTGCGCAGCAATTATGCGACTTTCAAAAAATACCTCCCACGCGTACAAGCCTACTATGCCGTTAAAGCAAACCCGGATCCGGCCATCGTCAAGACCCTTTTTGATGCTGGTGCCAGCTTCGATGTCGCTTCAATGCCCGAATTCAGGGTGGTGTTTGAAGTGATAAAGGATATGCCGGAAAAGGAACGTCAGGATTGGATCTGGGACAAGATTATTTACGCCAATCCGATCAAGGCCAACGAAACACTTGTAGAGCTCGACGAGTACAAGCCACTGGTCACCTTCGACAATTACGAAGAAATTCTCAAAATCAAGCAATACTCCCCACATTCCGGGCTGGCACTCCGCCTCAGGGTTCCCAATACGGGAGCCATGGTGGAGCTCTCCTCTAAATTTGGGGCCGGCCCCGGTGAGGCGGTAGACCTGATTCTGGAAGCTGACAAGAACGGTCTTACCGTCGAGGGGCTGAGTTTTCATGTGGGGAGCCAGACTACCAATTTTGAAAATTTTGTGCAGGCCATCAACCTGGCGGCCAACATTTTCAAAGAGGCCCGGGAACGGGGTTATGATAAAATGAATCTGCTGGATATCGGAGGTGGCTTTCCGGCTCCCTATGATGATTCGGTTAAGCCCTTTAGCGAACTAGCTCGTAAGATAAACGCTGAGCTAGACAGGCTCTTTCCCCCTGAAATAGAAATTCTTGCCGAACCGGGAAGATTCATGGTTGCAACTGCTGGAACGGCAGTCTCTAAAATTATCGGTAAGGCGGTTCGGGATGGAAAACTCTGTTATTATATAGATGATGGTGTCTATCACACGTTTTCAGGCATCATTTTTGACCACTGCCAGTATCACCTAGAGTCGTTCAAAAAGGGACCGACACAAATCTGCACTGTGTTCGGCCCCACCTGTGATGCTTTAGATGTCATATCCATGGCGGAAGAGCTTCCTCACACCCTGGAACGTGGTGACCTGCTCTACAGCAGGAACATCGGAGCTTACAGTGGAGCTTCGTCGACCTATTTCAACGGCTTTCCGCCAGCTACGGTTGTTCATGTCAATCGGTGACATACCACTTTACTGGTGAGGAGGTGAAGCTAGTGGCAAAAAAGATAGGACACAATCACAGCAGAGATCCTTACCCGTGGGACGAAGCCAAAATCAGTTCAAGCTCTACCTCATGGATATGTTGCGATATGAATCTTCCGACAACATTTAATTTCTGCCCGATCTGTGATAAGGAGCGAGATGAAATTCTGACAGGAACGGAAAACTAAGAACTTGGGCTGTAATGACGCTTAAGCCAGCGGCTCAGACCATCGAGACCGGGGAAGAGCACCCGTTCGTTAACATTAGCCTGATCGAGCTTGTCTCTGATTTCCCATTTCAGTTTTGCAGGGACAATGATTTTTCTTGAGATACCGGGTTGATCTTCAAGCCAATCTTCAAGAGGCATGGACGGGTCTGACATAACAGAACAGAAGGCGTGCTGATTAACGATTCTGTCATCAATTGAAGGTGGTTCGAAAAATATTGTCACCTTTTTGTTTGCCAGTGTATCGAATTCTGGCAACGAATTAACCACTTCCGAAAGCATCCCGACCGTCATAACATTGGCTCCCTCATCTTCCAGTCTATCTTTAAGCGTGTGCGGCAACAGCTCATGCGCTTTAACATAGTTAACCGCCCAGATAACTCCGTCGGTGTGAAACTTTTCAATATTGCAGGTTGCAAAGTGCATGGCTATGAACGGGGAGTACGTCCAGTCCAGGAGCCGGGTCGGCAGGCCATAATGTTGGGCGACCGATAGCCAGTGCCACAGAGAATCACGCTCCACAATGTTCCGGTGAGCGTATTTTTTGAAGTTTCTCAGCAGATGCCGCTCCAGCTCGACATATTTGCCGCCAAGCCGCATCAATGTTGTTTCCAGGCGGTAGCTGGAATCCGACAACCCTCTGAAGGCAAACCGAGAACGAAAACGGCCTATATCCTCATTCCATGAATCTGCAAACAGTTCATTTTGCAGTTCATCCCACGAGTTAATCAAAAGTGTTTCCATCGGTGAGGCCCTCTCTGATATCAGACTGCAGAATCAACTGCTCTGCCGTGTATGACATATTATGTCGTAGCATATCTGTGATGATACGTCTGTGAACAGCACTTGCAATTTACCATAAAAATCCCCGCAGCGTCCATATTTCGGTATCATAAGGAATATTTAGATACCAGCTTGTCCATCCTGGAATTTTCATGTATATCAATAATAAATATATTGACTATTATACCTATTATAAATATTATTTACGTAGGATATCATTACTAAGCAGGACGAAGGGGAAAACCATGAAAATCGAAAAGCCGAAAACAGCAAAAAAAGCGAAGCCAGAAACCATTGTTGTGCATGCGTCTGAAAAACGTGAAGAGACAAAGAAAGCGAAAAAGACCAAGCCCGTCGTAGAAGAGGCTCCGGTTGCGGCACAAAAAGTAAAGAAGGCCAAACCTGAAAAAAGTGTGGCTGTTCCCGACGAGCCGAAAACCAAGAAAACACAGAAAGCCTCAAAAGTTCAAATAGAAGTGAAGGCTTCGAAGGATGATAAGCTGACCAAATTCCTCGTCAGCATGAAAAAATCTGTCCGTAAAAGCATCAAGAAAGAGGCTGCTGAAGCTGGCGTCAGTATGAATGAGTACATATTGTTGGCTGTAGAGGACAAATTGCGGCAGGATTCTGCAAAACCGTAAAATAATATATCAACACGGCTGTGCCGAATTCAGGAAGAAGGGGGGATTGTAAGATGACAATGCCAATTAATCAGGTTGAGTGCGATCCTGAAGCGCACCACAAACAACTTCTCTGTACTCTTGCTGATCGAAAGCAGATGCTTACTCTGGCTCAATTGGCGAAGGATGCGAAATATTTCTGCACGTTGTGCGGCAGGGTGGCAAATGAAGCAAATTATGTCTGCGCACCGGTAGAGTTGAATAAAATCGAATAACTGATAAAATTGACTCTACATTTCCAATTCATTATGAGAGGCCGGTTCGTGGAAGTTAGATCACAAAGAATTGATGGTGTTCGCCTGGTACTCAAAGGTGACCATGGTCCTGAGTCTTTGATGGAAGAGTGGGACGTGGAATTCCACCAACAGCAAAAAAGAACCGTGACATTTTGGGATACATTTGAATGGGGCCTCTGGTTCAGTGGGCATGTCCTGCATAGCTGCGGTACTGTTTACCATCTATCCACCCTTGATGATGGCTGGCTGGGTGAGGTGGTCTGTGAAGAAGAGTCGAGCAACACATTACGTTTTTGGGGAGACTTTAAAACTGCGGCAATGCGGGCAAGCCTTGAGGGAATGCTTGGGCTGAGAGCCCTTACGGCGCTGATTGAGGGCTCATTCGATGTGCGTATGTGTGAGTTGCGCAACGAGGTGGGCAAAATAGTGTGCCGGCTTGAATGGTCTTCGGTTTCTTCGGGGAAGCGCGGAGAGAAAGAGTTGCTGCATTATTGCCAGATAATGCCACTACTTGGCTATGAGGGGGAAACCACACGTGTGGTGAAGCACCTCACCTTACGCGGGGCGACGACGTCCGGAAAAGGCCCATTGGAGGCATTGCTACGCCATGCGAAACTCGAACCTCAGAAATACACCCTTAAGCCATCATTCGGACTGACAGCTGAAACAGCTGCCCGTGAGGCCGTGGGGCGAATTGTGCGTACAATTATGAAGATTGCCGACCGCAATGTTCCGGGAATTCTGAAAGACTACGATACGGAATTTCTTCATGATTACCGGATATGTTTACGAAAGATTCGCTCAGTGCTGAGTCTGGTTAAAGAAGTTTATCCAGCAGAAGAAACCCGGCGAATGCGCACAATACTTGGCGATCTTGCACGGCAGACCAACCGATTGCGCGACTTGGATGTGTACCTTCTGGCTCGCGAAGAATACTGCGGATTACTGCCCCCTGAACTTAGGCCGGCGTTGAAAGGGATGTTTGAGGATTATGCGGCGGAGCGGAAAGTAGTGGTGCGACACACTGTTGCTAAATTGTCTGCACACGCCACTCGACAGAAACTCCGAAAAATTGAAGCATATTTTTCAGAAGAAAACCCACATAAACCTTCTACAGCAGCCGACCTACCCGTTGGGCCACTCGTTTTCCGCTGCATCTACAAGCGCTATCGAAAAATCTGCAGAATTGCAGCGGGGATTGGGGCGGAAACGCCTGACGAGACAGTGCACGAGGTTCGTATTGAATGCAAAAAACTGCGTTATCTCCTGGAGTTCTTCAGCGAACTCATTGCTAAGGATGATGGTGCCGCTATGCAAAAGATGCTTCGACGCCTGCAAAGCCGACTTGGTGATTTCAATGATGCTTCAGTGCAGCAAAAATCACTGCTGACCTATTTTGAACAGGGGGAAAACGGGTGCGATGTCGCCCTTGGTGTTGGAGGTCTCGTTTCTGTTCTTTACCACCGCCAACAGAAGACACGCACTCTTATCGAACAATCATTGGAGGAATTCTGCAGTGGCTCAACAGCTGCGATCTTCAAACGCACCTTCAAACGTCCGATACTTGCCTCGGTAACGGATGCCCTCCCAGGTATACATCAATGAAAATTATTTCTTCTTACAGCATCAAGGGCGGAGTAGGGAAAACAGCGCTCGCGGTCAATCTTGCATTCGCACTTTGTGAATCCGGGTGCAGGACACTCCTTCTGGATCTCGATCCGCAGGGGGCGGCCACCTTTTATTTCCGCGTCGACAGTTCGGAAAAGTTCCGGATGCGTAATACACAATCCATGATTGATGGACTCCGCAAGAATATCCGGGAGTCCGACTTCCCGGGGCTTGATATTATTCCATCAAACCTTGGCTATCGACATTTCGATATTCTACTGGGAGAAATGGCAAAGCGCCGCAAACAGCTCCGCAGAGTATTGGACGAATTCAAGTCAGATTATGATGTGATCCTCGTGGACTGTCCACCGAACATCACCCTACTCTCGGAAAACGTTTTCCGGGCATCGGATATGATTCTGGTGCCTGTCATTCCGACCGTACTTTCTCAAAGAACTTTGGAACAATTGACCGGCTTCTTCCAGGACGAAGAACTGCCGTGCGAGATCCTCCACCCGTTTTTCTCTATGGTACAGAAAAGAAGTAAAATGCATCGTGAGATTATGGCAGACATACCGTCGACATACCCTGGTTTTTTGAAGACAGCCATCCCGTTTTCTGCAGACGTGGAAAAAATGGGCCTGCACAGAAAACCACTTCTGGCGTATTCCCGTACCTGCGAGGCGGCACTGGCCTACCGTGCTCTATGCGATGAAATTATTACTGTGCCAGGTCCATGACCAAAATAGAAATAGAAAGAAAGTTTTTAGTAACGTCGCTGCCGGCCGGAATGGAGGGTGGAAAGCCAATCCTGCAAGGGTATCTCGCTCATGACGAGCACATGGAGGTGCGCATCCGACAGTACGGGAATGACCATTTCCTGACGGTCAAGGAGGGTTCCGGACTGTCGAGACGTGAAACAGAAATCGAAATATCGCCCCGGCAATTTCTTGAGCTCTGGCCTTCTACCGAAGGAAAACGTTTGGAAAAAGTGCGCTCTTTGATCCATTATGGTGCATACACTATAGAGGTGGATCGTTATCGCGGCGGTCTTGAACCGTTGCTTGTTGCGGAGGTTGAATTTCCTTCGGTTGAAGAAAGCGACTGTTTCGAAAAGCCGGATTATTTGGGCGAAGAAATCACGGGAGATGCGGCGTATAAGAACCTTTCCCTGGCAATTCACGGTATTCCTGATGGTACTGCTCTCGAGTATCAGATCGCTGCGCTCCCCTATCTGTTTCGTAGAGGGGGGCTGCACCTTGTGATCGTTACGAATTCTGCCCAGTCCCGGTGGATTCTCCCCAAGGGGCAGCCGGAACCTGACATGCCCAAACAGGACGTCGCTGTCATGGAGGCCATGGAGGAAGCCGGTGTGATTGGTAGTTGTGTCCCCGGACTCCGAGTGTCATACCACCGCAAAGGTGAAAAGACGCTCCATATTTATCCCCTGAAAGTCACGACTGTGTTGAAAAAATGGCCCGAAATGGAGTGGCGGAAGCGTCTGGTGCTGCCCGTCAACAAGGCGCTGAAGATGATCAGCGATCAGGAACTTTCGGAATGCATCAAGCGCCTGGTTTCCAGGTTGACTGCCTGATTGTTTGGTAAATACCGGAACAGGCATAATGACTGTCACCCAAACTGCCGACCGGACAAATTGAAAGTGCGAAATTCAATTTGACAAGGCATCTTATTACCACTATTATTTCAATATGTTCAAGCGCACACTTTCCAATAAGCTGATCTCTCTGGCGGAGCAGTTCCCCGTTGTCTCCATCACAGGACCTCGCCAATCGGGCAAAACCACTCTGACCAAGGCACTATTCAGCCACCACGACTACATCAGTCTGGAAGACCCAAACGAACGGGAGTTTGCTGTAACGGACCCGAAAGGTTTTCTGCGGCGCTTCAGCAGCGGGGTGATTCTGGATGAGATTCAGCGGGCACCGGCGCTGCTCTCATACATACAAGGCATTGTGGATAGCGAAGATCGCCCCGGTCAATTTATTCTGACCGGTTCACAGCAGTTTCGCCTTGTGGAAAAAATAACTCAGACACTTGCAGGGAGAACAGCGTTGGTGAATCTGCTCCCCTTGAGTCTTGGCGAGCTTCTTGGTAAAACGGCTGCCGACCCGTGGCGGATTGATGAGCTGCCTGTTTTGTCGGGGGCACCTCCCTTTACTCTTGAAGAGATCATATTCAAAGGACTTTATCCACGCATCCATGACAAGGGACTGGAACCGCATGATTGGCTTTCTGCCTATTACCGAACCTATGTTGAGCGAGATGTGCGCGATCTGGCGAATATCGGCAACCTGGAAACTTTTCAGCGTTTTGTAAGCCTTTGTGCCGGCAGGAGCGGTCAACTGCTCAACCTTTCGACCCTGGCACTGGATGCCGGTATCTCCCATACAACGGCGCGGAACTGGATTTCCATTCTCCAGGCGGGATTCATCATCCATCTGCTGCCGCCACATTTTGCCAATTTTTCCAAACGGATCGTGAAAACGCCAAAACTTTATTTTATGGATACCGGCTTGCTCTGCTATCTGCTGCGTATGAGAGGGGCAGCGGAGTTTGCCACTCATTCCATGAAGGGGCATATCTTCGAGACCTTTGTGCTGGCTGAACTGTATAAATCCTTTGCTCACCGGGGAGAAATACCGCCGCTCTATTTCTGGCGTGACAAAACGGGACACGAGGTTGATGTAGTAATTGATGCCGGCAGAAAGTTGATTCCGATTGAGATAAAATCAAGCGAAACGATCAACCGTTCTTTCTTTGACGGTTTAAAATATTACATTTCACTTGGTTCTCCGGTTTCGGAAACTGGCGTCCTGATCCATGGTGGCAATGAATTATACGAACGAGAGAAGTTTATTGTGCGCCCCTGGTTCCAATCTGTATGACAAAAACAGCTCCCCGGAGTATTTAAAAACAGTCATTCCGTTCTCTGCGAACGCTGAAAAAGGGTACTGTCATGAAACATCTTGCCCAATCCTTCAAGGCACTTTCCGATCCGATCAGACTACGCATCATTCTCCTCTTGCAGGCTGAAGGAGAGTTGTGCGTCTGCGACCTGATGGCTGTGCTCAAACTGCCCCAGTCAACTGTTTCGCGCCATCTGGCCTACCTGAAGCGAAGCTGCTGGGTTGATATCCGCCGTCAAGGGCTCTGGATGTACTACAAACTCAGCAGAAATAGTTGCAACATCTGCAAAGAAATTCTCCAAATTCTTAATAATCACTCCAGTGAACTTCCCGAGGCAACTACCGACCGGAATGTACTGTCAGTCTTCCAGAAAACCAAGGACAGCCCAAGCTGCCTGTAACAGAATATCTCTTGCAATATCCGCTAAGACGGATACAATAGCCTCACATCCAAATTATGAGGTTTGTTATGTCCGAACACCTTTCCCGCAAGCTCTCTTTCCTTATCGCAGCCGAAACGGAACCAGCGGTTTCATCGGCTGTTTGTGCTCTGGAACCGGGTGATGGCACCGATAAGCCCCCCTGTTGAGGTCCACCTGCGTCCGCCGGCGGCGGATCAATCACAGAAATGGTACCCGGCTTCATTGAGTGGCTTGAAACCTCGATAGGAAGGGTGCCGCGCATAGCATCGAAACTGGGTATCTTCGATCATCTGGGTGCATGCAAGGCGCGTTGGGGCATCGAGCGGATGAGCTTTATCGTTCCTCCCGGCCTTTATGCAGTTGGTGCTCCATGTGCCGAATCACCGGTGATCGTAACCGCGAACTACAAGATGACGTACGACATCGTCCGCCAGGCACTGGCCGGGTACAACGTCTGGCTGCTTGTTCTGGAAACCTACGGGATCAATGTCTGGTGCGCAGCCGGCAAGGGTACTTTTGGTACCGGAGAAGTAGTAAGACGCGTCACATCAAGCAAACTGGCTGAAATTGTCAGCCACCGCCGCCTGATCCTGCCGATTCTCGGAGCACCGGGAGTAGCCGCTCACCAGGTGGCACGCCGCTGCGGATTTACGGTAAGCTATGCGACGATCCGCGCAGCAGATCTGCCGGAGTATCTCGACAACGGCATGGTTACCACTCCCGCCATGCGAAAATTGACGTTCACATGGTACGAACGATTGGTGCTGATACCGGTGGAAGTGGTTCTGGAACTCAAACTGCTGGCTGTTGTTTCAGGGATCATTCTGCTGATATGCACGCTCTTCAACAACCTCTCAGTCGGTCTGACCGCATTCGGCGCCTATACGGGAGCTGTCTTAAGCGGTGTCGCTCTCGGGCCACTTCTGCTCCCGTTACTGCCGAGCAGGAGTTTCGCCGTCAAGGGAGCTGTAATTGGCGCTATATGGACGCTCATCTACTACCTGCTAACAGGGGCAAGCTGGAATCTATGTACAAAAATCGCGGCTTTTCTGGCATTGCCGGCGGTAAGCGCTTTTTACACCCTCAACTTTACCGGCTGTACTACCTATACATCTCGTTCAGGCGTCAAAAAAGAGATGAGAATTGGTCTTTCCATTATGGGTTGTGCAGTAGTGATCGCAATTCTCTTGCTGACGCTGGGACGGTTTGCCTGATGGAGAAAATTTTATGACAGGATTTCGTTACCTGGAAAAAGTAGTCACCCTGGAATACAGCCAGCCAACGTGCATCGGCTGTGGCCGTTGCGAAGAAGTATGCCCGCACCAGGTATTTGTTATGAACAACAAAAAAGCCTCACTCATCGATAAAGATGCATGCATGGAATGTGGTGCCTGTGCCCTCAATTGTCCGGTCAAGGCCATTACGGTGGAATCAGGCGTCGGCTGTGCTTCGGGGATGATAAACGAATGGTTGAGGGAGCATAAGCTGGGCGGGATCAGTAGCGGCAGCTGTTGTGACTGATTGAGGACAAAGAAAAGCCCGCATGGTGCGGGCTTTTCCCTACACAACATATCAACTCTACTTTTCTTTCTTTTTATGAGCCTTTTTCACTTTTTCAGAAGCCGCTGAATCCTTTGCAACTTTCGGCTTAACCGGCTTGCGCGGGGTAAGCGCAATCATCGGATTCGCAGCTGAAACGGTGACAGTGGCTGTAGAATCAGCCAGCTCTTTTTCAAGAGCCCTGACTTTTCCATCGAATGAATACTTGCTGTCCGGCTTGATCTCTTTCACTTCTGTCGGGAGTCCGATCCGGTCGAGGATAGCGATGAACGGTTCGGGATCTAGCTCCTCGACGTTGACCATCGTCTTCGTATCCCACTCTCCAGTAACAATCAACATGGCGGCAGCAATCGGCGGAACGCCGGCAGTGTAACTGATGCCTTGCGATTCAACTTCCTCGTAACATTTCTTGTGATCTGAAACCTGGTAGATTAGTATTTCGCGTTTTTTGCCATCCTTCTTCCCTTTAACAAAGTTGCCGATGCAGGTATTGCCAGTATAGCCGGGGGCGAGGGTCATCGGATCTGGGAATAACGCCTTGACAACCTTGAGCGGTACAACCTCCTGACCGGTGGTCAGTGTTACCGGAAGGTGGGAGAGGAAGCCGAGAGTGCGCAGTACGGTGAACACGTTGATGTAATGATCTCCGAAGCCCATCCAGAAGCGAATGCTGTTGGCATCGATATTCTTGTAGAGAGAGTGCAGTTCGTCATGGCCGTTCAGGTAGATCGGCTGCTTGCCGACCACCGGAAAATCATATACCCGTTTAACCGAATGAGTGGGGTACTCTTTCCACTGACGGTCAATCCAGGTCCAGACCTTGATGAATTCGCGGAAATTGATCTCAGGATCGAAGTTGGTTGAAAAATACTTGCCGTGACTTCCGGCATTCACATCCAGGATGTCAATGGTATCGATTTTGTCGAAGTAGCGCTTGACGGCCAGTGCGCAGTAGGCGTTGACCACACCGGGATCAAAGCCGGCGCCAAGAATGGCTGTGATCCCTTTTTCATCGCAGCGTTCTTTACGCTTCCACTCGTAATTTGCGTACCAGGGGGGCTCTTCACAAACCTTGTCCGGCTCTTCGTGGATAGCGGTATCAATATAGGCAGCACCGGTTTCGATGCAGGCCTCCAGCACCGACATATTGATGAAGGATGCCCCCAGATTGATTACTATTCCCGATTTGGTTTTCTTGATCAGCTTTACCGTAGCCGGGATATCCAGCGCATCCAGCTGGGCGGAATACAGCTTGCCGGCCGGGTTTTTCAAATGGCCTTTCCGCGTGACGCTTTCTATGATGGCATCACATTTGTCAAGAGTCCGTGACGCAATACAGATATCACCCAGGACATCGTTGTTCATTGCCGCTTTGTGGGCTGCTACGTGGGCTACCCCACCGGCGCCGATAATCAATACGTTCTTTTTCTGCATAAGCTACCTCCCGTCTAAGATAAACTGCCTGTGTAATCTTCAAATCCGAAACAGCGTACCAACTCAACTGTGCCGTTCAGCCTGCGAACCGCGATTGACGGCATGGGTACACCGTTGAACCAGTTTTTCTTCACCATGGTGTATCCGGCCGAATCGGCAATGCGAACCTCGTCGCCAACCCTGAGAGTTCTCTCCAGCCCGTAACTCCCGAATACGTCTCCTGCCAGGCATGTGCGACCGGCAATCATCATTGGTTGGCTTCCCGGAGGCGGAAAAGAGACCCTCGGGTTGGTGCGGTAAATCAGATGATCCAGCAGATGAGCTTCGACTGAGGCATCGACAATAGCGATATCGACTTCGTTATGCACCACATCCAGAACTGTGGTTACCAGCTCGGTGCTGTTGGTAATAGCCGCCTCACCGGGCTCAAGATAGACCTGCACCCCGTGGCGTTCGCTAAATGCTTTCAGTATGCTGCAAAACCGCTCCAGCGGATAGCCGGCTTTGGTAAAAAAGATACCTCCGCCAAAGCTGATCCATTCCATCCTCTCCAGCAAAGATGCATACGTGGTTCCGATCTGTTCCAAAGCATCGGCAAGGTTTTCAACGTCGTCATTCTCGCAGTTGAAATGGAACATCATCCCGCAGATCAGATCAACCACCCCCTGAAGCTCTGCAACACTCCGCACCCCCAGGCGGGAATAGCGACGCGCCGGATCCGCCAGGTCGTAGTGAGAATAACTGATTCCCGGATTGACCCGTACCCCGACTTTTTTTCCGCGGACGCGATCATGGAACATTTTCAGCTGGGAGACCGAGTTGAAGATGACTTTATCGGCAAAGGCACTGACCGCTTCGACCTCCTCTGCCGAATAGACCACGCTGTAGGCGTGCACCTCCTTACCGAATTTCTCGTGGCCGAGCCGCGCTTCAAAGAGAGAGCTGCTGGTGGTACCATCCATGTACTGCCGCATCAGATCAAAGACGCACCAGGTTGAAAAACATTTCAGCGCCAGAACTGATTTAGCCCCGGACTGCTCCCGAATCATCCGGATAATTTCCAGATTTTCTTTGAGCCTTATTTCGTCGATAAGATAATATGGCGTCCGTATAAGCATAATATCTAAGCCTCTCGTAGTTCAAATCGAGGTGGCAGGAGTACCGCATTCCTGCATATTTGTCAATTTTGGTAAATAGCGGTTACCCTGCGTCACCAGATGCCCACAGCGGTGTGAATACTGTCAATGTAGAGCTTTCACCCGTTCCACCACCTTCTTGATGGCGTCAACAACCAGTAGAGCATATTCCCGCCTGGTAATAAGCGTTACATGATCGGCACCTTTGACGGCAAAGTGGTCACTATCGCTGGAGAGTGCCGACAATTCCCGCTGCAGCTCCGGATGACCGGGAAGGATCCCTTTGGCTGCAGTCACCACTGCCAGAGGCATATCCTTGATGCTGCGTGTCCCGCGGACCTCGGCGCAGAAGGTTTCCCAGGCCCGTGATTCATCCCGTGTTGTCGTGAGGTGCCGATGGGTAGACAGAAAAGCCCGTGCTTCGGCAAACTGCTGTGGCGGCAGACCCTCAGACCAGAAATTGAACAGTCCCGCAAGACGGACATAGCCGAGTCGCGTCAGCAACGGAACTGAACCGAGAAATCGGAATCCGCTGCTCATATGGGTGTGAATGGCTTGACTGCGAAGATGTTGGTCCGGATGGACTGCGTCGAGAAACACCATTCCGGCTACTTCTTCAGGATAAAGATCCGCAAACAGCCTGATGAAGAGCCCGCCCAAGGAATGCCCCACAAGAACGTACGGCGGACGGACGGCGGCGTGTACCAGGACAGAATGAAGGCGCCGTACTGCTGCAGTTGCCGTTTTTGGCGCATTGTCCGGGCCGCTCCAACCCAGTCCGGCCCGATCATATGATACAACGCGGCAGAACTTTGCCGCCTCTGGCTGGACCCACCCCCATGCGGACGACATTCCGCCGAGCCCCGCTTCCAGAACGACCGTCGGAGAGCCGTGACCGGAAATCTGAACATGCAGGCGGCACCCTTCAACATCCAGTAATCTTCCGGGCGGCGGATGATCACGCAGGTCGCGACGTGCTGCAGCTGCCTGATACAAACTCCCGATACCGACCATACAGGGAATTACGGCTGCCAGCAAACGCCCCTTCTGCTCCACTCCGGGTGTGAAGTGATGTTTGCGGCGAAACTCGTACGGGTGAGCACGCCCGTCGCCGGTTACCGGAATCAAGGCGGCGCTTACAAGATGGTGGTTTCCCGGAGTCGGCCGCAGATCTCCATTCGTCACGTTGTCAGCCGGGCCATGTCGAGAATTGCACCGGCTGTTGCGCTGCACACCCTGGTGGCAAACTCCGGATTGAGAGTTTTCAAGGTGTCAGTCGGCTGGTGGTAGTGCGGATTCCGGAAGTTGGTAGTGTCTGTCACCATGATGGCCTTGTAGCCTTCGTCCCAGAATGGTGCATGGTCTGACCTGCGACTGTCCGGCATAGCCTCTCCATTTCCGGGTACTGCCACTGTCACACAGTGGAGTCCATTCCCGTATCGCTCTGAAGACTGTTCAAATAGCTGCAATAGTTCTTGTGAACGTTCATTTCCAACAGCAGCGATGAAGTTGCCGACCGACGGAACCGGAACCGCGACTCCTGCCGGAACCGACTGCGTAACGTCATCTCCGGCAAATGCAACAGATTCCAGCACCACAACCCCTTCGATGTTCCAGCGGTTTTCACGGGCGTACTGAGCCAGTGCCCGGCTCCCCCGGGTACCGGAACAGGGGTCCCCATCAGTTTGATTCTCTTCGAGGCTAACACCGACGAAATGGATCGTCCGCTCTAAGGTACAGCGAGACAATACACGGGCAATTTCCAGTAGCACCGCAACACCGCTGGCATTGTCATCGGCACCCGGTGATCCTGCTACCGTATCGTAATGGGCTAGAAGTACGACCCGCTCGTGGGGGTAACGCACTCCTCTACGGGTGGCGATAACGTTTCTAAAAGAACGGTCATTCTCAGAAAAACAATGATCAACCACGTCGTAATCAAGACACGCTAGCGCACCTTTGATATAGTCAGCAGCATGCTCCAGGGCTTCCGGTGCCGCCAGTGGATGCCGGACACCTTCCAGAACCTTGATATGGCCGATGATACGGTCAGTTGAAACAGCTTGTTGTATTATTTCATTATAATTCATAAAATTTTATCCTTTTTTGTTTCGCAATACACCTATTCCCAGAAAACCAACCTGCCATGCTCATCCAGCCCGTTATCCAGGTTCCACTCCCCGAAAACCGGTATATTAGCCGTGCTGTCACAGACTGCCCGCTCCACCTGTCTCCAGACAGTTGTCACATTGCCAAGTGCATGATCGAATATCTCGTCATAATGCAGATGGAGCGGTTTTCCCGACGGTACCAGCTGTTCTTCAATGAATTGATGGTCCACCTTGTCATATACGGGATAGGCTAGGCCCATTTTTTCAGCAATTACTGAAGCTAAGGGAAACAGCCGTTTACCTGACGGCGACTGACCGTCCGTCAGCTCGGCAAAACGGCGCTGCCAGTGGTCGCAGTCCGGCGGGTTGGCTGCGTAAAGTTGGGGATGAACGTCGGCAAACATTCCTTTCCAAAGTTCTGAAATGTCACTGTCAAGACAACTGAAATCGTCTGAAGAGGCGCACTGTTTCACCTGCAAAGAAAACTCAGGTGACTCGCCGATCTCTCCCAGATTCATCCGATGATAGATGTAGCTGTCCTGATTCATCTCACAGATCCGGTGCATCTTTTGATTC
>Ga0194061_1000434_pt1 | contig 25605 bp, 24 predicted proteins | sample SepL2221m_MetaG_FD_163423 | JGI IMG/M metagenome (GOLD analysis project Ga0194061, IMG submission 163423) | Anoxic zone freshwater microbial communities from boreal shield lake in IISD Experimental Lakes Area, Ontario, Canada - Sep2016-L224-21m | ecosystem: Environmental > Aquatic > Freshwater >... | reverse complement strand
TCATCACCACGCGCACTTATGATGACCGACTCAAGACACTCGCGAACGTCCGCAAGGCCGGCCTCGAGGTCTGCTCCGGCGGTATTATCGGCATGGGTGAGACCGTCGATGACCGTTTGAAGATGCTCGTCGAACTCGCCGTCCTCGAACCGCAACCGGACTCCGTCCCCATCAACGCGCTGGTCGCCGTCGAAGGCACGCCGCTGGCTGGCCGCAAGTTCGTGGACAGCATCGAATTTGTCCGCACCGTCGCCGTGGCCCGCATCCTGATGCCGAAAGCCATGGTCCGCCTCTCGGCCGGTCGCGGCAACATGAACGATGAGACCCAGGCGTTGTGCTACTTGGCTGGCGCCAACTCGATCTTCCTCGGCGAGAAACTACTGACCACCGGCAATCCGGACATCGAAGAAGATATGAATCTTATGAAACGTCTCGGCCTGCATCCGATGCATCCTGAGGAAGCCCGCCGCATCCATCGTGGCGAGATTGCGCCGGCGGCTGCGCAGCCGGCCGAATGGCCGAACGTCGAAGAATTTGCCGCCGCCAACGCCACCGAAGAATCCTGCGGCCAAGGCGGCTGCGGTTGCAAATAATATGGCCATCCTCTTCGTCACCGGCAGCGACACTGGCGTGGGTAAGACCCACGTCGCCGGACTGTTAGCCCGCCGCTTGTCACGGGATGGTTTTACGCAGGTCATCAAGCCTGTCGAATCGGGTGCGGGTGCTGGGCGGGCGGCGGACGCTCCTAAGGCCGCAGGTAAGTGGGCCGAAGCGCATACGATGATGACGCTCGCCGCGCCGATTGCGCCCTTGGCCGCAGCCAAGAAAGCTGGCAAGAAACTCGACCTCGTCACGCTGCTGAAACTTTATCGCGAGGTGCCGTATGCGCCGTGCCGCATCATCGAAGGCGCCGGCGGAGTGGCCGTACCCATCGATCCCAAAGGCAAGGACTGGGCGGATTTCGCGGCGGCCATCAACCCGACCGTCGTCATTGTCGTCGTGGAAGATCGCCTGGGCGCAATCAACCAAGCGCGCATGGCGATCGCGTATCTCAGTCGCCATTACGAAGGCCCGATGGGCGTGTGGTTGAATGCGATCAAGAAGCCTTCGGTCGCGGTGGCGGCGGCTAATCGCGCGGGTCTGGCGGAATCTTGGATTCCCTTGCTGGGCGAATCTGGTCGTGGGGCGAAGTCGGTCCGTTTCCATTTTCTACCGAAATGAACGCGGCCTTGCTGCAGCGTCTCCGGATGTCTCTCGCGCAACGCGAGGGCTCGACGCTGCGTCGCAAGCTAAGCGCCCGGTCCTCGACTGATGCCCGCGTCAACTTGGCGGATAATGATTACCTGGGCCTATCGCGTGATCCGACGGTCGTCGAAGCCGGTGTCGCGGCCTTGCACGAATGGGGGGCTTCGTCTTCCGCGTCGCCGCTCGTCACGGGCTATACCGAATTACACCAGCGGCTAGAGCAGACCCTCGCGACCTGGCAGGGCTACGAGCATGGCCTGGTGATGAACACCGGTTTCTCCGCCAACTCCGCGGTACTCGGCGGTCTGCCGAAGAAGGGCGACCTCATCCTCGCCGACCGCTTGGTCCACGCGAGCATGCTGGATGGGATCATGGCCTCGGGAGCGAGGTTGCGTAGGTTCGCGCATAACGATCTCGATGCGCTCGAACTCATGTTGCACGAGGAGCCAGCGTTGGAGGGGGTAATCTTTGTGGTCACGGAGAGCGTTTATTCCATGGACGGGGACAGTCCGGACCTAAAGCGCCTGGCTTCATTGCGTCAGCGCTTTGGTTTTTGCTGGGTGCTCGATGAAGCCCACGCCACGGGTTGGTATGGCGCGACGGGTTCTGGCCTGCAGGAAGAGCAGGGTGTTTTCGCGGCGGCTGACATCGTTGTGGGCACGCTCGGCAAAGGCCTCGGCTCGCAGGGAGCTTATGTGCTCTCGCATGCCCCGGAAGTGCGCGACGCCCTGATTAATTTCGCCGGCGAATTCGTCTACTCGACTTACCTGGCGCCCTCCTGTGCGGCCGCGGCGTTGGCCGCCATCGGCCGGGTCAAAGCCCTCGCGGTCGAACGCATTCAGCTGCAAGCGATGTCGCATGCTTGGCGTGACGCCTTATTGGATGCTGGCTTCGCGGTGCCCTCGGGCGATTCACCGATCATCCCGCTCATCTTGGGCGATGCGGAGATCACCTTAAAATACGCCACGGCGTTGCGGGCGGCTGGTTTCATGGTCTCGGCGATCCGCCCGCCCACCGTCCCGGTGCGTACGGGGCGAATTCGAATTTCACTACGTCGTGGACTCACGCCGCAGGTACTCGCTGATTTCACCGCTGCGTTGAAAGGCGTCTGCGTATGAAGATAGGGTGGATGGGAGGGTGGGGCGTTTCGTTAGAAGAAATGCGCGCCATCGCCGTGGCGCATGCGCCGGAGGCCGAGCACCTGATTTATCCGCCGGTCATGGGTGCGGCGGAAAATCTCGTCGGTTGTGATGCCGTCATCGCGTGGTCGCTCGGGGCGCATTTAATTTTAGAAGCTGGGGCCCGAGGCGTAAAGTTGCCGGCGAAAGTTTTGCTCTTCGCACCTTTCACTTCCTTCTGCGCGGAGCATGGGGCCTGTGGACGGATTCCGGAAACGCAGGTCAAGTGGCTGCGTCGCTGGCTGGAGACCGAGCCGGCCGCGGCTTTGGCTGATTTCCGGAAGCGAGCCGGACTGGCCCCAATGATCGGCACCGAGTTGCCCTATGCGTTGGAATATCTCTTGGCGGGTTTGGATGTGCTGATTCAGCCCGCGGGCATCTCGCTGGTCACGTTTGGCCGCCAAGGTTTACCCGCAGGGTGGGAGGCTTACGTCGGCGAGAAAGACACCCTGTTAAATCCGGAGGGCGTTTGCCAAGCCATCCTCGGCTGTCATATTGGAGAAGGCCTAGGACACAACCTTAACGAATTCTTGAACGCCTGACCCTGATGCATTTTCACGAACGAGCCGAAACTTATGAGGCGCATGCCGCCCCGCAGAAGCGCTTTGCGGAAGCGCTGGCCGCGTTTGCGCCGTTTCGGCGGGGAGTGCGCGTGACCGAGCTCGGCGCTGGGACCGGTTTCCTGACCGCCGCGCTCCTTGCGCAGGGCGTGAACGTCGACGCCACCGATTCCTCGCCCGCCATGGTGGAAATTGGGCGCGAGTCTGTACCCGCGGCGAACTGGAAAGTGCATGATGCCTTTGGCCCGATCGAGAAGGCTGGCGCACTCGCCTCGACCGGACTCCTGCATTGGTCGACGGATCCGGCGGCGGTCTTGAAACATTGGCATGCCGCGTTACCGGAAAGCGGGCGACTGCTTCTCGGCGTCCCGTGTGATCCTTGCCTCAATGAACTGAGGGACCTTATCGGCGAAGGGCCGGTGCGTTGGCGCGATGAAGCCCAATGGTTGAATTTATTAAAAGCCGCGAAGTTCGACGTCCATGCGCATGGCGTCTTGGAATCGGAAGAAATCTACCCGACTGCGTTGGATTTTCTGCGGTCGCTACATCGCAGCGGCGTGACCGGCGATCCGCGGATGTCGCCGGGAGAATTGCGTTCGATGATTCGGGATTATGATCGCTTGAATGCCCGGAAAGAGGGGGTGGTCGCAACCTGGGCGTGGTTACTGGTAGATGCGACGGCGAGCGGCTGAGTGGTAGAGTTAGTTGGCCAAGGGGCAAGGGTGACGAAGGTGTAAAGGTGGGAGGCACGTTTCGGGTGGCAGGTGGCGGGATCGGGCAGGGATGCGATGACATCGCATCCGTTTGTGTTGAGGTAGGGTTGAGCGGCCTCGCTCAACCGCGACTCACCAAGGGTGGTCAGCCCTATCTAAGGCAGAGAGACGAACTTAAAGGGAGACCGGAAAGGATGCGGCGGGGGATGCAATATCCCAGGTGACGGGTGACGGCCATTGGGGCATCGGCCATTCAGGAGTCGGCTGTTTAGCCCTCGGCCATCGGCTTCGGGTTCCTGCGGCTGAATCCCGAAAGGCCGGAGCCTGAACTCCCGGCTCCCGTGCCCGTCACCTGTCACCCGGGAATGTATCTCTTATTCAAAACTGAATTCTCCGTCCATGGATTCGGGCGGAGGGGCATCGCCGGCGAGGATGGTACGGACGAAGAGATCGCGATGCTCAGCGCAGGAGCCGTGCTTTCGAAGGGCGTCGACGTGTTCGGGCGTGCCGTAACCTTTATGCGTGGCGAAACCGTATTGCGGAAAGCGCGCGTGCATTTCGACGAGCATGCGATCGCGTTCGACCTTCGCGATGATCGAAGCCAGAGCGATGGCGAGGCTCTTACCGTCGCCGCCTTTGACGGATTCATGGGCCCAGGCGAAGGGGCGGAGCGGTAGACCGTCGACCAGCACGAGGAACGTGCGGGCATCTGACCGTCCGAACAGTTCGCCCTCGGTGCCGGCGGTGGCGAAGAGTGGAGCGATTGTGCCTTGGGCGAGTTTGGCGATGCAACGAGCCATCGCGAGGCGGGTGGCGCCGAGGATATTATGCGCAGAGATTTCCATCACCGAACCGGTGGCCCAGGCGGTCTTCAGTTTCCCTTCCGCTTCCATTTCCGCGATACGGGCGCGAAACACGGCACGTTTTTCTGGCGAAAGCTTTTTCGAATCATTGGCCCCGGCCAATTTGCGCAGCCACGTCGGTTCGCCGTAGAACCCCGCGTCGAGCAGCACGGCACCTGCGACGACCGGGCCGCAAAGTGAGCCTCGACCGGCCTCATCAACGCCCGCGATACCTGGACGGTCGGCACCTTTCTTGCGGTCGAATGATGCCAGCGAGGCCACGGCTTATTCCGCTTTTTTGCGGCCCTTGAAAGGCTTGGGGGCGGGCGGTTCGAGGCCGCGCGCTTCGTAAGCGGTCTTGAAGTGAAGCTTGGCGAAATTGACGAGGATCGCGGGGCCGAGCCGGCCGACTAGTTCAATCGCGACATTCTTGGCTTCGGAGCCCGAGCCTTTGGGCAGGTGGATATTACCGTCGGCGGAAAGCCGGTCGAGTTCGCGGACGAACGCGGCGCGCGCGACGATGGACGCCGCCGCCACGACCGGATCGGATTCAGCTTTCGTGCGCATACGCAGGTCGAACTCGACGCCCTTGCGCGCGAGTTCATTTTGGACGATTGGTTCTTCGGAGAATTGGTCGAGCAGGCCCCATTTGGGGCGACGCCCGTTCATCTCTTCGTAATTCTTCAGAGCCTCTTCGCAGGAAGTCGCATGCATCCAACCCAGCAGGCGGTTCAGATTTTTGCCGAAGCGCGAATGCAGCTCGTTATATTTCGCCATGCGCATGAACGTCGTCTTCACCGCGACGCCGGGCGTGGAGCGAATGGCGCGGTCGAGCTCGGCGATTTTTGGGTCGGTGAGCTTTTTGGAATCCTTGATGCCTAATTCGATCCAGGCGCGGATGACATCGCCGGAAGCGATAACGCAGGCCGAGACCACGGGGCCGAAAAGATCGCCTTTACCGGATTCGTCGAGACCGGCGTGTTCCTCGAACCATTCGGGATTATTTTCTTCTTCGTAGCCGAGAAGGGCCTGACCCGTCACGTCGGGCTCGAGGGTGAATTTAACAAAATCTTCGGTGCCCTTGCCAGAGATCACGCACTTGCCGGATTTGTAGTGTACGATGTTCAGGTTTTCGCCTTTGAAGGCGAAAGCCGAGTGGTCGACTGGAAAGTTGACCCAGCGTTTGGCCACGAGGATGGCACGGAGCTTTTCGGCCTGAGCGGAATCGAGTTTGACGGTGTGCATTGCCACCTTCTTGGGATTTTCGTCTGAGTCCGGCTTTGCCTTGCGAGTCATTGCGTTCTAGGTCTTACCCGAGTTAGCGATCAAATCCAGCCCCATCCCATGGCCCGCCCCGAACAAACCCTGATTCAAGCCGCTCCGGCATTAAGAAGGGCGCTTTTGGCTTGGTTTGCCCAGCATCAGCGGAGCATGCCCTGGCGGTCAAAGCCGACGGCGTATCGGACCGTGGTGTCCGAGCTCATGTGCCAGCAGACGCAGATTGCGACCGTCATCCCCTATTTCGAAAGGTGGGTAAAAATATGGCCCGATTTCAAAGCACTCGCCAAAGCCGATGAAGCCGCGGTGCTTAAACTCTGGGCGGGCCTCGGCTATTATTCCCGGGCGCGAAATTTGCTCGGACTGGCCAAACAAGTAGCCGCCTTGCCAGAACCGCCACGTACCGCAGCTGAGTGGCAAGAATTCAAAGGCGTTGGGCCTTATACGGCCGCGGCAATTGCGAGCATCGCTTACGGCGAGCCCGTCGCGGTCGTCGATGGCAACGTCGTGCGCGTGTTATCGCGCCTTGCTGGTCATCGCGCCCAGCTCAAGGACGCCGCATCCGCCACGAAGCAATTCACTGGCTTGGCCGATGCGTTGGTCGACCCTAAGCAACCGGGAGATTTTAACCAAGCCATGATGGAACTTGGCGCCTTGGTCTGCCGGAAGGCCGCGCCAGATTGTGCGAAATGTCCGGTGGCCAAATGGTGCGATGCACGTCAGCAGGGCGACGCCGAAAAAATCCCGCGGTTTGTCAGCAAGGCACGCCAGACCGCCGTCGTCGAACGCGCCTTGGTGGTGCGTTCGGGTAAGTTGCTACTCCGTCGATATGGGCAGGATTCGCGGCGCCTCGTTGGTATGGCGGAAATCCCGGAGATGGTTTCGCTGGGCATTAAGCCGAGCGGTGAGCCGACATTAGTACGGCGGCGCACCATCGGTACAATCAGTTACGAAGAACGACTGCATATCGTCGCCGCCGCTGCTGAATCTCTGCGGCGTTGGACAAGTGACACGGAACTCGAATGGGTGGCCACGAAGACGCTGGAGCAGGCCGCGTTGACCGGGCCGCATCTGCGCTGGTTGCGCGAGTGGCTTAGTCTAAGCGGTCCGAAAGTGCGCGGCAGACGGCCTTGAGGGCGGCCACGCGCGCGAAGCGCTTATCATTACCTGAAATCACGTGCCAGGGTGCGTGCGGGGTGTCGGTCCGTGCGATCATATCTTCGGCGGCGCGGATATTGTCATCCCACTTCCGACGATTTCGGTAATCTTCCAAGGTCATCTTGTGGCGCTTGTGCGGTGAACTCTCGCGGGCCTTGAAGCGATTCAGCTGTTCTTCCTTGGAGATATTAATCCAGAGCTTGAGCACGATTGCGCCGGATTCCGCGAGGCGGGCTTCGAAGTCATTGATCTCAGCGTAGGCCCGGGCCCATTCCGCATCTTTGGCGAAACCCTCGACACGTTCGACCATCACGCGTCCGTACCAAGAACGGTCGAAAATCGCGAGGTGGCCGGCGTTGGGGGTCTTGTTCCAGAAGCGCCAGAGATAGTGTCGCGCCTTTTCTTCCGGCGTCGGGGCCGGCGTTGGGTAGACCTGATAGTGGGCCGCATCGAGCATACCGCAGAGACGCCGGATTGCGCCGCCCTTGCCGGCGGCATCGGGGCCTTCGAGGGCGAGAACGGTTGCGACGCCTTTTTGAGAAGCGATGCGGCTGAGCCTGCCGAGACGAGCCTGCAGTTTGGCGATTTGTTGGCTATAGCTTTTTTTATCGAGCGTCGGGTGAGGGGTGGCGCTTTCAAGCAGGCCACGGGGGCGGCTGCTGGGTTTCTTTGCCGGGTTGGCGGCGCGTCGGCGGGAAACTTGGGCGAGTTGGTCGGCGATGACCTGGCCGGCATGCAGATCGCGTTGCTTGGTTTCGGCGGCCGACACGATGACCTTCCAAGGCAGATTCTTACCGCTGCCTTGCACGCGGAGTTCGCGGGCTTTCATGTGGACGGAAGCTTTCGTGAGCAGCAGATCCTGGTCGGTGACCACCCAGCCTTCGGCGTCGGTGTCTTCGACTTCGCGCAGACGTTTACGGAGAAGTTTTTCCGATGATTCGAGCCAGACCTTGACCACTGAAGTGCCATCGGCGGCGAGCAGCTCTTCGAACTGACGTAGCGATTTCAGGCGGAGTCGGAGGGCTTCGCCGGAAATCTGATCGGACGCCGCCGCGACGACCGTGTGGGTGAGCCAGTCGCCGACCACAATCGTCAGGTGGCCCTTGGCCGGCATGTCCTGCCAATACGACCAGAGGAAGGGGCGACCGTCGATGGACGCGGCATCCGGAGCGCAGATGCGGACCGTGCGGGAGTCGAACCATTCCGTCATCTGATTGGCGAGCGCGGAGGCCGCGAGGCGGTCGCTGCCGCCGATGACGATGACCGCGCTCTGCTGCTTCGTGACCAGGCGGCGCTGGGCGGCCAAAAGGCGAAGGTGGAGGGCGGAGCGGGCTCGCTCCAGTGCGCTGCGGGTGGCCATCGGCGACACTATGCGGGACGCCTCCGCGGATGGGAAGCGTGATTGAGTGACAGAACCGTGACGGCTCAGTCCAGCAGCCCGGCGATGTCGGCCACGTAGACTTGACGCCCGCCAGCGTGGGCGGAATCGAAGCAGAACTGGCGGCCGCTCCGGCTGGCGGAGGGATGCGTATCGCAGCGCCACTCGCCCACGTAGGCGGGCGGGGCGGGGAAGGAGCCGACCGGGACGCGACGATTCGTCGGGATGTGATACAGATAAGGATTCTGCAGCCGATCCTTGCCCTGCGGGTAGGTGTCGTTGAGTACCCATTCGTTATTCGTGTTCGGCAGGTAGGTGTTGTGGCCGTTGTTCGGCATCGCGTCCTTGCCCACGACCGTGACTTCGTCGGAAAGGTCCTTGTAGACGTAGAAGCGTTCGCCATGCGACGGGTGCCAGGCCCAGGCGAAAATATGCTGTGGGTCGCGCCAGACGAAGTGCGAGGTCCCGCCGTTGGGGTCCATGACGTGGACCTTGCCGCCGTTGACGTCGATGGTCAGCGCGCGCGTGCGGAAGGCAGCCTTATCGCCGTGGTTACGCCAGCGATGGAGGAAGAAGAGGCGCGTACCGTCGGTATTGCAGAGCAGGTGGTTGAACCAATGGATCGCGCCTGGTTTGAAAGCGAAGTTCGCCGGGCCGGTGAAAGGGATTTTGGCCGCTTCGGCGAGCGAGAAGAGCAGTCGTTGTTGGCCCGTGGCGACGTCCATCCGCCAGATACCGACATCATCGGGGGTCGGCGAAAGCTTCCAGATATCGCGCTCGGCGCCGGTGGCGTAGCCGTAGCCCGGGCGGCAGACGTCGAGTCGCGCGAAGTCCGGAGCGAAGGCCGTCTTGCCGTCGGGACTGAATGTATAGAATGGATGAGGCAGCGTGCGCGTCCGGCCGGACTTCACGTCGAGGATGCGTGTAACGAACTGACCGCCTTCGCGGTCGTTCCAAGCTACGTCACGGTCCGAGCCGGGGACCCACTGGAGCATGCAGCCTTGCTGCCAGTTCCAGGCGTTGGAGCTGCCGAGATCAATCCAGCGATCATGGTCTTGCGTATCGACCATCCCGACGCGGATGGAGTCAGCCTTTGTGGGCGAGCGACCTTCGAAGCTCGTCTCGTTGGCTAGTACGAAGCGGTCGTCGGCGGAGAAAAGAAACTTATCGTAATAGCCGCGCCAGTGGAATTTAGGGCCGCGCGTGATGGCCCGGACGGTCGCGGTCGCGGGGCGGGCGGAAGAGACGCAGCCGGAAAACAGACTGGCGCCGAGGGCGGCGAGGGAAGTTTGGGTGAGAAAGTCGCGGCGGCTCGGGCGGCTCATTTTTCTTCGTCTTCGGGGAGGTTAGCCTTGGGTAAAATCCCTTGATTGAGGGCGTCGAGGGTCTTTTGGAGTGCGACGCGGAGGTCAGGGCTATTGGCGCGCGTGACGGCTTTCTCTTGCAGCTTGATGGCGTCGGCCTTGCGGCCTTGCAACCAGCGGACGCGGGCGAGCGTATCCAGCTTATCACCTTCTTTTTCTTGGCTTAATTTCACGGCACGTTCGGCGCAGCGTTCAGCGAGGGCGAGGTCGGGCTTCTTAAGGTAGAGCGGATTCGTGACCAGATCCCAGGCGAGTTCGTTCTGCGTTTCGGCGTCATCTTTCTCTTCTTCAGCGATCTTGGCAATTTGCGCGTAAGCCTTGGTGGGGTCGCCTCTGGCCAGGGCAATCTGGGCGCCGACAGAATTCAGGAGATCCTGACGCTCTTCGGGAGGAAGGACGGCGGCCGCAATGGGCAGGGCTTTTTCCGCCGCATCCCAATCTTTGCGCATCATCGCCGAGGCCAGCTTATCAAGCTTGTCCTGTTGTCGTTCCATTTCCGCATCTTGGTTCGGGCTGGCCTTACGATTCGCTTTCGGGGCATAGGTCCCCGTGATAATATCGCCGAGCATCTCGTCGTTGAGTTCGGCGGGATGTCCGATCCAGGCGACTTTGCCTTCGGCGATTACGAAGGCATGGGGAATGCTGTCGATGCCGGCGGCTTCGAGCCAATCTTTGATGAAAGCCTTACCGCCGAGCGCGGTGCGGTAGGACATCTTGGCGCCTTGGGCGTTGACGAAGTCGCGGGCCTTTTGCGCGGCCTCAGCGTTGCGTTCGGCTTCCCAGACATTGACGCCCATGATCACCACGCCTTTTTTCTGAAACTGTTGGTGGAGCTGATTGAGGTGTGGGATGGTGGCCACGCAAGGGCCGCACCAACTCGCCCAGCATTCAAAGACATAGACTTCACCTTTCTTGAAAGCTTGGACTGCTTCACCCGTAATCATCGCTTCGGGGCGGGTGGTCGGAGCGATATCGCCGACTTTTAATTCGGCGGCCGAAAGAGTGGCCGTGAGTAGCAATAGAAGTAGAGCGCGCATAAGAGAGAATTTAAGGGGAAGGGTGGAGGGAGGCAAACCGCCAAATAGAGTATGGAGTATGGAGTATCGAGTATAGGGAGAGACAAGCTTCAGGTGGCGGGTGGCGGGATCGGGTAGGGATGTGATGACATCGCATCCATTTGTGTTGAGGTAGGGTTGAGCGCCCTCGCTCAACCGTGGCTGACCAAGGGTGGTCAGCCCTACCTAAAGGTAGCTAGGTCAGCACGCAGTGCTGACCGTATCCACGCAGGGGGAAATAAAAAACCCCGACAGGGTCGGGGTTTTGGACGGGCTGATTATTAACCTCAGGCCTTGGGAGCGTTGAATTTGGCGCGGATGGCTTCGACCACGGCCGGGTCGGCCAGGGTAGAGATGTTACCGAGTTCGCGGCCTTCGGAGATGTCGCGCAGGAGGCGGCGCATAATCTTACCGGAGCGGGTCTTGGGGAGATCCGGGACGAAGACGATGCGTTCCGGGCGGGCGAACTTGCCGATCTTGGCGTCGACCATGCCGTTGAGTTTTTTGGCAAGTTCGGCTTCGTTGACGTTTTGGGTGGCGGCCGTCTTCAGGATGACAAAAGCCATCAGCCCTTGCCCCTTGAGTTCGTGCTTCACGCCGATGACCGCAGATTCGGCGACGGCGGCATCTTCGATGAAGACCGCTTCCAGTTCGGCGGTACCGATGCGGTGGCCGGAGACATTGACCACGTCATCGACGCGACCCGTGATCCAAAGGTAACCATCCTTATCGCGGATGGCGCCGTCGCCAGGGAAGTAATATTTGCCGCCCCAGCGGTTCCAGTAGGTGTCCACGTAGCGTTGTTCGTCGCCGAAGATTCCTTGCGTGATGCCGGGCCAGGGTTTGCGAATGGCGAGGATACCGTGATCGGTTTCATTACCGTTTTCGTCGAGGACGGCGGCGTCGACGCCAAAGAAGGGCAGCGTCGCCGAGCCCGGTTTGGTGGGCGTGCAGCCGGGTATCGGGGTGATCATGTGGCCGCCGGTCTCGGTCTGCCACCAGGTGTCCACGATCGGGCACTTTTCCGCGCCGATATTCTTATGATACCAGAGCCAAGCTTCGGGATTAATCGGCTCGCCGACCGAACCGAGGAGGCGAAGCGAAGAGAGATCGTATTTCTTTACCCACTCGTCGCCCCACTTCATGAAGGCACGAATGGCGGTCGGAGCGGTGTAGAAGACCGTCACCTTGTGGTCTTCGACGATTTTCCAAAAACGACCGAAGTCCGGAGCATCGGGGGCGCCTTCGTACATCAGCACCGAAGTGCCATTCAAGAGCGGACCGTAGACCACGTAAGTGTGTCCCGTGACCCAGCCAACGTCGGCCGTGCACCAGAAGAGATCATCGCCGCGGAGGTCGAAGACATATTTATTGGTCGCGTAGGCATGTACCATGTAACCGCCGGTACTGTGCATGATACCCTTTGGCTTGCCGGTGGAGCCAGAAGTGTAGAGCAGGAAGAGCATGTCATTGGCATCTTGCCAGACCGCTTCGCATTCATCGGAGACGGAGGTCGCCGCTTCGTGATACCAGACATCGCGGCCGGCTTGCATGGCGCAGGCGGCATCGGGTTTGCCGGGGTGACGCTGGAAGACCAGCACGCTGGTGATCGAAGGACAATCCTTCACGCCTTCATCAACAGTTTGTTTTAGCGAAAGGAATTTACCGCGACGATAGCCACCATCCATCGTGATGACGGCCTTCGACTTCGCGTCGTTGACGCGGTCGCGGATGGATTCGGCGGAGAAGCCACCGAAGACCACCGAGTGGACGATCCCGAGGCGGGCGCAGGCCAGGACGGCCATCGCGAGTTCGGGCACCATCGGCATGTAGATCGCGACGGTATCTCCTTTTTTCAAACCGAGCTCCTTGAACACGTTGGAAAGGCGGGAGACCTCGCGGTGCAATTCGCGGTAGGTTATTTTCCGGACCTCGGTGGTGTGTCCGTCGACGGTCGGTTCGCCTTCGTAGATGATCGCCACCTTGTCGCCGAGCCCTTTGGCAATTTGGGCGTCGAGACAGTTATAAGCCACGTTGGTCTTGCCGTCGACGAACCAGCGGAAGAAAGGCTTCTTGGATTCGTCGAGCACCTTCGTCCAAGGTTGGAACCAAGAGAGCTCGTTCGCTTCGTCGGCCCAGAAGCCATCTGGGTCCTGGAGGGAGCGGTCGTAGAGGGCTTGGTAACCGTCCATGCCTTTGACGCGGGCTTGGGCGACGAAAGCAGCGGATGGCGGGAAGACCTGTTCATTGGAGCCGAAGCCTTCGGCGCTGGCCTTGAGGACATCGGCCATCTCTTCATTGACCTCGGTATTCGCCTTACGTTTGGCGCGGATGATCAGGTAGACGGAAAAAATAACGAGCAGCGCCAGGCAGAGGACCAGTTCAGGGGTGGAACTGATGTCAGGGTTAACTTTAGCAACTGCCAGGGAAAGGGCCATGAGGGGGTGGGGTGATCATATAAGAACCGAGCAACCGACCCGCGGGCAACAAAAACCCCTTTATTGTGAGTAGGTTGGTCGGCTGATCCGGCCCGGCCTAAAGTTCGGCGGTTAATTCGGCAAAACTATCTACGACCCGGACGCCCAGACCCTCCAGCCGGTCGCGATGTTGGTGGCCGTGGGCGACCAAGACACAATCGACGCCCATGGCGGCAGCGGCTTCGGCATCGTGGGCGGTGTCACCGATGTATAAAACTTTTTCAGGCGCCACCGCGAGATCGGATAAGTGATGGCGCGCGCGTTCCGCCTTGCTGCCGGCATGGATATCGTGGCCACCGCAGGACTTGAGGAAATGACGATCCAGCCCGTACTGCGACAATGTGGTCTTGAGCAGATTACTTTCGTAGGCAGACAGGACTGAGTGGGTTAGCCCTTGGGCGGTGAGGCCTTCGAGCAACGCTTCACTTTGCGGATGGAGGCGACATTCATGTTTGCGAGCCTCGTAGCTATTCATGAAGTGGACGGAGATGGCCGGAAAGTTTTTTTCATCTGGTGCGAGACCTACCTTGTGGTACACGTTGATGACCGGGAATTCGAAGATCTGGCGGTAGCGCACCGGATCAACGGGCGGCAAGTCGGCTTCCGCAAGCATAAGGTTGAGTGCTTCGCAGCAGAGCCAGGTGTCATCGAGTAAAGTGCCATTCCAATCCCAGACCGCATGGCGGTAGTCTTTAAGTTTCTTACGCATGAGCGGGCGTCAGGGAGAAAGCCTCGATGGACACGCCTTGGCAACAGTGGGCGAGCTCGGGAGCGCGTGCGCCGACTGCGAAGCCGTCCCAGGAGAGAGGAAGATTGCTCCAAGATGTCGTTACGGCTGGACTGAGTTCATAGGGCGAGTGGTGGACCTGCCCGCGAACGAGCCGTCCATTCTTATAAGAGAAGAAACTGTAGCGTTCGGTCAGGTGGAATTCGAGCGAGCCTGGGGTCGTGGCCCGCGGGGCACCGGTGGCCGACCAAGCGTAACGGGCGATTTCCGTCTGGCCTTGGCGGCGGCAGGTTTGGGCGAGGTTCGGGCCGAAAGACATCGCGGCATGTTCATAGGGCAGCCCGAAGCCCATTCGCGCGATCGCGACGGCTGGGGCACGATCGCAGTCGAGCGAAAAAAACCAGACGCCGGGTTCGCCGGCGGCGTCGCGCACGTAGGTGCGGACGTTGAGTTCGTTGAAATACGAGAGCCAGGGCAGGGCGGGCAGGCCGACAGGGCGGACCGCGTTCATGCGGAAGCCCACGACGCCGAGGTGCGCCTTGCCTTCGAACGTATCGACCGTGAGTCCGGCGGGGAGGCGCGCCTGGATCGCGACAGCGGAGTATTCCCAGTGCAGGAAGAAGAGGTCGTCCCAGCGCTGACGCATGACCGGGCGACGCGTCGGGCGGACGCGGGCGCGCAAGAGTCTTTCGGTAGCGTCGCTCACCTCGTCATCCTCTGCGCTCTTAGCGGGCGGTCAAGCGGGTCAGGCTTTATTTTCCTTCCGCGAAAGGCAGCTTCGAGAGGTCAATCTGATAGAGTACCTGATTGTAATCCCAGCGCGGTGTCGGCTGCTTATTGGAAGAAAAAGTCGCTGTATAGGTACCTTCGAAATGGATGATCGGCGAATCGTCGCGGAAGAATTCTGGGTGCAGCACTGGATTATAGAACGTATAGTTGTCGTGCGAGAGCACCAGCCGGGCGTTGATCCAGGGGCCCGTGGGGGCATCGGCTTCGGCGAGCCAGATTTCGCCAAGGAATGAGGATTTGCCGGCCTTCTGGGTGAAGAGTGCGAGCCATTTGCGGCTCCAGGGATGCCAAGCGAGATGGCCGCCGTGGACGGTGATCTTCTCGCCTAGCGGGGTACGTGCAAATAGGTCGGGATTGATCGCGTGCCACTTGGTCGGATCTTTCCATCCTTCGAAAGTGGCTGGAGTACGCAGAAACGGGAACGGATTACAGAAGAGGATCCACTTATGGCCATCGGCGTCGGTCCAAGGCACCGCATGGCCTTCAGGTACTGGCGGCGCCTTGGGGCGCTCGGTCGTCTCTGTCCAGACGGTCGAGAGCGGATGAAACAGCTGCTCTTGCGGATTCCATTCGACGAGGTCCCAATGGTAGGCGTGCATCACCCCTTTTACTTTTACCGCGGAGCCGACCAGATGCGTTGCGCCTTTGGCGTCGGGCAACGTGATTGCGCCCCAGAGCCAAGTCGGACCTTCGCCAGGCACCTTCGCCACGCCGCGAGGGCGATCCTCGTCTTGGCCAGATTTACGGCCCGTGAAATATTTATAAGGTGGGCGCAGAGGTGGGCGGGTGGGTGGTTGGAAATTATCCGTCGTCGCGCCCGACACGTTGAAGATACCCAGCGGGTAGTGCGGGAGATTTGTGTCGCCCCAGAACCAGAGGAGCTTCCCGCCGAGTTCCGCCGTCACCACGCTATCAGAGCCGAGCACACCACTTTCTTTCCAGTCCAGTTGCTCGCCGAGTTTTTGGGATTCCGCGAAGAGGCCTGCACCGGTTAGGCGACCGAGGCGACGAGCGACGCTGGTGCGCTCCACGGAAATCTTCAGAGATTTGCCCGGGGTGGGCTGGAGGCGGACGCCGCGGTAGCCGAACCCGTCGGCCTTTACGCCGTAGCCTTGACCGATCACTTCGAACCAGACTTCCCGGCCCATCAGTTCGGGAAGGTCCAGCGCGATCACCCCGGCGTTATCGGAAACGAAACGCACGCCGTGGATGGTGCGCAGTTCGATGCCGGGTACGGGCCAGTCGGTGCCTTGTTCGATGACTTCGAGGCGGCAGATCTCCGCGGCCGGAAGCGGAGCGAGGAGGCTGAGCAGGCCGAGGAGCCAGGGGAGGGGCCGCATGGTCGCAGTGTCGGCAATATCGGGGCTGGTTCAAGCGTGCACGGGGCTTTTCGCTTGGAGGCGGGCGTCGGTCGGTTTACCCCTTGGTCATGTTGCCGGAAGCCCGCCGAGATGAGCTCATCGCCTTTGCCGAGTCGCTGGCGGATATTGCCCGGGCCGTGCTCACCGCGGCCCATGCGCGGGCCGAGACCGAAGTAGAGATCAAGTCGGATGGCACCCCTGTCACCGTGGCGGACAAGGAAGCCGAGCGCCTCATGCGAGCAGCGATCAAGCAGACCTATCCGGATCACGGCATTCTGGGGGAAGAATTCGGCGCCGATAATATTGGAGCCGAATACTGTTGGGTACTCGACCCTATCGATGGCACGAAATCATTTCTTTCGCGCGTGCCACTTTACGTGACCCTCATCGGCTTGCAGTACCAAGGCAAACCGGTGTTGGGCCTGATTGACCAGCCGATCTTAAAGGAGCGTATGATCGGCGATAACCGGACGGCGTGGTTGAATGGTAAGAGCGTCCGCGTGGCAGAAGTCGCTTTGAGTGAAGCCGTCGTCGTCTCGACAGATTTAGATAATATCCGACGCCTGCACAAAGATATCCGTTGGAGTCGCCTGGCTGATTCCGTGGCGCATGTGCGGACGTGGGGCGATGGTTACGGACACCTCCTGGTGGCCTCGGGCCGGGCGCACGTGATGGCCGACCCGATCATGAATCCGTGGGACCTTATCCCCGTGCTACCGATTTTACGCGGCGCGGGGGCGGTCGTCACAGATTGGCAGGGCGGAGATCCGCTGAATACCGGTCATGTCATCGCCGCGGCGCCGAAGTTGCACGCCGCCGTCATGCAGGTCTTACGGGATTAACCTTTCGAATCCAGGCGCAGCTTGAGGGAACGGCCGTGGGCGTCGAGGCGTTCCATCTTGGCGAAAGCATCGACCACGGCAGCGGCTTTCTTCAAAGAGGCCTTGTCGTATTGGACCAGACTGGTGCGGCGTAAGAAGTCGGAGACGCGCAGGCCGCTGAAGAAGCGACCCGTGCCACCGGTGGGCAGCGTGTGGCTGGGGCCGGCGGTGAAATCGCCGAGCACCGTGGGCGTGTCTTGGCCGAGGAGCAGGGCGCCGGCGGTTGTGATGAGTTTGGAAATCTTTTCCAGTTTCTCTTCGGCCACCATCAACTCGAGGTGTTCGGGGGCGACGAGATTGGCGACCTCGGCGGCCTCTTCGATTTTATTGACGAGCACGACGCAGACCATCAGCTCGAGGGCTTTGCGGATTTTGTCGCCATGCGTCAGCGACGTCGCCTGCGTACGCGCTTCGGAGAGGCAGCGTTCGGCGAAATTTTCGTCATCGCAGACCAAGTAGAGTTTTTCTTTGCCGCTGCCGTGTTCGGCTTGGGCGCAGAGGTCGGCGGCCACGAAGTCGGCGCGGGCGGAACTGTCGGCGATAATCATCACCTCGCTCGGGCCGGGGAGGAGATCGATGCCGACGACGCCGAAAAGTTGGCGTTTGGCCTCGGTCACATAAGCATTGCCGGGACCGAAGACCTTATCGACGGGAGCCACGCTTTCGGTGCCGAGTGCCATCGAGGCGATGGCTTGGACTCCGCCCATGGCGTAGACCTCTTTGACGCCGCTGAGGTAAAGTGCGGCGAGAATATCTGGGTTGATTTTGCCGTCCGGTTGCGGAGGCGTGCAGGCGCAGATCGAGGGCACTCCGGCGACCTTGGCGGGGATGGCCGTCATGAGTACCGTCGAGACCAGAGGAACTTGACCGCCAGGAATATAAAGACCGCAACGGCGAATCGGGTGGTGGCGTTCGCCGACCATCGCACCGTGCGGATTCTTGGCCGTCCAGCCTTTAGGCACGGTGCGCTCGTGGAATTCTTCGATGCAGCGGGTGGCTTCCTCGAAAGCTTTGCGCTTGGCGGGGTCGAGGTTGGCGACGGCCTTTTCGAGGTGTTCGAGTGGGACGCGAATCTGGCGGACCGTCAGCTTAGCGTGATCGAACTTGGCCGTATGGTAGAGCACGGCGACGTCGCCGCGCACCTTCACGTCGGCGATGATCTGTTCGACCGCTGTCTTGATGTCGGGCGCGGCCTCACCTGAACCGATGAAGGCTTTTAAGCGGCTTTTGAAATCCTTATCGCTGGCCCGGAGGACCGGCATCGCCTTAGCGTTGAGGGAAGGCAAACGACGAGTCGCTGACTTCCGGATTAATCAGGACTTTCTCGTAAGTGATTTCCGCGACCTTTTTACCACCAACAAAAACAGTTTCCTTCTTGGCGAAAGCCACGCCTTCGACCCATTGCGTGTCGTCAACCTGTTGACGAAGGGCTTCGCCCTTGGCGTCGATGTAGTCGGTGGCGGCGAGCAGATTGGTCTGGACGTCGAAGTGGCGAATCAGGTTATAACCCGTCTTGTAAGAGTACTGCAGGCTATTGACCTTACGGCCGTTGATTTCGTTCTGACCTTTAGAAGTGACGGTACCCGTGCCGGCTTCGGGGGCGGCGTAGAATGTGAGGTCATTGATCGCCATGTCTTTCATACGTGCGACCTCGGCAAAACCGATGACGCCCATTTCTGCCCGGCCGCCTTGGCGGACTTCGCGCTTAGTCGTCCAGCCTTCCAAGCCATTGCTGCAATTGGTGACTTCAGCGGAGTAGTCGGCCGTGTAGTTGATTTGACGGCGATTAAAAGGGGGGACGATTTGGAGGATCACATAACCGCTGGGTTTGCCGTCTTGGTCGGCAGACTTGGCTTCGAAGTGGAGGCCCTTGATGCGCTCGAGGAATTTAGGTTCCTTGGCGATGGCGCCACGGGCCTTGGCGATGACGTCTTCGGCCTTAAGGTTTTCGGAGCTAGGTGCGTCGGCGGCCACAAGTGATGTGCCGATAGCAAGGAGTGCAAGAAGGGTGCGGGTCAGGACCATAAGAGTTGGGAATAGTGGTAGTCGGGCACTTATTGGCAAGCCTCGGAAAGGGTTTTGGGCGGGATTAACGCCTGTTTTTAGACATTTTTAACCGACTTTGGCGGCCTGGAGAAGACCTGCCACATCGCAGCGGCCTTCATAGAGGGCTTTCCCCACGATCGCACCAACGAGGTTCGGGTAAGCCTTGGCAAGCGCGGCCAGGCGGGCGACGTCTTCGACTCCTGCCACTCCGCCCGAGGCGATGACGCCGCAAGGGCAGACCCGAAGAACTTCCTCGAGGGATTTCCAGTTCGGCCCAGTCAGCATTCCGTCGGTCGCGATATCGGTATAAATTACGGTAGAGACGCCGAGGTTGCCGGCTTCTTGGGCGAACTCGGTGGCCTTGAGCGCGGTCACGGCCGTCCAGCCCTTGACGGCGACCAGGCCCTCTTTGGCGTCGATGCCGACGGCGAGGCGAGGGCCGTGTGCTTTGGCCATCTCGCGGAGGAAGGCGGGATCGGTGGCAGCACGGGTGCCGATGACGACGCGACTGGCACCAGCTTCGAAAGCTGACTCGGCGAGGGAGCGTTCGCGCATCCCGCCGCCGAATTGAATTTTCGGACCGAGGGCGGCGATGCGACGGAGGATGGCGAGGTTGAGCGGGGCACCGCCGAAGGCGCCGTCGAGATCGACGACGTGAATCCATTCCGCGCCGGCTTGCGTGAACTGCACGGCAGGCTCGACCGGGTCTTCGTAGTAATGAGTCTGGGCGTCATCGCGACCTTGGCTGAGTCGGACGCAGCGTCCGCCGCGAATGTCGATGGCCGGATAGACGATCATAAGACTAGGCTGACTTGCGGGATTTAGGCGCTGCGACGCTCACGGGTTTTTCGCCGCGGATAGCTTCGCCGGTCACCGTAAATTTAGAACCCGTTACGGCTTCGGGCAGCGTATACATCACCTCGAGGAGCACGCCTTCGAGGACGGAACGCAGGCCGCGGGCGCCGGTGCCCAGCGCGAGGGCCTTGTCGGCGGCGGCTTCGAGCGAGTCTTTGGAGAACTCGAGCGTCATCCCGGAGAGCGCGAAAAGTTTGCGATACTGTTTGGTCGCCGCGTTACGGGGTTCGGTCAGGATGCGAATCAAGGCAGTGCGATCAAGCGGCTCGAGGACGGAGATGACCGGGAGGCGGCCGACGAATTCAGGAATCATGCCGAACGAGAAAAGATCTTCGGGCTGGAGGCCGGCGATGATTTCTTCGGCCGAGAGCGCGGGCTTATCGTTCTGCGGCGCGATGAAACCGAGAGACTTGGCGCCGGCCCGGCGGGCGATGATGCGATCCAGGCCGGCGAAAGCGCCGCCGCAGATAAAAAGAATATCACTCGTGTCGATCCGGATACACTGTTGCTCGGGGTGTTTGCGTCCGCCGGCGGGTGGCACGTTGCAGATGGTTCCTTCAAGGAGCTTGAGGAGGGCTTGTTGGACGCCTTCGCCGGAGACGTCGCGCGTGATGGAAGCCGAGTCGGACTTGCGACCAATCTTGTCGATCTCGTCGATGAAGATGATGCCGCGTTGGGCACGTTCGATGTCCATGTTGGCCGACTGCAGAAGGCGAAGTACGATGGTTTCGACGTCGTCGCCGACATAGCCGGCTTCGGTCAAGGTCGTCGCGTCGGCGATGGCGAAGGGTACGTCGAGCATGCGGGCCAGGGATTTGGCGAGGAGCGTCTTGCCGGTGCCAGTGGGGCCGATTAGGAGCACATTACTCTTATCAAGTTCCACCTCGGCTAAGTCGCCGGCGGGAGAAGGTGTCGCGGGGACCAGACGATCGTTCAGCCGTTTATAATGATTATAGACGGCGACAGAGAGGACTTTCTTGGCGTGGTCTTGTCCGATGACATGGGCGTCGAGCTCATGACGGAGGGTTACGGGAGCGATGAGCTTGACCGGAGTCAGCGCGGTTTTTTGCGGGGCTTCTTGGAGCGCGGGACCTTCGGCGGTGGCGGACGGTTTGCTTTCTTTGGTCCGTTCGCGTTCAAGCAGACGTCCGCAAGTCGTCACGCACGCATCACAGATGCCAACGCCAGCAGGGCCCGCGATGAGTTTGCCTGCCTGAGCGGCGGGTTTGCCGCAGAAGGAGCAGTGTTCGGCCCGATCGCTCGCCATCTTGATTAAGCGCGGCCCGGCTTGGGCATGACGACGTGATCCACCAGACCGTAGGCCTTGGCCTGTTCGGCGGTCATGTAGAAGTCGCGATCGGAATCGCGCTGCAGTTCTTCGGCCGTCTTGCCGCTGTGCTTGGCCAGCACGTGGTTCAAAGTGTCGCGCCAGCGGAGGATTTCTTTGGCCGCAATGGAGATGTCGGAAGTCTGCCCGGTGGCGCCGCCGCTGGGCTGGTGAATCATCACGCGGCAATTCGGCAAAGCGTGACGCTTGCCCTTGGTGCCGGCGGCGAGGAGGACGGTCGCCATGCTGGCGGAAAGGCCGACGCAATAAGTGTTAATATCGCAGCTCAGGAAATTCATCGTGTCATAGATCGCCATCCCGGCGGTAATCGAGCCGCCTGGCGAATTGATATAGATGGAAATATCTTTCTTCGGATCTTCCATCTGCAAGAAGAGTAATTGCGCAATCACGGCGTTGGCCACGTCGTCGTAGATCGGAGCGCCGAGAAAGATGATGCGGTCTTTCAGGAGCCGGCTGTAGATATCCCACGCGCGTTCGCCCCGGGCATCGCGTTCAACTACGTTGGGAATAATGTAGGACATAAATCGAAGGGGGAGGTGAAGGGAAACTATACCTGAAGTTTAAACTTTCTCAACCTTGCCTTCGCTGCCGCCGGCGAGGACGAGGTCGAGGGCCTTGTTCAGGAGCGTATCCCGACGGATTTCGTTCAAGCGTTGGCGGTCCTTGACGAGCTTTTCGGGGGGGACTTGGGCGGTGTAAGCGGCGCGCATGATGGCAGCGCTGAGGTCTTCGCGGCTGATCTCGATCTTAGCCTCTTCGGCGATGCGGGTGAGCACGAATTGGGCCCGAACGCGGATGGCGGCGGCCTTACGAGATTCGGCGAGGATCTCTTCGCGTTGGGTTTCGAGTTGCTCGGGCTTTACGCCGTTACGCATCCGTAATTGGGCGTATTCCATGAACAAACCTTGGGCGACGGAGTTGATGGCGGACTCCGGGAGGGGGAAGTCCTGGCCGGCGAGGAGGGCGTCGACGGCCTTTTCGCGGCGGGCGGTTTCGGCGGCCTGTTGCTTGGAGCCTTCGATACCCTTGCGGAGTTGATCGCGCAGTTCGGCTTCATCTTTGACGCCGACGCTCTTGATGAACGTCTCGTCGAGGGCGGGCATGGTCTTGCGGCGGACTTCATTGGCCGTGATGGCGTAATGCACGGTCTTACCGCGCAAGGCTTCACGTTCATGGGTCGCGGGGAAGGTGAATTCAGCCTTGGCGGTATCGCCGGCTTTGAGACCGATTACGGCTTTGGCAATCGCGGGAACGGCCACGGCTTCGCCTTCGGCGCCAGCTTCTTCCCAGGTGGATTCGGCGCTACCGTAGGATTTAGCTTCGGCATCAATCTCGGTGACGGCCTTACCGTCGATCGTGCCCGTATAAGCGATGCGGACGTAGTCGCTCTTGATGGCAGCGTCTTCCGTCTTTTCATAACGGGCGCGCTGTTCGAGGATCTTCTTCAGATGCTCTTCGATGTCGGCTTCGGTGACGACGACGGCTTCTTCCGGGATGCGGACGGACTTCCAATCGGGAGTCTTGAATTCAGGGACCACGTCGACCTCGTAGCGGATGACTACGTCGGCGCCGGCGGCGGTGGTGTCGTCGCGATGGACGTCAGCGAGGGTGTAGACCGTGAAACCCTTTTCCTGACTGATGCGTTCATAGCCTTGGGAAAGGAGACGCTGGCTAACCTCGTCGGCGATGGCCTTGCCGTACTTTAGGCGGAGGGCGCTTTCGGGAGCCTTGCCTGGGCGAAAGCCAGGTAGAGCGGCTTCGCGCTTGAAGCCTTTGAGGACTTCCTTTTCGGCGGTAGCGACATCGGCGGCCGGAATCGTCACGGTGACGGTGCGGCGGGTCGGGTTGGTTTCTTGGATTTTAATGTCCATATAGGGTAAAAGAGAGGAGGGCTCCCTTGGGGCTGAGCGCCAAGGGGGAAGGGCCGAGCAAATAGAACTACCCCCCACGGTCAACAGCGGAGGCAGGCCCTTTTAGGCCCTTTCGGCCAACCTTTTGCGTAGATGGGGTAAGACGCAGCGGGGGACGAAGGCGGCGGCCTGGGAAAGCTTATGCCGGGCGATGTCCTTGACGAAACTGGAGGAAGTTACGAATTGGTCCTGACTGGGCATCAAAATGACCGTTTCGACTTCGGGAGCCATGAGTCGGTTGGCGTGGGCCAAGTCGAATTCGAACTCAAAATCGCTGAATTTGCGCAAGCCACGAATGATGGCAGCCGCTTTATGAAGGCGGGCGAATTCGACCGTCAGGCCTTCCAAGGGCTTAACCTGAACATTGCGGATGCCTTTGCAGGACTCGCGCGCCATGGCGAGACGCTCCTCTAGCGAGAACCACGGATTCTTAGAATCGCTGGGGGCGATGGCCACGATCACTTTATCGAAAATGTGAGAGGAGCGACGGAGTACGTCGAGGTGCCCGAGGGTAATCGGATCGAAAGTGCCGGGGTAAACGGCGATACGGATTGAGCGGGCCATCTTTTCCTGTTGCGACACACTCTCGGGCGGGAACATCCTCACGGCAAGCCTGCATGCGCTTCCTCCGGCATCTCCCCAACCTTTTGACGGCCGCCCGGCTTCCGGCGGTCTTCGTCATCGCTTTATGGACTTATTGGGCAGGGGTTTGGGCGAGCGCGGCCTTGGCGCTCTTCATCTTCGCGGCCTTGACGGATATTTTCGACGGCTGGATTGCCCGCAAACTGGGGGCGGTTTCGGATTTCGGGCGCTTGATGGATGCGCTGGTCGATAAGATTTTCATCCTCGGACTCTTGGTGGCGATGGCGGCGACCGATTGCTTGCCAGTCCGCGAATGGGATGACGCGGGTGCGCTGAAGGCCTTGTCACCGTCGGCCTCGCTGTGGGCCGCCTTCGGGGTCGTCCTTATCCTGATGCGTGAATTCCTGATCACCGGTTTGCGGCTGGTGGCGGCAGCCTCGGGTCAGGTGCTCGAGGCGGAAGGTCTCGGAAAGATCAAAACCTTTTTGCAGATCATCGCGATCGGTCATCTCATCGGCTTGCGGGCGTATGAGACGCACTGGAAATTATCCGCGGTCTGGCATCAGCGCTGGGAGGTCATTATCATGTCGCTCTTCTGGCTGTCGGTGGCGCTCACCGTGATTTCGGGCACGAGTTATCTGATCCGTCATCGCCGGCATCTACCCGGCTTGTCGTCGTGATTGTTCAGATTGCTACGCTCGGACCGTTAGGAAAATTAAAGGCACCGGGCACGTGGGGTTCGGCGGCGGGCGTGCTCTGGTGGGCCCTCGTCGTGCGTTTGGCTTACAACAAGGGCTGGTACCATGAGCTAATTTTCGACGCGCTGGTCGTCTTAGCCGCAATTTTCCTCTGCGGTGTCGCGGCGGCTTTCATCGGCAAGAAAGATCCGCAGGAGGTCATCCTCGACGAATTTGCGGCGATGCCCTTGGTGTTTCTTTTTAACCCCATGGGGCCGGCGATGTATGGCGGCACCAAGACTGGCCTCCTCTTCATCCTGCTCGGCTTCCTGCTTTTCCGTCTGTTCGATATTACGAAACCATTCGGCATCAAGGCACTGGAAAAATTGCCCAGCGGCTTTGGCATCGTGCTCGACGACGTCATGGCCGCGATCTACGCGAACCTCGCACTGCAAGGCTTGGCCTTGCTTTGGAAGCTGCTCTGATGCTGCCCAAGTCTGCTCCAGCTGACACCGCGGTAGTCCGGGTCACGGGCGAAGATGCGGCGGCATTCTTGCAAGGACAGTGTTCGACGGATCTGCGCAACTCTCCGCTGAGTGATGCCCTTTGGTTGAATCGTAAGGGCAGGGTGCTTGCGCACACGGTCATCGCCAAGGAAGCCGACGGATCTTTCCTGCTGCTCTGCCCGCATCTTTCGGCGGAGGAATTAATCGCCATTGTCGCGGCGAACGTGATCGCCGACGACGTCGTCGCGACGGATGAGTCTGCGCGGTGGCAGCGTGCCGTCGTCTGGGGCGCGGAGCCGAAGCTTGCCGCCGCAAAGATCTTCGCAACGAACCGTTACGGCGTCGTCGCTTGGGATGTGCTCACGCCGGTCGGCGTCACCGCACCAGGCGAGCTGGCCACGCTCGCCGAGCTCGATGCGTTGCGCGTCGCCGCTGGCGTGCCGGCCGTCCCCGCGGATTGCGGCGCTCATGAATTTCCGCAGGAGTGCGGCCTCGATGCGTGGGTCAGTTATACCAAGGGCTGTTACCTTGGTCAGGAAGTCATGGCTCGGATCCAGTCGATGGGGTCGCTGCGTCGCATCCTGCGCAAGGTCTCAGGGCTGGTTTCGGTCGGGCAGGAGCTCAAGTCGCTGGAAGGGAAGGTCGTCGGCACCGTGCGTTCCGCAGCTGGAGATA
>Ga0194061_1000433_pt1 | contig 25630 bp, 28 predicted proteins | sample SepL2221m_MetaG_FD_163423 | JGI IMG/M metagenome (GOLD analysis project Ga0194061, IMG submission 163423) | Anoxic zone freshwater microbial communities from boreal shield lake in IISD Experimental Lakes Area, Ontario, Canada - Sep2016-L224-21m | ecosystem: Environmental > Aquatic > Freshwater >... | reverse complement strand
CCTATATAGGATGCCTTTACTTGCGCGCCTTACTCAAATTTCTTTTGGAATCCGCTTCTCCAGTTCTGTGCCACGTATCAGACGATAGGGTGCAAACCACAACTTCTCTTCTGGACTCCATCGTGCCCTCATCATTCGCAACTGTTCCCGCAACTCTGTTTCGTCATAGTTTACCAGCACCGGGGCAATATCCCCATCCTTGAAACGGGGCTGTTTCCAGGGCTTTTCCTCAACAATGATCTCAACCGTTTTGAGGCGCACACCTCGTTTTTCATCGTAGCGGTAGCGCACACAAACCAGTGAGGTGCCGTATTGCTCCAGTAGCCGTCTTGTACCTTTCTGGCCTGGTTTCAGATGGCAGTGTGTTTTCATATCCTTCAGCATCGGGCCTCACAATGTGCTGCATTGACGAACGAAAAAATTGTCGGCACTATACGGCATTTCCTGGCAACCTGTAAATTGATATTAACGAAGAGGATGTGTTCCATGATCCAGCTTGCAGACCAGCTTGTATCTGAGTATCGACTGTATCTTGACAGCAGAGGCGTTAAAAACGAGTTGCTGTCTGACTATCTGAAATGGCTCCGTTTTTTTCTCGATTTCTGTGAGAAGCACAACATCGAGGGGGGTGAGTCGAACCGCCTGCGCCGGTTCATCGACAAGCTGAAGAGCAAAGGTCAAGCCGAGGATCAACGCCGTCAGGCATTCCATGCGATCACGCTATATTTTGCGCTGCTGAAAGAACGTTCTTCCGGCTCCGTTGGTAACAATTCCCAAAAAGATGCGACAGGTACTGACTCTGAGCAAGAACTGCCAACGGCGCCGGTTCAGGTCGCTCGCAGATCACAGTATTCGGAATCCGGTTATCAGGAAAAATCCGATTCACCGGAATGGGATGCCGTGATGGAGGCGATGGCCAATGAGATCAAGGTTCGCCATTACTCGCGCAAGACTTTGAAAACATACGCCAATTGGTCGCGGCAGTTTCAACGGTTTCTGAAAAACAAGCCGCCGCAGGAGTTGACCGGTGATGATGTGAAGTCATATCTGACCTACCTGGCTGTTGATTGCCATGTGGCATCCACAACCCAGAATCAGGCGTTCAATTCGCTGCTGTTCTTCTATCGCCATGGACTTAAGCGGGAGTTTGGTGAATTACGGGATGTGCCGCGTGCTAAAAAATCCCGCTATGTGCCGATGGTACTCTCCCGTGATGAGATCGACGCCATTCTTGCACAGATGGCTAATCCGTTTGATCTGGTGGTAAAGCTCCTGTTCGGGTGTGGTTTGCGGCAGTTTGAATGCCTACAGTTAAGGGTGGGGGATTTCAATTTCGATGCGGGTAAGCTGACTATCCATGGCAAGGGGAAGAAGGATCGGACGGTGCCGATTCCTGTGGCGATACTGCCGGAGCTACAGAAGCAAATCAAGGTAGTAGGAGAACTGCACGACCGTGATCTGGCAGCCGGATATGACGGGGTGTTTCTGGACGATGCAGTGGAGCGAAAGTATCCCAGGGCGCCGAAAGAGTTTAGCCATCAGTGGTTCTTTCCGCAGAAGTATCTGACACAGGTGGCAGAGACCGGTCAGCGTCGGCGCTGGCATCTACACGAGTCAGAGTTGCAGGAGGCGCTTTATCCTGCCGTTCGTAAAGCAAAAATCCCCAAGCGGGTCACCTCCCATACCTTCCGCCACTCCTTTGCCACCCATCTGCTCCAGGCCGGGTATGATGTCCGGGTAATACAGACCCTGCTCGGCCATTCCAGCCTGAAAACTACAATGATCTACACTCATTGTGTACCGGTCGGGACCGTGAAGGAGCCGAAAAGTCCGCTGGACCTTTGAGGCATTGCCGTTCAATGACTTCCGGTTGATCCGAACCCGCCCGCGCCCCGCTCCGTTTCAGCACTGAATTCCTCAACCTGTGACAATATCACCTGCGTGACCGGCATAAACAGCATCTGGCAGATCCGTTCACCCGGTTCGATGGTGTAGGGGGCGTTCCCGCGGTTATGGATGCCGATGCCGATTTCGCCCTGGTAATCCGAATCAATGACGCCGACCGTATTGGCAAGAACGATTCCGTGCTTGATCCCCAGGCCGGAGCGGGGCACCAGCAGAGCCACCAGGCCGGGGTTGCGGATACTGATCGCTATGCCGCTCGGTATCATAATCGTCTGCCCCGGTTGAACAGTCACGGATGATTCCAGGCAGGCCCGCAGGTCCATTCCCGCAGCGCCGTCCGTCGTGTAGGCCGGCAACGGAATGGTACCGCCGATCAGCGGATTCATGATTTTGGTTTCAATTTCAGGTCGCTTCATGTAAATTTCCCCGTTCAACGGCGGCATATTATGCCAATTCCAGATCAAAGATGGTCTCAAGGCGGCGAGGATTGAGGCAGTGAGGCGTACATTTCCGTACGTTGAGCTGCCGAAGACGAGCCAACGAAGAGAGGGCTTTGATATGGAATTGGATTGGCCACTTTAGCAGAATCGACCAACGCTACACAAGGAGCCTTTTATCATGAAACAACGCGTCGTCAGCGGCATGCGGCCGAGCGGAAAACTTCACATCGGGCACTATCACGGGGTTCTTGAAAACTGGGTCGCCATGCAGGACAATTTTGACTGCTTCTTCTTCGTGGCTGACTGGCACTCCCTGACCACCGAATATGCCGATACAACAGGCATTGCCGCCAGTATCCGTGAAATGGTGCTGGACTGGATGGCATTCGGCCTTGACCCGGAAAAAAGCGTCGTCTTCCGCCAGAGCCTGGTGCCGCACCATTCCGAGCTGAGTCTGATTCTGTCTATGATCACGCCGGTTTCATGGCTGGAGCGCAACCCGACCTACAAGGAGATGCTCGACAACATTGAGCAGCGCGATCTTACCACCTTCGGCTTTCTGGGGTATCCGGTGCTGATGGCGGCCGATATCATCCTTTACAAGGCCACCCGCGTGCCGGTCGGCCATGATCAGCTGCCGCACCTGGAGATCACCCGCGAAATCGCCCGCCGCTTCAATTATCTCTACGGCAACGTATTTCCCGAGCCGGAGGCGCTGCTGACCGAGACCCCCAAACTGCCGGGGCTTGACGGGCGCAAGATGAGCAAGTCCTACAATAACTCGATCTATCTGTCGGACACGGCCGAGGAGACGGATAAAAAAGTACTGTCGATGATGACCGATCCTCAACGCATACGGCGTGCCGATCCGGGTGACCCGGATGTCTGTATGGCCTTTAACCTGCACCGTCTTTACGTGCCGCAGGCAAAACTGGATGAAATCGTGCCGGCCTGCAAGGGGGCACAGATCGGCTGCGTGGACTGCAAGAAAATCCTGGCAGCCTGCATGAGGGAACGGCTGGAACCTTTCCGCGCCCGTCGCGACGAGCTGGCGGTGAACGCAGATATTGTCGATGACGTGCTGCAGCAGGGGAGCCGCCGGGCATCGCAGGTTTCGGATGCCGTGATGGCCGAGGTGCGTGGGGCGCTCAAATTCTGACATGACAGCCACGGCGGCACATTATCGTGAAGAACACCTGCTGCTGGATGGTTTCCACGAGCAGTACAGGGTACATCTGGACGCCTTCGACGGCCCGATGGATTTGTTGCTGCACCTGATCAGGAAGAACGAGCTGGATATCTACAATATCCCGATCGCCGTCATTACCCGCCAGTACCTCGAGTACATCCGGCTGATGAAAGACCTGAATCTGGAGGTGGCAGGCGATTTTCTGGTCATGGCGGCGACGCTGCTGCAGATCAAGTCACGTCTGCTGCTTCCGCTGGAGGAACCAGACGAGGATGGCGATGAGGAGGCCGACCCACGGGCCGAACTGGTGCGTCGTCTGCTGGAGTACCAGCAGTACAAGGAAGCCGGGATGGTCATCGGTGCCCGGGCGCTGCTGGGACGGGAGGTTTTCGTTCGTACCTTGCCGGAGCCCGCGTTGATCGAGGCCCAGCACGATGATGGGCCGCTGGAGGTCACGCTGTTCGAGCTGGTCGACGCCTTCCGGCTGCTCCTGCAACGCATTCCGGCCGAACAGTTTCATGACGTGGCGCCCGGTGATTCGCTCAGCATCGCCGACTGCATCAACGAAATTCTGTCGCTGCTGCAGGAGCGGGATACGGTGCAATTTGATGATCTGGTGCGGGATGAATTCACTCGGGAACGGGTTATCGTTTCGTTTCTGGCGCTGCTGGAGCTCTGCCGGCTCAAGCTGGTCAGGATTTTTCAGGGGGACGACCATGGTTCGATCTGGTTCGTTCCTGCTGTGGCTGCAGAATCAGTGTGAGAGCGGAAGAACATGTCAGCTGAACTTTCATCGATCATCGAGAGTCTCATATTCACCGCCGATACGGCGCTGAGTGCCGACCGGATCTGCGATCTGCTGCCGGAATTCGAGCGCACCGACATCCGGAGCGCCCTGAAGGAGCTGTGTGAAGAGTACCGCGAGCGGGGAGGGGGCTTCGAGCTGGCGGAGGTGGCCGGCGGCTGGCAGTTCAGGACACGGCCGGCATTGCAGTCATACGTCGTACGCCACATCAAAACGCGGGCGTCAAAATTTTCCCCTTCGGCGCTGGAAAGCCTGGCTATCATCGCTTACCGTCAGCCGGTTACCCGGGCGGAAATCGAGCACCTGCGGGGTGTGGACTGCGGCGGGGTACTCAAGAACCTGCTTGAGAAGCGGTTGATACGAATCCTCGGGAAGAAGGATATACCGGGCAGGCCGTTGATTTACGGCACATCGAAGGAATTTCTCGAACTGTTCGGACTCAAGGATCTGAAGAGCCTGCCGACGCTCAAGGAAATCCAGGCGCTTGACGCTTTGCCGCAGTACGAACGTCAGGAAGAGCTGCCGCTTGGGCAGGAGCACGAGGTGCCGCAGGAGGCGGAGCTACCGTTTGGGTGATTCCGTAAACCCTGGAACGGCAGTTCGAATAACACAGTGCAACGGAGCAACCGAGAAATCAAGATGATATAGGGCTTAACAGGTAGTTGAGGCTCAGATTCGAAGGGGAGGAGTGATACGTCATGCAGCGACAGCCTTCGGTTGCGGGACAATTCTATCCGGGCAGCAGTCAGCAGCTCCGTGCAGTGCTTTCTGAAATGCTGCCGGAGTCCGGCGAAAAACAGAAGGTGTTCGGTATCATTGTTCCGCATGCAGGGTATGTCTATTCTGGTGCAATTGCCGGCGAGCTCTATGCGAAGATTGAAATTCCGTCCACCGTCCTGGTAATCTGCCCCAATCATCATGGTGCCGGTGCAGCCGCCGCCCTTTATCCTGAAGGTGAATGGCTGACGCCGCTTGGAGCGACTTCTATCAATTCACGATTGAATGCGCTGCTGCAGAAGCATGTCCCGCTTGTCCAGCTTGATGATCTTGCCCACCAGCGTGAACATTCCCTCGAAGTCCAGCTCCCGTTTCTCCAGTATCTGCGGCCGGATGTCAGCATAGCGGCGCTCTGCCTCGGGCGGGGTGACTATCCGGTTTTGAAGCTGATCGGGGAGGGGGTTGCAGCTGCCATTCGCGAGTATGGCGACGATGTGTTGATAGTGGCCAGTTCCGACATGAGCCATTATGAGGCGTCGGATGTTACGCGTGACAAGGATCGGGCGGCCCTTGAACGGGCGGTGGCCTTTGATACCGAAGGGTTGCTGGAGGTCTGCCGCAGCCGGCGAATCACCATGTGCGGCGTCGTGCCGTCGGTAATCATGCTGGAGGCGGCCAGGTCACTTGGTGCCACGGAGGCAAAGCTTGTCCGTTACGGCACCAGCGGTGATGTTACCGGTGATGACCGGCAGGTGGTTGGTTACGCGGCGGTGCTTGTCAGGTAGTCAGTCAGCTGCGTTCTGTATTACTCCCCCAACGTCCCCATGACCCAGTCATAGTTGATCCGTGCCACGCGGTAATCCCGCTGCGCCCTGGCCAGGCTGCTGGTTGCCTGCAGCAGGTTGAGCTGGGCGTCATCGACCTCCAGGCGGATTTTGACACCGAACTCATACCCTTTTTCAGCCATCTGCAGCAGTTTTTCGGCCTGTCTGACAGTGCCCGAAACCGCCTGATAAATTTCGGCCGCTTCCCGCAGATTGTCGCTGGCGTTGCGCACTTCCAGCGCAATCGAGTCGCGCAGTTTCAGCTCATCAATCTGTTTTGTGCTCAGGTCACTGCGGGCCTGGGTGACCCGCCCGCTGCTCTTGAGCCCGTCGAAAAACGGGAACGACATATACACGCCAACGTTCCAGGCAGCGCCGTCCGCCTCCCGGCGCGGAGCCGGGTCATCCAGCGCCATCCAGCGCCATCCGGCGCCTCCCTTGAGATCCAGCCGGGGCTTGTTATCTGCCGCTGCAATGGTTACCAGCTCATCGTAGATGCCGATACGCAGTCGTACGTCGCTCAGTTCGGGGCGTTTTTTACAGGCAATCTGCAGGGCTTCGTCATATTCAAGCGGCAGCTGCCGTTCGATGGTCGGACGATCGAGCGAGCCAACGGCGTCTACATCTCCGGATTCAGCCAGCAGAAAACGGAGCCGTTCCCGGGCGAGCCTGATTGCGTTTTCGCTGCGGATAACTTCCGGCACGGCATTTTCGGCAGCCACTTCTGCCGCCAGCACATCATAGTCGGTGGCGATGCCGGCGGCAAATTTCCTGCGGGCCTCGTCCTGATGCCGTTGCTTCTGCAGCTGGTTTTCACGGGCAAGGCGGTGCAGCTCCTTCGCCAGCAGTATGTCGTACCAGGCGGTTGCAGTATCCCGACGGGCGGCCTGCCGATAGAGCCGCAGCTGTTCGTCGGCGGTCTTCAGGCCCACCTCGGCGGCGCGGATGGCGGCACTGAGCTTGCCCCAGGTGAATAGGGGCTGCGAGAGCGTCAGATCAAGCGATGTGCCGGTCTGCCGCTGGGATGATCCGGCCAGGGCCCGCTGGCTCTCATCCTTCGACAGGGACATCGTGCCATACAGCCCGATCTGCGGCAATGCCGCCGAGCGCTCCTCCACGTACTTCCCCTGGACATAGCGGGAATATTCGCGGGCTTTTTCGATGTCCCGGTTCTTCTCCATGGCGATGGAGATCGCCTGGTCGAGGGTCAGGGTGCGGATTTCAGCCGCGTAAGAAAATTTCTCACCGCAGAGGACGCAGAGGGCGCAGAGGAAAATTCTGGACGCTGAGGCTCTTAAACTCATACATTTCCCTTCCATTTTCGTTTCAGCCAACCTCCCAGGTCATCCATGCAGGTGTACATCACCGGCACCACCAGCAGGGTCAGCAGGGTGGAGGTCAATAAGCCGCCGACAACGGCGCGGGCCATGGGTGCGCGCATTTCTGCACCGGCGCCGATGGCCAGAAAGAGCGGCAGCATGCCGAAAATCATGGCCAGGGTGGTCATGATGATCGGCCGCAACCTGGTGCGTCCGGCCTGAATGACCGCCTCACGGCGGGGTATCCCGTCGCGGGTGCGCAGCACCTTGGCATAGTCGACCAGCAGGATGGCGTTTTTGGTGACCAGCCCCATCAGCATGATCAGGCCGATCAGCGACATGATGTTCACGGTATCGCCGGTCAACTTGAGCATGCCGGCCATGCCGACGATGGAGAGCGGCAGCGAGAGCATGATGGCGAAGGGCTCGAAGAACGACTCGAACTGGGCCGCCAGGATCAGAAAAACGAAGATGACTGCCAGCAGCAGCGATTCTCCCATGTAGCCGAAGGATTCTGCCATGTCCTCCGCCTCGCCGGAAAGATCGATGCGGTAGCCGGGGGGCATGTTGATGCGGGCTGCAGCTGCCTCCACATGTTTGACCGCCGTGCCGATCGGCAGGTTGTCAAGATTGGCGGAGACGGTCACCTGACGGGCCAGGTCGCGGCGATTGATCTCGGTCGGGCTGGCGGCCACTCGTACCTCGGTCAGGCTTGCCAGCGGCAGCAGTCTGGTTCCGCCTGAGCCATTCGGCAGCGATATTTTCAGGTTGCCAAGCTGCGACGTATTCTGACGTAACAACTCCGGCAGCCGGACTCGCAGATTTACGGCATCGCCGTCCTCATCCTCAAAGGTGCTGATAGCCTCGCCGCCGATCAGCCGCCCGAGCGAGCCGACGACGTCATTACTGCTGACTCCGGCGGAGAGCGCCCTTTCCCGGTCAATTCTCAGGCGGTATTCGGGAATGTCGTGCTCCAGCGTCATGGAAATATCCACAATTCCCCGCACTTTGTAAAGTTCATCCTTCAGGCGCAGTCCCAGCTTTTTAAGCGTGGCAAGATCATCACCCTTCAGGTTGACATTGAGCGGTTTCTGGGCACCGCCGATCTGGCCGACCTCCTCGACGGAGAAGGTAATCCCGGCGATTTTACCGAAGCGCTCACGTACCACCCGCTGCAGTTCAAACTGACCGCGTGTACGCCGGTTGCGATCTTTCAACTTCAGGTACACCAGGCCGTCCCTCACCGTACCGTTATCGCCGGCGCCAATGGTTGCGTAGGTGTGGTCTATCTCGGGGATGCTCTTCAGTTCTGCCAAAACGGCGTCCAACCGGTTGGATGTCTCGGCCATGGAGGCGTCCGGTGCGGTTTTGAAGGACATCTGAAACTCCCCTTTGTCGTAGAGTGCCATGAATGATGATTCCAGCGTGCCGAAAATGACAATACCCCCCACAAAGGCCCCCAGGGCCAGGGTCAGGACGGTTTTGCGGTGATCCAGTGCCCAACCGATGGCGCTGCGGTAGCGGTCGGCGATCAGGTCGAAGCTGTCATTGAAGCGCTCCAGCCAGCGAGCCAGCCCTTTCCGTTTCCCTTTCAGATGGATGGATGGGTCGTGCCAGCGGGAGGAGAGCATCGGGTCGAGAGTGAAGGAGACGAACAGCGAGACCAGTACGGCAAAGGCCACGCTGATGCCGAACTGAAAGAAAAAGCGGCCGACGATGCCGCGCATGAAGGCAACCGGCACAAAGACCGCCATGATCGAGAGCGAGGTTGCGAAGACCGCCAGCCCGATTTCGGCCGTGCCGAAGCGAGACGCCTCGATATGGCTTTTGCCCATCTCCAGGTGTCGGACGATATTCTCACGCACGACGATGGCATCGTCGATCAGCATTCCGATGGCCAGTGAAAGAGCCATCAACGTCATGACATTGAGGGTCATCCCCATGGCGTTCATGATGATATAGGTGGAGATGACCGAGATCGGCAGGGTCACGCCGGTTATGACCGTTGAGCGCCAGGAGTTGATGAAACAGAAGATGATCAGCACCGTCAGGATGCCGCCGATGAGCAGGGTGACTTCCACATCCTCCAGTGATTCGCGGGTCATGATAGTGCCATCGCGCACCATGCTCAATTCAACTCCCGCTGGAAGTTCCTTTTGAACCTTCAGCATGGTTTTTTTGACATTATCCACCAGCTGCACTTCATTGCCGCCAGACTGCTTGTACACGTCCAGGCCGACCGCTGGGCGACCGTTGATCAGCGCCAGTTTGCGCGTCTCTTCCGTGCCGTCGCTGACCTGCGAGACTTCTCCCAGGGTTACGGGGCGGCCGTTGCGGCTGGCAACCGTCATGCGGCGATACTGCTCGGCCCGCTCCGGCTTGCCGTCGATGCGCAGGGGGTATTCGGCATTACCGTTGGTCAGACGCCCCAGCGGGGTGTTGGTGTTCTCCGCTTTGATGCCATTGACGACATCGTTGACCCCCAGACCGAGGGAATCGAGCTTCACCGGGTCAAGTTCCACCCTGATTTCCCGCTTCTGACCGCCGACCATCTCCACCTTGCCGACACCGGCAACGCTCTCGAAGCGTTTTTTGATCTTCTTTTCGACCAGCGTGGTCAACTCACGGGGTGAAAGTGTGTCGGAACGGACCGCCAGGGCCGCCACCGGAGCTGCGTTGAAATCCATCTTCTGGATGATCGGCTCTTCAATCCCCTGGGGGAGCGTGCCACGGATTGAGCCGATCTTTCCGCGCACCTCCTGTGCGGCGTCGTTGACCCGCTGTTCCAGCTGAAATTGAACCATGACCGTGGAAACACCTTCACGGGAGGTTGAGAAGACATGTTTGACCCCGGCGATCTGGTTGACCGATTCCTCGATCCGTTTGGAAACTTCGCGTTCCAGGGTTTCCGGCGAGGCGCCGGGGAACGTGGTGATGATCGAGACCATCGGGAATTCAACGTTGGGGAACATCTCGACCCCCAGCCGCTTGAAGGAAAAGATACCCAGAGTGACCAGAGTCAGCATCATCACCGTGGCAAAAATCGGGCGTTTTATGGAGAGGTCGGAAAGGATCATGGTTGTTCAGTCCCTTGACATTCTGAAATGGAGGTTACATACTGCTCTTACAAAATTCTTACCGAAAAGGAGACATCATGGAATCCGTTGCTCTCTCCAGCAAGGGGCAGTTCGTGCTCCCCAAATCTGTGCGCGACCGCCATCACTGGCAGGCAGGAACCCGACTGGTGGTCATCGATCGCGGTGAAGAGGTGGTTATCAAATCTGCCGAACCGTTTGCCGCGACGACTTTTGAAGCACCGGACGCGCCATCGGTGTATCGTGGCACGCGCCTTTCGCTGGATGATATGAAACGCGCCGTCGCGGCAGAAGCCGGTACACAGGCATGATTGCTGTCGATACCAACATACTGGTGCGCTATGCCGTCAAGGACGATCGAAAACAGACGGTTGCCGCCACCAACTTCCTCAAAAGCAATCACTGCCGCATCCTCAAAACCGTTCTGCTGGAAGTGGCCTGGGTACTCTCCTCATCTTCCGGATATCACCTGTCCCGCAGTGCCGTGGTCGAGCGCTTGCGCCATATCTGCGGTTTGCCGACCATCGTCGTAGAAGATGCCAGTGATGTCGCACGGGCTATCGGCTGGTACGAACAGGGGATGGATATTGCAGATGCCCTGCATCTCACAGCCAGCATTTCCTGCTCAGGTTTTGCCACCCTGGACAAGCGCCTTGTTGCAAAAGGGGCAAAAATAGCCGGTGAGAGTGCTACTATATTAAGCGTTATTTAGTTCCGCCACTGACCTGCACCTTGTCGCCATCCTTCAGGTTGAATCCGCCGCGACTGACATAGCGCTCTCCCGCCGCAACTCCCGAGGTGATCTCAACCAGATCACCGCTGATTTCGCCGGTCGTTACCGGGCGGTTTTTGACACTGTCGCCGGTTATAACGAAGAGAGTTCCTTTTCCCCCGCTGCTGTCCCAGCTAGCCAGAGCGCTGCGGGGGATCTGCACGACTTCGCTGCGTGTTCTGGTGACGATGCGTCCCTTGGCGAACAGGCCACCTTTGAGCAGATCCCCTTGATTGCGTACCTCGGCAATCACCTTGAGCGAGCGGTCCGACGAACTCAGCTCCGGATTGACATACATGACCGTACCTTTAAAAGTCTTACTCGGCAGCGAATCGACACTGAACTCCAGCGGCTGCCCGGTTTTGACTTGCGCCGCCGATTGGGAGGGGACGGTGACGGTCAGGTTCAGCAGACGGTTATCGACGATGCGGAAAATCGGCGCCCCTGCGGCAGCATCGCTGGCCAGGTCGCCGACGTTGGCGTTGCGCTGGGCCACGACGCCGTCGAGTGGAGAGATCACCATACCCTTGTTGAGTCGGGCGCGGGCCTGGCGAAGCTCTTCTTCCGACGCCCTGATCTGGGCTTTGGCTGCTTCGATGCGCGCCGTGGACGCTTCGGTCTCGCTGCGGGCGTCATCCAGTGCCTGCTGGGTGGCCAGGCCTGACTCCTTCAGCTTCTGCATCCGGGCAAACTCCCGTTCGGCCCGGGTTGCCGACACCTGAACCTGGGCCTTGTTAGCCCGCGCCGATTCGAGCGCCGCTTCAGCCCGTTTGACCAGTGCCTCTGTCTCGGCAATATCTATCCGTGCCAGCTTCTGTCCTTTATGAACCCGCACCCACTCGGTGACGTAGACCTCCTTCAGCAGGCCGGGTATTTGGGTTTTGACGTCGGCCCAGAACTTCGGCTCCAGCGAACCGGTAACATCAACCCCCTCTACCAGGGGGGCAGCGGCCACGGTTTTGGCATCCACAGCTACCGGAGGTCTGACGGTTGCGGCCGATTTATCCTTGCCGTTACAGGCGCTCAGGGCAGTACAGAAAATTGTCAGTACCAGTGCCGTATGGAATTTCATGCTGGTGCTCCTTGAAGCTTGGTGAGTGCAGCCGCTGCAACACTGTAGACTACAAGCGGCCTGCTTTTGCCCTTGACGGATACCTCCCGTTTTTCCAGCATCACGGTCTCAGGAGTTGTTGCTGCGTAGGTGTCATCCGAGAGAAGCAGCTCCGCTCCTTGTGCGGCCGACGAAATCCGTTTTGCCGTGTTGACCGTATCACCCAGGATATCGTAGCGTTTCAGGTCGCTGCTGCCGAGAAGCCCCTCTACCACAGGACCACAATGAACTCCGGTGCCTGCCGAAAGACCGTATTCGTGCAGTAACAAGGCGCAATTCTCATTCAGCCGGAGCGCCGCACGGACCGCTTCAGCCGGTTCAGCAAAAAACGCCATAATCTCATCCGCCGTGTATTTGAACTGGATCACGCCGCTACCAGCGAGGGTCGATTCCGCCATTTCATAATAGGCGTTGAGCATCGAAACGACTTTTTCGGGCGACTGCTGCTCGCTCCAGAGGGTAAAGCCGCGAATATCCATGAAGAGTATGGATCGGTCACGCCGGCTTAAGGAGAGCGAGGCGGGTGACGTGAACGCCAGCGAGAGCATATCCGTTCCCAGCAGCCAACGCGAATAGGTGCCCAGCTGATGGGCGGTATCGCGCAGGATTATTAGAAAGCGCTGTGTGCGGGCATCGTCAAGGCCAACGACAATGCTCAGGAAGAGAAGTGCCAGCAGAATGAAAATGTGGCTCTTGTTCTGGAAAAACAGCATGGTATCCTGGTACTTGGGCTCGGTTATCCGTTCTATAATCCAGTACATGGTTGCCAGGATGGAAGAGCGAACCATGTTTTCTGCGAGAATCAGGGGGAACTGCATCCGTTCTCCGTAGATCAGTCTGAGGTGCTGGATGATGCCGATGGCAAATGCAAAGCCCCAGTAGGCGTAATGGTAGGGCATCAGGAAGTAATTGTCGGGGGAACCGGCGTAGTCGATAGCGGTGTAGATCAGTGGTCCGATCAGGTTGCCAATCAGTGGTTGCGGTTCGTTGCGATGTGCCAGCCGCCCCATGTAAACGGCCTGGATCGCCGGGGCTACCAGCGAAGCAAAAAAATCGATCGAGGAGAAGTAGTGCTGCGGCCCCTCAATAACAAGCTCAAGCAGTATGTTGGAGAGAGGGAAGTGGAAAGAGTTGCGCAGAAATTCGAGTATGATGACACTTTGCAGAGTCCCCCGAATTCTATCATCCAGGTTGGTGGTCGTATGGGAATTCATGTACAGCGAGTCCTCTCAGGAATTGTTGACAATAACAGATTGAGCTGTTATATCGGCGACAGGTTGTATATCAAAATTTTTGGAGGTTAGATATGAAAATGAAAATCGGTGCTGCAGTGCTGTTCGCTCTTCTGACGGCCAACGGGTTGGCCTTTGCAGATGCTGACGATACCAAATGGATCGTTCAGTGTATTAAAGATAACAAGAATGAAGGGGCCAAGGAAGAGGTTGTGTACAAATACTGTCAGTGCATGAACGACAAGATGGACTCCAACGAGACCAAGAGCATATCCCAGTGGGAGAAAACCCACCCGCAAGAGATGAAAGAGTGTGAAAAGAAGTCCGGCTGGAAATAGTCTGCAACAATTATCATTTCTTATGAATCTCTACCCCGGCACCGCAGGCTCAGTTGCATGTTCTGCGATGCCGGTTTCTTTTCTCAGTGCGCGTTAAAGCCCACCCCTACCTGCTACTGACCCTGACATCGCTGTTCTGGGCCGGCAATTTTGTGCTGGGCAGGGCCGTCAAAAGCAGCATCCCGCCGATCAGCCTCGGATTCTGGCGCTGGACGGTCGCCTTTCTGATCCTGCTGCCGTTCGGCATTCCCCATGTCCGTGCCCAGTGGCCTATTCTGCGGCGCAACTTCCCGCTGCTGATGATTTACGGCATTCTTGGTGTTCTATGTTTCAATACCTGTGTCTATATCGGCCTGCGCTCAACTACCGCCACCAATGCCCTGCTGATAAACTCTGTCATTCCGGTTCTGATTGTCCTGCTTTCGCGATTCTTCGCAGCAACGGTGATTTCACCGCGTCAGGCCGCCGGTATCGGAATTTCCCTGTTTGGCGTGGTGACGATAATCTGTCGTGCCAATCCCGCCGTACTCCTGTCATTGAAGATAAACAGCGGCGACGCCTGGATTCTGCTGGCGGTGGCAAGCTGGGCGCTCTACACCTTTCTGCTGCGTCGCCGCCCCGATAATCTGCATCCGCTTGCATTTCTGACCTCAATTATTGCTATCGGCCTGCTGCCGCTGTCACTGCTCTACGTCGGTGAATTCAGCCGTGTGGGAGGTTTTTCACTGAATGCCGCCAACCTGGCCAGTGTCCTGTACACGGCGCTGTTTCCTTCGGTGCTGGCCTTTATCTTCTGGAATCAGGCGGTCCGGGAGGTCGGTCCGAGCAGGGCCGGTCTGTTCCTCTATCTGATGCCGGTATTCGGAGCTATTCTGTCAACGGTCTTTCTGGGGGAGCCGTTCCAGCTGTTTCATCTGGTCGGCATGGTGCTAATCTTCGGCGGGATCCAGCTTACTGCTGCCACGGAGAACAAAGGCGGGTGAAGCAGATGAAACGTGCTTAGGAGCTGTAAAATCGATATGTAGAACAAACACCGTTCGTGGTGAGCTTGTCGAACCATGTGCAGCAACCATTCGACAAGCTCATGGCGAACGTATTTTGTAGCATTAATTTTTTACAAATCATTAGCCCCTCCACGTCATAAACATTATTTGTAAACAGTGTTATAACGGAATTGACTTTGTCCTGTTTTCCGGGGTATATCAGGTGTCAATTCTGTGTTGATTAGATTAAAATAAAACCATACAACCGGAGGTGGAAAAATGAAAAAATCTGTAATGGCGGGGCTTGTAGCAGTTTTCTGTGCTGGAGCGGTGCAGGCGGAGAACGTAGCCAATCCGATTCCCATCGGCATCGGCGTGGCGCAGACCAGCAACGTGGCTTTACTGGGTGAGGAAGAGGTGGTTGGTGCTAAAATTGCCGAAAAATATTTCAATGCCAACGGCGGTATCAACGGCACCCCTTTCAAGCTGGTTTTTCAGGACACCGGCGGGGACGAAGCGGGCGCCATCAACTCATTTCAGAACCTGATCAATCGCGACAAAGTGGTCGGCATCGTCGGGCCGACCCTCTCTCAGCAGGCTTTCAGCGCCGATCCGGTCGCTAATCGAGCCAAAGTCCCGGTTATCGGTCCCTCCAATACTGCCAAAGGTATCCCCCAGATCGGCGAATATGTCGGCAGAGTCTCGGCGCCGGTTTCCATCGTGGCTCCCAATGCCGTCAGACAGGCGATCAAGGAGAATCCCGGCATTAAGAAGGTGGCTGTGCTTTACGCTCAGAATGACGCCTTTAACACGTCGGAGTCGGGCACCTTCCAGGAAACCGTCAAAAAGATGGGGCTGCAGATAGCCACGCTGCAGAAATTCCAGACTACCGACACCGACTTCACCTCCCAGGTGACCGCAGTGCTGGGTGCCCATGTTGATCTGACAATAATCTCCGGCCTGTCCGCCGATGGCGGCAACCTGGTCAAACAGCTGCGTCAGATGGGCTACAAAGGTCCGATCATTGGTGGTAACGGGCTTAATACCGCCAATATATTCCCGGTCTGCGGACAGTTTTGTGAAGGTATTCTTATTGCACAGGCTTACAGCCCGTCGGCCGATCCCAAGAACACCATCAACAATGCCATGGTCGCAGATTACCGCGCCAAGTACAAAAAAGATCCTCCCCAGTTCACCGCCCAGGCATTCACGGCGGTGCAGGTCTTTGTCGAGGCTCTGCGTAAGGTAGAGACTATTACCAAAAAGAAAATTACCCAGCTTGATTTGGGTAAGGTGCGTGAGGAGTTGAACAAGCAGATCCGCACCGGTTCATATTTGACTCCGCTCGGTAAGATAAGTCTTGACCAGGAAGGTGAAATCCATCAGGAAAACTTTTATGTAGCCAGAATCAGGATGGATGCCAACGGCAAGACCGGCAAATATGAATATGTAAAATAGCAGAGCCTCTTGCAAAAGTCCTTATCACCCTTCGACCGTTCGACCGTTCGACAAGCTCACGGCTCACGGCTCACAGCTCAGGGCGAACGGACTTAAAACTAATAACCAGTTGATATTCCGTTCGTGGTGAGCTGTGAGCGTGTCGAACAGTCGAACCATAAACGGAATAGTTTTTTGAGGAACGCTCCTTCCCATGACCACAGCTCAGTTCATCCAGAACCTGCTCAACGGCATCAGCATCGGCAGTGTCTATGCCATTTTCGCCCTCGGCTACACGCTGGTTTTCTCGATTCTCGGCATCATCAATTTTGCCCACGGCGCGGTGTTTACCCTGGGAGCCTACTTCACCTACACCCTGGCGGTGGGGCAGTTCGGCATCAACGGCCTGCTGTCGGGGCTTGATCTTAATCTTCAAGTCCCCTTTGCTCTGTCGCTGCTGATCGGCTCCGTTGCAGCCGGCCTGGTCGGGGTGCTGCTGGAGCGGCTGGCCTTCCGCCCGCTGCGGACGCGCGGCGCCGATTCGTTGCTGGCACTGGTGAGCAGTCTGGGGGTCGCGCTGGTGATCGTCAATGCCATCCAGTACCTGGTGGGGGCCGAGATTTACACCTTTCCATCGCAAGTTTACGGTGACATAAAACCGGCGATCATGTTCGAGGTGGCCGGCCAGCAGGTGGTGGTCAGGACGGTTCAGGTGATCATCTTTGCCGTCTGCATGGTGATTCTGACAGTCCTCGGTTATCTGATCAGCTTCACTCGTCTCGGCAAGGCGCTGCAGGCGGTGGCGGAAAACCAGACCACGGCCAGTCTGCTCGGTATCAGCGTTGACCGGATGATCCTGGCCACTTTTTTTCTCTCCGGTTTTCTGGGGGGGATGGCGGGAACGCTGGTCGGCACCAGTTTCGGCATTGCCGGCCCCTATTTTGGGGTAACCTACGGGCTGAAGGGGCTGGCGGTGATCGTGCTGGGAGGGCTGGGGAGCATCCCCGGCGCAGTCATGGGGGGCATCGTCATCGGTCTGGCGGAGGCTTTTGTACCCCCCGACTACAGTGCCTACAAGGAGGCGGTGGCCTTTGCGTTCCTCTTTATCGTCCTGCTGCTCCGTCCCCAGGGTCTGCTCGGCCGTTCGCTGATCCAGAAAGTCTGACGACATGGACGATTTCCTCCAGCACAGCGGTTTTCTGATTGTTACCATGGTGCAGCAGTCGCTGCTGGCCATGAGCCTCTATTACCCGCTGATGGCCGGTCAGTTGAGTCTGGCCAGCCCCGGATTTTACGCCCTGGGCGGCTATATCGCCGCCATTATCGGCACTATCGATTCCTTCTCCGCCTGGCGCGATGCCCTCGGCTGGGGCATCTTTCCGCTGGAGTGGCTTGTTGCCGGTATCGTCAGCGGCGTCCTGGCGCTGCTGGTCGGTATTCCGGCGCTGCGGCTGCGCGGAATTTATCTGGCGCTGGCCACGATTGCCTTTGTGGAAATCCTGCGGGTGGTCTGTCTGAACCTGGAAATTACCGGTGGCGCCATCGGCATTTTCGGTATCCCGCAGCTGTTCGAGAGCCGCTGGAGCTACATCTGGACCTTCGGCCCGCTGCTGGTGGTGATGATGCTGTTCAGCTGGCGGCTCGAACTGTCTCGGGTGGGACGGGCCTTCAAGGCGATCCGTGAGGATGAACTGGCCGCCGATGCCATGGGGATCAACCCGACCCGTTACAAGGTGCTGGCCTTTGTAATCGGTGCCATGTTGGCCGGAGTGGTGGGGGCCATGAGCGCACCGTTCCTCAACACCTGGAATGCCCGTCAGGGCACCTTTGACGCTTCGATTGCCTATCTGGCCTACGTGCTGATCGGCGGCAGCCGTTCCATCTGGGGGCCGCTGCTGGGCGGGACGCTGCTGGCTGCGCTGCCGGAGGTGCTGCGGCCGTTGAAGGATTCGCGCCTGATCATCAACGGACTGGTGCTGGTATTTGCCAGCATCTACCTGCCGCAGGGGATCGCCGGTGCGCTCGGTCGCCTAAGGAATATGTTTCGGTCGTCCGGTTCCGGTGGGGGTGCCTCGTGACGGCGCTGCTGCAGGCAGATCGGCTTAGCCGCAACTTCGGTGGACTCAAGGCGGTCAATCAGGTTTCGTTTGACGTCGTCGAAGGCGAAATATTCGGGCTGATCGGCCCCAACGGCGCCGGTAAAACCACCCTCTTCAATCTGATGACCGGCCTGACGCCGGTGAGCAGCGGCAGATTGCGCTACCGTGATGAGATATTGACCGGCCTGCCGCCCCATCGCATCGCCAGTAAAGGAATCGGCCGCACCTTCCAGAATATTCGGCTGTTCAAAGGGTTGAGCGCCCTTGAGAACATCAAGATCGCCCAGCATGTCACCACATCCAGCGGCCTTTTCAGCGGTATTTTCGCAACCCCCGCCAGTCGTGCAGAAGAGAAAAGGGTTGCGGAAAAGGGGATGGAGTTGTTGCACTTGGTAGGGCTGGCCGATCGTGCCGCAGAGTTGGCATCAAATTTTTCCTACGGTGACCAGCGGCGCCTGGAAATCGCCCGCGCCCTGGCTCTCGAACCGCGGGTTCTGCTGCTGGATGAGCCGGCTGCCGGCATGAATGCGGCTGAGAAGCACGGTCTGACCGAGTTTATCAGGTCGGTTCGGGAGCAGTTCAAGCTGACGGTGTTGTTGATCGAGCACCACGTACCGCTGGTGATGGGACTCTGCGACCGGATCGCGGTGCTCAATTTCGGCGAGCTGATTGCGGTTGGCAACCCTGCCGAGGTTCAGAAGAACCCGGCCGTGATTGAAGCATACCTGGGGGCGTAGCAGATGGCGTTGCTGGAGCTGAAAAATCTCAGTATCAACTACGGCGCCATTCAGGCGGTGCGTGGTCTCAATCTGGAGGTCAACGCCGAAGAGGTGGTTACGCTGATCGGTGCCAACGGCGCCGGGAAATCGACGACACTGCGTGCCATTTCCCGTCTGTTGAAGGTGCGTGAGGGAAGTATCAGTTTCGACGGCCGGGAGATCACCCGCAGCGCCCCGGATGCAGTGGTGAAGATGGGGCTTGCCCAATGCCCCGAAGGGCGGCAGGTGCTGGCCCGCCAGACGGTTCTCGATAATCTCGAACTGGGAGCCTACATCCGTAACGACCGTGCCGGTATCAGGGAGGACATCGATAAGATGTTCCAGCTTTTCCCCCGCCTTGAGGAGCGTAAGCAGCAGTCGGCCGGGACGCTTTCAGGTGGTGAACAGCAGATGCTGGCCATTGCCCGGGCCATGATGAGCCGCCCGAAGCTGCTGATGCTGGATGAGCCGAGTCTGGGGCTTGCTCCGCTGATAGTACTGGAGATTTTCTCAATCATCCGCAACTTGAACGCCGACGGCACCACCATCCTGCTGGTAGAGCAGAATGCCAAACTGGCTATGCAGCATTCCCACCGCACCTACGTTCTCGAAGCAGGGCAGATTACGTTTTCCGGTCCGTCTGCAGAGCTGATTGAGGATGAGCGGGTGCTGCGGGCGTATCTGGGCGGGTGAACGAATGAAGAAAAAGTTTTCTGGAAAGATCCATAAATAAAGAGGCTCTTGCAAAAGTCCTTATAACCCTTCGACCGTTCGACCGTTCGACAAGCTCACGGCTCACGGCGAACGGCGAACGGACTTTAGACATAATGTGCTCCAAAAAGTCCCCTCTCCATGAGGGAGAGGGTTAGGGTGAGGGGGAAATGCTGGATTAGGCCGCATCTGTACCCCCCCCATCATCCGACCTTCGGCCACCTTCTCCCTCATGGAGAAGGGATGAGCGGCGAATTGGAACTAAATCAGGTGAGGTTTTGAAACACTACCCTCCCGATAGAGTTTACCGTCGAAGTAATGAAGGAGACAGAAAATGCGTAAAACCGCCAAAAATGTTGTAACACTGCCAATGGGTGGTCAGGTTAAAACTGAAGCGGTACAGACCATCATTGAGCGTATGGGTATAACAAAAGCAGCACTCTTCCTACGCGAAACTATGTCGCAGTCGACCGATTATTGTGCATTGAAAGGTACATTATTTGCCAAAACTACCGCAGCTGATGTTTATGATGCAATCAAAGCAAAATAGCCCTCTCCAAAGGTATCCCCACGTCGGAACGTATTACAATATAGAAGCAGGGCAGATTACGTTTTCCGGTCCGTCTGCAGAGCTGATTGAGGATGAGCGGGTGCTGCGGGCGTATCTGGGCGGGTGAACGAATGAAGGAGAAGTCTTCTGGAAAGATCCGTAAATAAAGAGGCTCTTGCAAAAGTTCTTATAACCCTTCGACCGTTCGACAAGCTCACGGCTCACGGCTCACGGCTCACGGCTCACGGCTCACGGCGAACGGACTTTAGACATAATGTAACTCCAAAAAGTCCCCTCTCCATGAGGGAGAGGGCTTGGGTGAGGGGGAAATGCTGGATTAGGCTGCACTGTGCCCCCTCATCCGACCTTCGGCCACCTTCTCCCTCATGGAGAAGGGATGAGCGGCGAATTGGAACTAAATCAGGTGAGGTTTTGAATGAATACCATCCTTGCAACAATGAGCACCAGCGTTACTGAGCTGAAAAGGAACTTTGCCGGCATACTCAGGCAGGCAGATGATGAACCGGTGGCGGTTATGAATCACAACCGTCCAGAAGCCTACCTGCTGCCTGCCGCGTATTATGAACGGCTGATTGCATACATGGAGGATCTTGAAGATGCAAAACTTGTTCGCGAGCGCTCCAGTGGTCAGTTTGTTGAGGTAAGCATTGATGACCTATAGGCTGCGTTTTCATGAACTGGCGCTGGCAGAATGGAACAAGCTTGTTGGAAAGCGTACTAAAGCCGTTGAAGAAAAAGCTGTTGGTAAGAGAGATAAAAATCAGGTTTATGATTCGGCATCGACCCGGCTTGAGTAAATATCTACATTGCAAGTAACCTCGGGGGATGACAATTATTGTCATTGTTTGACAGGAATTGGCGGTACGGTTTCGATATTTTTATGCGGTATGGAGTTGCCAGGTAACAAGTCTCCCTTTTGAAAAGGGGAAGCCCGTAAACTTTCCTTGATAAAGGGGAGGTTTGGAGGGGGTAGTACGAAAAACAGGCATTTCGATGTGGACTCAAAGCCCCCTTTTTCAATGCTAGTTACGTCTGATGGCACTAGACTTGCTACACCCCGCAAATTCACCGGAGACGATTATGGACTGCCGAAAAAAATATTCAGCCGGTTTCACACTGATCGAACTGCTGATAGTCGTCGCGATAATCGGGATACTGGCTGCGGTGGCGATTCCGCAGTTTTCTTCATATCGCGTTAAGGTGTTTAATTCTACCGCCGTTTCGGATCTAAAAAATTTCAAAACAGTATTTGAATCTATAATGTACGAAAAAAGTGCTTACCCTGCTTCTTTGTAATAATGTGACGATTGTCGTTAGTTGTGTTGACATTTTACTTCAGTTATCGGTTCGAAAATGATATCAAACGTTTTGTAATATACTGATTTGCTTGGTTAGACGTATTTTGGCACATTCCGTGCTACGCCAGATTGGCATTGAGTTCAATTTAGAAACGCCCGATTCTAAGGACGTTAACAACCAAACGAAAGGAGAAAGACATGCTAAACAAAATTCGTAGCAGAAAAGGTTTCACCCTGATCGAGCTGCTGATCGTTGTTGCGATCATCGGTATCCTGGCAGCAGTTGCCATCCCGCAGTTCTCGTCGTACCGCATCAAGGGCTTCAACTCCAATGCAACCAGCGACCTACGTAACTTCAGGACGTCATTGGAAGCAGTGTATGCCGATCGTCAGGCTTACCCAATCAGCTTGTAGAATTTACTAACTTTAGAAAGGAGATTACATCATGGCTAAACCAACCATGTTGAAACTTGCGCTTGTCATAGCACTGACCATGGCAGCTTCGTCGGCATACGCGACCACCAAATTCACCGGAGCTACCGCGGTGGGTGGGACCAGCTTTTCGTCATCAAATAAGGTCTCAGTATATGCTGCAAGTGATGCTGTAGGCTCTTATTATGTAGTTAACAGCGCCCATGACCTTGGAGACAAGTGCATCGCTGCCGCTGCCGGCGACGCCAAACTCTATTACACCACAGCAGCAGCCGGTTCGGCATCAACGATTGCCTGCACGGTTGTAACCACAACTGTCATCACAGGTTGGACCTCCATGTAATTAGATATCCAAATTTTTAACAAGGGTTGGCTCTGCCAGCCCTTTTTTTTTGACCTTCGAGCATCCATGCCCAAACTGTCCATACGATATCAGCTCATGTTACTTGCAGCGTTTGTTATCGCCGTTTTTTTCCAGACGCAGTTTGCTGAAATATGCCTGATAGATGATCTTGATGCACTCAACGCCACTCTGTCACAAGAACATTTTTCATTCCTCGAAACGTTTTTTCCCCAATCGTTTGGGTTCGGCTATTATCGACCACTTATTCCACTCACATACTGGTTCGACAAGCAGCTGTGGTTTCTGTCATCCATTAATATGCATTTTGAATCGGTGGTTGGTCACCTTTTAAACGCAATATTACTCTTTTTTGTGACCAGAATATCGCTACGGCGCTACCTTGAAAATAGCGACGGCTATATTCCATTATCAGTTTCATTACTATTTTCTGTTCATCCGCTTGTTACTGAATCGGTCAACTGGATTTCAGGTCGTACCGACATCATGATGACAACGTTTGTGCTCTTGAGTCTGCTCTGCCTGTTATGCTACCAAACAAAAAAAAGATACTTTCTATTAGGGCTTGCCGTAATAATGGCCGGAATTGCTATGTTGGCCAAGGAAACGGCACTTGGATACATTATTGGCTTACCGCTAATTTTGATGGAAAAAAGACCCAATAATGTTACGGAAGGTGAATCAACTGGTACCCCGTTCCGAGTGATTCCCTTCCTGATTTCATTTGCCGTTTCTGTTATCATCGTAATATGTTTCGATATTTATTGGCCGGTTATAGCTATCACCTGTTCCCACCTATTGTATTTGCAATATAGTTCCTTTCATTCTAGTGACCAGTCTAGAGGCCTTTATAAGCGGTTGACCATACTCGCAGGCACATTCTGCGGATGTGTGCTGGTATTTGTCGCCTTCAGGAAAACTGCTATCACATCCGGCGTTGGTAAGATAAGCCAAACCTTCAGTCTTATGTTTGTTGATTTAAATTATACGATATCGGTCTTTTTAGGGGCGATCGGTTTTTACGTCAAAAAATTCTTTTTACCGCTGCCTCTCAATTTTTTTATCCTTGAAATCGATCCACTTTACAGCCTTGCAGGAATTTTTGTATTACTTCTGATTATGTTGCTTCTTATGTCTGACGAACTGTCTGCTCGACTTTCACTTGTGGGCTTTTTAGCTCTGGCACCTGTGCTGCCGTTTGCCTTCGGCACTATTGCCTGGTCAAGTTACGCCGAACGTTATCTTTATCTTCCCAGCGCATTCTGGCTACTGGCATTGGGGTTATGGGTAGGCAAATGGCTGGAAAACAGACAGAAATATTCAAGTTATTTTGTAGCGATTATTTCGCTCTTATGTCTTGTATTGGGTGGTATAACTTACTATAGGAACACTGTCTGGAAAACCAATGTGGATCTAATGAGGGACACGGTCGCCCAGACTCCAAGAAAGCGGGTTCTGCGGGAGATCTATATATGGGCACTTTTGTATGCGGGCCGGACCCAAGAAGCAGAACATGAGTACTGGCTTGCTGCCAAGGTGGCGCCCTTTGGTTATGACGACAGAACCGACCTCCGCATAGCTGAGCTATTAATCAGTCAAGGACGCCATAAAGACGCGTTGCGGTTGTACCAGGACTCCATCCAGCGCACCAGATATTCATCGGCGAAACTGTTGACAGCTGCCATTGATTTTCTTGTATTGATGCAACATACTGAGCAGGCAACACCGGAAGATTTGACAAATATAGCGGCGCTTGAAAAAGAATATAGACAGAAGCGTGCGGAACTGGCGGCAAGACCTAAATAACCCACAGCTTCAAATAGTTACTTGGGAAAAAGTCATCTCTGTCCGGTTTAAGAATTGCAGTTCCTGAATCATGATGAATTCAGGCATTGTTCCTGCTCTTTAGCATCAGCCAGTAACTCGATAAGTTCATTGCGGATCTTGATCCTGAGTTCCCGTACTCTGGTGATACTGACCCGTTCGTTATGCTCTTCATGGCAGTAGATGGCCAGGAGCAGATAGGTAATGAGACCACCAAGCATTTGCGCCATGAGACCATGGGCGCTTCTGGCGATCACATGGTAGACATTGAGATGTTGCTTCCACCAACCGAAGAACTTCTCGATGTCCCAGCGGAGTTTGTAGGCAAAGGCAACCTGTTCAGCAGCCAGATCAAACCGGTCAGTGGCGACGTAGTAGTCGACCTGATCAATGCGATAGCCAACAACACGAACTGGCTTCTCTGTCTGGTTTATCCCATTTGTCCCAAGCAGAGCAGTCACATCAAGAAATATATGGCTCTTTTCGGGAACAGCATGCTCGGTGATGATGGTCTTTCTGGTACTCTTCTTGATCCGGATGACGAAGTGACGTTTCTCTGACTGATATTCGTCGAAGTTCTTATGGCACTGATAGTAGCGATCGGCAATCATCGTCTGTCCTGGTTCCACAAGCTTTTTGACAAACGGCCGCTCATCAGATTTACCGGCACTCAGGACTATTCGTTCCGGGATTCCGTGGTTAAGATTGAATCCCAGATGAACCTTTGCTTTTTTGACTCCGGTACGATAGTCGGCAAATTCCATTGTGGGTACGGCATCAATCAGTGAACCATCAACAGCGACAAGATTGCCAAGTTCGGGAGAACTGACAGGCAGAATATCTTTTGCCTGTTGCTGCAACAGTTCGTACATCTTGATCAACTGTGGAAGCGCCCGTGTGTTCATTGCTTCAAAAAAGGTGCTTCTGCCTACGCCATCCGGCGGAGCTATGTACTCTTTGGCAAATTCATCCTCTTCAAGCACCTGCAAAAGCTCCCGACCGGATTCATACTCCTGGAGATGGAGATAGATCAGGGCTTTGAGGTGATATTCGAAGGAAAACGTCATCGGTCTGTTGCTCCTTGATTCGAGAGGTGGAACCAAGGGTAACGCATTGCAGACCGGTTTGAAAAGACGCTTGAGCGAAAAGGGTTCTAAGCGCCTCTTCAGTGGGATAAAATGGCTCGGCATCGCAACTCCATTAACATCAGATAGTTACGAGGCCGGCCGGCCGATTTCACTCATAATGTCAAGCAAAATATGCGGCAAATAGCTATTATTATTCAATCTGGTTCTCTACAATTCTCAAGTTGACGGCATGATGACATATTCTGTCTTATAGCCGTGGTATTCTGACCTCACTATTAAATTTGAGGAGGTCAGACATGAGTGACTTTGTAATTGCAGAAG
>Ga0194061_1000432_pt1 | contig 25637 bp, 23 predicted proteins | sample SepL2221m_MetaG_FD_163423 | JGI IMG/M metagenome (GOLD analysis project Ga0194061, IMG submission 163423) | Anoxic zone freshwater microbial communities from boreal shield lake in IISD Experimental Lakes Area, Ontario, Canada - Sep2016-L224-21m | ecosystem: Environmental > Aquatic > Freshwater >... | reverse complement strand
GAATTTTCCTACATGGAGAGGTTGTTCTGAATGCAATAACTGATGATTTCGGCGGTTGTTCTAAGGTTCAGTTTTTCGAGGATACGGCTGCGATAGGTGCTGATGGTCTTTACGCTCAAGGATAATTCCCTGGCTATTTCAGTGAGAGTTTTGCCGGCGGTCATCAAGCAGGCTATTTGGTACTCACGATCCGAAAGAGTTTCGTGCGGTGAGGCGGAATCCCTGTTGTCACAGATAGCTTCGGCAAGCAGGTCTGCCTGAGCCGGGCTTACATATTTCTTGCCGGACAGTACTTTTTCGATAGCCACCTTGAGTACAACCGCATCACACCCTTTGCTGACATATCCGGACGCGCCGGCCCGCAGAGTACGCACGCTGTAATGCTCCTCGGAATGAGAGCTCAATATGATCACCGGCAGTTTCGGATGACGCTGGTGAATCTGCTTGAGCACACTCAAACCGTTCTGATCAGGCAGTGAAATATCAAGCAGAACCAGATCGTATTCACCGGTTTCAGTCATTTTTATTGCCTGTATGCCATCGGAGGCTTCCTCGAACAGTACCGGCATTTCCATAATTTCCTGAAGTATTTTTATGATGCCCTGTCTGAGAATAGGGTGATCGTCAACGAGTAATATTTTTTTCATACGATACCTGCCCCTGTATTCAGCGGAATAGAGAAAACGACTGTGGTGCCGCCGTCCGGATTGCCGACTATTCTCAGCTCTCCCCCGCAGCTCCTGGCCCGCTCATACATCCCCATCAGACCGAAAGATTGTGAAGATGCTATCTGTTCTGCTGTTATGCCGCATCCATTATCCGTGAGTTCCAAAAGCAGCCTGTCGTCTCTTTTGCAGAGCGACACCGTGACTTCTGTCGCCTGTGAGTGGCGGACAATATTGGTAAGCCCCTCGTGGAAGATTCGCATCATCGCAGTCGAGGCTTTCTGGTCCAGCGATCCATTATCCTCGTTCAGCAACACAAAGAACTCAAGAGCGCTTCGTTTTCTCACCTCATGTATCTGCCACTCAATGGCAGCAGCCAACCCCACGCTGTCGAGGAGCGGCGGACGCAGGTTGGAAGCGATCTGCTGAACCTTGGCTATCGAGAGATCGATGTTTTTACGCATACTGGTCAAGGATTCATCCACTATTTTGCAGTTGGTGCATTTTTTGAGATTGATCATTTCCAGGTCAAGCTTCAAAACGGTGAGATTCTGACCAAAATCGTCATGAATATCGCGGGAGATTGCCAGGCGTTCGTTTTCCTGAACCGTCAGCAGGTGCTCGTTCAGATCCAGAAGTTTCTGTTCAAACTTTTTACGCTCGCTGATATCGATAATAAACCACTCGAATCCGGCAATTGTATCGATATGCACCACCGGGTGAGCGGAAAAGATATGATGGCCAACCGAGCCATCCCTGCGGCGACTCTCAAACTCGCCGTACGGAATCGCCACACCTCTCTTCAGTTCTTCCAGATGGGCAAGAGCAGAGAATGAACTGCTATCCACCTGCATCATACTGAAATGTTTGCCGATAACCTCGTCTTTTGATTCATAACCGTGCATACGAAGCCAGGCATCATTGACATCCAGAATGCGCCCCTCCCGGTCGACATGGAAATAACCGGCGGGTGTCTGCTGAATGATGTTTCGCAGGTGCGCCACATGCTCATTCTTTTCTGCAATGATTCGGCGCAGTTCATCATTCTGCATCTCAAGCTCGACCTGATGAACCTGTAGTTCATGCATCAGACGTATTGCATCCAGTTCACCGGTGGCCGCCGGTTGCAGGGTGACCTGTCCTTCGGCGCGTTGGCGCAGTTGCTGTGATGGTTCCGGTTGTTTGGTTGTCATGGTGTCCTCAAATATATTCACAAAAACCGGCGCACGGAAAACGCCGCAACGCCAGTTTATATGGGCATCAATCAGAATAATTGTTGACAGAAGTTTTTGTCGGGAGGAGATTCCGTTTGCCTGAGCAATAATATTGCCACTTTGTGAACTCCTGTGCGAGATATCAGGCGCAAGTATATCGTAGTTTTAGCATTGTACAAAAATTCAACAATACTACACAACACCCCGACATTGCATTCAAATATGTTACTCTGGGCCACTGACCCACAAATATATTCTCGTAACCCCTTTAATTTTGTCCAAATGACAACAACTGCGAACATCGGCTTTGTTTCCTCATGGCAACGTTTTCCCAATGTTTTTTCTTGACACTCCCCGGGGTTTTGTATACTGTATACAAAATTTTTATCATGGCTGTAAATTGTAATTATATCGTATAGTTATACGAAAAAATACGCCCGTAACCGGCGTATAAAATCAAGGAGATGAAAATGACAACGCAAAAGATTATCTGGTCAAAAATCGACGAGGCTCCTGCTCTGGCAACCTACTCTTTGCTCCCCATTGTTAACGCTTTTACAAAAGCAGCCGGCGTTGTCGTAGAAACGAGGGATATCTCGGTTGCCGGCAGAATCATCGCAAACTTTCCCGATTATCTTACCGAAAGCCAAAGAATGCCGGATTTTCTGGCTGAACTTGGTGATCTTACCCAGAAGCTGGAAGCCAATATCATCAAGTTGCCCAACGTCAGCGCTTCGATTCCGCAGCTGAAGGCCGCCATTAAAGAATTGCAGGAGCAAGGTTACAAACTTCCCGATTATCCCGAAGATCCGCAGACCGATGCCGAGAAAGAGCTGAGCGCACGGTATGCAAAATGCCTGGGCAGCGCCGTGAATCCTGTGTTGCGCGAAGGCAACTCCGATCGCAGATCCGCACGCGCAGTTAAGGAATACGCCAAAAAATATCCTCACAAAATGGGTGCATGGGCATCTGATTCAAAAACGCACGTTTCCCACATGACGGCCGGAGATTTCTACCACAGCGAGAAATCGGTAACCATGGTTAAGGCCGGGAATGTGAAAATAGAGTTCGTCGATCAGTCAGGCGCTGTCAAGGTTCTGAAGGAGAAGCTGGCCCTGCAGGAAGGTGAGGTTCTGGACGGTGCATTCATGAGCGCAAAAGCGCTGCGCATATTTATCGCCGAGCAGATTGCAGATGCCAAGGCGAAGGGAGTGCTGTTCTCCGTTCATCTTAAAGCCACCATGATGAAGATTTCCGATCCGATCATGTTCGGTCATTTTGTGTCCGTATTCTACAAGGACGTTTTTGAAAAACATGCCGCAACGTTTTCAGATCTGGGAGTTAATCCGGATCTCGGCATGGGCGATCTGTATGCAAAAATCCAGAAACTGCCGGAAGCCAAGCGTGCCGAGATTGAGGCCGATATTCAGGACGTCTACAAAAAACAGCCGCCGCTGGCGATGGTTGACTCTGACAAGGGCATCACCAACCTGCATGCCAGCAACGACATTATCATTGATGCGTCCATGCCGGTCGTTATCCGTGACTCCGGCGGGATGTGGGGGCCGGACGGCAAACTGCATGACGTGAAATGTGTTATTCCGGATACTTCCTATTCGGAGTGGTATCAGGAGTGCATCGATTTCTGCAAGCAGAACGGTCAGTTCGACCCGACCACCATGGGCAGTGTCTCCAACGTCGGCCTCATGGCACAAAAGGCGGAAGAGTACGGCTCACATGACAAGACCTTCAAAGTCGCGGCCAACGGAACCATGCGGGTTGTTGACGAGTCTGGAAATGTACTGATTCAGCATACGGTAGAGGCGGGCGATATCTGGCGCGGTTGTCAGTCAAAGGATCTGCCGATCCAGGACTGGGTAAAGCTGGCTGTTCGCAGAGCTCGCGCAACCGGTGCTCCGGCTGTCTTCTGGCTTGACAAAAATCGTGGCCATGATGCCCAGATGATTGAAAAAGTTAATAAATATCTTAAAGACCACGATACCAACGGTCTTGAAATCCACATCATGTCTCCAGTGGAAGCGATGCGCTTCACACTGCCGCGTGCGAAAGCCGGTCAGGATACCATTACCGTCACCGGTAATGCTTTGAGGGATTATCTCACCGACCTGTTCCCGATTCTTGAACTGGGCACCAGCGCCAAGATGCTGTCGATTGTGCCGCTGCTGGCCGGTGGTGGGTTGTTCGAGACAGGCGCAGGCGGCTCGGCACCCAAGCATGTTCAGCAGTTTGTGCAGGAAGGCTATCTGCGGTGGGATTCGCTGGGTGAGTTCCTGGCGCTGGCGGTCTCTCTGGAACATCTGGCCGCCACCTTCAAAAATGAAAAAGCCCAGCTGTTGGCCGACACGCTTGATCAGGCTAATACCAAGTTCCTGGACAACAACAAGAATCCGGCCCGTAAGGTTGGCCAGATAGATAACCGCGGCAGCCACTTCTACCTGGCAATGTACTGGGCTGAGGCACTGGCTGGCCAGACCAAAGATGCGGATCTTGCCGTACGTTTTGCCAAAGTCGCCCAGCAGCTTCAGGAGAATGAGGCGAAGATCAATGAAGAACTCATCGGGGCCCAGGGCACGCCCCAGGATATCGGTGGTTACTTTAACCCGAATCCGGCCAAAACCGAGCAAGCCATGCGTCCCAGTGCTACATTGAACAAGATAATTGATTCGATTGCGTAATATGTGGCTGTTCCCGTAGCTCTTTTATAATTTTATTCGTATTACACGAAGTGAGCTGGATGGCATACACCTACGTTACAGTTCCTGCCGGGGAAAAGATCATAATGGGGAGCGACGGCATTCTGAAAGTGCCGGATAACCCGATTATTCCCTTTATTGAAGGCGACGGTACCGGTGTGGACATCTGGAAAGCTTCGGTGCGGGTGTTTGATGCCGCTGTGGGCAAAGCCTACGGCGACTCCCGTAAAATCAGCTGGATGGAAGTGTTCGCCGGTGAGAAACCCTTTAACATGCTCCGTTCAGAAATGGGTGATCAGGCGTGGCTGCCGGAAGAGACCGTTTCGGCGTTCAAAGAGTTCCTCGTAGGAATAAAGGGGCCGCTAACTACACCGATCGGCGGCGGTATCCGCTCTTTGAATGTTGCCTTGCGGCAAATGCTTGACCTGTATGTGTGTCTTCGTCCAATCCGCTATTTCCGGGGGGTTCCGACACCGGTCAAAAAGCCTGAAGACGTTGACGTTGTTATCTTCCGGGAAAATTGTGAAGACATCTATTCAGGTATTGAATGGATGACCGGTTCGGCTGAGTGCAGGAAAGTCATCGATTTTCTGGTGAACGAAATGGGAGTCAGTAAAATCAGATTTCCAGATTGTTCTTCCATCGGTATCAAGCCAATTTCCCGCGAAGGCTCGGAGCGACTGATCCGGGCGGCCATCAAATATGCTCTGAGCCATAAACGCAAATCGGTGACGATTGTCCACAAGGGCAATATCATGAAGTTCACTGAAGGTGCTTTCAAGGATTGGGGTTATGCGCTGGCGGCTTCGGAATTCCGCTCACGGATAGTTACAGAACGGGAGTCGTGGATACTATCAAATCAGGATCGTAACCCGGCACTTTCCATTCAGGAAAATGCCAGGATGATCGATCCCGGTTTTAATATGATGTCTCCCGGGCAGCAACAGGACATCTGCGAGGAGGTCAATGCTGCCCTCACGCTTATGCCGACCCATGGTAACGGGCAGTTTAAAAAATTGCTGTTGATCAGGGACACCATTGCGGATATAACGATGCAACAGGTTCTGACACGCGCCAAGGAGTTTGATGTTGTAGCCACCATGAACCTGGAAGGCGATTTTCTTTCGGATGCTCTGGCTGCTCAGGTAGGTGGTATCGGTATAGCACCAGGTGCTAATATCAATTATGTTACCGGTCATGCCATCTTTGAGGCCACCCACGGGACGGCACCCAAATACGCCAATTTGGACAAGGTGAACCCCGGTTCTGTTATTCTATCTGGTGTCATGATGTTTGAGTATATCGGGTGGCAGAAGGCTGCCAGCCTTGTCGTCAAGGCGCTTGAGAAAACTATCGGCCAGAAGCGGGTGACATACGATTTTGAGCGAATGATGCAGGGTGCCACTCTGCTTTCCTGTTCCGGTTTTGCCGATGCGTTGATAGAAAACATGGGATAATCAATTTATTCAGGATAAATGTAAATTATAAATAATTTAGTTACAGTACGGCGTGTTTGTGGAGAGGCACCAAACAACATAAAAGAGGAGGTAGCAGAGTATGGGACGTAAAAAGATTTCACTTATCGGTGGTGGACAGATTGGTGGCGTATTGGCACAGCTTGCAGCGTTGCGCGAACTTGGTGATGTTGTCCTGTTTGACATCGTCGAGGGGCTTCCCCAGGGAAAATGCCTTGATATCGCCGAGGCTTCCCCAGTCGACGGTTTTGATGTCTGTCTGAGGGGCACCAACGACTATGCAGACATTACTGGTTCCGATGTAATTATCGTTACCGCAGGGCTTCCGCGCAAACCGGGCATGAGCCGTGACGACCTGATCGAAGTCAATTCAAAAATCATGACCACGGTCGCCGAAGGCATCAAGAAGTACGCTCCCAACGCAATCATCATCGTTATTTCCAACCCGCTTGATGCGATGGTAACTCTTTGCCAGCGGATCACCGGCTTCCCCTTCAACCGCGTTATCGGTCAGGCCGGCGTTCTTGACTCGGCCCGTTTTGCCGCCTTCATCGCCTGGGAACTGGGCGTATCTGTTAAAGACGTATCTGCAGTGACTCTGGGCGGACATGGTGATGATATGGTCCCGCTGGTTCGTTACACCTCGGTCTGTGGTGTTCCGGTTACTGAACTGCTTGAGCGCAAGTACAAGGACAAAGCCAAGGCCAAGGAAGTCATGGACGCCATGGTCAAACGTACCCGCGGTGCTGGCGGTGAAGTTGTTGCCCTGCTCAAGACCGGTTCCGCCTTCTACTCACCGGCTTCTTCCGCCATCGCAATGGCAGAGTCGATTCTTAAGGATCAGAAGCGTGTACTCCCCACCTGTGCCTACCTGCAGGGTGAGTTCGGCGTCAACGGTTTTTACGTCGGCGTTCCCTGCGTACTCGGCGAGAACGGCGTAGAGCAGATACTTGAACTGGCGCTGAACGAAGAAGAGCAGGCAATGATGGATAAGTCTGTTGCGGCTGTCAAGGAACTGGTTGCCACGCTCAAGTAATCCGTAGATTACCTGAATGGAATTCCGGCAAAAGAAGGGCGGAGTGTTCCGCCCTTCTTTTGCCACATTAGAACCATAAAAATTTACACCTTTTATTACGGGAAAAAAGGAGTCTTTACAGATGGAGAAAACATTGCCGAAAATTGAGATCATTGAAAAGTACTGCAAGGGTTGCCATATCTGCGTGGAGTTCTGTCCCAAGCAGGTGTTGGAGATGAGGGGCTTTGTTGTAGGCGTCAAAAACCTGGAAGCCTGTATCAAATGCATGCAGTGCGAACTGCGCTGCCCTGACTTCGCAATCAAAGTTTCAGCCGAATAATTTAACGGGAGGAAAGAACTGTGTCAAAAAAAGTAGCGTTTATGCAGGGTAACGAGGCTGCAGCTCACGGCGCGATTTATGCCGGTTGTACCTTTTTCGGTGGTTACCCGATCACCCCTTCCACCGAAGTTGCGGAAGTCTGTTCCATAGAGCTCCCCAAGGTCGGTGGAAAATTCATCCAGATGGAAGACGAGATCGGCGCCATGGCGGCCATTCTGGGTGCATCCCTGGCCGGCGCCAAGGTACTCACTTCCACATCCGGCCCCGGCCTTTCCCTCAAACAGGAACTTATCGGCTATGGCTGCATCGCCGAGATCCCCTGCGTAGTATTCAACGTAATGCGCGGTGGCCCCTCCACCGGTATGCCGACCGGCCCGAGCCAGTCCGATGTGATGTGCGCCAAATGGGGCACTCATGGCGACCACCCGGCCATCTGTCTGGTTCCGGCATCTGTGCAGGAGACCTATGAAGAGGTTATCCGCGCCTTTAACCTGTCAGAAAAATACCGTACTCCGGTAATGGTCATGCCGGACGAGATCGTTGCTCACATGCGTGAGCGCATCGTGTTTCCGGAGCCAGGCGAGATCGAAGTCATCCCGCGCAAGACCCCGACCGTGCCGCCTGAGCAGTACAAACCATATGACACCAGCTTCGGCGATGTGCCGCCTCTGGCGGCATTCGGTTCCGGCTACAAGTTCCATGTGACCGGTCTTAACAAGATGCAGGACGGCTTCCCGACCACCAAGGCAGAGATCGTTCAGGCTGAGGAAGAGCGTCAGGTGCGCAAGGTCGATGCCTGCGTCGACGATATCGTCGAGTTTGAAGAGTACATGCTTGATGATGCTGAAGTGGTCGTAGTTGCTTATGGCTCTACCTCCCGCTCGGCGCGCTATGCCGTTAACATTGCCCGTGAACAGGGTATCAAAGCCGGCATGTTCCGCCTCAAAACCTTCTGGCCGTTCCCGGACAAGCAGATCAAAGCCCTGGCTGCCAAAGTAAAGGGATTTATCGTACCGGAAATGAACCTCGGTATGTGTTCAATCGAAGTTGAGCGCAATGCCCAGGGCAAGGCGCCGGTACTCGGCATAAACCGTGTTGACGGTGAGCCGATCAATCCCGACCAGATTCTCGCTAAGATCAAGGAGGTTAAGTAACATGGCATTCGATTATGATAAATGGATTCGCCCCGGCAAATTACCCCATATCTGGTGTCCCGGCTGCGGCCACGGCATTGTTATGAAGGGTCTGATTCGGGCGCTTGATACACTGCAACTCAAAAAAGAGAACACCGCCATTGTCTCCGGTATCGGCTGCGCCTCGCGCCTTCCCGGCTACATGGACTGCTGTACGCTGCACACCGCCCATGGCCGTGCTGCCGCTTTCGCAACCGGCGTCAAGATGGCCAAGCCCGAGATGAACGTCATTCTGGTCGGCGGAGACGGCGACGGAACCGCTATCGGCGGCAACCACTTCATCCATGCCTGCCGTCGCAACATCGACATGACCTACATCATCATGAACAACTACATCTACGGCATGACCGGTGGACAGTTCTCCCCGGCAACTCCGACCGGCCACAAGGCGTCCACAACTCCTTACGGAAACCCGGATCCCTGCTTTGATATAGCAAAGCTTGCCATCGGCGCCGGCGCAACTTTCGTTGCCCGTGGTACCGCTTTCCATGCAAACCAGATCGACAAGCTGATTGTGGAAGCAATTCAGCACAAGGGTTTCTCGGTTGTCGAGATTCTTGATGATTGCCCCACAACCTATGGTCGCCGCAATAAATACAAGTCGGTCATCGAAATGATGAACCGCCTGAAGGAAGTTGCCATGCCGGTCAAGGCTGCCGAGAAGATGACAGCTGAACAGCTGCAGGGCAAAGTTCTCACCGGCGTCCTCTATAGGGAAGATAAACCCGAATACACCGAGGAGTACGCCAAGGTCATCAAGCGTGCCCAGGCCGCCAAATAAACAAGGTAAAAGGAGCGATAAAGATGTCACGTTATGAACTCAGGTTTTCCGGTGCTGGCGGGCAGGGCTTGATTACCGCCGGCATCATCATGGCCAAGGCTGCCTCCATCTACGAAGGCAAGCAGGCTGTTCAATCCCAGAGCTACGGTCCCGAGGCCCGTGGAGGCGCTTCCAAGTCAGAGGTCATTATCTCCGATGGCCCGATCGACTACCCGAAGGTTACCCAGTGTGATGCACTGCTGGCGATGACCCAGGAAGCTGCCAACAAGTATTCCCACGACCTGAAAGAGGGCGGGGTTCTGCTGATCGACTCCGACCTGGTCAAAAATGTCCCGCCGGGCAATTTCAAGACAGTTGCTTTCCCGATCATCAATACCGCCAAGAACGATGTCGGCCGCGAAATCGTTGCCAATATCGTTGCTCTTGGTGCCATGGTTGCCCTGACCGGCCAGGTGACCCGGGAAAACGCCGAGAAGGCAGTTCTTTCCAGCGTCCCGGAAGCATTCATCGAGCTGAACAGAAAAGCCTTCAGCATGGGATACGAAAAGGCCCTGGCTGCCAGCGCTTAAAGCGTCGATCAGTTTTTTGAAAGTAAAAAGGCCCGCTGATTTATCAGCGGGCCTTTTGCGCTTACTCTCTGCGCCTCTCTCGATTGTTGTATTCGCGGTGCTCGTCGCGCCGATTGTAGCGTTCCTCCCGCTCAACCCCCCGTTCATAGTGACGCTCTTCCGAATATGAACTGTTTCTTTCGTAGCCGGGCGTGAAATGACGCCCCCGGAAATGCTCGCGATTTTCCTGATAAGTGCTGTAGACCTCGTTTCTGTGATGGCGAATCCGCTCTATGTCATGTTTTCTGATTGCAAGCGGCAGGCGGTCATGCCGTATGTAAGTCCAGGGGCCATTGTAATGTCGCGAGCGGTACCAGTTATCACCTTGAAAGAGGTAGTACACACCCGAAATCAAGACGATGTCATAGGGCGTATCGACGCCGACGTAATACCCGATGTCAGGGGGGGAGAGGAAAAGAGGTGGTGTCTTGAATATGACCGAAGGAGGCGGCACGTTGATGTAGACGCCCGCTTCGGCTGAACAGATGGACGATACGGCGAGAATGCAGAGCAGAAATGCCACGGCTGGTTTTTTCATGTGTGTCCCCCTTCAGGTGCATGGTTGATGATATTCCGGTTATCATTAAGCATAGAGGGTGCCAGATGCAACAGTAAACTATCACGTACCACTATCTCTGTGCCAGTGTCATCACCGTCAGCAGTGCACGGAAGAAAAGCCCCTGTATTTTGGCATCGTGTTACGGTATAGTGACCGTAGGGAAAAAGTTGTTTGTAGCGATGCAGTGAGCGGGGTGATACGGTGGAAACGGCTGTTGCAATCAGAACCAGGAGAAGCGTCCGCAGATTTTCAGATCGACCGCTGGAGCCGGAGAAACTTCAGGCTGTGCTTGACGCGGCTTGCAGGGCTCCTTCGTGGGCCAATCTCCAGTGCTGGCGTTTTATAGTAGTGCAGGATCATGATGCAAAGCGCAGGATCAGCGAGTTGGCCTCGGTCGATTCATTTTTTTCGGCTAAAGGTTACAAGAGCAACCCTTCGCAGCAGGCCCTGCGTGAGGCTCCGGCCGTCATTGTTCTCTGTGCCCTGCCAAACCAGTCCGGCGATTTGCGCGGATTACAGTTCTGCATGACCGACGCCGGTCTGGCTGCTGCACATCTGATGCTGGCAGCCCACGATCTTGAACTGGGGACTGTTTTTGTCAGCATATTCGAAGAGAAACCGCTGGCTGAGTTGTTGAAGATTCCCCCGTATGTTGCCATAGTCGGCCTGTTTCCTATTGGCTACCCGCTGCATGTACGGGCGGCAGGGGAGGGCGGAGTTTCCCCGAGGAAAGATATTCATGAGGTCGTCTATCGTGAGAAATGGCTTGAAACGATGGGCACATGAGATGTACCTGCAACGGCGGAGAATGATGCCGGACGCATATTACCTTTTTTGAGGAGTGAGTTGGCCATGATACGTGACGAAGAGTTTGATCCGGAGGGCGGAGAGGAGAGTTTCGCCGCTCTTTTCGAGAAGAGCAGTTCAGCGAAGGGCAGTTGGCTGGAGCCGGGGCAGCAGGTAACCGGTCAGATTTTGAAGATCAGCAGCGAATGGATTTTTATCGATACCGGCCAGAAAGGGGAGGGGGTCATCGACCGCAAGGAGTTTCTTGACCTCGACGGCTCCGTGACAGTCAAGGAGGGCGACCTCATATCCGCCTATTTCCTTTCGTCAAGCCAGGGTGAAATGCGGTTTACGACCAGGCTCGGAGGCGGCTCGTCCGGTAGTTCGCAGCTGGAGGATGCCTGGCGTACCGGCATTCCGGTGGAAGGGGTGGTGGAAAAGGAAATCAAAGGGGGATACGAGATCAGGCTGGGCGGGTCTGCCCGTGCCTTCTGCCCGTTCTCGCAGATCGCCCTGCGTCGCGTTGACAACCCGGAGTCGCTGATCGGCAGCCGTCTTTCATTCCAGATTACCGATTACAGTAACAAGGGGCGGAATATTGTTGTCTCCCGCCGTGTCATTCTTGAAACGGAACAGCAGAGGATCAGGGAGGATGCCCGTGCTGCGATTTCTGAAGGTGATACGGTCAACGGCACGGTTACGTCACTTCAGGATTACGGTGCGTTTATAGAAATCGGCGGCCTTGAAGGATTGCTTCCTGTTTCGGAGGTCGGTTGGAGCCGGGTGAAGGATATTCGCGAGGTGCTTGCCGTTGGTCAGCAGCTGAAGGTGGTTGTCAAGTCCATCGATCGCGACAAGGATCGCATCTCGCTGAGCCTGAAGGATACGCTGACGGATCCGTGGGAAGAGGTTGCGAAACGCTTCCCCGAAGGATCATTCCATGGCGGAACGGTTGCCAGGCTGGAGACCTTCGGTGCGTTCATCTCGCTTGCAGACGGAATCGACGGGCTGATTCACATTTCGAAACTGGGGAGCGGAAAGCGCATCAATCACCCCCGCGATGTTTTCAAGGAGGGGGATGCGATCGAGGTTAAAATCGAGAGCTTTGATACGGCGGCCCGTCGTCTTTCTCTGTCGCCGGCCGGTTCGGCCCGGGCCGCAGCGGAGGAGGAGGCTACCCTGGCCGAGTTCCGTCAGCAGGCTGCAGTTACGTCCGGCGGGATGGGGACGCTCGGAGATATGATGAAGTCAAAAATGAATCGAAACAGGTAGTATATGGAACAATCCGGTATTCCAGACCGGCAATGGGACATCATCTGCAGACGGTGTGGCGAGTGCTGCTTTGAAAAGATCGAAGATGAACGGGGCAACATTCTCTACACAAGGACCGCTTGCCGCTATCTTGACGTCAACAGCCGCAGATGCAAGATTTTCAAGCGCCGTTTCGAGATAAACCCCGGATGTGTCAAGCTGACCCCTGAACTGGTCCAGAGCCTTCGCTGGCTTCCACGAGACTGCGGCTACCGTCTTGAGTGTCTGCATGCTGACGAACCGGGTGAGCGTGGCACAAAAAATACACGCAAGAGGAAAGTGGGGAATTCATGAAATCAGGACGATGGTTGGTGCATCTGGTTTGTCTGTTTGTCTGTGCAACTGCCATAACAGCTGCGGTCAGCGTGTCGGACGGGGCGTCGGCAGTCCGTGAGAAAATCAGGGTATTTTCGTCTGATCGGAAAGGGTATGTGATGAGTGAAAAGGTCGTGAAGAGTGATGCAGAGTGGCGAAAACTGCTGACACCTGAGCAGTTCCATATCCTGCGCCAGAAAGGTACCGAACTGGCTTTCAGCGGCGTATATTCGAACCACCATGAACATGGCATCTACCGATGTGCCGGCTGCGAGCTGGAGCTGTTCAGATCCGAGGACAAATATGAGTCGGGTACCGGCTGGCCCAGTTTTACCGCACCGATAGCCCCCGAAAATGTTCACTCCACGGCTGACAACAGCCTGTTCATGCGGCGTACCGAAGTTGTCTGCCCGCGCTGCGGCGGCCATCTTGGTCACGTATTCAATGACGGACCGAAGCCGACCGGTCAGCGATACTGCATGAACTCAGCGGCCCTTACGTTTGTTGCAGTGAAGAAGCAGTGAGGTTACTGATGAAAATGCGCTTGTCGGTTTTTGCCGGGTTAGTGCTCACCCTGGTTCTGAGTCAATCCGTATCTGCCGCTAAAGTAGAAAAAGCCACTTTTGCGGGGGGATGCTTCTGGTGCATGGAAGAGCCGTTTGAAAAGCTGCCGGGGGTGATCTCGGTTACATCAGGCTACACGGGTGGGCAGAAGAAAAATCCGACCTATCAGGAAGTTTCCGCCGGTGGTACCGGCCATGCCGAGGCGATTCAGATTGTGTTTGACCCGGCGCTGGTACCCTATTCCAAATTACTCGACATCTTCTGGCGCAACATTGATCCAACGGTTCACGACCGCCAGTTCTGCGACACGGGGAATCAGTACCGCTCCGGAGTTTTTTACCACGGCGAAGAGCAGAAGCGGGCTGCACAGCAGTCAAAGGCTGCTCTGGAAAAGAACAAAACCTTCAAAGGGGAGGTGGTGACTGCAATCTCCCCTGCTGCAGAATTTTATCCGGCAGAAGAGTATCACCAGCACTACTACCGAAAAAACCCGCTGCGCTACAAATACTACCGGAACGGCTGCGGCCGCGACAGGAGATTGAAGGAGTTGTGGGGCGAGGCGTCAGCGCACTAAGGGCATCGTAATTACGAAGGTGTGATCCCCTCGACCATGTCAAGCACGACCTCAGAGCGGTTGAGCGTATAGATGTGAACGCCCGGCACCCCCGCTTCGAGGAGCTCCTGCACCTGGCGGCGGGCGTGGGCGACACCGACCTTTTGAACCTCCGCTGCTCCCCCCCGCCGGTCTGCCTCTTCCAGTTCCGCCAGAAAATCCGCCGGAATAGTAGAGCCGCAGAGTGAGACAATCCGCTTGATGACTTTCAGGCTCACAACAGGAAGAATCCCGGGTATGACAGGTTTGGTGACTCCGGAATCGCGAGCTTCCTCCACAAATTTGTGGTAGCAGGAGTTGTCGAAAAAAAGCTGGGTAATGGCGAAGTCGGCTCCCATGTCGAGTTTTTGTTTCAGCCGGGCCAGGTCGTCCCGGGGAGAGCTGGCTTCAGGATGCACTTCAGGGTAGCCGGCAACCCCGATTCCCATGGCGGGGTAACCGGAACAGATGAAAGATACCAGATCAGATGCGTAGCGCAGGGTGGGTGACGGTGAGGCGGCGGAACCCTCTTTGGGTAGATCCCCCCGGAGGGCCAGGACGTTGCCGACTCCGGCTGCACTCAGGCCGTCAAGAAAATGTGTGACGCTGTCCGGCGCGGATCCGATACAGGTCAGGTGCGCCATGACCTCCTGTCCATGTTCCTTCTGCAGGCGGGTGACGATTTCCAGCGAGTCGGCGTGGGTACTCCCGCCGGCACCGTAGGTAACCGAGGCAAACAGCGGGTTCAGCCGGGTCAGGCGGTCGACCGTGCGAAAAAAGGCCGGCCACTCGGTTTTTTCCTTTGGCGGGAAGTATTCCAGGGAAATGAACTGTTTCCCGTTATTGATCTTGTCGATGATTTTCATAAAACCCCTGCGAGTGTAGTCGTTTCAACGGCGTATGTAATGCCACAGATTACGGGAAAAATGAATTAAAAAGAGACGTGCGGGGTTTAGTTATGCCCATTCCAGATCAAAGATGATCTCAAGGCGGCGAGGATTGAGGCAGTGAGGCGTACATTTCCGTACGTTGAGCTGCCGAAGACGAGCCAACGAAGAGAGGGCTTTGATATGGAATTGGAATCACTTTTGATTTGACAGGCTGCGACCCGATAACGTATAGAGAACAGCCGCTCCGGGCCAGGTGCGGCAACATTTTTGAACAAGGAACTTACATGCTCAGCCTTAAACCTGAAGTAGTCGCACAGCTCGAACGTGTGCTCGGCTCCGTGGAAATGCTGCTCCCCCGTGCCGTTGCGCCCATCGACTGGTCGAAATGCCACGCTGCCAACTGGCGGCGCCACTCGTTTTCCGGCTATCTCGAACCGGTCAGGGTTACCGATACGACTACCCTCAAGGAACTGCTCGGCGTTGAGGAACAAAAGGAAATCATGGTCAACAACACCCGCCAGTTTCTGGCAGGTCTGCCGGCCAACAATGCCCTGCTCTGGGGTGCCCGCGGTTCCGGCAAGTCTTCGTTGGTCAAGGCGCTGCTGAACGAATTTGGCAATCAGGGGCTGCGCTTTATCCAGGTTGAGAAGGAAGACCTGATCTACCTGTCCGAAATCTTCACAGCGGTCGAAAATCAGCCCTACCACTTCATTCTGCTGTGCGACGACCTGACCTTCGAGGTGGGGGAGCTGAGCTATAAAATGTTGAAAAGTGCGCTGGACGGCTCGGTCTATTCGGCGCCGGAGAACGTGCTCATCTATGTTACCTCGAACCGCCGCCATCTGCTGCCGGAGTATGAATCGGATCATCTTGGCGGAAAGTATGTCCGGGGGGAGCTGCAGCAGAGCGAGGCGATGGAGGAAAAGGTGTCCCTCTCCGACCGGTTCGGCATCTGGGTCGCGTTTTATGCCTTCTCCCAGGATCGCTACCTTGATGCGGTTCGGCTGAACGTCGAACGCGAATCACGATTGCGCAAAGTAACCATCCCCTGGAGCAGCGAGCTTGAACGGGATGCCATCCAGTGGTCACACGACAAGAGTAAACGCTGCGGTCGGACGGCCTACCAGTTTGCCAAAAACTGGGTCGGCAGACGACTGTTGAGTCATCAAGCCTGAGAATTGGCGAACATCGGAGAACCGCGTGGCACGAAAAATATTCATTGCAGCAACCGGCCAGAATACCGGCAAGACAACAACCAGCCTGTTCCTGCTTCATCTGGCCCGCAAAAAATACGGCCGGGTCGGATTCATCAAGCCGATCGGCCCTAAACCGGCCATGCTGTACGGTCGGGAGGTGGATAAGGATGCGGCGCTGATCTGTCAGGTGTTCGGCCTGCGCAAGGATCTGCCGTATATGTCGCCGGTGGTGCTGAATTCCGGATCGACGAGGCAGGTGGTTGACGGAACCATCAAGGCTGCAGACCTTCAGCAGCGGGTACTCGACGCCTGTGCCGAGCTTGAGAAGAAGTGTGATTTTCTGATAATCGAGGGGGCGGGGCACGCCGGCGTCGGGTCGGTCATCCGGCTTTCAAATGCCCGTATCGCCAAACTGCTGAACGCTCCGGTACTGATGGTAACCGGCGGCGGATTGGGAAATGTTGTCGATTCCGTGTACATGAATCTGGCCCTTTTTCAAAGGGAGGGTGTCGAGGTTCGCGCTATTCTGACCAACAAACTGATACCCGAAAAGCGGGACATCAGCCTCGATTATCTGCGGCGCTGCTTTGCTGAAGAGCCGTTTAAGGTACTCTCAGGGTTTGATTATCATCCGGTACTTGCAAATCCGACGCTGCGTCGTATCGCCAACCTGCTTGAACTGCCGCTGCATGGCAACAAACGAGATTCGTTGCGAATCATCAACCATGTGCAGATTGGTGCGGCATCAACGCAGCGGGTGGCGGAGATACTGCGTGACTCCACACTTCTGATCGTTACCAGCAGCCGCGACGAACTGCTGGTGACCATGGCCAACCTCTATCAGATCCCGGCCTATCGCAGCAAGATACTCGGCCTGCTGATCCCCGGAATAATGCCGGTCGGCAGCATAACCCAGCAGATCATCGACCGGAGCAATATTCCCTACCTGCGGACGCCCCATTACTCTACTGCTGAACTGTACCGGATTATCACCGAGGATGTTTCAAAGTTGACGGCAGAGGACACGGAAAAACTCGCTCTGGTGCGCAGTCTGGCAGAAGATACCTTCGATTTTGACGCGCTGGATGCCCTGTTCGAATAATTCAAGCCATACCTACATTGGATCGGCCCACTTCAATTCAGTCCCCGTACAACTGTTTGCTCAAATGACACGCAACTGCGTGACCTTCCGAACGCTCAACCAGTGGTGGTGAACTACGTCTGCATATCTCTGCGGCATGGGGGCAGCGGGGGTGAAACCGGCAGCCTGTCGGGGCGGAAAGCGGTGACGGAAGATCTCCCGTGAGCAGCTGTTTTGCATGGGAGGAGCTGTTCATGCCGGGTATTGCACCGATCAGCGCCTCGGTGTACGGGTGCCGGCAGCGGAGGAAAAGGGCTGCGGTCGGGGCACTTTCAACGGCGACTCCCAGATACATTACGATGATCCTGTCGCAAAGGTGCCGCAACACCATCAGATTGTGGGAGATTATCATCATGGAAAGATTGAAGTCCTGCTTCATCTGCAGCAGCAGGTTGATGATGGTGGCCTGAATGGAGATGTCGAGAGATGAGACCGGTTCGTCGGCGATGATAATTTCAGGTGAGGCAGCCAACGCCCGTGCAATCCCGATTCTTTGTCGCTGTCCTCCGGAAAACTCGTCCGGGAAGCGGTTGGCCATTGTCGGGTCAAGGCCGACGGTTGTCATGAGCGTATCACGTTGCTCCCGCTGCCGGGGAGCCGATGCACCACTGATCAGCAGCGGCTCTGCGATGATGTCACCGATGCGCATTCGCGGGTTCAGCGAAGAGTACGGGTCCTGAAAAATCATCTGGGTCGTGCGCCTGAAGCGGGCGTACTGTTCCAGCGACAGTGAGCCCAGTGCTTCACCGCGATACTGAACGCTCCCCGAATCAGGTGGTAACAGGCCGGCCAGTATCTTGGCCAGCGTGGATTTGCCGCACCCCGATTCCCCTGCAACTCCGAGAGTCTCACCGGCCTCCAGCCGGAGTGATACCCGGTCGATGGCGGTCAATGTCTGTCCCCCCGAAAGTCTGGACGACACTTTAAAATGTTTGACCAGATCCTCTCCGCCCAAAATGGATGGCGCACTCACGAGCATCTCCAACAACGGACAAAATGCGAATCGGTGACTTCGACCAGCGATTGTGACTGAGCCAGACAGTCGCCGGATGCCTGCGGGCAGCGGCCGGCAAAGAGGCAGCCGGCAGCGGATGTGCCTCGGGATCCGGTCTGACCTGCCAGAGTCGGCAAAGGCTGCCCCGGTTTTCCGTTCTGGGGGAGGGAGCCCAGCAACGCCATAGTGTAGGGGTGACGCGGCGAGTTTAACAGGGTGGCGGTAGGCGCTGATTCAACAATCTGGCCTGCGTACATGATGGCTACATGATCAGAACGCTCGGCCACGATTCCGAGGTCGTGAGTTATCAGCAGTATGGAAAGAGAAGTGGAGCGCCTCAGATTGTCCAGCAGTTCAAGAATCTGGGCTTGTATTGTTACGTCGAGGGCCGTGGTTGGCTCATCGGCAATCAACAGGGTCGGCTTGCAGGCCAACGCCATGGCGATCATGACTCTCTGGCGCATCCCGCCGCTGAGTTGGTGAGGATAATCACGCATCCGCTCTGCCGGCGACGGAATGCCGATTTCGGCAAGCAGCGAAACTGCCCGCTCGCGGGCGGAAGCAGCGGAAAGCCGACCGTGGAGAAGCAGCGGTTCGCAGAGTTGATCGGATATTCTCAGCACCGGATTCAAAGATGTCATCGGCTCTTGAAACACCATTGAAATCTGGCGCCCGCGGATGGAGCGCATGTCGTCTTCCGGCAGATCAAGCAGGTTGCGCCCTTCAAAAATAATGTTGCCGCTTTCTATCCTGCCGGGGGGGGGATCAGGCGCATGATTGAAAGCGCGGTCAGGGATTTTCCGGAGCCGGATTCGCCTACGAGAGCCAGTACCGAACCTTGCTGCAACGAGAGCGAAACACCGTCTACGGCGTCACTTGAACTGTCGGATGACGGAAACGAAACGTGAAGGTTGTTAACACTCAGTAAATCCGGCACAGGTTTATCAGGCATTTCGCACCAGCGGTAAAGGGGTTATGCGGAAATTGCGGAATGGTGAGGGTGCGTTACATCCCTCATGCGGGCTTGAAAAAAGGTGCCTTCTTCAAGAATGGAAACAAAAACGTCGACGATTGCCGGGTCGAACTGGGTGCCGGAATTTTCGGCCAGTTCTGCCATGGCGACATCCAGGGAAAGTGCTTTACGATATGGCCGGTCGGAGGTCATGGCGTCGAAGGCATCGACTACGGAGAGTATGCGCGATTCAAGCAGTTGGTCGGTGTGTTTAATCCGGCTGGGATACCCCATCCCATCAAAGCGTTCATGGTGCTGACCGATACAGGTGCGTACGTCCTGGAGGAACCCGATCGGTTCAAGAATTTTCATGCCTATCAAGGGATGTTGCTGCAAATCGTGAATATCACGTGCCGAAAGCTTACCCTCCTTGTGCAGCAGGCTGAGGTCGATACCGATTTTGCCAATATCATGCAGAACCGCAGCACGTTCCAGGATCTGCATCCGCTCCGCAGGAAGATCCAGACGTCGGCCTATTTCAACACTGTAGCGGGTCACCCGTTCCGAATGCCCCCTGGTGTAGCTGTCGCTTGCTTCTATTGCTGAAACGAGCGCCTGGATGGTGTTAAGGTATGTCTGCTGCTGTTCCTCGTAGAGGGTGGCATTCTTGATTGCTATGGCCGCCTGGGCGGCGATCGTCGTCAGCATGTCCAGTTCATCACTGTTGAACTGGGTGTTGTCAACCTTGTTCACCACGCTGATGGTGCCGATGATTTCGTCCTTGACTATCAACGGGGAGCAGATCAGTGACTTCCGCTCATATCCCAGTTCACTGAAACGGTCAAACTGGGGGGCCTGGTCAATATCTGCAATCAGCAGCGGTTCACGGTTGTTGATTACCCAGCTTGAGACACTGGTAGATTTCATCGGCAAGGTCTTTTTCGGGGCAAGCAGCTTACCGCTTCCAATCAGATTGGTGACATTCAACTCCTGCTGCTCTTTGTCATACAGGATGATGTAGCCAATGTGGGCGTGGAGCGTTGAGGTGGTGCTGCGGACAATCAGGTTGAAGAGTCGGTCAATGTCAATGGTTGAGTTGATTGCCAGACCGATTTTGTATATTGTCGAGAGCCGTTCAATGGCGTGTTCAAGATTGGCATTCTTCTGCTCAAGTTCGGCGGCAAGGTCGGCGATGGTGTAGCTTGCCTGTTCAACTTCCTCGATACGTTCTTCGAGTGATACGTTGAGGTTTTCGATCTCTTTCAGCTGCTCTTCCAGTTTCAGGTTCATCAGATGAGTTTCGTGGTGATGGGCCAGCTTTTCTTCAGCACGGGCCAGTTCCCGTTCACTTATGACCGTGCTCTCCATGAGCTCTTTCAGTTTTGAGACCATCATGTTGAAATTATGTGAAAGCAGGCTCATTTCGTTTGAGCTGGTGATATTTGTACTGATGTCGAAATTGCCCTTTTCAATCTGCTGCATCGACGTAATCAGGTGCTTCAATGGCCTATCCACAAAGACCATCAGAAACAGGAATAGCGCTCCAACGATCAAAATAATCATTGCCAGCGAAGAGTAAATGGCGTTCTTTTTTTCCAGGTCAATGTAGTGCGTAAGGTCGTTCAGGGAGATTTCAGTTTCAATGATGGCGATGAACGGTTTTTTCGCATCATGGCAACCGTGGCAGTCGGGCGTATTGGCGATCCTTGTGTAGGAGTCGAACTCATTCTTGGAGTTGGAAAAGTAGAAATGATCCTGGGGATTATTGCGAATCTTTGCCTGCTCCTCATCCGAGAGCATCTTGCCGATGTCCTTTTTATCAGCCGAATGAAGAATTTTTCCGTTTTCATTGATAATGCGCAGTTCGTTAATGTGGTCCTGCGCCTTTACTTTGCCGAGGATGTCGTTGACGGCGGTTGTATGACCGGCTTTCATTGCGCTCTGAATGTTCGAGACGATGCTATCGATCAGAACCAGAGAGCTTTTCTCTGTTACATGCTCGATGATTTTCTTCTGCTCAAGGTAATGCTGCCATGATGCGGCAGAAATGACCGCAATCACGATGACCGCGACCAGACCGACTATTTTGAATTTTAGCGAGTTATGAATCATACGTTCCTGCGACTCCGGAACAACGGTAGTCGTTATTTACCGCAGGCGAGACGGTGATTTAACGAAAAAACGTAGTATTATAATATACTTATGTGATGTGTCTCTACGGGTGACCCCAAAATATATGTTGCAGTATCAGCGTGTTACGTGAGTTTTACACGTTGCTCCCGTAATTTAATGCATCCCGGCGTGTCGAATCAACCCGAATAGGTTTTGCGCGCAACATCTATATCAGTTTGCATGCCAATTGTGATTGACCGCTTCAGCCCATTATGGGATTCAGCTCTTGAACGGTAATGTTTGAGCGGCAGTGATGTCCCGATTGACAAACATGGAGCTGGAAACTAATATGCCGGCAGCAAAAAATCTACTGCTTGAAAGGTTGTTATGAAGGTAATTGTTCTGCTGGGCGACGGAATGTCGGATATATCGTACAATGAATTGGAGAACAGATCGCCGCTCCAGGCGGCCCACACGCCTAATATGGACTTCATGGCCCGCCACGGCAGGCTGGGCCTGGCGCGCACCGTTCCAGGCGGCCTCCCTCCCGGCAGTGATGTGGCCAATCTTTCGGTGTTCGGTTATGACCCGCGCACATGCTACACCGGGAGATCGCCCCTTGAAGCAATCAGTATGGGGGTGCCGCTTTCCCCTGAGGACGTGGCATTCAGGATGAATCTTATAACACTCAAGCCACAGGGAAGCTCAATCTACATGAAAGACTTCTCCGCTGGACATATTTCGACTGTCGAGGGGCGTGAGCTGGTTATGTGCCTCAATGCGGAGCTCGGTAACCATGAGTTCGAATTTCACCCTGGCGTTGGCTACCGTCATTTAATGGTCTGGCGCGGCGGCAGGGACGGAATGAAAACGATCCCCCCCCATGATATCAGCGGCAAACCGATTCTGGATTACCTGCCGGCGGGCGATGGGGCCGATAGGTTAAACAGCATCATGAATCACGCACAGATGGTGCTTCATGCGCACTCCGTTAACAAAAAGCGGAGCGAAGAAGGATTATCACTCGCAAATTCCATCTGGCTGTGGGGGCATGGCAAAACGCCCAGGATTGAACCGTTCTTCAAAATGTATGGCATGACGGGAGCTGTCATATCGGCGGTTGATCTGATAAAGGGGATCGGCATCTGTGCCGGTCTCGACGTAATCAACGTGGAAGGGGCGACAGGTTACATCGACACCAATTATCGCGGCAAAGGAGAGGCTGCCCTGGCGGCGCTTGAGGATCACGATTTTGTCTATGTGCATGTGGAAGCGCCCGATGAGGCGTCGCATTCGGGCAACATGGAACACAAGATCCGGGCAATTGAAGACTTTGATCGTCTCGTGGTTGGGACTGTTCTGGAAGGGGTAAAATCGCTGAGTGACTATGCCATTCTCTGCATGCCGGATCACCCCACTCCTGTCAAGCTGATGACCCATACTTCCGAACCGGTACCCTTTGTCATTTACCGCAGCAGCGGAAATCAGGCAAACGGTGCCGACTCGTATGACGAGCAGCAGGCCGCGTCAACCGGGCTACTGGTTGACGGGCACACGTTGATGCAGTTGCTGATATCGGGGTAAATTTTGAGTCTTTCGGAATCAGGCTGATGGCATCATAGATTTACATTGATATTTCGTATCACCGGGCGTAAAGAGGTGTCAGAATCAAGTGCCGCAGTAACGTCCCGGTAAAGGCCTTTATAGATGCTACGTCTGACAACGCTGTCCATTCGCTCCCTGTTGTTGTTGATGACCTTCCTGGTCGCCCTGCCAGCTGCTGGCATAATCCTGTACTCAGGAATGCAGTTCCGCACGGAGTTGCTTGACGACGCTCGCAAAGAAACTGCTAATATAACCGACAGAATTGTAAGCGAGCAGCAGAATCTGGTTATCGGCGCCGAGCAGATGATGACGGCGCTGGCACAGCTCCCCGAAGTTAAAAACCGCGAAAAGGGGAAAGTTGAGCCGATTCTGAGGGAACTGCGTAAGCTGAACCCGATGTATTCAAATATCGTCATCGCTGACCGAAACGGCACCGTCTGGGCCTCTGCCATTCCAGTAAAACCTCCATTCATCATCTCAGACCGGCGCTATTTCAAAAATGCTCTCTCAAGTGGCAAGCTGTCGTCAGGCGAATACATCATCAGTCGGGCTACTACCCGCCCTGCTTTCAATTTTGCTCTTCCGGTAAAGGATGAAGAAGGCAAAATCATCGGAGTCATCAGCGTTGGGTTTGTCATCGATCAGTACCGGTACCTTCTGGAACGTATGGGGCTTCCCACCGGTACAAGTTTCGTGCTCATTGACCATCAAGGGATTGTCCTGTTTCGGGCAATCAATCCGCAGCCCTACATCGGCAAACAGTATATGTCGGAAGAATTCCGCAAAATTAAAGAAGGCGCGGAGTCAGGAACCAGTGTAAGAACAGGTTTTGCGGGGGATAAACGGATTATTTCCTACAAAAAATTGCGCCTGGCGGGTGAACAGGCCCCTTATATGTACGTTACGGCAGGAATTCCGGTGGAGACGGCAGTTTCTGGAGCGAATAGGTCGCTCATGAGGAACATGGTGCTCCTGTTTTCGGTTCTACTTGTGGCGTGCATCGGTGCGATGACGATCGGCAAACGTTCCATCATGGATCGTTTCAAGTTGTTGGAGGATGCTTCCAGTCGTTTGGCCGAGGGGGACCTGAACGTCAGGGTTTCTGAGCTGGTAGTGGGGGGCGAACTAGGGCGACTGGCGCAATCGTTCGACTCCATGGCAACGGAACTTGCCAGGCGCGAGGCAGAGCGTCTGAAGAGCGGAGAGGAACGCAGCGTTTTTGAGAAACAGCTTCAGCATACCCAGAAGCTTGAGAGCCTGGGAGTTCTGGCCGGTGGAATCGCCCACGACTTCAACAATATCCTGATGGCGATCATTGGTAATGCCGATCTGGCGCTGATGCGTATCAACAGCGAATCGCCTGCCATCGATAACCTGCGCAGAATCGAGCAGGCTGCCACACGGGCTTCTGACCTAACCAAGCAGATGCTGGCGTACTCCGGCAAAGGCAAATTCGTCGTAGAAATCCTCGATCTGAACATCGTCCTGGAAGAGATGCTTCATATGCTGGAGTTATCCATCTCCAAAAAAGCTGTACTGCGGTTCAATCTGGACAAGCCTCTCCCGCCGGTAGAGGCTGACGCTACCCAGGTGCGGCAGATCATCATGAACCTGGTGATCAACGCCTCAGAGGCTATTGGCGACAGAAGTGGTTTTATTTCAATTTCAACCGGCAGCATGGAGTGCGAGCGCAGCTATCTTAAGAACATCTGGCTGGATGAGAATATCAGCGAAGGGCACTATGTTTTTGTGGAAATAGCTGACAACGGCTGCGGAATGAACAAGGAGGTCATGGCAAAACTGTTTGATCCCTTCTTTACGACCAAATTCACCGGTCGTGGTCTGGGTATGGCTGCAGTGCTCGGGATAGTCAGGGGCCACAAAGGCGCTATTAATGTGTACAGTGAACTGGACAAAGGGTCCACCTTCAAAATACTGCTTCCCGCATCTGCCAGATCGGTTGAGATCGCCTGTGAGGAAAACAGCCGGGATGAATGGAAGGGAACGGGAAAAGTATTGCTGGTGGATGATGAAGAAACGGTTTTGACCATTGGGTGTGAAATGCTTCGAGAACTTGGATTCACCACACTGACTGCCACCGATGGACGCCAGGCGGTAGAAATCTTCGGAAGAACTTCAGATATTGCCTTTGTAATTCTTGACCTGACTATGCCGCATATGGACGGCGAACAGTGCTTTTGCGAATTGAAACGACTGAATCCAGACGTCCGGGTAATCATTTCAAGCGGCTACAATCAGCAGGAAGTCACCCAGAAATTTGTCGGCAAGGCACTGGCAGGTTTTATCCAGAAACCGTACCGGTTGTCAGCTTTGAAGGAAGCGATAAAAAAACTGTGACCACGTCAGCTTAAAGCTTTCTCTTCCATTTTAGCGGCTGCCGAACCATAAAAGTCTTGACTGATGTGCGCCTGTTTGTTACAGAGGTGGAATAATTTTTTGGGGTATCGCCAAACGGTAAGGCAACGGCCTCTGACGCCGTCATCTCTTGGTTCGAATCCAGGTACCCCAGCCATAATTTCAACTAGCTGATATTGCTAGATATTTGGCCCTTGCTTAAAAGTGAGACCTCAAATGAGACCTCTTAAGCATGGGCC